>Ga0207781_1000040_pt1 | contig 21933 bp, 19 predicted proteins | sample LuqExpMetageno51_FD_187809 | JGI IMG/M metagenome (GOLD analysis project Ga0207781, IMG submission 187809) | Tropical forest soil microbial communities from Luquillo Experimental Forest, Puerto Rico - Sample 51 (SPAdes) | ecosystem: Environmental > Terrestrial > Soil > Tropical forest ...
CTGCGCATTGGCGCGCAGCGCGCGCGGCAGCCGGTCGGCGCAGGCGTCGAGCCGCTGACGCGGGATCGCCAAGAACTCGTCGAGCGCCGGCAGCGCGCGCGACAGCCACCTCAGCTTCTCGCGGTGTTGCTCGATGCCGCGCTGCCAACAAGTTAGCTTACGTGCGCCGAGTGCCGCGAGCCTTTCCATTAGATCGCCGCGCATTGGCACGGCGATCTCTGCCGCCGCGGTCGGCGTGGGCGCGCGGCGGTCTGCAGCGAAATCGATGAGCGTAACGTCGGTCTCGTGGCCGACCGCCGAGATGAGCGGGGTTATGCTTTCGGCCGCCGCGCGCACGACGATCTCCTCGTTGAACGACCAGAGGTCCTCGAGCGAACCGCCGCCGCGCGCGACAATAATCAGATCCGGCCGCGGCAGCGGCCCTGTTGCCGGCAGGGCGTTGAAGCCGCGGATGGCATTCGCCACCTCGGCGGCGGAGGTATCTCCCTGCACACGCACCGGCCACACCAGCACACGGCGCGGAAAGCGGTCGGCAAGGCGGTGTAGGATGTCGCGGATCACCGCGCCAGTCGGCGACGTCACCACGCCGATCACATCCGGAAGGAACGGCAACAGCTGCTTGCGCGCCTCGTCAAACAGACCCTCGGCGGCGAGCTTCTTCTTGCGCTCCTCCAGCAGCTTCATCAGTGCGCCAACGCCGGCGGGCTCCAGCGTATCGATGACCATCTGGTATTTCGACGACCCAGCGAAGGTGGTGAGCCGCCCCGATACGACGACATCGAGACCTTCCTCCGGCTTAACCCGCATCCGAGCGTAGGTGGTCTTCCAGATAACGCTTTCGAGCACCGCCTTGTCGTCCTTGAGACGGAAGTAGCAATGGCCGGAGGGCGCTGGACCCTTGAAGCCAGACACCTCGCCCCGCACACGCACGTGACCGTAGGCATGCTCGACCGTGCGCCTGAGAGCCGCCGACAGCTCGGAGACGGTCCATTCGAAGAGGTTGCCGCCGGTCACGGCGTCGGCGTGTATCGCAGCTTCTTCACTGATTCTGCCGTTTCCCATGCATTACCGTATACGACCAACGCGCCGGGCGGGGAACACCCGCACCCGCAATATCTCATCAGCCCTTTTGGCCGAAGTTTGGGCTGGGGGCGACGAGGATGCAGCCCACAACTTTGGGAGCTTGAACACATCAAAGTCGCGTGCGCTGCCCGGAGTGCCGCACCACTTTTTTCATGAGTGGCTGAACCGGGTGATCGACGGCGACCGCGTGACCTGCCCGCCCGGTCGCGAAGCGAGAAATTTCCACGGCATTGTCCAAATGCACAACCGAGCCCGTGGACTACATCCATCACGTGGAAGGATACACGAGCCGCCCACTTTTTAATTTTAATGCGGCAGCTACGGGTCCATTGTCGATAAACGGCCGCGCCCCCTTGTCCTCTCCGCCCCCGCCCGTTAACCGAAAACGGTAGCGGGTGAATATGCGATGAACATCCTCATTCTCGGGTCCGGCGGCCGCGAACACGCGCTGGCTTGGAAGATCGCGGCAAGTCCGCTGACCACGAAGCTCTATTGCGCGCCTGGCAACGCCGGAATTGCGCGCGAGGCCGAATGTGTGCCGCTTGATCTCGCAGACCATAAGGGGGTGATCGCGTTCTGCCAGAAGAACAAGATGGACCTGGTCGTGGTAGGCCCGGAAAAGCCGCTCTGCGCCGGCATCGTTGACGATCTGGAAGCCGCTGGCATTAAGGCCTTCGGCCCCGGCAAATGGGCGGCACGACTGGAAGGCTCCAAAGGTTTCACCAAGGATCTGTGCAAGGCCAACAACATTCCAACCGCCGCCTACGAGCGCTTCAAGTGCGCCGTGCCGGCGAAGGAATACGTGCGCAAGAAAGGAGCGCCGATCGTGGTGAAGGCGGATGGCCTCGCCGCCGGCAAGGGCGTTGTCGTGGCCGAGAACCTGGCCGAAGCAGAAGCTGCCATCGACATGATGTTCGCCGGCGGGCTCGGTCAGCCTGCCTGGGAAATCGTGATCGAGGAATATCTCGTCGGCGCGGAGGCCTCGTTCTTCGCGCTGTGCGACGGCAAGACGGCAATCGCGCTCGCTTCCGCGCAGGACCACAAACGTGTCGGTGACGGCGACAAGGGGCCGAACACCGGCGGCATGGGCGCCTATTCGCCGGCACCGATCATGACCGACGAGATTAACCGGCGCGTCATGGACGAGATCATCAATCCGACCGTGCGCGCTATGAAGGCGCTGGGCGCGCCATTCAAGGGCGTTCTGTTCGCCGGCCTTATGATCACCAAGGAAGGTCCGAAGCTGATCGAATTTAATGTCCGCTTTGGCGATCCGGAATGCCAGGTGCTGATGCTGCGGCTGATGTCGGACCTCGTGCCGGCGTTGCTGGCGGCGCGCGACGGGCAGCTAAAGAATTTCAATCTGCGCTGGTACCCGAACGCGGCGCTCACGGTGGTGATGGCCGCGAAAGGCTATCCCGGCCCCTATGAGAAGGGCTCGTTGATCGAGGGGCTTGACGCTGCGGAGCAAATCGAGGGCGTTGAAATCTTTCACGCCGGCACCAAGGCCGACGGCAATCGCATTCTCGCCAACGGCGGGCGTGTGCTGAACGTTTGTGCACGCGGCAAGACGGTGCGCGAGGCGCAGAATCATGCCTACGCGGCTGTCGATCGCATCCAATGGCCGCAAGGTTTCTGCCGCCGGGACATCGGCTGGCGTGCGATTGAGCGAGAGACATAGCTTTCATAAGGTGTAGCCGGAGGTATTACATGCACCCGGTGCTACGTCTTTACGAAGACGTCCTGTCGACTGCCGAAACACTGGAATTCAAGTTGCCGCCTCTTCCGCGCTTCATCCTGGTAGTGCACGGATCGGCTTTAGTCGACGGCGAAACCTTGAACGCAGGTGAAGCCTGGCAGGGCGAAGGCGCGGCGTTGGTGAAGCCTGGCCCAGTTGGCGTGACCTGTTGGCGCTGGGAACTGTCGCCGGGCGATCAGGGCTCGATGGTAGCCAGCGCGCCGGGTATGATGTCGCATGAGAAGCTCACAGCGTTTCTGGAAACGCTGCCGAAAAGCGAACTGCTGATGCGCGGCGACAGTGTCGCCTTCCCGCCCGGCGGCTGCGCTTATCTGCACCGCCATCAAGGACCTGGTATCCGTTGCTTGATCGAGGGGGGCATGCGCATTGACACGCATGGCCGCTCGACCTCCTATGGGCCGGGCAGCGCCTGGTACGAGACCGGTATCGATCCGGTGTTCGCGCAGGCGGCGGATGACAGGCCAAGCCGCTTCATCCGCGTGATGATCCTTCCGCGGGCGCTGATAGGCAAAAGCTCGATCGAGTACGTGAACGAAGAAGACAAGGTCAAGCCGAAATCGCAGCGGTACAAGATCTACGCCGACGCGCCGATCACGTTTGGCGGCGCCCGCAAGTAAGCGATGCCGAGCCTCGATCGCCAGCAGGCTTTTTCCGGCACCAAGGAAACGACGCCTGCGCTGCGGATGGATGTCGTGCGGCTGGAGGGCTTCCTCGCCCGCAACGTGGCGGGCTTCGCCGGGCCGCTGAGCGTCAAGCAATTCAAGGGCGGACAGTCGAACCCGACTTATCTGCTAAAGACACCAGCGCAGAGCTACGTGCTGCGCCGCAAGCCGCCAGGCAAGCTGCTACCGTCGGCGCACGCCGTCGACCGCGAATATCGCGTAATCCGCGCGCTGCACGCGCAGAATTTTCCAGTCGCGGAGCCGCTCGTCTATTGCGGGGACGAAAGCGTCGCCGGGACGCCGTTTTACGTGATGAACTTCGTCAATGGCCGCGTGTTCTGGGAGCCGCAGATGCCGGGCTCGAATCCGGCTGAACGGGCTGCCGTCTATGACGCCATGAACGAAACCATCGCGCGATTGCATTCGTTCGATCCCGGGAAGATCGGCTTGAGCGACTTCGGCAAGGGCGAGAACTACGTCGCGCGCCAAGTTGAGCGTTGGTCGAACCAGTATCGCGCCTCGGAGACCGAAAAGATCGACGCCATGGAGCGGCTGATCTTATGGCTGCCATCACACCTGCCACCGAGCGGTCCGGCACGCGTCGTGCATGGCGACTACAGGTTGGACAATCTAATTATCGAGAGCCACGCGCCGCAGGTAGCCGCGGTACTCGATTGGGAATTGTCCACGCTGGGCGATCCGCTAGCGGATTTTTCCTATCACCTGATGGCCTGGCACATGCCGCATTCGGAAAGCGCGGCCGGCACCGCCTCGCTGGTCGGCCACGATCTCAAGGCGCTCGGTATTCCGTCGATGACCGAATATGTCGATGCCTACGTGGAGCGCACGGGACTCGATCCGCGCCGCCACCTGTCGGTCTATCTCGCATATAATTTTTTTCGCATCGCGGCGATCCTGCAGGGTATCGTCGGCCGCGTGCGCGACGGCACCGCAACAAGCGAATTCGCGCCGGCCAAGGCCGAGATGATCCGCCCGCTGGCCGAGAAGGCCTGGGAGTTTGCGAAGTCCGCCTAACGCCGCGCTTCAAAAAATTCCTTCAGCAAGGCGGCGCATTCGCTCTCATTGATGCCGCCATAGACTTCCGGCCGGTGATGGCAGGTGGGCGAGTTAAAGAACCGCACTCCATGCTCCACCGCCCCGCCTTTCGGATCGGCTGCTCCGAAATAGAGCCGTCGGACGCGCGCGAAGGACAGCGCGCCGGCACACATCGCGCAAGGCTCAAGCGTAACGTAGACATCGCAGTCCGCGAGCCGCTCGCTGCCGAACGCGGCCGCCGCCTGGCGGACCGCTAAGAGCTCGGCGTGCGCGGTCGGATCCCTGTCGACCAGCGTGCGGTTGCCTGTGCGCGCTACCACCTGGCTGTCGCGTACCACCACGCAGCCCACGGGCACCTCACCGCGATGACCTGCCGCGCGAGCCTCTTCCAACGCGAATTGCATGAAGAACGGCGATGCCATAAACCGTGCTCATGCCCGAAAAAAGCGCCCATGACAAACAGAGCGAGCGCATCGCCAAGGTGATCGCGCGCGCAGGGCTCGCCTCACGGAGGGAGGCGGAAACTTGGATCGCAGCCGGCCGCGTGGCTGTTAACGGCACCATTATCCGATCGCCCGCGCTCGCCGTGACCGCGTCCGACCGCATTATGGTCGACGGCGAGCCGCTGCGCGCTCGTGAACGCACGCGGCTGTTCCTCTACCACAAGCCACGCGGGCTGGTGACGACGCACAGCGATCCGGAAGGGCGCCCAACTCTGTTCCGCGCGCTACCCTGTGGCCTGCCACGCCTGATTAGCATCGGCCGGCTCGACATTAACACTGAGGGCTTGCTGCTGCTCACCAATGATGGAGGGCTCGCGCGCGTGCTCGAACTGCCAGCGACCGGCTGGCTCCGCTGCTACCGCGTGCGTGCGCTAGGCCGCGTAACGCAGGAGGCGCTCGACCGGCTGCGCAACGGCCTGACGGTGAAAGGCGTGCACTACCGGCCGATTGAGGCGACACTCGACCACGAAGGCGGCGCCAATGTCTGGCTCACCGTTAGCATTCGCGAGGGCAAGAACCGTGAGGTGCGCAACGTTATGGAGACGCTCGGGCTGAAGGTGAACCGGCTGATCCGCGTCGCTTTCGGTCCGTTCGAACTCAGCGAACTCGAAAACGGTAAGCTGCAGGAAGTACCGACCGAAGAGTTACGGGCGAAACTCGGTCCTGAGATTGCCGCGCAGGCGGAGGCGGATTTCGAAGCGCCGCTGGTGGAGCATGACACCAAGAAATCTCTGCGTCATTTCGGGCTGCGACCGCAACGGCGCGATCCTGGAATTTATAATCCCCGCAGAATAGATAAACGCACGGCAGGGGTTATGGGTTTCGCGCACGATGCTTGCGCGCCGTCTCGGAATGACAAAAGGAAGCGCCGCCACCGCAACCGCAGCGAAAGACCGAGGCCCAAATATCCGAGGACAAAGTAATGCGCGTGGTCGGCGGCCGCTTACGTTCGCGCCCCATCTCCGGGCCGCGCTCGGCCGGATTGCGGCCAACCGCCGACCGGCTGCGTGAATCGTTGTTCAACATCCTGGCGCACGCCTACGGCGACCCAGTGACGGACGCGCGCGTGCTTGATTTGTTTGCCGGCACCGGCGCGCTCGGTATCGAGGCGATCTCGCGCGGCACCGCCTTCGCCTTGTTCGTGGACGACGGCGTCGAGGCGCGTGCACTGCTGCGCGACAATGTCGGCAGGCTCGGCCTCGGCGGCGTCACCCGCATCTTCCGCCGCGACGCCACCAAGCTCGGGCCTGCGCATCCACTGGAGCCGTTCTCGCTCGCCTTTCTCGACCCGCCCTACTGCAGGGGCTTGGCAGAGAAAGCACTCGCTTCCACCCGGGATGGCGGCTGGCTCACCCCGAGCGCTCTGGTCGTGGTGGAGGAAGCCGTGGATGCTGGATTTAAAGCACCGGAGGGTTACGAGGAATTGGAACGGCGCACCCACGACGATACGGAGCTTATTTTTCTCCGTTATCACTGACTGTCATCGCTCCCGAAACCGGGTAGCACGAATGAAGGATAGCTGGGCGTTAAATTAATGGATACCTCGTTTGCGGAGCAACAGCGGCGCGGTTCAGCGTCGCCCGAACAAACGCTCGATATCGGTGAGCTTCAGCTCCACGTAAGTTGGCCGGCCGTGGTTGCACTGGCCGGAATTTGGTACCGCTTCCATCTCGCGCAGCAGCGCGTTCATTTCCTCGGGCTTAAGGCGCCGTCCGGCGCGCACCGAACCGTAACATGCCATTGTGGCGGAGACGTGCATCAGCCGGCGCTCCAGAGACAGCTCGTCGTCCCATTCCGCCATGTGTTCGGCGAGATCGCGGATGAGACCGCGCACATCGACCTCCCCCAACAGCGACGGCGTCTCGCGCACCGCTACTGCACCCGGCCCGAATGCCTCGATGGTAAGGCCGAAACGGGTGAGCTCCGCGGCGCGCGCGGTTATCCGCTCGGCGTCAGCTTCGTCGAGCTCTACGATCTCCGGGATGAACAGGATCTGCCGCGCCACGCCGGTTTTGCCGATCGCCGCTTTCATGCGCTCGTAGACGATGCGCTCATGCGCTGCGTGCTGGTCGACGATGACCAACCCGTCGCGGGTCTGCGCCACGATATAGGTGGCGTGTAGCTGCGCACGGGCAGCGCCGAGCGGACGGCCGATCAGCTCGGCCGCTGGCTCGAAGCTTTCGACGCGCGCGTCGGCAGCGGGCTCGCCCACCTCAAAAGCGGTTTGTGCTGCTTCGGCGAAGTCCAGCGCGGTGGAGCCGTGCGACGGCGCCACCATGGCGGGATGCGCCGGTGATCGCCGCCAGTCATAGGCGCCGAGGCGCGTTTGCGGAAGCGGGCGAAAGGCGGCAATGGTGGCGCCGCGGCCAGTCGCCGCTGCACGCTGGCCCTCTCGCGCCAGCGCCTCCTTGAGTGCCCGCACGATCAACCCACGCACCAGTCCGCCGTCGCGGAAGCGTACCTCGTTCTTGGCCGGATGCACGTTGACGTCGACCTCGCGCGCGTCAAGCGTCACGAACAGCGCCAGGAGCGGGTGTCGGTCGCGCGGCAGGTAGTCGGCATAGGCGCCGCGCACCGCGCCCACCAGGAGCTTGTCACGCACCGAGCGGCCGTTGACGAATAGATATTGCCCGAGCGAATTGGCACGCGACAGCGTCGGTAGCCCGGCGAAGCCTTCGATGCGCACACCATCGCGCTCGGCGTCGATGGCAATCGCATTGGCGCGAAAGTCAGGCCCGAGCACGTCGCCGAGCCGCGTCAACTCGTCGTTCGCCGCCGGCCAGGTAACCGGCACCCGCTGGTCGCCGGAAAGCGTGACTGTCACGTCCGGCCGGCTCATCGCTAGGCGTCGAACGACTTCGCGCACGGCCTCGCCTTCGCTGCGGTCCGTCCTAAGGAATTTCAGCCGCGCCGGGGTAGCGTAAAACAGGTCGCGCACCTCGACGCTGGTGCCCTGCCCAAGCGCCGCCGGCCTTACGCCGGATTTTTCACCGCCATCGACGGTGACAGCCCAGGCATGCGGCTCGCTCTCGTGGCGCGTAGTAATGGTGAGGTGCGCCACAGCGCCAATCGAGGGCAGTGCTTCGCCGCGAAATCCTAGCGTGTCGATCGCCAAGAGATCGTCACCGGCGAGCTTGGAAGTGGCGTGGCGCTCGACGGCAAGCGCAACATCCGCGCGCGTCATGCCTTCGCCGTCGTCGCTGACGCGGATCAATCGGCGGCCGCCTCCGTCGGTGAGCACGTCGATCTTGTGGGCGCCGGCGTCGAACGCGTTCTCCATGAGCTCCTTGACCACGCTCGCCGGCCGCTCGATGACCTCGCCGGCGGCGATGCGATTGACGATGGCCTCGGACAGTTGGCGGACGGGCATGGATCGGCCTGATTCGGTTTGGCCCGACTCTATCTACGCAAATCGCCAGCCGCGAGGCAAAGGCCGCCGCTACCCCCGCTATTCAAACGAAGACTTCCCGCTGCGCAGGCTTTTGATGCCGGAACGGTGCTTCTTAGCCTCCAGCCGCTGGCGCTTCACCGCCCTCGGCACCTGGGTGGGGCGGCGAGGAACGGGCCGCACCGTGGCTTGGCGGATCATGTCGAACAGCCTTTCGCGCGCGTCGGCGCGGTTGCGCGCCTGATCGCGGTGCTGCTGGGCAACAATGACGATGACGCCGTCCTTGGTCAGTCGCTTGCCGGCGATGCGCATCAGGCGTAGCGCCACGTCCTTCGGCAGCGACGGCGAATGGCGCACGTCGAAGCGCAGTTGCACTGCCGAGGATACCTTGTTGACGTTCTGCCCGCCTGGCCCGGAGGCGCGCACGAAGGATTCCGACAATTCCGAATTGTCGATGGAAATCGTATCTGTAATTCGATGCATTGACCGCTAACAGCCCGTTAAATACTTCTTCGCCAGCACCTTGCCCTCTTCCACCGCCGGCTGATCGAACGCAGGAATCGTCCAATGCCGCTGTAAATACAGCGGGGAAACAGCGAGAACCTCCATTGGGGCCCGGCAGAGCGGTAACCCAAAATGGACGGCCGAAGGGCGCACGCAACCGTGCGATGGTCCTGGGCGAAGGGGTGCTGGTCGATTAGCTTGCACGATGCCCGTGAGATGCGCGGCGATGATCGTTTCCGGCATGAAATGCATCAGCAACTCTCCGAGGCTAGCCTCGTCGAGATTTATGAATGGTCCGTACCGGACAGCCGTTCCTGGCCAGTGTTTCGGCGGTAGCTCGGCCTTCAGCAGCGGCAAGATCGCCAATGGTCTTGCCGCCAAAGCTCGGCTCGCCAGCAAGCTTGGCCAGTTCGCCGTCGAGCGCGCCTCCGGCACGACCCAGAGCATCGTGAAGTGCCTTCTCGGCCACACCGTGCGGGCCGATCTTGCGTTCGAGAGCGTTGTCGATGGGCATGGTGGCCTGCAGTGAGTGCGGGACGCAATTGTCCTCAACGCAAGGCTATGCGCAACTTTTCACTCACCGCGGGAGGTCACACCTGTCGGCTGCCCGGCGACTGTGACCAGCATGCCGCCGCCATAGAGGCGTTTGGCCACCCGCTTAGCGTCCTCGATCGTGACGGCATCGATGAGTGCACCGCGGCGTTGAATATAGTCGATGCCCAGATTGTCGATCTGGATCTGTGTCAGTTGCGCGGCGATCTTGGCCGAAGAATCGAGCGAGAGGGCATAAGTGCCCTTGAGGAACGATTTCGCCGCCGCCAATTCCGCGGGGGTTGGACCGTCCTCGGCCATGCGCTTGGTCTCGTTCTCGACGATGCCCAGCGCCTCGCCCGTGCGGTCGGCCCGGGTCGCGGTGCTGCCAAACACTACGGAGGCGCGTTTGAACCACATCAGGTTATCAGACACGCCATAGGCCAACCCGCGCTTTTCGCGGACTTCGCGGTAGAGGCGTGAGGAGAAGGTACCACCACCCAGGATGTGATTGACAATGTAACCGGCCATGAAATCGGGATCGCTGCGGGCGAGACCCTGGCCGCCGAAATTGACAACTGCCTGCGGCACGTTGAGGTTGATGACGATACGCCGGCCCATGCCGCGCGGGATGACATCGGCCACCGGCTTGAGATCGTTATGCGCTGGCAGGCCGGCGAAGGCGCGATCGATGAGCTCGCCGGCGGTCTTGGCATCTATGTCGCCGACGATCGAGATATACAGCTCGTTGCGCGCAAAGGTGCGGCGCACGTATTCACGAAGATCATCGGCCGTGATGCGCGGCACGGTTTCCAGCGTGCCGCGGCTTTCGCGGCCATAAGGATGGTCCGGGAAGGCGGTTGCCCACCAGCGCCGGCTTGCCAGATCGTTCGGATTGGTGCTGTCGCGCTGCAGGGCGGACATGACCTGCCCACGTACGCGCTCGAGCGCCTCGGCATCGAAGCGCGGCTTGCTCAAGGCGAGGTGCAACAGATCGAAGGCCTCCTCGCGGTGCTGGTTAAGCGTGCGCAGCGAGCCGTGGAAATAATCGCGCGCCGCCTGGAAACTGAGGTCGATGGCGTGGCTCTCGAGCCGCTCGTGGTAGGTCTTGCTGTCGAGATCGCCGGCGCCCTCGTCCACCATCCCGGCGACGAGATGAACCGTGCCCGCCTTGTCCGTTTCGTCCTGGGTGGAGCCGCCGTGGAACGCATAATTCATCGCTACCAGCGGCGTGGCGTTCTCACGCACCAGCCAGGCTTCGATGCCGGAGGGACTGATGATCCTTTCGATTGTCACCGCCGAAGCCGCTGGCACACTCGCCAGGCATGCGAGCGCGGCGAGTGTAAACGCGGCAAAAATCCGCTTCACGATTTTTTCTCCACCTGCGGACTGGTGTCCTTGACCAGATAACCGGTGACCGACGCCCGCTTGTCGAGCCATTGCCGCGCAGCATCCTGCACCTGTTCGGCGGTGACTTCACGAATGCGATCGGACCAATGGCGAATGTCGTTGACCGTTGCACCGGTCATCAGCGCCGTGCCGTACCAGCGTGCCATGCTTACCTGATTGTCCTGTGCATAGACGGCCTCGGCGATCATGCTGAATTTGGCGCGCTCGAGCTCCTCGGCGGAAATGCCGTGCGTGATCACGTCGGCGATCACTACGTCGGCGGCGGCTTCAAACTCAGGCAACGAGATGCCCGGCCGAGGAACGCCGAAGATGCCGAATTTCGCCATGTCGAAGGCCGAACTGTCGTAGCCGGCGCCGGCCGTCACCGCGATCGCCTTGTCCACCACCAGTCCGCGGTACATCCTGCTGCTGTTACCGCTGCCGAGAATGTGCGCGAGCACTTCCAGCGCTTCCGACTCGCCGCGCTTGGCGGTGGCGAACGACGGCACAAGATAGACGCGCTGCATCAGCGGTTGCTCGACCCTGGGATCGGCGAGCGTTAACGAGCGCGCGGCTGCCGGCGGCGGTTCCTGCGGCCGCTGCCGCGGCAGGATGCCGTTATGGCGGGGGACCTGGCCGTAAGTGTCCCCGGCCATCTTGAGCGCGTCATTCGGGTCGACGTCCCCAGCAATCACTACCACGGCATCGTTAGGAGCATAGAAGCGCCGGTAGAAAGCAATAGCATCGTCGCGCGACAACTGCTCCATCTCGTGTCGCCAGCCGATCACGGGCTTGCCGTAAGGATGGTTGAGAAACAAGGCGGCATCGATTTGCTCGCCAAGCCGTGCGCGCGGATTGTTCTCCATCCGCTGATTGCGCTCCTCGAGTATGACGTCGCGCTCGGGCAGCACGACCTGGTCGGTGAGCTGCAGGCCAGTCATGCGATCGGCCTCGAACCCCATCACAGTCTTGAGGTATTCGCTCGGCACGCGCTGGAAGAACGCGGTGTAGTCAATCGAGGTGAATGCGTTCTCCTGGCCGCCGAATCCAGCGACAACCTGCGAGAACTCGCCCGAGGGATGCTTAGCGGTGCCCTTGAACATCAGGTGTTCAAGAAAGTGCGCCAATCCAGACTTGCCGGGCGTCTCATCGGCGGATCCGACTTTGTACCAGATCATATGGGTGACCACCGGCGCGCGATGGTCGGGAATGACGACCAGCTCCAGTCCGTTGCTCAGCATGAAGTCGGCGATCGTCGGGCTGCTCGACTCGGCCGCGCACGACGGTGCCTCTAGTGCGAAAGCAAAGAGTGTGAGGACAGCGAGGAAAGGCTTGTCTCGGAACGACACGTTTCTAAAACCTTGCGGCCCCGCACTGATATCACATCGGCTGCACGCATTGAATTGCGGAGCCCAGAAGCTCACCCGGCAATAAACTAGTTGCTCCCACCGTCCACGGTGCCGTGTGTTTCCACATAATCCTTCGGCTTAGGAGTGAGCGTCGCCTTGCTGAGACCATAGGGCTGATTCGGCGACGGCGTCTGGTAACCAGGAGGCGGTTCGGTGAGCGAAGCCCGCGGCGGCTCCTTGGTGAAGCGGGCCGACTCGTCGTTCTTGCCGCCGAACATGTTGCTGAAGATGTTGCCGACGGTGCCAAGCTTGTCCGGCGACGATGGATTGTCGTTGCCGTTGTCCGGCGAGCGGTAGCCGTCGTCACGCGCGGCACGCGGCGACTTCGGAGGTCCGCCCGGCGTGAGCTGATCCGGGCGCAACGGGTTCTGTTCGATTTCGCGCTCGTCGCTCACGTTGCGATTGCGCTCCTGCTCGATTTCGGCCTTGCGCCGGGCAACGTCCGGATCTTTCGGCCAGGCAGGATTTTGGGTGAGTGCCGCATTGGTCCGCTCCGGCGGCGGCAGGTCGTGGCCGGGCGGAATTACCAGCGGCGCACGCTCCCCGTAGTTGATCGTTGCTTCACCATCCCGCTTCAGACCAAGGCCCTCTAAGATGCCGCGGTAAATCTTGCTTTCGAGTGACGGGGATGGGGAATCATCGGCGGCACGCGCCGTCGGCGCAACAACGAGCAATATTGCGCCAAGCAAGCACCCCAAGGCCGCACGCGAAACCGCCCCCGGTCTGTATTTGGCTAGCCAGGAAACGCACAGAATGTCGCTCATCGGATCCCTCGCCCCTCGGAATTCCAAGGGAATACGGCGTATTGGCCCGGGATCAGGGCGCTTTTTGGGCGCGCTCCCCGATCAGGGATTCATACAGCAAGCCAATGACCCCGGCAAAGATAGCTACATCGGCCAGGTTAAAGACATACCAATTGAATCGCCAATTAGCGCCCGAAACGTGAAAAAACACAAAGTCGGCGACCCAGCCATAGGCCAGCCGGTCAATGGCGTTTCCGATCGCGCCGCCGATGATTAGACCGAGCGATAGTGCGGTGAGTCGGCTGCGCGAGCGAGTCAGCCAAATCCATAGCAGCACCACAGCGATCGCCTTGAAGCCGAGTAGCAGCCATTGCCCGAGCGGCCCCTCGGTCTGGAACAGGCCATAGCTGATGCCGGTGTTGCGGGTGAGCACAAAATCCAGGAACGGACCGAGCCGCAACGGATGGTTGGCGAGGTCGACCACGAAGACTAGGTAAAGCTTGCTCGCCTGATCGAGCATACAGGTAAGAGCCGCGACGGCGAGGCCGAATCGGGTAATCGGGTCGCTCATTCACTCCGCCGCCTTGCGCATGGCTTCCCATTCCCGCAGCGCCTTGGCGTCACGCGGGGAAACGTCGGGGTATTCTGGATCGGAGCCGATGTTCGTGAGAATCTTCCACGAGCGCGCGCATTTGGTGCCTTCGGCGAGATTGGGCACCACGACGACTCCGGCCACGTCCGGAAGGCGGAAACCTCCCGCCGGGCCTTCGTTCTCCACGAGCGTAGCAGCCGAGGTGATGCAAACTTCGGCGAGATCGACGTCGAGCACGGCTTCGTACAATTCCGGATTCGACACGTGCACGATCGGGTGCGCTTCGAGCGATGAACCTATGCGTTTCTGCGCACGCTCGATCTCCAAGGCGCCGGTAATAACGCGGCGCACAGTGCGCACCTTGCGCCATTTGTCGGCGAGTTTGTCGTCACGCCAGGCAAGCGGCACTTCAGGGAACAGTTCGAGGTGCACCGAGTTGACCGCCTCGCCGTAGCGGGAAAGCCAGGCTTCTTCCGCGGTGAAACACAGCATGGGGGCAAGCCAGGTGACCGTGCTGCGGAACAGATGGTCGAGCACGGTCAAGCAAGCTCTGCGCGTGAGCGACGAGTAAGGATCGCAGTAGAGCGCGTCCTTGCGGATATCAAAATAGAATGCCGAGAGGTCGCTGGTCATGAAGGCCGACAGTGCGGCGAAGATGCGCTTGTAGTCGAACTCGGCGTAAAACTTGCGCACTAACTCGTCGAGCTCGGCCAGCCGATGCAGCATCAGCCGCTCCAGCTCCGGCATCTTGTTGGGCGGGATGCGGTCTTCCTCATGGAAATGTGCAAGCGAGCCGAGCATCCAGCGCACCGTGTTGCGCAGCTTGCGATAGGTCTCCACCGTGGTCTTGAGGATCTCCGGCCCAATGCGCTGGTCGTCCCAGTAATCGCAGGACGCCACCCACATGCGCAGGATGTCGGCACCTGACTGCTTGATCACATCCTGCGGCGCCACCGTATTGCCGAGTGACTTCGACATCTTGCGGCCCTGCTCGTCGAGCGTGAAACCGTGTGTGACGACGATGTCGTAGGGTGCACGGCCGCGCGTGCCGCAGGATTCGAGCAGCGAGGAGTGAAACCAGCCCCGGTGCTGGTCGCTGCCCTCCAGATACATCACGGTATCCTTGCCGCCGTCGACCTTGCGCTTGATGCCGGCAAGCGTCGGGAAATGTTGCGGATCCTCCAGAACGAAGGCATGCGTTGAGCCGGAATCGAACCAGACGTCGAGAATATCATCGACTTTCTTCCAGCCCTCGTTCGCCAGCTTGCCGAGAAAGCGCTCGTCCGCGCCCGATTTGTACCAGGCATCGGCACCCTCCTGCTCGAAGGCCTCGATGATGCGCAACTCGACGTCGGGATCCTGCAGGATCTCGACCGAGCCGTCGGGCTTTTCCTTGATGAACACCGCAATCGGCACGCCCCAGGCGCGCTGGCGTGAGATCACCCAGTCGGGGCGCGACTCGATCATGCCGGTGATGCGGTTCTGCCCCTGTGGTGGCACCCAGCGAGTGACCGAGATCGCATGCAGTGCGCGGTTGCGCAGCGTGTCGCCGGGACGGTCGATGTCCTTGTCCATGGCGATGAACCACTGCGGCGTGTTGCGGAAGATGATTGGTTTCTTCGAGCGCCAGGAATGCGGATACTGGTGCTTGAGACGACCGCGCGCGATCAGCATGTGGCGATCGATCAACGCCTTGATCACCGCCTCGTTGGCCTTGCCTTTCTCGCCTTTGTCGGTGAGTACGCGCTGGCCGGTGAAGCCGGGCGCCATCTCAGTAAAGGCGCCGTTCTCATCCACCGTGTACGGAATAGTCGTCTTAATGCCGCGTGCTTCAAGCTTTGCTGCATTCGCCATCCAAATGTCGAAGTCTTCGCGGCCGTGACCCGGCGCGGTGTGTACGAAGCCGGTGCCGGTCTCGTCCGTGACGTGCTCGCCTTCGATAAGGGGCACGTCGAATTGATAACCGCCTCCCACGCCGAAAAGCGGATGTTGGCAGATCAGCCCGCCGAGATCGGAGGCGGGTACGTCGCCGAGGCGTTCATAGCTCTCCACTTTGGCCGCCTTGAATACATCGGCGGCCACCTTGTCGGCTAGGACATAGGTGTCCCCCGGCTGCGCCCAGTTGGTCGGCGCTGCCGCGGTCACGCGATAAAGTCCGTAGGCTATGCGGCCAGAAAAGGCGATGGCGCGATTGCCCGGTATCGTCCACGGCGTGGTGGTCCAGATGACGATCTGGGCTCCAGCATGAAGTAGCTTCAACGACCCAGCTGAAGTGCCCGGCTCGCCCACGATATTAAATCTCACCCACACCGCATCCGAGGTGTAGTCCTCGTACTCCACCTCCGCCTCGGCGAGTGCCGTCTTCTCCACCACGCTCCACATCACCGGCTTCGAACCGCGATAAAGAGTGCCGTTTGCCGCGAACTTCATCAGTTCACGCGCGATTTGCGCCTCGGCGAAGAAATCCATCGTCGTGTACGGATGCTCCCAGTCGCCCTCGACGCCGAGCCGCTTGAACTCCTCGCACTGCACGCCGATCCAGTACTGCGCGAAGGTGCGGCACTCCTGGCGAAATTTCACCAGCGCCGCCGCATCGGAGAAATCCGGCTTCGGCCTGTTCTTGGAGCGGTAGTTCTCCTCCTCGACCTTCCACTCGATCGGCAGGCCATGGCAGTCCCAACCCGGCACATAGTTTGAATCGAACCCGAGCATCTGCTGGCTGCGTGTGACAATGTCCTTGAGGACCTTGTTGAGCGCATGGCCGATGTGGATGTTGCCGTTGGCGTAAGGCGGGCCATCGTGCAGGATGAATTTGTCGCGGCCCTTAGCGGCAGCGCGCAATTGTCGGTAGAGGCCCGCTGTCTCCCAGCGCTTGAGGATCTCCGGCTCACGCTGCGGCAGCCCAGCGCGCATCGGAAAATCCGTCTGTGGCAGAAACAACGTCTCGGAATAGTCGCGTTTGGGGCTGGGCATGGCCCGGGTTAGTACAGCGCCCATGGGCGTCAGGCAACGCCCGGAACCACGCCACTGCCTCGCGTTGACACGTGGGCTATGTAAGGCCATTCACGCGCGCTCCGCCTGTGGATTTCTTCTTGCGCCCGCCGCACCCTTCAGGCTGGTCACTAACGGACCCGCAGCCGAGTCCTCCTGCTGTGGGGACGTAAGCGCCAACGTGGCGATACTCATCGTCAACCGGTTACCGTGCCGCGCACGGCGCGTGAGGCGCGCAAGGCTGCGCGTGACCTGGAGAGGCTATCAACGCTCGCTGCACACGCGCCCTTACACGACGCTGGTGTTGGTCGCGGGCCTCGGCTTCGTGGTAGGGCGAGCTGGCGTCGTTGAGCGGGCGTGCGATGACCGAGGCCTGGCTGCACCATCAAGCTTGCGGGCAAAGCGCGGGGCATGAGCCTTACACTCTATGGGGGTCGTCGCCGCCGTCGCCACTGGCGTTACGCTGACCTTTCTGACTATCGCCGTCTTCGACTAGAGCCAGAAACGCTAAGCTTCGGCCTGGAGATCGGGCGGTGCCGGCATTGCGCGCGATGGTAGGTACTGCGCGGACGAAGACTATGGGTTCCAACCTAGTACATCGCCCAATTGTGGAAACGCGTCGCCCGCGCGCTTGAGCGCGTCACGCGCCTGCGCGCTGTCGGCGAACATATGGCGCTTGAGCGCGTTGACAGATCCGAATTTCTGCTCGTGGCGTATCCAGCCGATGATGGCGATGTCGACCTGCCGGCCATAGAGATCGCCGTCGAAATCGAACAGGAATGCCTCCAGCAGTGGCGCGCCGGCGTCGAACATCGGGCGCACGCCGAAATTGGCCACGCCATCGTAGCGCTGACCGCCGACGGCGACGCGCACCGCGTAGACGCCGTGCTTGAGGCCGCAGGAAGGGTCGAGCCGGATATTGGCAGTAGGGAAGCCAAGCTCTCGTCCGCGTTTGGCGCCATGGATCACTTCGCCGGAGACGAACCAAGGCGCGCCCAGAAGTTCCGTGGCCTCCACCACTTTGCCTGTCGCGAGCGCCGCTCGTACCGCGCCTGAGGAAATCGGCCGGCCCTCGTCCTCCAGCGGCGGCATGATATCGACGGCGAAGCCAAGCCGGGCACCCTGTTCCTTCAGATACGCCGGCGAGCCAGCACGCTTGTGGCCAAAGTGAAAATCGAAGCCGATCGCCGCGCCGCCGATGCCAAAACGCCCAACCAGGATGCGCTCGACGAAATCCGCCGCCGAAGTATTGGCGAGCGCGGCGTCGAAAGTCATCACCATAGCGCCGTCGAGCCCACTCGCGGCCAGAAGACGTAACTTGTTGCGCACACTGGAAAGCTGAAACAGCGGATCCTGCGGCCGTAGGAACAGTCGCGGATGCGGATCAAAGGTAAGCGCCGCGGCCTTGCGGCCGAGCGCGTGGGCGCGCTTAAGGGCAGCACCGATGACGGCGCGATGTCCGCGATGCACGCCGTCGAAATTGCCGATCGCCACCACGGCCCCCCGCAGCGGTCCGATGTCGACGCCCGATTCGCCGTTGCGCAGAACATAAAACGCTTTCGCCGGCACGTTGCTCATCAGGCCCGATTCAGAGACGTGGTTACGACGGGAAGGCTGCTCATTTCGTTGTATCAAGTCGTTGTATCAAGCGAGTTCCGAGCTCAATACGGTTAACGTGCGGTTAATAAATTTTCAAATTAACCGGATGTTCAATGCCGACAGGTTATTTCCGCCGATCTGGTGGAGACGTTCCGGGGCAAAACGCCATGGCTGTCGATGCGACGATTCCGATCCTGATCGTGGATGACTACAAGACCATGATCCGTATCGTCCGTAATCTGTTGCGGCAGCTCGGCTTCGAGCATATCGACGAAGCCAGCGACGGCACGATGGCGCTCGCCAAAATGCATACGCGCAGCTACGGCCTCGTGATCTCGGACTGGAACCTGGAGCCGATGACCGGCTACGACTTATTGCAGGAAGCGCGTAAAGATCCCAATCTCGCTTCAACGCCGTTTATCTTGGTGACGGCTGAATCAAAGACTGAAAATGTTATCGCGGCCAAGAACGCCGGCGTGTCAAACTATATCGTCAAGCCGTTCAACGCGCAGACACTGAAGAGCAAGATCGACGCGGTGCTTGGCGCGAAGGAAGGGGCACCCCGGCCAGCGGCCTAAGGTCTCACCAGATCAATTCGCGCATGACCGCCTTCGGCCGTTCGCCAGCGGCGGTGAACGTTGCGTTGAGCGCCGTCCGGTCGGGCCGCTCGCGCCCGCCCAGTTCCTCTGCATGGATACCTGAGGTCACGAACAGAAAATCGACACCGATTGTATGCGCGCCTCTGAGGTCGGTGCGGATCGAGTCGCCGATCGCCAGCACACGCTTCGGCGGGATCTTGCCGCTGGCCGCGGCCTCCGCTCTGGCCAAGGCCATCTCATAGATCGGCCGATAAGGTTTACCGGCATAGAGCACTTCGCCACCCATGGTGGCGTAGAGGTCGGCGATCGAGCCGGCGCAATAGACGAGCCGGGTGCCGCGCTCCACGACTACGTCCGGATTGCCGCAGACCATGAACAGCTTGCGCGCCAACATCGCTTCGAGCCGCGCGCGGTAATCGTTCGGCGTCTCCACTTCGTCATTATCGAGGCCCGAGCAGACCACATAGTCGGCGGTTTGCAGCGGCGCAAAGCGAACGTTGAGCCCGGTGAAAATCGAGCGGTCGCGCTCCGGCCCGAGATGGAAAAGCGTTTGCCCCGGCCGCCCCTGCACCACCGCGCGGGTGACATCGCCGGACGATACAATGCCGTCGTAGGTCTCGCGCGGGACATGCAGCCTTTCGAGCTGGCGTGCCACCACCTCGCTCGGGCGCGGCGCATTGGTGATGAGAATTACTGCCGCGCCGCGGGCGCGCGCGTGCATCAGCGCGTCGCAGGCATGCGGGAAGGCGGTAACGCCGTTATGTACAACGCCCCAGACGTCGCACAACAGCACATCGTAGCCCGGCGCCAGCGCCGAAAAATGCGGGATCAAGGGCGACTGAGCGTTGGGCATCGAAGGTCGCAAACGATGAGGCGCATCAGCCGAAGGCGGCGTCGGCTACAATCGTTTCATTCAACGAATCGCCCGCCAGTTTGGTCGCTTCCGCCATGGCGGACGTATTTTGCGGTGCTTCGCCGCAGACCGGCCGTGATGGCGAAAACAGGAAGCCCTGGCCGAAGCGCGCGTCAAAATCGAGCAGATCAACCACCGTGTTCTCGTTCTCGATGCGCCCGGCAATCAGATCGATGCTGGAACGCGCCAGTAGGTCCTCGAGATAAGCAGGAGGGATGTCGCTCTGCTCGGCGTCGTTCTTATTGAATAGAAGCTTCTTTGGCACCGTGAGGAAGCGCAACGAGCGCTCGGCCAATTCGTTCGGCTCAACGCGCTGGAAGCCGGGGAAGAGGACGGCACCGATCGAGGCGGCGCTGAGTACCATGCAAACCGCGACGAAAATGGTAGCGATATGATGCATGAAGCTATCCTAGGTCCTCCGCCCAAGGCCCGCACAAGCCGCGCGATTCGCGTAAGACCGTACCAATGTCCATGAGTCCGGGATCTGCGCAACTTCGTTCAACTGTTATGATAACGGCAATTCGTCCGTTATTCGCAGGAACTTAGGTGGCTTTGCAACCCCAGACCCTGCAAACATCCCGCGGCGGGCCAGTATCGGCCTGGATCAGCGCCTATCCGGGGCGTGCCTTTGGCGCTGTCCTAGCACTGCATGCAGTGGTCTGGACGGCGCTGCCGACGCTGCTTTACCCCAACCTGCCGCTCGATCTGATCGAGGCGCTGATGTATGGGCGCGAATGGCAGCTTGGCTACGACAAACTGCCGCCGCTGCCCTGGTGGCTGGTCGAGATCGTAAACCTGACCATCGGTCATGATTTCGCCTACTACCTTTTGGCGCAGATCGCGGTGGTGACAGCTTTGGCCATTGTCTGGGGGGCAGCGCGGCCGCTCATCGGAGCGGCCGGCGCCCTGGTGGCGGTGCTGATAGTAGACGGCCTGCATTACCTGAATTACACGGCCGCCAAGTTCAACCACGATGTCATCCAGCTGCCGTTTTGGGCCCTGGCCGGCTTCGCCCTGCACCGCGCGCTGCGCGGGCGGCAGAACTTCGATTGGTTGTTGCTGGGTCTCGCGGTCGGCATTTCGCTGTGGGCGAAGTATTTCATGGTCGTGCTCGCGGCGCCGATGGCGGTATTCCTGATCGTCGATGACGACGCGCGCAAGGCTTGGGCTGGGCCCGGCCCTTTCATCGCCATGGCCGCCGCGCTCATCACCATGGCGCCTCATCTCATCTGGCTGGTGCATAATGATTTCCTGCCCTTCGCTTACGCGGAACATCGCGCCCTGCCCTCACGCGGGCTGATGGACCATGTCTGGCATCCCTTGCAATTCGCGGTTAGCCAACTTTTCTTCCTGATCCCGTCGCTGCTCATCGCCTTCCCGCTTTTTTATCCGCGCACACGCGAAGTGGCTGCGACGGCGAGCGACGCCTTCGACTACCGCATCGTGACTTGGCTCGCGTTTGGGCCAATCGCGACGGTGCTCTTGCTCTCAGCGTTAAGCGGCCGCGGCACTGTGGCGATGTGGGGCTATCCGCTCTGGCTCTTCCTCGGCCTCTGGATCGTACTAAACGCGCACCGCGCACTTGATGCGACTCGTCTTGCTCGCATATCGATCGTCTGGGCGATTATGTTTGCAGGATTTGCGCTCGGCTTCATCGTCAATTATTCGGTGCTGCCGAACTACGATCACCGTTACCGCGCGGTGTTTTTCCCGGGCGGTGATCTCGGCCGCGAAATCACGCAACGCTATCGCGCCGCGACGGGCAAGGCGCCAATCTATGTGATCGGCACCATGTGGGACGGCGGGAATGTCGCCCACTATGCGTCGAGCCATCCGCGTGTGCTGGTCGACGGCAGACCGGAACGCGCGCCTTGGATCGATCTCGCGGATCTGAGAAGCAAAGGTGCGGTCGTCGTGTGGACCGATAGCGATCCGAACGCGATTCCTGTTCTACTGCGCATGATCGCCGCTGATGCCGCAGTGCAGCCGTCGTTCGAACTGCACGATCGCCGCGGCAACGGCAAACGCATCGTCGGCTGGGCGATTCTGCAACCGAAGCCCACTTTCGCGACCGCGCCCATTGCGGGGCGGTAACTGTGGGCTGATGCCGCTCGTCGGCAATAATGCGCTCGTCGAGCAGTTTGACGCGGCGATTCTCGGTCAGATCGGGCAATAGTTCTGCTTCGCCGGCGACCGAAATCGAGCGAGCCGG
>Ga0207781_1000047_pt1 | contig 21004 bp, 19 predicted proteins | sample LuqExpMetageno51_FD_187809 | JGI IMG/M metagenome (GOLD analysis project Ga0207781, IMG submission 187809) | Tropical forest soil microbial communities from Luquillo Experimental Forest, Puerto Rico - Sample 51 (SPAdes) | ecosystem: Environmental > Terrestrial > Soil > Tropical forest ...
CCGGCTCGCTGCGCGCGAAGAGATTGGACAACAACCGCCTCATCGGCGCGCCACGTGCGCAGCGTCCTGCGGCTGGGCGTCCGGCGCGCGCAGGTAAAGCGGCTTGGGCGGCGAGCGGGATTCAACCGCGGCGGCGCCCAGCCACGCCACCCAGTCGATGTTGGGCGCGCGGCGCGTTTCCACCAGAGTGGGCGGACGCTCGGCGGCCGGCCAGATTGGCGCCAACATTTGCGCCCCAGTACCGACGAGCCGCGGCGCACCGCTTGCCGCCACGCGCAAAGCTTCGCGTAACGACGCCAAACGCGGCGCGACGACAGTGCGCCCCCCCGGCCCGAACACCTGCAGGTAGACGTGATCGTGCCGCGCGTCGACCACCGACACCACCGGCAGCGTGTCGTCGGCGGCGATCAGAGGCGCGGCGTAGGCTGCGAGCGTTGACAGGCCCACCGCTGGCTTGCCGGCGGCGAGCGCAATGCCGCGGGCGGCAGAAATCCCTACGCGCAGGCCGGTGAAGCTGCCGGGTCCGGTGGTGACCGCTATGCGGTCAAGTGTGGCAAACCGCAGAGCGGCGCGGTCGAGTACGCGCGCGATCAGCGGCATCAGGGCTTCGGCGTGGCCGCGCACCATCTCGAGCGATTCATGTGCGATAATCGCCCCCCGTTCGGTGTCGAGCACGGCCGCCGCGCAAGCCTCGAGCGCTGTATCAATGGCGAGAACATGCATACGGGCAATTTATCACTCTCGTCGCCCCGCTTGTCCCGGCCACCCAAACGCTGATGCCCGGAAGGCCGGACATGACGCCGTAGGAAGATACTCGGCAGCCTTACATGGGCTGCACCTCGACCACTTCCGGCACGAAATGTTTAAGCAGGTTCTGGATGCCGTGCCTGAGGGTCGCGGTCGATGACGGGCAGCCGGAGCAGGCGCCGCGCATGTTGAGATAGACGACGCCTTCCTTGTAGCCGCGGAAGGTGATGTCGCCGCCATCGCCGGCCACTGCCGGGCGCACGCGCGTCTCGATCAGGTCCTTGATGAGGGCGACTGTCTCAGAGTCCTTCTCCTCGAAGAACTCGTCCGAAACCGGTGTCGGCTGGGCGCCGATCGCGAGCAGCGGCGCGCCGCTCATGAAGTGCTCCATTATGGCCCCGAGGATCGCCGGCTTGATCTGCTGCCAGTCGCAGGCGGTCTTGGTAACCGAGATAAAGTCAGCGCCGAAAAAGACGCCCGTGATATTCGGAATTTCGAACAACCGTTCGGCCAGTGGCGACTGCGCCGCAGCTTCCTTGCTCTGTATGTCAAGCGTGCCGGATTCGAGGACGGGGCGCCCGGGCAGGAATTTCAAGGTCGCTGGATTGGGGGTGGCTTCAGTTTGGATAAACATGCGCTTGGCTCCTGAGGCGGGTTCAAGGCCCGTAAGGACGGATCCAGTCTATAGATGGGGTTTTTCTCGGAAGGCGTCAATTATGGGAACACGTAACCGCCGAACTCGAACTACGACATGGCGTCGAGGTCTTCGTCGCTGAGGTGCCCTGGCACGATCGCCACCGGGATCGGATAGGCGCCGGCGGTTTTGGCGATGCTGGAAACCAGCGGGCCGGGGCCTTCCTTGGCGGTGCCGGCTGCCAGCACCAGAATACCAATGTCGGTGTCCTCGTCGATCAGCTTAACGATCTCCTCTGCCGGCTCGCCTTCGCGAATCACCCGGTCCGGCACGATATTGGCAATGTCCTTGGTGCGCTTAGCGAACTTGTCGAGCGCCGCACTGGCCTCTTCCATCGCCTCGGCCTTCATGATGTCGGCAACGCCAAGCCATTGCTGATTGCGGTCGCCGGTATCGATCACACGCAGCATCACGAGCTGCGAGCCGGTGCGGCCAGCGCGCTTGCTTGCCCAATAGACCGCGCGGTCGCATTCTTCGGTATTGTCGATGACGACCAGATACTTACGCTTGTGGCCGGCCTCGTAGCTGCGCCGCTTGGTGCTCATCGCCGCTTAGCCCCATCCAAATGCGCGAATACGGACGCACAAGCTTTGAAATCTTGGCACGGCAGCTGGCGCGCCGACAAGCCACTCGCGGCACGGAATTAACGACGGCGGAACTTGCCGGTCAGCGGCGGACGAAACCGACGATGTCCTTGACCGCCTTCATGGTTTCTGCGGCAAGCACTTGTGCGCGCGCAGAGCCGTCGGCGAGCACGTGGTCGATATAGACCAGATCCTGCATCAGCCGTTTCATCTCGGCGCCGATCGGTCCAAGCTTGGCGACGGCGAGATCGACCAGCGCGGTCTTGAACGTCGAGAACTGGCCACCGCCGAATTCGCCCAGCACCTGCGCCTTGGTTACGCCCTGCAGCGCCGCGTAGATGCCTACCAGATTATCAGCCTCGGGCCGTTTCCCGAGTCCTCTCTCTTCGCTCGGTAGCGGCTCGGGATCGGTCTTCGCCTTGCGGATCTTCTGCGCGATCGCCTCGGCATCGTCACTCAGGTTGATGCGCGAATAGTCAGACGGCTCCGACTTCGACATCTTCTTGGAGCCGTCGCGCAACGACATCACGCGCGTCGCCGGCCCCTGGATCAGCGGCTCCGGCAGCGGGAAGAAGGCGTTGCCGTAGCCATGCGCCTGTATCGATTGCGCGAAGTCGTTGTTGAATTTCTGAGCGATGTCGCGCGACAGCTCAAGATGCTGCTTCTGGTCTTCGCCGACCGGCACATGCGTGGAGCGATAAACCAGGATGTCGGCGGCCATCAGGTTGGGGTAGGCATAAAGCCCGACCGAGGCATTCTCGCGGTCCTTGCCCGCCTTTTCCTTAAATTGCGTCATGCGGTTGAGCCAGCCGAGGCGGGCGACGCAGTTGAATACCCACGCGAGCTCTGCGTGCTCGGCGACCTGGCTCTGGTTAAAGATGATCTGCTTCTTGGGATCGATGCCGCAGGCGAGGAAGGCGGCGGTCACTTCTCGCGTGGCGCGCGGCAATTCGCTCGGCTCCTGCCATACTGTGATGGCATGCAGGTCGACCACGCAATAAATGCAGTCGTAGCGGTCCTGCAGCGCGACGAATTTGGTGATTGCGCCGAGGTAATTGCCGAGGTGAAGGTTGCCGGTGGGCTGCACACCGGAAAACACGCGTTCCTTGAACGCCATTGTTTGTCCTTTCGAGTGTTGGCGTGAATGCCATGCAGGAGGCGCGCTACGCAAGGGGCAGCGCCCGGTGGGCTCACACCCGTCAGTCGCTTACCGTCCGCGCGTTTGCCGCGGTGCGTTCGCCCGATATAGTGCCCGCGCCGTTATACGAGGTCATTCATGAGGGCTCCCCGTTACGACGTTCTCGGCATCGGCAACGCCATTGTCGATGTGATCGCTCGTGCCGAGGACGATTTCCTAGTTGCGCACGGCATGCACAAAGGCACCATGGCGTTGATCGACGAGGCGCGTGCCGAGAAAATCTATCAGGCGATGGGCCCGGCGGTCGAAAGCTCGGGCGGTTCTGCCGCCAACACTATCGTTGGCGTGGCAAGCTTCGGCGCGCAGGCTGCCTTCGTCGGCAAAGTCAAGGACGACGAGCTCGGCCGCACGTTCGCGCACGATATCCGCTCCGCCCGTGTCACCTTCGATTCCGAGCCGACGAAACACGGCCCCTCGACCGCGCGCTGCTACATCATGGTCACGCCGGACGGCGAGCGCACCATGAACACCTATCTCGGCGCGGCGCAGGGCCTGAAGCCCTCCGACATTGACGAGAGCCAAATCGCAGCCGCCTCCATTCTCTATCTCGAGGGCTACTTGTGGGATCCGCCGCACGCCAAGGAGGCCTTCGTGAAGGCGGCCACGGTTGCACACAAGGCTGCGCGCAAGGTTGCACTGACACTGTCGGATGCATTCTGCGTCGACCGGTACCGCGACGAATTCCTCGGGCTGATCCGCAAGGGCACGGTCGACATCGTGTTCGCCAACGAGCACGAGTTGCATAGCCTCTACGGTACCGCCGACTTCGACACAGCGGTGAAGGCGCTGCGCTACGACGCCAAGCTCGCGGTGGTCACGCGCAGCGAGAAGGGCTGCGTGGTGGTCAGCCGCCAGGTGCTCGAGACGGTGCAGGCGATGCCGATCGAACGCGTGGCTGACGCGACCGGCGCAGGCGATCTGTTCGCCGCGGGCTTCCTCGTAGGTCTCGCGCGCGGCAAAGATCACCGCACCTCCGCCCGGCTCGGTGCGCTGGCCGCGGCCGAAGTGATCCAGCACGTCGGCGCGCGGCCGGCGGTTTCGTTGAAGGCGCTGGCGGCGGAGAACGGCCTACCGATCTAGCCGTCCGCGATCTGTAACCAATTGGTAACCGAACGTGGTTAGCGATTAGTGAACGACCAATCGCGAGGATCCGTAATGGAAGCGGCACCGAAACCGGATAGCGCGCCCGAAGCGACGGCAGCCAAGACAGGATTACCCGCTGCCGAATCGCCGCCGTTGTTGCCTACCGGCGAGTCTCCGGTCAACTACCCCTCCGTTGAATCGTTGGCAGTGGCGGAGACTGTTGAACCGACCGTCGCGCCCACCATCGAACCGGTCAGCAGGACCGACTCGGCGACGGCTCCGCGAATGCCGACCCAGTGGCCGTGTGTCCCCTTGGGGCCCCGCCACAAGCGGTACGCCATTCTCGCCACCTCGCTGACTCTCGTCGCAGCAATCGGCGCGACCTTCGGGGCACTGGCGAGCGTCGGCTTCTCCAGGCAACCCACTGACACTGCCCTGATCGAGGAGAATAAGGCGATGCAGCAGTCAATCGCCCGCCTCGGCCAGGAAATCACCGCGCTCAAGGCCAATCTCGACCAGGCAAACAAGTCCGCGCACAGCGATCTCGCCAAGATCTCCGAGCGCCTCGCACACGCGACCGCCGAGATCACCAACTCGGTCTCCGCGCCGCAGACCGCCGCGCCGCAAGCTGCGACGCGGACGCCGTTGCCGCGCCGGGCGCCGGAGCGCGTGCCCGCTGCTGAGCTGCCTACGACGATCGTGCCGGGTTGGACGATCTGGCGCATTCGCAACGGCTACGTCTACGTGGCCGGCCGGGGCGAGGTTTTCGAAGCCTCCATAGGGGCCGTTCTGCCAGGGCTTGGCCCAGTGCAGTCGGTCAGGCGGCAGGATGGTCATTGGTTGGTGCAAACGTCGAAAGGCATCATCGTTTCTACGCGCGACACCATCCGTGAGCGCTAGTACGACCACTGAGCACGCCATCGAACTAAGCTTAAAAAGCGGCGGCCTTATGGGCGCCGCTTTTCATTTGTGCGTGAGGTATGTGGCGGGGGAGCGCAAACCATGTCAGATTTCCGCTCCGGTTTGCCGCGGGAGAATGCATGCTCGAGACCTGGTTGAAAGCCGCCGCGGCATCAGCGCTGTTTGCGGCGCTGAGCCAAGCTTCGGCGCAGGGCGCGGCTTCGCCCGCGGCAAAGCCGGAAATGACACAGAGCTGCCCGGGCTTGGTGGCGAGCCGCCTGCCTTTCGCCGAGCCTGCCGCGTTTCGCCTAGCCACGCTCAACGCCGATCAGGTGCGTATCAGCTATATTGGTCACGCCACCTTCCTGATCGAAAGCCCACAACTCGTGCGCATCGCAACCGACTACAATGACTATGTGCGCCCGCCGATACTGCCTGACATCGCCACCATGAATCACGCACACGCGACGCATTACAGCCTGTCGCCTGATCCGGGTATCAAATATGTGCTGCGCGGCTGGGCCGAGGACGAGAAGCCGGTGCGCATCGACCTCACTTACAAGGATGTGCGCGTGCGCAACGTACCGACCAACATCCGCACCTGGGATGGCGGCACCGAGCGGCACGGCAATTCGATCTTCCTCTTCGAGGTGGCGAACCTCTGTATCGCCCATCTCGGCCACCTGCATCACACGCTCACGCAGCAGCAGCTGAACGAGATCGGCCGCATCGACGTGGTGATGGTGCCAGTCGACGGCAATTACACTCTCGATCTCGACGGCATGATCGAGGTGCTGCATGCGCTCAAGGCGCCGCTGATGATCCCGATGCATTATTTCAGCTCCTACACGCTCAACCGATTCCTCGATCGCGTGCGGCAGGAATGGGAGGTAGAAATCGCTCCCCTGCCTTCGATGCTGGTGTCGAAAACCAACCTGCCGGAAAAGCCGAAAGTCGTGGTGCTGCCGGGACACTAAGTCGCGGAGCCGCGCTCTCGACAACTATGCAGCGCAGCGCGAAATCTTGTTGGTTACAAATTTTCGGTGCACGCATGCCCCACGCCATAACATGCGACAAGGTGCGGCTCCACTACGAGGAAGTGGGGCAGGGCACGTCGCTCCTGTTCGTGCATGAATTCGCCGGCGACACCGTAGCTGGGAGCCGCAGATGCGCGAGTTCGGCAAGCGCTATCGCTGCATAGCCTATGCCGCGCGCGGCTATCCGCCGTCAGACGTGCCGGACGATGCTGAAACATATTCGTACCAGCACGTCATGCGCGACTGCGTCGCCGTGCTCGATAATCTCAAGATCGACAGTGCGCACATTGTAGGCCTGTCTATGGGCGGCTATACCACGCTGCAGGTCGCACTCAATCATCCTACGCGCGTGCGCTCGATGACGCTCGCTGGCACCGGATCCGGCAGCGAACGCTGGTACACTGAAACGTTTCGCAAGAATTCGCTTGCGCTCGCCGATCAGTTCGAGCGCGAAGGTTCGGCGGCGGTTGCGAAGAGCTATGGCCAGGGCCCGAGCCGTATTCCGTTCGCGATCAAGGATGCTCGCGGCTTTGCCGAATTTTCGAAGCATCTGGCCGAACATGACCCGCGCGGCTCGGCGCATACCTCCCGCAGCTTTCAGGGCACGCGGCCGTCGCTCTATGATTTCGAGAATGCGATCCGTAAGCTAACGATCCCGGCGCTGATCGTGGTCGGTGACGAGGACGACCGCTGCATCGAACCGAGCCTTTTTCTGAAGGCCGCGCTATCTGGATCCGGCTTGCTGGTGATGCCGAAAACCGGGCACGCTGCGAATCTGGAGGAGCCGGATTTGTTCAATCAGGCGCTCGGCGATTTTCTTAGCAGAGTCGATGCCGGCCGCTGGGGCCTGCGCGATCCGCGTGCGATAACCGACACTGGGCAACGGCCGCTGTGGAACCGGGGCAGCGGCTAGGCCGTTAGAGCAGGCGAATCCCGGGAGACGCCGATACTGCGGAGTGTGGTGTTTCTGCTGATCGCGATCGGGTTCACCGGGGAAAAGCCTCCGCTACCATCGCCAAGTGGGTTTTGGCATCTTCCTACTGCGGTTCATCGGCGCGCTTGTGATCGGCCTGACGATCAGCTCGCGGGGATGATGTCGTAACGCCTCAAGCGTCCACGCTCGCGGCCAGCGCGTTGTCTTGGATAAACTGCCGACGCGGCTCGACCAGGTCGCCCATCAACTGGTCGAACAGTACGTTGGCCTCGTCGATTTCCTTGACGCGCACTTGCAGCAGCGAACGTGCGTTCACGTCGAGCGTAGTCTCCCACAGTTGCTCGGGGTTCATCTCACCTAGGCCTTTATAGCGTTGCATGGTGATCCCCTTGCGCCCGGTATTGGTGACTGCCTCGAACAGGCCGACCGGACCGTGGATCGGCGTTGTCTCGTCCTTGCGCCGCAACATGGCCGGCGGTGTGGGACGCGGATAGACCTGTTGCAAGGTGGCGGCGTATTCGTCGAGCTTGCGCGCGTCGGCGGAGCCGAGCAGTGCTTGGTCGATCACCGCGACTTCCTTGACGCCGCGCACGGTGCGCTCGAAATGGAAGCCATTCTGGTCGAATGAGCCCATCCAACCACGTTCAGTTTCCTCCTCGAGAGCATCGAGTCGCTTGGCGATGTAGTCGGCCGCCGCCGCGCCCGTCTTCGGATCGTCGGTGACCCTGGGCGTGAGCACTCCGGCAATCGCTGCTTGCTCGATCACCTTTCGATTATAGCGGCTGTGCAGCCCGCTTAGGATATTGCGGATCTGCCGCGACTCCTCGACCAGTCTGCGCAGGTCGTCGCCGGCGCGCTCCTCGCCGGAGGCAAGTCGCAAAACTGAATCCTCCAGACCTGTCACAATCAAATAGTCTTCGAGCGCGCGCTCGTCCTTGAGATACTGCTCGGATTTGCCGCGCGAGACTTTATAGAGCGGCGGTTGCGCAATGAAGATGTGGCCACGCTTGATCAGCTCCTCCATCTGTCGGAAGAAGAACGTGAGCAGCAGCGTGCGGATATGGCTGCCGTCGACGTCGGCGTCGGTCATGATGATAATCTTATGGTAGCGCAGCTTGTCCGGGTTGAACTCGTCGCTGCCGATGCCAGTGCCGAGCGCCGTGATCAGCGTACCTATCTCTTGGCTGGATAGCATCTTGTCGAAACGCGCGCGCTCGACGTTGAGGATCTTGCCGCGCAGCGGCAGTACCGCCTGGAATCCACGGTTGCGACCCTGCTTGGCGGAGCCGCCGGCCGAGTCCCCCTCGACAATGAACAGTTCGGACTTGGCCGGATCGCGCTCTTGACAGTCGGCGAGCTTGCCCGGCAATGAGGAGATGTCGAGCGCACCCTTGCGGCGAGTCAATTCGCGCGCCTTGCGCGCGGCCTCGCGCGCGGCGGCAGCTTCCACCACCTTGCCGACAATGACTTTCGCTTCCTGCGGATGGATCTCGAACCAGTCCTGCAAGGCCTGGTTGATCACGTTCTCGACCACCGGCCTCACTTCCGAGGAGACCAGCTTGTCCTTGGTCTGCGACGAGAACTTCGGATCGGGTGCCTTACAGGACAGGACGGCGGTGAGGCCCTCGCGGCAGTCGTCGCCGGTGAGCGCCACCTTCTCCTTGCGCGAGGTGCCGATGGTATCGGCGTATTGCGTGATCTGCCGGGTCAACGCGCCGCGGAAGCCGGCAAGATGCGTGCCGCCGTCGCGCTGCGGGATGTTGTTGGTGAAGCAGAGTACACTCTCGTGATAGGCATCGTTCCACCACAGCGCGCATTCGATCCCGATGCCGTCGCGCTCCGCCTTGATCATGATCGGGGTCGGGATAAGCGGCGTCTTGTTGCGGTCGAGATATTTCACGAAGGCCTCGACGCCACCTTCGTATTTCATCTCCTCCCGCTTCTCGACCGCGTGGCGCATGTCGGACAGCACGATGTTAACGCCCGAATTAAGGAAGGCGAGTTCGCGCAGCCGGTGCCCGAGCGTGGCGAAATCGAACTCGACCATGGTGAAGATCTTATTTGACGGCAGGAAGGTCACCTCCGTGCCGCGCTTGCCCTGCGCGTTGCCGGCCACCTTGAGCGGTGCTATCGCGACGCCGTCGCGGAATTCCATGAAGTGCTCGTGGCCGTCGCGCCAGATGGTCAACTTGAGCCAGGTCGATAGTGCGTTGACCACGGAGACGCCGACGCCGTGAAGGCCGCCCGACACCTTGTAGGCGTTCTGGTCAAATTTTCCACCGGCGTGAAGCTGGGTCATGATGACCTCGGCCGCCGAGACGCCTTCGCTCTTGTGAATGTCGGTTGGAATGCCGCGGCCGTTGTCACGCACGGTGCATGAGCCGTCCGGGTTGAGCGTCACCATCACCTCGTTGGCGAAGCCGGCGAGCGCCTCGTCGATGGCGTTGTCAACGACCTCGTAGACCATATGGTGCAGGCCCGAGCCGTCGTCGGTGTCGCCGATATACATGCCTGGGCGCTTACGCACGGCATCAAGGCCCTTGAGGACCTTGATCGATTCTGCGCCGTAGTCAGATTCAATTTTCTTGGCCAATTCAGCCATCGGCGACACCCTTGAGCGGATAAAAAAATGAGTCGGATTGGTGAGTTGGTGTGACACGAAATATGGGGTTCGTACAGGACAAAGTCACGCTCCTTAATACATTGATTCACAAGCGTTTTTTAAGGCTTAGATGGGTCTGAAAAATGGCTGTTTTTGGCGCGTATTGTACGACCGATTCAAGACCGCTTCCGCGGCTAGGATTTGCAGGGCCGCGCGCGTCCGCCACCAAGGGCAGGAATTGCTAAAGCATTGTTGCTTGCCCCCAGGCGCCCGCCTGACTTGAGTTTCGTTCTTCATGCCCTGGGTCAAACAGCTCGAAGTTCCGCATCGCCTGCGTGCCATAGTGCGAGCGCGTGAATCGAGTATCATCGTGCTCGCGTTGCTGGCCGGTGCTCTGGCTGGGCTGGTGATCGCGGCGATGGGCGCGGTCGCTCTGATGCACGTCATTTTTTTCGGTCTCGACCCCGGCGAACGCTTGTCGGCCCAGGTCTCGCTCAATCCTCTATACGCATTCTTCACTCCCTGTATCGGGGGCCTGCTGTTCGGCCTCGTCACCGCCTATGTCACCCGCCGACGCGGCACCGAGGTTGACCCGATCGAAGCCAACGCTCTGCATGGTGGGCGCATGTCGATGCGCGGCAGTCTGATCGTAGCGGCGCAGACCGCACGCGTTGCGCCGCTATTCCGATGCCTCGGAACGTCGGCGACGAGATCTGCTCGGCGAAGTGTGACGCGCTGAGGTCAGCTCCTGTGCTGGCGAGTCGCGCGATAGCGATGCTGAAAAGTCGGGACGGGCCGGCTGAATGAACCGAGCGTGGCGACGAGCAATTCGATGCGATCGAAATCGGTACGCAGACAGTCAAGCACGCATGTAATTTCGCTCTCATTCTATCGCATCGGTGCTTCACGCACATTGCCAACATCCCGAGATATGTTCGACACCATCATTGAGAGGTAAGGCATTGCCGTGGCGATTATTCCTGGCTTTCTCGCTTCAAGATCTTACGACGGAACCGGGCCTAGTTCCGGTTCATTTCGCCGGTTCGATGCTGCCTGAGCGCACCAGGAAAACCTGAGAGCGGCTGACGATATCGCCGAACGCCGCGGGGTCCGCGCCGGTCATCCACACCTGCGCGTCGAGACCCGCCAACGCGTCACAGAGCGCAGTACGGCGCGTCGGATCGAGATGGGCGACGATCTCGTCGAGCAGCAGCAGCGGGGTGAAGCCTGTCATCTCTTTGATCAGGTTCGCATGTGCGAGCACCAGCCGGATGAGCAGCGCCTTCTGCTCGCCGGTCGAAGCCCCGGCGGCGGCCACGCCTTTGACCGCGTGGGTCACGCACAGGTCGGACAAATGCGGGCCGTCGAGTGTGCGGCCAGCGGCGGCGTCGCGCCCGCGATTGTCCTTCAGCAAGGCGCGGTAGCGATCCTCGATCTCGGTCGCGTTGTGGAGGGGCAGGAGCTTCTCCATCCAGCCGTCAAGCGCGACCTCGGCGTCGGGAAATCCAGGCATTTTTTTGCGCGCGGCGGCGAGCGCGCCGGCAAGCCGGTTGACGGTTTCCGCGCGCGTCGCCGCGACCGCGACCGCGATCTCCGCAGTCTCGTGCTCGACCGCGTCGAGCCAATGCGAGTCGCACTGCGCGTCTTGCAGCAGCCGATTGCGCGAACGCAGGGAGCGTTCGAGCGCAGCGACGCGGCTCGAATGCTGCGCGTCGACCGCCAGCACCAGTCGATCAAGGAAGCGCCGCCGCTCGGAGGCTGGTCCGTTAAACAGCGAGTCCATGGCGGGCGTTAGCCACACGACGCGCAGGTGGTCGGCGAAAGCGACCACCGAAGCAACGGGTTCACGGTCGATGCGACACTTGCGAAAGGAGGAGGAATTCTCGCCGGACGACAGATCGATGCCGGTGCCGAGCGTGGCGAGCCCCAGCATGCCTTCGATCTCCGCCGCCACTGCCCAGGTGCCGTCGCCTTCAGAAAACGCCAATTCCTCGAGCGGGACGCGTCGCAAGCCGCGCCCCGGTGCGAGCAGCGAGATCGCCTCGATCAGGTTGGTCTTGCCGGCGCCATTGGCGCCGGTCAACACCACTGGGCCGGCGCGGTCGAACTGGATTTGCGCTGCGTGATAGCTGCGGAAATTAACGAGCGTCAGGCGGCGGATGAAGGCAGCGGTCATGACCCGGCGTTTGTAACCGCCGGGGCAGCCCTTGTCATCGAAACGCAAATGCCCGGCACACGGCCGGGCATTAGTTGCTCGGCTCAAGTCGGCTTGCGCGTGATGTGGTAGGACATGACGCCGGTGAGAAAGCTGCGGATTTCGATCTCTTCGAAACCGATTCCGCACAGCAGCTCGCTGAACTCCTGCGGCGTGTAGAAATGCCGGATCGCGTTGGCGAAGTAGCCTACGCACTTTAGGCTCTCGGGCGAACTGCCGAACAGCTTAGCGGTGAACCAGACCGAGAAGCGTAAATAGATCAGGTAAGGTGCCTCGATGAGGCGCGAAGACGGGCGCAGCATATCATTGTGGCAGAAGATACCGCCTGGCTTGAGCACGCGACAGATTTCCCTGAGAGCGCGCGCGATCTCGAGATGGCGCGACGCGAACTGCAGGGTCACCGCGTCGAACGAATTGTCGGGGAACGGCAGCACGTGCGCGTCGCAGACCCGCGCGTGGATGGTCAGGCCGCGTTCGCGGGCGCGGCGCTGGCCTTCGGCCGTCATGTGCGCGCTGCCGTCAATCGCATCGATATGCAGCGTCGGATCGATCGCCAGCAGGCGCAGCGGGATGTCGTGCGTGCCCGAGCAGACGTCGAGCACCGTAGCGCCGCGGGGCAGGTGTTCGGAGATCGCCCTGGCGAAGGTCGCGCTCCAGCGCGAACAGCTTCCGAGCGAGGCAACCGCATTCCCTTGGTCATAGTAAGTCGGGACATCGCGGAAAACCTCAGGGATCAGGGTCCGCCACGTCTCGCCAAATAGACTTGCGCGCAGATCTTCCTTTTTCAGGATCTGTTCTGACAGGCTCATGAATGTCCCTCCGGTTCGTCGTTGAACAGCATGGGCGAACCAGCCCACCAGGCATTACTCCACGGCTATTCCCATGGAACCCGAATGCCGCTTATTTGCGCGGCTTATCGGGGCACTACCGTACCTTATACCCGCATGGGCATGAGTACATAAAGAGCGCCCTTAGCTTCCTTGTCCTGGATCAAAGTCGGCGAACCAGGATCGGCAAGCTTGAGCACGGCCATTTCGCCCTCGATCTGGGCGGCAATATCGAGCAGGTAGCGTGAGTTGAAGCCTATATCGAGCGGGTCGGCCTCGTACTCGACTTCCAACTCCTCGGTGGCGCTGCCGGAATCCGGATTGGTCACCGACAACACCAGCCTGCCGCCGGTGATCGAGAGCTTCACGGCACGGCCGCGCTCGCTCGACACCGTGGAGACGCGGTCAACGGCTGCCTCGAAATCCTTCTTGTCGACGCTGAGGACCTTGTCGTTGTTGGCCGGGATCACCCGTGCATAGTCGGGGAAGGTACCGTCGATCAGCTTGGAGGTGAGCACGACGTCGCCAATCGAGAAGCGGATCTTGCCGACAGATAATTCGACCGCCACTTCGTCCTTACTGTTCTCGATCAGGCGCTGCAGCTCGGCAACCGTCTTGCGCGGCACGATGACGCCGGGGATACCGGCGGCGCCTTGTGGCAGCGGTAACTCGACCTGCGCCAGGCGATGCCCGTCGGTCGCTACGGCGCGCAACGTCGCGTTCTTGGCGCTGCCTGCCGTGTGCAGATAGATGCCGTTGAGGTAATAGCGGGTCTCTTCGGTCGAGATCGCGAACTGGGTCTTGTCGATCAGGCGCTTGAGGTCGGCGGCGGCGATCTTGAACGAATGTGTCATTTCGCCGGCGGCGAGATCGGGAAAATCGCTCTCCGGCAGCGTTTGCAGGGTAAAGCGCGAGCGTCCCGCGCGCAGCGACAGCACTGCGCGGTCGCCGGAGCCTTCGATTACGACCTGCGTTCCCTCCGGCAGCTTGCGCACGATCTCGTAGAACATATGCGCCGGCACGGTGGTCGCGCCGCCGGCCGCTACCTCGGCACCGACGCCGTCGACCACTTCGAGGTCAAGATCGGTGGCCTTCATGCTGAGCTTGCCGCGGTCGGCCTTGATCAGCACGTTGGCGAGGATCGGGATCGTGTTGCGACGTTCCACCACGCGGTGCACGTGGCCCAAAGATTTCAGTAGTTCTGCACGCTCGATAGTCACTTTCATGGGAAGACCCGCTTCGGCGCCTTTAGGCCCCAGGTACCAGGGCGCACCGGCAAGCCGGCGGTTCGCGGAATGCGAGGCCGGACAGCAAAGGTGACGCGCTGGCGCGAAAATCGCAAGGGTAAGGGGGCTTCAGCCGCCGCTTTCCCCAGGGGTGGCGGCCAGCTGCCGGGCTCGAAAACGCGGATGCCCGGCAAAAGCGGGGCACCGCATCGCAGTGCGCGGGTTGAGGTTCTACTCCTGCAGCTGTCGCTTCAGGATCTCGATTTCCTCGGCCAGTGCCATGTCGCTGCCCACCAGGCCCTCGATCTTGCGCACCGCGTGCAGCACGGTGGTGTGGTCGCGGCCGCCGAAGCGCCGGCCGATCTCCGGCAGGGAGCGCAGTGTCAGGGTCTTGGCGAGGTACATCGCCACCTGGCGCGGGCGCACCACATTGGCGGTGCGGCGTGACGACAAAAGATCGGAGCGGCTGACATTGTACTGCCGCGCAACCACCCGCTGGATGTCCTCGATCTTGACCCGCTTAGGCTCCTGCGGGCGGATCAGGTCGCGCACCTCGCGCTCGGCCATCTCTAGCGTGACCGGATGACCGGTGAGCTTGTTATGGGCGAGCAGGCGGTTCAGCGCGCCTTCGAGGTCGCGGCCGTTATGGGTGACGGTTTTCGCGATGTAGCCTAGTACCGTCAACGGCACATCGAAGCTCGGATGGTGGGAGCGCGCCGCCATCACCCGTGCCTTGAGAATTTCGAAGCGCAGCTCCTCACCGAGCGGACCCATTTCCACCACCAGGCCGCCGGCAAGCCGCGAGCGTACGCGGTCGTCTAGACTCTCTAGGTCGGAGGGCGGCCGGTCGGAGGCGATAACTACCTGGCGGCCAGCGTCGATTAGGGCGTTGAGCGTGTGACAGAACTCCGCCTGGGTCGACTTGCCCTGCAGGAATTGCAAGTCGTCGATCACCAGCACGCCGATCCCGCGGAGCGCCTCCTTGAAGGCGAGCGCCGTCTGCGTGCGCAGCGCCGAGACAAAACCGTACATGAACTTCTCGGCAGTCAGGTACAAAACTTTACGCTCGCCTGCTGCGTTTCCGGCCCAGGTGATGGCCTGGAGCAGGTGCGTCTTGCCGAGGCCCACGCCCGAATGGATGTAGAGCGGATTGAACATCACGGGGTCGCCGCGCTTGGCGGCAGCCACCTGCCTGGCGGCGGCCTGCGCTAGCGTATTGGAGCGCCCGACCATGAAGGTGTCGAAGGTGAGCCGCGGGTCGAGAGGCGAGCCGCCGAGCGCCTCATGCACCCCGGCATCGCCGGCCGACAGCGGCCGCGCATGGCCGTTCGCGCCGAAGTGGCCGGTCTCGCCGCGTCGCTCGATCTCCGCCTTCGGCCTGACGATAGCCGAGCGCAGCACCGCCGATCGCACGATCAACTCGATGCGGCCGACCTGCGCCTGCTCTGCCTGCCAGCAGGCTAGCACGCGCTCCGCATAATGCGATTGAATCCAGCTCTTGAGGAAACGGGTCGGCACCGACAAGCGGACCGTTCCGTCCTCGATCGCCTCCAAGTCCATGCGGGCAAACCAGCTCGAATAGACGTCGTCACCGACCTCGGCGCGCAGACGCCCCTTCACCCGAGCCCAGCCCTCCTGATCCACGTTCGACATTTTATTGTTTCTCTGCCGCTTGAAGTTTCAACGGACTCAGTTGCCCGGCTTGGCCGCGAAGGCCACCGACGCGCCGGAGACAGACGCAACATTTACTCGAGAACGAGACTGGGAGGTTTTCGAACCGCAGGGCGCTAACGCCGGGCGGCACCAGTCAATGCGGGTCGAGATGCTGCGCCTCAGCCCGTGGGCGGAGGTGTCGCGCAAGAAACTCGACCGGGGCGGGGAATGGCGATGCGAGAATTCACATAAGGCTGCGGTTCAATGGAACCCATGCAATTTGTCGAGATTTTTACCGCAAGCCTCATGATGCCCCCCATTTTTGTCGGGCGTTTCGCCCGCTGGGGCTGCCGCACGGCTGGGCAGCCCGGACGCCTTCATCTGCTCGAAATCAAGCGACGCAAACCCCACTGTCGTACGGAAACCAACAACCGTTCTCATCCGCTGATGAGAGTGTAACAAGACCTTTTACTGATGGCGCCCGGAGATTTCCGACCGCGTGCAGAACAAATACACAAGCGAAATTGACCCGCAACGAGATTCACAAAAGCGCGATGCTGCTTGCTCAACTTGCCTTCGCGCGCGTCGTCGCGCCTGTGCATAAGTTGGTTTTTAAGATATTGATGGACGCGCAAAATTTCTGATGCGCGTCGTCGGTAGCGCGCGGTAGTATGGGCAAAATTTTTTGCATTAGCGATGATAGCGGAAAAGTTTGTGAACCGGCGATTCTTTGGTACCATCGTGCGCTTTAATCTTAAGTCCTTATCAGAACGCAAAAATTTTCGCGCGATTGTTCAAGGTAACCCGCAGCGAAAAACGCGTAGTGACGGCCGTTGCGTGCGCTGACGGAAAACGTGTCAAGCAATTTCATAGGCCCAGAAATTTTTGGCGCGGCGATGACGTTTTAGCAACAGTTGATGTCTTTATCAGCCAAATCGCGGAAATTTTTGCAGCAAAATACTGCAGGTGCGGCGACCGGTCGCGGTTTAGTCGCGGTTTACTTGGCGAGCTTGGCAATTCGATGGGCGAGCCGAGAAACTTTGCGGCTGGCATTATTCTTGTGCACGATGCCGCGCTGGGCTGCACGCATGATTACCGGTTCCGCCTGCTTGAACGCCGCCAAGGCCGCGTTCTGATCGCCGCTCGCAATCGCTTCCTCGACATTGCGGACTGACGTGCGCAGTGTCGAGCGGCGCGCTTTGTTGATGATGGTTCGGCGCGCATTCTTGCGCGTGGCCTTGCGGGCGGACTTGGTATTAGCCATGAGCCTCTCATTAACTACGGCGTCTGCGGCCGACAATGCCGCAGAGGCAACCGGTCTGTGCAAAAAACTTTAGGCGGCGAGCAATCTCGCCGCCACAGGCGAGGCTTATAATAAGACCCGGTGTAGGCGTCAACGCCCGGTGATAAGCGGGGCTTATGCCACCCGCTTGGCGCGCACCGCGTCGTGCCCCGCGATCAAGGCGGCTCGGTCGGCGGCAGAGAACGGCACGAGCGGCGGCTTCACCCGAGCGAGCGCTAGGTCGCCGTGTATATGAGCGAGCAGCGCCTTCACTCCGGACACCAGCGCCTTACCGTCGAACAGCTTGCGGATCGCCACCGCTGCCTTCAGTGCGGTTTCGTCACCGTTATGCCAAGCGCGCGCACACAGATCAGCGTTGCAATTGGCGGTGGCCGAGATGCAGCCCACGAAGGCCCCGCCACGCGCCTCGAGGAGCGTCGCTTCGTTGGACGGGAAGACGGCAAAGTCCTTCGAGATCGCCGCGGCCGAACGGGCGTAGGCCATGTCGCCGGATGAATCCTTCAATCCGGCCATGCGGAAGGCATAGGAGTCGAGCAGCCGACGGATCAGCGCCACGTGCCACGGCACGCCTGACATGGCCGGGAAATGGTAGAGGTAGATGGGGATGGGCCTGGTCGAAGTCGCCTTCACCAAGGTGTCGATATAGGCGACCAATCCGTCGTCGGACACATCTTTGTAATAGAACGGCGGCAGCACTAGCGCACCGGCAAAGCCAAGCTCAGCGGCATGGCGGGTGAGGGTGACCGCGTCCGACATCGCCGCCGCGCCGGTTCCCACCATCAAGCGGTCGAGTGGCAGGCCTTCTTTCTTGTAGGCGCTCATCACGCTCCTGCGCTCGTCGAGCGAGAACGAAGTCGCCTCGCCGGTGGTGCCCAGCACGTTGAGACCGTCGCAGCCGTTTTCGAGCAGATGGCGCGCAAGCTTGACAGCCCGCTTAAGGTCGGGTGCGCCGTCCCCTTCGACCGGCGTGGCAACGGCGGCGATTACGCCGGAAAGGGTCCTGCTCACCAGAGTCTCCCGAGCTATCCGCTCACATTATAGGCCGCCAGCGCCGCCATCGTGACGAGCTGGTTGTCCTTGGCGCCGAGCTGGACGATCTGCACCGGCCGGTCGAGGCCGACTAGGAGCGGCCCGATCACAGTGGCGCCGCCCAGTTCCTGCAGCATCTTGGTCGAGATCGAGGCGGAATGAAATGCCGGCATCACCAGCACATTTGCCGGCCCGGACAGGCGGCAGAATGGGTAGGCGGCGGCAAGCTCGGAATTGAGCGCCACATCGGCGGCCATCTCGCCGTCATATTCGAAATCCACCCGACGCTGGTCGAGGATGCGCACCGCTTCGATCACCCGCGCCGAACGCTCGCCCGGCGGGTGGCCGAAGGTTGAGAAGGCGAGCAGCGCTAGCCGCGGCTCGTAGCCAAGCCGACGCGCGACGCCTGCCGCCTCGATGGCGATGTCGGCGATCTCGAGCGCCTCCGGCATCTCGGTAATCGCGGTGTCGGCCACAACCACAGTGCGCGTGCGGGTGATAACCAGCGATACACCGATCACTCGATGGCCGGGTTTGGGGTCGATCACATGCCGAATATCCTCGAGCGCGACGGAGAAATTGCGGGTTACGCCGGTGACCAAGGCGTCGGCGTCGCCGAGCGCGACCATGCAGGCAGCGAAATGATTGCGATCCTGGTTCACCAGCCGCTGGCAATCCCGCACCAGATAGCCGCGCCGCTGCAGCCGCTCATAGAGGTAGTTGGTATAGATCGCATTGCGGTTGGATAGCCGCGCATTGATGACCTCGATGCCCTCGCCGAACTCGATACCAGCCTCGCGGGCGGCCGCCTGCACGCGGTCCTCGCGGCCGACTAGGACCGCGGTGCCGAGTCCTTGATGCGCGAAGGAGGCGGCGGCGCGGATCACCTGCTCCTCCTCGCCTTCCGCGAACACCACCCGCTTGGGGCTGCGGCGCAGCCGGGCATACACCTGCACTAGCGTGCCGGCGATTGGATCGCGCCGTGCGTTGAGCTGATGACGGTAGGCGTCCATGTCGACGATCGGCTTGCGTGCCACGCCAGTATCCATAGCGGCCTTCGCCACCGCCGGCGGCACATAGGATATGAGCCGCGGGTCGAACGGCACCGGAATGATGTAGTCCGGCCCGTATTTTGGCCGCATCCCGTAGGCGGCCGCGACCTCGTCCGGCACATCCTCGCGCGCGAGATCGGCGAGCGCCCGGGCGGCTGCGATTTTCATCTCCATGTTGATGGCGGAGGCGCGCACGTCGAGCGCGCCGCGGAAGATGTAGGGGAAGCCGAGCACGTTGTTGATCTGGTTGGGATAGTCGGAGCGGCCGGTCGCCATGATAGCGTCGTCGCGCACCGAGGCGACGTCCTCGGGCGAGATTTCAGGGTCCGGGTTGGCCATGGCGAAGATGACCGGCTTTCCCGCCATCGACTTCACCATGTCTTTGGTGACCGCGTCCTTCACCGACAGGCCATAAAAAATATCGGCGCCTTCCAGCGCCTCGGCGAGCGTTCGTGCGGAGGTCTTCACCGCGTAGCCCGACTTCCATTGGTTCATGCCGTCTTTGCGGCCTTGATAGATCACGCCTTTGGTGTCGCACAGAATCATGTTTTCCGGTGGGACGCCGAGTGCCTTGAGCAGTTCGAGGCACGCGATACCGGCCGCTCCCGCGCCGTTGCAAACGATCTTGGTCTTCTTGATGTCGCGGCCAGTGAGGTTGAGCGCATTGATCAGCCCGGCGGCCGAGATGATCGCAGTGCCGTGCTGGTCGTCGTGGAACACTGGGATGTCGAGCAGCTCACGCAGCTTTTGCTCGACGATGAAGCACTCCGGAGCCTTGATGTCCTCGAGGTTGATACCGCCCCAGCCGGCGCCAAGGTAGCGCACGCAGTTGATGAACTGCTCGGGGTCTTCGGTTGAGACTTCGAGGTCGATGGAATCGATGTCAGCGAACCGCTTGAACAATACCGCCTTGCCTTCCATCACCGGCTTGGCCGCCAGCGCGCCGCGGTTGCCGAGGCCGAGGATGGCGGTGCCGTTGGTGATGACAGCGACGAAGTTGCCCTTCACCGTATAGTCGTAAGCGCGGCTCTTGTCCTCGGCGATCGCAAGCACTGGCACCGCGACGCCGGGCGAGTAGGCGAGCGACAGGTCGCGCTGGGTCGCCATTGGCTTGGTCGCCACGACCTCTAGCTTGCCGGGTCGGCCCTCGCTGTGAAACTGTAAGGCCTGCTGGTCGGTGAAGGTCGGTCGGTGGCGGCGGGCGGGGGGTTTTGCGAGCATTGCTACTCCGCTACTAGGGGGCTTCCGGGGCCTTGGCGAGAGCGACGTTAGCGGAAGCAGCCACAGCTACTCAAGGAGCCGTGCGCGTCGGTTGAACCCGGCCATGCGCCGCGTTAATCGATATTCGAGTTGGAAGGGCTGCCCCCACATGATCCGTTTCATGTCCCGCTTCCTTGGCCTGATCTGTCTGGCGGTCGCCTTCATCTTGGTGATTTATGACGGTACCAAGTCGATCGCCGGCAACAGCCTCTCGCTTACCACAGTACGCGCTTTATGGGAGCTAATCCACGCGAGCAGCCTCGCCAGGCTAAGACCGCTGATAACGCCTTATGCCGGCGGCCTGTTGTGGGACCCGCTCATGACATCGATACTGACGTCGCCCAGTTGGGCACTATTTGGCCTGTTCGGCATCACGTTCCTGATTTTGGGCCGCAAGAAGAAGCCGTTGATTGGTTACGCGCGCTAACGCCCGCGTGAACGTGGGCGTGCCTACACCTTTCCGAGATGTGATGAGGCGAAGCATTTCAGTAGATCAGAATTGGCCATATATTGCGCCCAAGAATTTTGGGGAGAACGACGATGTTCGGCTTCAAGAAAGTCGCCATGCCGACGCCCGAGCAGGCCTTGAAAGGGCGTCCTAATCCGATCCCGACCGCGCAGATGCATTTCGTCAATCATCGCGCGCTGAAAGGGCCTTAT
>Ga0207781_1000048_pt1 | contig 20890 bp, 23 predicted proteins | sample LuqExpMetageno51_FD_187809 | JGI IMG/M metagenome (GOLD analysis project Ga0207781, IMG submission 187809) | Tropical forest soil microbial communities from Luquillo Experimental Forest, Puerto Rico - Sample 51 (SPAdes) | ecosystem: Environmental > Terrestrial > Soil > Tropical forest ...
GCCGCGCGCAAGCCGTAGGATCTCCGCTTTCGACCGACCCCTTCGGGATCGTCCACGCGCCGAGATCCTTCGCGCGCCAGTAAGGCCCGCCCGGATGCGCGAGCAGCACGTCGATCCGCTTGCCGCGGCGGAATGCGAGTATGCCGGCGCTGATCTCGGAGCGATGCGACAATTGAGGGACCTGAATCGGCGGTTATTGGCCCACTCTGGGCCGCGCGCGCCGGTTCATCAAACCACCAAATCTTGAGCGCACGCCCCGCGATTCCGGGAACCCTGGCTTCTGCGCCATTTGTTCGTCCATTGCCGCAACGCCTACTCGTTTGCGAAAATGAAAAAGCCCGGCTCGGAGCCGGGCTTTTCCATCGCGCAACGCCGCGGATAGGTCCTTCGGACTCACTCCTTCAGCGTTTCGCGGATCTTGTCTTTCGCACTACCGATCATGTTCTTCACCTTGCCGATGGCCTGATCGGCGATACCTTCATTCTTCATCTTCTGGTCGCCGGTCAGATCGCCAATCTCCATCTCTGGGTTCGTACGTCTTACGGACAATGTCCTTCGGGCCCGGGCCGTTCCTGATCCTTTCCGGGCCCGCATTTGCTCGCGTCAATCGGGGAACTCGGAATGTCCTTGTTGATGCGCGTGTTCTGAGGATCGCCGGGTTTCAGTTCCGTGCCCGATTCACCGGTCGTTTCCGGCTTCACGGCCTGCGATCTGATCTGCATCGGCGGTGCGATCTTGTCGGGGGGCGCTTGCCGCTGCGCGGGCGGCGCGGGTTCCGGCGCTATCGGTCCAGCGGCGAGTGCCGGCGATTCCACGAACGGCAGCGCGACCAGAAAGAATAAGGGCAATCGGGACATCGTTGCCTCCCACGTGTTGCGGGGTAACGTTGGCGTCAGGGAACCTGTTCCCTTGCAAGGACTCGGAGCGACGGGCAGTTTCCGAAAAGACACAGGGGGAGGGATCGTTGCCGCAATTGCAGTCGTCGGTCGACGTGAGCGCGGCCGAATTCCGCACCAATTCCGAGCGCATGCGCGCGCTCGTGGCCGAATTGCGCGCGCGCCGCGAGGAGGCCGCGCTCGGCGGGCCGGAGCGCGCCCGCGCGCGTCACATCGCCCGCGGCAAGCTGTTGCCACGCGACCGCGTGATGAACCTAATCGATCCGGGATCGCCGTTCCTCGAACTATCGCCGCTCGCCGCCAACGCCATGTACGAGGACGCGATCAACGGTGCAGGTGTGATCACCGGCATCGGCCGCATCGAAAGGCGGGAATGCATGATCGTGTGCAACGATTCCACGATCAAAGGCGGCACCTATTATCCGATGACGGTGAAGAAGCATCTGCGCGCGCAGGAGATCGCGCGCGAGAACAGATTGCCGTGCATCTATCTGGTCGACTCCGGCGGCGCCAACCTGCCGCAGCAAACGGACGTGTTTCCCGACCGCGAACACTTCGGCCGCATCTTTTACAATCAGGCGGTGATGTCTTCGCTCGGCATTCCGCAGATTGCGGTGGTAATGGGCTTCTGCACCGCGGGCGGCGCCTACGTGCCCGCGATGTCGGACGAGACTGTCATCGTCAAGAATCAGGGCACGATCTTTTTGGGCGGCCCGCCTCTGGTGAAGGCCGCGACCGGCGAGATCGTCGGCGCAGAGGAGTTAGGCGGCGCCGAGGTGCATACGCGCAAATCCGGCGTCGCCGATCATCTGGCGCAGGACGACCACCACGCATTAAGCATCGCGCGCCGCATCGTCTCGCACCTGAATTACAGGAAAAGCGTCAATATTCCTTTGCGCGATCCGCGCGAGCCGGCCTATGACGGCGCTGAGCTCGACGGCGTCGTGCCGGTCGACCTGAAAAAGCAGTACGACGTGCGCGAGGTGATCGCGCGGCTGGTCGACAGCTCCGAATTCGACGAGTTCAAGGCGCTCTACGGCACCACGCTCGTTTGCGGCTTTGCGCACCTCCACGGCATGCCGGTCGGCATTCTGGGAAATAACGGCATCCTGTTCTCCGAAAGCGCGCTGAAGGCGGCGCATTTCGTCGAGCTTTGCTGCCAGCGCCGCATCCCGCTGCTGTTCTTGCAGAACATCGTCGGCTTCATGGTCGGCCGTGACTACGAGGCTGGCGGCATCGCCAAGGACGGCGCTAAGATGGTGACCGCGGTCGCCTGCGCCCAGGTGCCGAAATTGACACTGATCGTCGGTGGCTCCTACGGCGCCGGCAACTACGGCATGTGCGGTCGCGCCTACGGCCCGCGCTTTTTGTTCATGTGGCCGAACGCGCGCATCTCGGTGATGGGTGGCGAGCAGGCGGCGAGCGTGCTCGCCACCGTCAAGCGCGATAACATCGAGGCCGACGGCGGCAAATGGACGTCGGCGGAGGAGGAAGAATTTAAAAATCCGATCCGCGCGCAATATGAGGCCGAAGGCAACCCCTATTACGCGACCGCGCGGCTGTGGGACGACGGCATCATCGCTCCGACCGAGACGCGCCGTGTGCTTGGACTTGCCTTGAGCGCGTGCCTTAATGCGCCGGTTGAGGGGACACGGTTCGGGGTGTTCAGGATGTGAGGGGCATTGTCCAAAACGCGCGCACCCAGCCGGTGGGCTTCACTGCGCTTAGCCCACCCTACAAGCCAGACGCGGCCTCATGCCTGGGCTTGACCCGGGCATCGATGATGAGTCGCAAATTGCAAATCAGTACTGCAAGGTCGCCAGGTGGCGTTATGGATTGCCCGGTAAAGCCCGGTGATGACAAAGTGGAGGGCAGTGCCAACCAGGAGTTTCTTCATGCCCCATGCTTTCGAATACGCCGACGCGTCGCCGCAGGTGCGCGCCGTGTATGACGACATCGAGCGCACTCGCGACGTGCCGGACGTCAACAATTTCTGGAAATATCTCGCGCGTGATCCGGCGCTGTTAAAGCGCACCTGGGAGAGCGTGAAAGAGGTGATGGCGCCGGGCGCGCTCGATCCGCTGGTGAAGGAGATGCTCTACGTCGCCGTGTCGGTAACCAACGGTTGCGGCTACTGCATCGCCAGCCACACGGCAGGGGCGCGGAAGGCGGGAATGACCGAGGCGATGTTCGGCGAGCTAATGGCCGTGGTCGGGATGGCGAACGAAACCAACAGGCTTGCCAATGGCTTCCGGGTGCCGATCGATCCCGCGTTCATGGATTGAACGTTGCGCGGCGGCGGTCCCTTGTGGCAGATTGCCCACGGACAGACGCCGGGAATTCTCGTCATGAACTTCGATCGCTCTCTCTTGATGCGGCTGCTTTGCGTCGGCCTCGTTGCCGCGGTGATGATTCCGCTTGGCAATGCCGTCTTCCCCTACGTCAGCGCCGAACTCGACGGCACGCAGTTTCAGGCGATCGAGGCCGTGCTCAGCGCGACGCTCGGCTTCGGCATCCACGCACTAATCGGTTGAACGCCTACTTTGTGTTCTGCCCGGTGGTCGCGGGGCCTTTCGACGGCTCCGCCTGTGCAGGGGGCACGGAACGGGCCGATCTCGATGGCGGCTGCACGCCCGCAGGTTCGTCGCGCTGCTCGGTGACGCCGTAGAAGAAGATGGTGAGGATCGCAACCACCAAGAGCGCGGTGATCAGCATCTGCCAGAGGGTGGCTGGCGCGCGTTCGGCATCGCGAACATGAATCCCGCTGTCCTCCATCGGGTGGTCGATGCGGGTGTTTTCCGGATCGGGAAAAGACATCGGAACCTCTTGAAGTGAAAGGTCCCCGGCATGGCCGGGGACCGGATTGCGTCAGCGGGACGCCGGTGCGGCGCCCGTGGTCGACGGTGCCGCGCCGGTGGTCGCCGGGCCGGGCGCGGTCGACGCGGGAGAGTTCGCGGCGGTGGTGGCGCCATTGTGGGTGCCGGAGCCCCAGCCTCCCGCTACAATGAAGCCGATCAGGATCAACACGGCGATGCCGGCGATCCAGCCCCACATCGCACCGCCGGTGCGGTCGCGCTGAACCGGAGCGCGCAGCATCGGGTCTAAGGTCGGATCCGGTCCGCGCGGCGGCGACGGATTATCCGGGTTTGGACGAAATTCAGACATTGTGAGCTCCTTGGAGGTTCCAGGCGCCCTCGCAACGCGCCATGTCGGATAGAAAACCCGATCCTATGGAGCCCAGTTCCCGGTCGAAGCCGGCCGTGCATAGGAACCGTTCGGGCTTGCGGTCCTGCGTGCTATAGCCGCGTCGTCTTTCCTTCGCGATCCTCATGCCGTTCACCCGCCTCGCCATCGCCTCGGCGCCGATGTTGTTCGTGCTGTTGTGGAGCACGGGCTTCATCGGCGCGCGTTATGGTCTGCCGTACATCGAGCCGATGACGTTCCTCGCGGTGCGCATGGGCTTCGTCGTCGCGCTGCTCGTGCTGATCGCGCTGATCTCGCAGGCGCGGTGGCCGAATGCGCATGAAAGCGGGCACTGCATCGTCGTCGGCCTGTTGGTACACGGCGTCTACCTCGGTGGGGTGTTTACCGCGATCCACGAAGGCGTACCCGTCGGCATCTCGGCGCTGATGCCCGGACTGCAGCCGCTGTTGACCTCGACCATCGCCAACCGCTTCATGGGCGAGACGGTCACGCGCCAGCAGTGGCTCGGCCTCGCGCTCGGCCTGATCGGTGTGCTGCTCGTGCTGCATGACCGCAACATCGTGCTCGCCGGCTCTCCGCTCGGTTGGGCGGCGAGCGTCGCGTCGCTGCTCGGCATCACGCTCGGCACGCTTTATCAAAAACGATATTGCGGCGCGGTCGACTGGCGTACCGGCAATCTCATCCAATACGTGGCCGCGGTGGTTTGGTTTGCGACGTTCGCCTTCGGGACCGAAACGCGCGTGATCCATTGGACCGGAGAATTGATCTTCGCGATGGCTTGGCTGGTGCTGGTTCTGTCGATCGCGGCGGTCGCGCTGATGTACTGGCTAATCCGCCGCTCGGCCGCGACCGGATTCGCCAGCTTGTTCTATCTCGTGCCGGCCGTGACGGCGTTGCTTGCCTATCTTCTGTTCGGGGAAAGGCTCGACGTCATTTCAATTCTCGGCATTGTCTTCACGGCGATCGGCGTGGTGCTCGCCAATCGCGGCGGCACGAAAGCGATTGCTGCGCGCGCGGCAGTCGTGGATTCAGCCGCATGAAGACGCGCATGGTAGCTGTCTGCGACAAGATGCAGCGCGGCTACCGCTACAGTCTCGTTGCACCTGTCGGCCGCGGCTTCGATCCGCAGTTCAAGCCGGACTTGACGCCGAAAGAGATGCTTCGGCTCGGCATCTTCTGCGGCAAGTACATGACCGACTGTCGCAAGGAGTTTCCCGCGAGTTGGTTCGCGCGCGCGAAACTTTCCCCGAAAGGCCGTGACTGCTCGCTCAATTATTTCGGCGTCGACGCGAGCCAGCCTCTGTCCGAATGGCGCAAGAAAGGCTGGATTCACCCGGAAGATCCGCGCGGCTGGTTTCAGTGGTACTGCCGCTATTACATGGGCCGCCGCATGCCGGAGGAAGACGCGCGCCAGATCAAGCGCTGGAAGGCGATACGGCGTCACATCCAGCAGATCAGGAAACACTGCGAGCCCGGGGATCCGATGTGCCGCCCGCGCCAGCGGCAGGCGCTGCTGCATTGGGCCTACGACAGCCGCAAAATCTGACGGGTGTCCCGCGCGACGGTGCGTCCAGTTGACGGACTTGCTGATCCCGGCGACGATTGCCACGGGCCGAACGTGCTCAAGCGCCAGAGCATTTCGCTCTTAGCCGGCGCTCCAAAAAAATCCGGGGGAACTGCTCATGTCGAATCCTGCGCTCGCCACGACGCAGCCATGGTATCGCTCGCTGAACCGCAACCAATGGAACGTGCTGATCGCGTCCAATCTTGGCTGGCTGTTCGACGGCTACGAAACGTTCGCGTTGATCATCGCGGTGGGCGTCGCGTTGCGAAATCTGCTCGATCCTTCGCATTACGCGCAGATCCCTGTCTATGCCGGCATTGTCATCGCGCTGACCCTGCTCGGCTGGGGCGTCGGCGGCATCATCGGCGGATTGATCGCGGATTATCTCGGACGCAAGCGCACGATGCTGATCGCGATCTTAGCCTATTCGCTGCTCACCGGCGTGAGCGCCTTCTCCTGGGATTGGATCTCGTTCGCCATTTTGCGCTTCCTCGTTGGCGTGGCGATCGGATCGGAATGGGTGACCGGCGCATCGATCGTGGCCGAACTCTGGCCCGACAAGAACCGCGGCAAGGGCGTGGGCCTGATGCAATGCGGCTTCGGCATCGGTTTCTTCCTCGCCTCGCTCGCCTGGCTGTTCATCAGTCCGCTCGGTGCGGGAGCGTGGCGTTACATGTTCCTGCTCGGCGTCGCGCCCGGACTGCTCACTTTGTGGGTCCGCCGCTCGATTCCGGAATCCGACAAATGGGAGCACGCGAACGACATGCGCCAAGCCGTCGTCGAGCGCCGGCGCAGCGGGGCAGCACTGAGCGCGAGCGAACAGGAATTGGCGCGCTTCACCATGACCTCGCTGTTCACGAATATCGAAGTGCGCAAGCGCGTGGCGCTCGCGTTCCTGATGTCGCTGGCGACCACTTTCGCATTCTGGGGCATTTCGGCGTGGATTCCGCCTTTCATGGCCGCCACGGCCGGAAAAGCCGGACTGCCGCCGCAGCAGTGGGCGAGCTACGCGGGTCTCGCCTATAACGGCGCTTCGATTATCGGCTACGCGGGCTTCGGCTTCCTCGCCGATGCGTATGGCCGAAAGCCGGTGACGCTCGTCTACGTACTGCTCGCCTGGCTCTCGGTGCCGGTCCTGTTCCTGTGGACGCACGATCTGCACCTGATGCTGATCGGCGCGGCTCTGTGCGGCATCTTCGTCTCCGGGCAGTACACCTGGATGGCGGCGTGGCTGCCGGAATTCTTCCCGACGCGCATCCGCGCGACGGCCGCGGGCTTCGTGTTCAACACGCCGCGCCTGATCGCCTGGATCGGGCCGCTGATCTCCGGCTGGATCATTGCGAACGCCGGCGGCTTCAGCCAGGCGGCGATGGCGATCTCCTCGATCTACATCATCAGTCTAATCGCGATGCTGTTTTTGCCGGAGACGAAGGACAAGCCGCTGCCGGAGTGAGCAGCGGGCTAGCGCTCGGCGTCCATAACTAGCTGCGTCTGCGTGACGACGGCGCACAACTTGCCGTCGCCGCGCGTGATCTTCGTCTGCCAGACCATGGTCGTTCGGCCGCGATGCAATGGCGTGCATTCGGCGTAGGCTGTGTCGCCCATCGGAACAGCGGCGAAGAAATTGGTCTTGCTCTCGATCGTCGTCGTGCGCTGGCCGGGCTTGAGGTTGGCCATCGTGCCGGTGCCGCCGAGATTATCGGCGAGCGCCATCAGCGCGCCGCCATGCATGATGTTGAAGCGGTTATTGAACTCCTCGCGCATCGCAAGCTCGGCGGTGACGCGCTCGCGCGACACGTGTGTCACCTTCATGCCGAGCCAATGCGCGAAGGGCGGCTGCTGCAGGGCGGCCTCGTTGACGTCGCGATCTCTCATTCTGAAATCCTCATCGACTCATAAAGAAAGGGCGCGAGCTTGCCGCCCGCGCCCCCTTGATTCAAGCCGGTGCCGCGCCGTCAGCGCGGCTGCGGCACGATGCGGATGTAAGGCTTCGGCGCCTTGAAGCCCTCGGGCCAAATGTTCTTGGCCTCGTCGTCGGAAACCGAGCCAGCAATGATCACGTCCTCGCCTTGTTTCCAGTTCGCCGGCGTGGCCACGCGGTGCTTGGCGGTAAGCTGCAGCGAGTCGAGCACGCGCAGGACCTCGTCGAAGTTGCGGCCCGTCGTCATCGGATAGACCAAGATCAATTTGATCTTTTTGTCCGGGCCGACGATGAAGACGTTGCGCACCGTCTGGTTATCGGCCGGCGTACGTCCTTGCGACGTGCCGCTGGTCGACGCCGGCAGCATCCCGTAGGCCTTCGAGATCTTCAGTTCGGTATCGCCGATCATCGGGTAATTCGGCGCGAACCCGACGACGTCCTTGATGTCGACAGCCCATTTGCTGTGATTGTCGACCGGGTCGACCGATAGCCCGATGATTTTGGCATTGCGCTTGTCGAATTCAGGCTTCAGCCGCGCCATGGTGCCGAGTTCGGTGGTACAGACAGGCGTGAAGTCCTTCGGGTGTGAGAAGAGAATGCCCCAGGAATTGCCGAGCCAGTCGTGAAAACGGATTTTGCCTTCTGTAGTTTCCGCCTCGAAATCCGGAGCGGTATCGCCGATTGCGAGCGCCATAACGAGCCTCCAAAAATTCACTGTGAATGCGTGCGGAACCTGAATATAGGCAAGCTCCGGGCACGAAAAGAGGATACGCCGAAAAGAGCAGAAAGGTCTATCGTATGCCGATGCGTCGAAATGACTTTTCTGCAACCAAGCTCGGCCGTGAAAAATCGTGCTCAGGGCTTAATACGATATCCGTCCGTCAAGGTTTGTAGGAAAACGACAATGTCGTCGATCTCGCTTTCGCTGAGCGGCGGCGGGTCGCCCGCCTTGCCGCCGAACGGCGGTTCGACGTTGACGTTTTTTCAGTATTTCTGCGGCAGATCGTCGTATTTGCGAAGGCTTCCGTCGGCATTGCGCGGAAACCATTTAGCCGGCCGAGTGTCGCGCTCCGCATAAAATGCGACTACATCGCGCAGCGAATGCATCACCGCGACGAAGCCGTAGTCCGTGAATTGCGGCGGTGTGCCGTCATTGCCGCGCGCGCTCATATGGCAATGCGCGCAATTGCCTTTTTTCGGGTCATCGAACGCGGCGAGCCCGCGTGCCTCCTGTTCGGTGAGATTGGTGCGGCCGGAAAGATACGCATCGTACTTGCTGCTGTAAGGGTAGAAATCGCGCCAGCTTTGCTCGAAGGATTCGAGCGCGGCGAGGAGCACGTCAAAAGCCCGATTCGGATCGTCCGCTTCCTTGTCGACCGCCTTGATGGCGTCTTCGTATCCTGCCGAACGAGCACGTGTGACCACGGCCTCGGCATTCTCGTTGGCCATCTCGAAAGGAGAGAGGAGGGGGAGACGCGCTTGATCGCGCCCGCGATCGACGCGGCCGTCCCAGGTCAATCCGCCGGTTGGTCCGTTGTCGACGCTGGAATCCCCTTCATCTTCGGACTCGAAGAAATGCTGGGTGAAGGGCGGCGATGCCTGCAGATAAGTGAGCGATGGGACGGCGCGCAGCCCTGGCTGCTGCATGTCCTTGCCGCCGAGTTGCACAGCCGCGGCATTCGCAGGCGTAAAACCGTGCGCTGGATCGTGGCATGTCGCGCACGCCATTTTTCCTGATGCGGAGAGCGCCGGATCGAAAAACAGTTTCAAGCCGAGCTGCTGAAGCGCTTCGGCACGCGTATAGGCCTCGGCGCGCGTGAGGGCTCCGTCGGCGTTCGCCGACATGCTCGACATTGCAAACAAGAGCAGCAGGAGCAGAATGTGCATGCGAAGCCGACCATACGGCGCGGTCCGCTTCGTGCCAATTTGGCTCTTGTGCAGAGGCTTGGAAGGCTTCATCCGACCGACACAATGTGCTGCTTAGCGTACTCGCGATTTGTCCTCCGGGGGGTTGGTAATGAAGCGCTCGATCGTGTCCCTGGCCACGCTCACGACCGCGTTGACCGGGCTACCGCTGGCTCACGCCCAGGCGCAGACGCTCGATGTGATCCAGACGGTAGTGGTGATCTACGCGGAAAACCGCAGCTTCGATAATCTTTACGGCCATTTCCCCGGCGCGAACGGCTTGCAAAACGTCACGCCCGAAATTGCGCGGCAGGTCGACCGAGACGGTACACCGCTCCAAGAGCTGCCGGCCGTGTGGGGCGGTCTCACGGAGAAGGGTGAGACGCCGCCGGTTACGCAAGCGCAGACCGAACATCTTCCGAATGCGCCGTTCGCCATCGACGATGAGAAAGGCTTCAACCAGCCGCTCTCGGTTGCGACGCGCGATCTGTGGCACCGGTTTTACGAAAACCAGATGCAGATCGACGGGGGCAGAAACGACAAATTCGCTGCCTTCGCCGACTCCGGCGGTCTGGTGATGGGTTACTACGACGGCTCCAAGCTGCCGCTCTGGCCAATCGCGCGGAAATACACTCTGGCCGACAATTTCTTCCAGGGCGCATTCGGCGGATCGTTCAGCAACCACTTCCAGCTCGCTTGCGCCTGCACGCCTTATTATCCGTCTGCGGACAAGAGCCCGGCAAAGGACCTGATCTCGGCGGTCGAGCCTGACGGCGTGACGCTGACGCCTGCGGTAAACGGTCCGAAGTCGGCGATCGAAGGACCGCCGAAGTTCGTCAACAGCAACAATCTCTCGCCGGACTTCTACGCCATCAACACCATGCAGCCGCCGTATCAGCCGAGCGCGAACAAGCCTGCGCCGAACGGTGATCCGCGCTTTGCCGATCCGGAGAAACCCAACACTCTGCCTCCGCAGCATGACATCACGATTGGCGACCTGTTGAGCCTCAAGGGCGTGAGTTGGGCTTGGTATGCAGGAGCATGGCAGGCGGCGCTTGACTGCAAAGGCGGCGCGCCGCTGCCGAATTTTCAATTCCACCATCAGCCGTTCAACTACTTCGTCAATTATGCCCCGGGGACGAAAGCGAGGGAGGACCACCTCCGCGACGGAGGCATAAACGGCGAAGCCTTCATCAAGGCAATCGACGACGGAAAGTTGCCACAGGTCACGTTCTACAAGCCGCAAGGCAATCTGAACGAGCACCCGGGATATACCAACGTGATGGACGGCGACAATCACATCGCCGAGCTGATCGCGCACCTCGAGAAGAGCCCGCAGTGGGCTCACATGCTCGTCGTCGTCACCTATGACGAGAATGGCGGCTTCTGGGACCACGCTGCGCCGCCGAAGGCGGATCGCTGGGGCCCTGGCACGCGGATCCCGGCGATCATCGTTTCGCCATTCGCGAAGACAGGCTACGTCGACCACACGCTCTACGACACGACGTCGATCCTGCGCTTCATTACGCGCCGCTTCGAATTGCCGAAGCTGCACGGGCTGTCCGTGCGCGACGAGGCGATGCGAAGGAACGGCGAGCCACCGCTCGGCGATCTGACCAAGGCGCTCAATCTGCCGCGCTAAGGGCAGTTTTTGGCGCGCCGACCCGGAATGACCGATTGCGTTGACTTTTCGCTGCGGTGCCGCAAAGGTCGGTTCCATCGCGGCGGAGCCCCTTTGTTCGCATGTTCAAGCGCATTCTGATCGCCAATCGCGGCGAAATCGCCTGCCGGATCATCAAGACGGCGCGGCGGATGGGGATCGAGACGGTTGCCGTCTACTCGGATGCCGACAAGGACGCGCTACACGTCGAGATGGCGGACGCGGCCGTGCACATTGGTCCGCCGCCTGCGGCGGAGAGCTACTTGATCATCGACAAGATCGTTGCCGCCTGTCAGGCAACGGGCGTCGAAGCGGTCCATCCGGGCTACGGCTTTCTGTCCGAGCGCGAGGCCTTTCCGAAGGCGCTACAGGCCGCCGGCATCGTCTTCATCGGACCTAATCCGAAAGCCATCGCCGCGATGGGCGACAAGATCGAGTCCAAGAAAGCCGCCGCCGCGGCGAAGGTCTCGACCGTGCCCGGCCATCTCGGCGTCATCGCCGACGAGCGCGAGGCCGTCAAAATTGCCGATGACATCGGCTATCCGGTGATGATCAAGGCGTCCGCCGGCGGCGGCGGGAAGGGCATGCGCATTGCGCATTCAAAGGCCGAGGTGGGCGAGGGTTTTGTGCGCGCTCGCTCGGAGGCGAAATCGTCCTTCGGCGACGACCGTGTCTTCATCGAGAAATTCATCGTCGATCCGCGCCATGTCGAAATCCAGGTGCTCGGCGACAAGCACGGCAATGTCATCTATCTCGGCGAGCGCGAATGCTCGATCCAGCGCCGCAATCAGAAGGTGATCGAGGAAGCGCCGAGCCCGCTGCTCGATGAGGGCACGCGCAAAAAGATGGGTGAACAGGCCGTGGCGCTGGCGAAAGCCGTCGGCTACGACAGCGCGGGTACGGTCGAGTTTGTCGCGGGGCAGGACCGCAGCTTCTACTTCCTCGAGATGAACACGCGCTTGCAAGTCGAGCATCCGGTGACTGAGCTCGTCACCGGCATCGATCTCGTTGAGCAGATGATTCTCGTCGCCGCCGGCGAGAAGCTCGCGCTTAAGCAGAGCGACGTGAAGCTCAACGGCTGGGCGGTCGAAAGCCGCGTCTATGCCGAGGATCCCTATCGCAATTTCCTGCCCTCGACGGGGCGGCTCACCCGCTACCAGCCGCCGCACGAGCAGAGCGCCGATGGCGTCACCGTGCGCAACGATACCGGCGTGTACGAAGGCGGCGAGATATCGCTCTACTACGATCCGATGATCGCCAAGCTCGTCACACACGCGCCGACGCGCGAGCGTGCGATCGATGCGCAGTCGGACGCGCTTGATGCGTTCGTGATCGACGGCATCCGCCACAACATTCCGTTTCTCTCGGCGCTGATGTCGCATCCGCGCTGGCGCGCGGGCAAGCTCTCGACCGGCTTCATCGCGGAGGAATTCCCGAACGGCTTCCATCCGCATGCGCCGCAAGGGGAGGTGGCGAAGATGATTGCGGCCGTCGCCGCCGCGATCGACCACTTGCTCGGCGAGCGCAAGCGGCAGATTTCCGGGCAGATGAACGGGCATCGGGTCAGACGCGAGAGCGCGCGTGCCGTGTGGCTGGGCAATGAGGAAATTCGGTTGGAGATCGCACGCGAGGGCGATCACATCGTCGTCCGTTTTTCGGATGAAGAGAAAGCGCGCTGGTTGGAGTCGGACTGGAAGCCCGGCGAGTCGCTGTGGACGGGATTAATCGATGGCCATCCTGTCGCCGTTCAGGTGCGCCCGATCCTCAACGGATTTGCACTCGCGACGCGCGGCGTCGAGACTAAAGCGTATGTCTATACTGAACGCGAAGCGCAGTACGCCCGGCTCATGCCGGTGAAGCAGGCAGCCGACAGCGGCAAGCAGGTACACTGTCCGATGCCGGGTCTCGTCGTCTCCATCGCGGTGAAGGAAGGGCAGGAGGTCAAGGCCGGCGAGACCGTCGCGGTGGTCGAGGCCATGAAGATGGAAAACGTGCTGCGTGCCGAGATCGACGGCACGGTCAAGAAGATCCACGCCAAGCCCGGCGACAGCCTCGCGGTCGATGCGGTGATCCTGGAGTTCGCCTGACGCTCAGGCCACCTGCGCTTGCACCGCGGCCAATTTGCCGCGCCGCGCGATCACGAGCACGCCGACGCCGGCGAGAATCATGGGGATGCTCAGCAGCATGCCCATCGTCAGGCCGCCCCACAGGAATCCGAGCTGCAAATCGGGCTCACGGAACAGCTCGCAAACGATCCGGGCAACGCCGTACCAGATGGCGAATACGCCGCTGATCGTACCGGGCCGCTTCAATGCGCCGGCGCGGATCAGAAGCGCGAGTGCGATAAAGAACAGCAGGCCTTCGAGCGTCGCCTCGTAGAGCTGGCTCGGGTGGCGCGGCAGCGGCCCTGCATCCGGGAACACGATCGCCCATGGGACGGTCGTGACGCGACCCCACAGTTCGCCATTGATGAAATTGGCCAGCCGGCCGAGCATGAGTCCCAGCGGCGCAACGGCGCAGACGATGTCGGTAATGCAGAAGAACGGAATTTTGCGCCGGCGCGCGAACACATATTCGGCGATCACCGCGCCGACGAACGCGCCATGAAACGACATTCCGCCGGTCCACGGTTCGACGATGTCCCATGGATTGGCGATGAAGTACGGCAAATTATAAAACAGCACGTATCCGATCCGACCGCCCAGCACGATCGCCGGCACGCAAAGCAGGACGAAATCGTCCAGGTCGTTCGGCTTCAGCGGGCTCGCTCCGTCCCACAATCTGTCGGAACCGGCCAGCATACGCGCGTAGAGCCAGCCCGCCAGGAATCCGACCATATACGCGAGCGCATACCAGCGAATCGCCACGGGCCCGATGTCGATCAGCACCGGATCGATGTGCGGGAATGGAATGACGGCCAGGGGCATGAGAGCGCGAAGGTGTCCGGGATGGGTTGCTGTGCACAGTAGCAACCACGCCGGAAGGAGCAAGCATTTCGATGTGTTGACCCTTATGTTCTGCACATGCGACGGTGTAGAAAAGCGCGGGGGGAGCAATGACGTCGAGATTGATTGCAGCGTTTCTTTTTGTCGCTGTTGCAGTAGCGGCGCCGCAAGCCCGGGCGGAAAATTACAACGCTATTCTCGCTGCGCTGCAGAACTCGAACTGGCACGGATCCTTCACCTCCGGCCCGGGTGGCGTACCGACATGCCATGGCACGATCGACGTCCGCTTTTTTCCGATGCGCAAGGAGTCGTTTGCCGGCGGCGCGCAGACGGTCTCCTATCGTCACGTTGCGCATTTCTCGACCCTTACGCCGTTCATGCCATTCTGCGAAACCATCGGCACGGCCATGAGCGCGGTGAATGTGGCGGGCTGCGAAAAGCACGTCCTCACGCAAAAGACGGTCGAGAATGGCCGAAGCATCTCAGTGCCGGTGCGCACTCTGATCGCGCGCGACGGCGGCGCAAGCCTCGTTGTGAGCACGCCGACCTGCGTTGAAGGCAATGGCCATGCCGTGGTCAAGCGGCTCGAATTTGCGGTTCGCAACCTCGAATTCACCGATCCGCAAAAGAAATCGCTCACGCTGACCTTGGGACTCGGTTCGATCGTCTCGAATTATCAGTTGCAACGTGCGGGGAGGTAGTTCAACGGCGCTACCGCCAATCCACAGGCGCGCCATACCGCGCTGGCGCGAAAAACGCCGCTGACCTAGGATTGCCGCCAGACACTCGGCTTGAGGTGCCTGAGATTGCGCACGGCGCCTGACGTTGGTCTTGGGGGGAAACTCCGCCAGTTCTGCCCGATCGGCGTCGCGCCTGCGTGCCGTACGCTCGGCCCGTTGTCTTTTTTTGCCAAATTCATCGACAATCCGCTGCGGGTCATTCCGCAATCCGCCTATCATGAGAACATTGTCCATCAGACGAACCGCTGCGGAAGCGTGGCGTGGATTCTCGATCCGGCATTGATCAAAGACGTCCTCGTCGCGCGCAGCGATCTGTTTCCGATTACCGGTATCCAGAAACGCGTGCTGGGCCCGTTGGGCGGCAAAGGAGTGCTGACGACCGAAGGGACCGAATGGCGTTGGCAGCGGCAAACGGTCGCGTCGCTGTTCAGGCATTCCGAGCTTCTCCGGTATGTGCCGGCGATGGCGACGGCGGCGAACGTCATGCTTGCTGAATGGGCCGCCGACGGTTCGGCCGGCTATCGCATGATCGACCGCGACATGACGCGCGTGGCATTCCGTGTGATTGCACGAACGCTGCTGCCCGAGGCGAATGATGAGGTCGCTGCCGCGATCGAGCAGGCGAGTTGCGATTATTTCAAATCCATTTCGTGGTCTTTCGCCTACAGCTATTTCGGTTTGCCGCGCGCCATGCCGCAGCCGGGCCTGCGCAAGAAGGGGCGCGCCGAGCGCTTTCTCCGCAGCGCCGTTGCAGAACTGATTGCAACGAGCCGTACAAATCCTCGACGACGCGATGATTTGTTCAACCGGTTAAGCCAGGCCCGACATCCTGAGACCGGCGAGTGCATGAGTTCCGAACTGCTCTTGGATTCACTCCTAACCTTCATGATGGTCGGTCACGAGAGCACGGCAAAGGCGCTCACCTGGGCGTTGTATCTGCTGTCGCAAAGTGATGGCTGGGCGGAGCGCGTCCGACGAGAGGTCGAGGCGGCGGCCGGAACGGAGCCAATTGCGGCGAAGCACTTCGATCAACTGCAAATCACGCAGCAGGTGGTGAAGGAAGCCCTGCGTCTTTATCCGCCGGTCCCTTCGATTTGCCGTTATGCGGCCCAGGACGTCGATCTCGGCGGCCGGAAGATCACGGCAGGCACGCTGGTTAATATCCCGATCTATGTTCTGCACCGTCACCGCAAGCTGTGGGACGATCCAGAGAACTTCGATCCAAATCGATTTGCGCCGGCAAATGTGGCCAGCATCAGCCGCATGCAATTTCTGCCTTTCGGTGCGGGGCCGCGGACCTGCATCGGGTCCGCATTCGCGACGATCGAGGCAACCACCGTGCTTGCCACGCTGATCCGTGGAGCACGGTTCCGTCTGAAGCCGGGGCACGTGCCGACACCCATCTCGCGGGTCACCCTGGGGCCGAAGGGCGGGATGCCGATGCAGATTGAACTGCGGCGTTCGCTTGCCGAACCGCGCGCGCCTGAACGCACTGTGGCGCACACCGCTTGAATTAGCGGGAACCTTCAATTTCGGCTGAAACTGGAACGGGTTGGTGTGGATGGCGTTGCTGCTTGGCCATTTGGAAGGATGCGCGCCACGATGCTCGATTGTGCCTCCACCAACGGCGCGATCGTTGCGCTCACGCGCTCGCTTGCCGAGGCCCGCTCGGATCGCTGATGCGTTTGTCCGATGCTTCTGCTTGAATGCCGATCGTGGCAGAGATTTCTAAGCATATCGTTGTTCGAGGGCGCGTGCAGGGCGTCGGCTATCGCGCGTTTGTCGAACGCGCAGCGTTGCAGGTCGGTCTCGGCGGATGGATACGAAACCGGCGTGACGGATCGGTCGAGGCGGTGTTCATCGGCGCGCCTGAGCAGGTCGATCTGCTGATCGCGACCTGCCGCAAGGGGCCGTTCGTTGCGCGCGTCACCGAGCTCGAACAGCGAGACGCGCGCGTGGAGGAAATAAACCTACAGCGTCAGGGCGAAGTCTTTTCGGTACTGCCGACGCTGTAAAATCCAGTCCGTTCAGAACTCGACCTCCAGCTCGGAAACCTCCTCCGGCTCCGCCATCGCACCCGAGATCCACTCCTGCATCAACGGCATCGCCATGATCGCCTTGCAGTAGGCCGCGCACTGATCGTCGAGCGCGACATCATAGGTGATGAAGCGTGTCACCACCGGTGCGAACATCGCATCCGCCATGCCGGGTGCGGCGCCGAACAGGAAGGGCGCGCCCGAGATGTCCAGGCATTCGCGCCAGATGGTGAGGATGCGCTCGATGTCGCCACGCGCGCCGGTCCAGATCTTGAAACCGGGATGACGCGCCTTCAGGTTCATCGGCAAAGCCGATCGAAGGTTTGCAAATCCCGAATGCATCTCGCCTGAGATCGAGCGGCAGTGCGCGCGCTCGGCCTTGCTTTCCGGCAACAAACCGGCGTTCGGCAAGGTCTCATTCAGATATTCGGCGATAGCCAAGGTGTCCCACACCTCGATGCCGTCGTCGATCAGACGCGGGACACGAAATGATGGCGAGAGCAACAGCAGTTCGGCGCGAGTGGAGGGATCGTCGCTCGGGACCGGCCGCTCCTCGAAATCGAGTCCGGCTATTTTGCACAAGAGCCAGCCGCGTAGCGACCATGAGCCGTAATTTTTGCTGGCTATAGTGAGCGTCGCCTTTGCCATCGTTGCGTTGTCCAGGCCGCGTGCGGCATCGCAAGTGTCGAGCCAAAGCCATTTGAGATCAACAGCAAAGCGTGGTTAAAAAATAGGCTGTAATTCGTAATTTTGACTATCAATTAAGCTCGTCAGCCGACGTCACCCGCGGTAGCGTTGAATGATATTGCGGGGATGCCGCGTGACAATGCTTTACAGTGCCTACCAGGCGCACACAGACATGCTGTCGCCAATTCGTGCCCTTGCCGGCGCGATGAGCCAAGCGATGCACGAGGCGTTCAGGGGTACGCCGCGGCCATCCGTCGGCAGCAATGTCGGCGCATTGTACGAACTGATCGCGCGGTTCGGGCTCCGGCACGAACGCCCGGCCTACGCAATTCACGGCGTCACCGTCGAAAATCGCATTGTGCCGGTGCGCGAAGAAGCCGTAGACGTGACACCGTTCTGCACGCTGCTGCGTTTCAATAAGGAGATCGATCGAACCCAGCCGCGCGTGCTGATCGTCGCGCCCCTGTCGGGCCACTTCGCGACTCTGTTGCGCGATACGGTCCGCACGATGCTGCCTGATCACGACGTGTACATCACCGATTGGCAAAATGCGCGCGACGTGCCTGTGTCGGCAGGAGCCTTCGGATTTGACGATTACGTCGACGTCGTCATCCGTTTCCTGGAGAAAATCGGACCGGGAGCGCATGTTGTGGCTGTGTGCCAGCCCTGCGTCGCGACGTTGGTCGCTGCCAGCGTGATGGCCCAGCGCGGCGACGAGGCGCAGCCGAGTTCGCTGACGCTGATGGCGGGACCGATCGACGCGCGTGTGAGTGCGACGAAAGTGAACGAACTTGCAAAATCGCGCCCGATCGATTGGTTCGAGTCCAATTTGATTGCGCGCGTGCCGTCCCGTTACGGTGGTGCGGGCCGGAAAGTATATCCCGGATTCGTTCAGCTCTACGCGTTCATGTGCATGAACATGGAGCGGCATCTCAAGGCGCATCGCGATCTCTACAACAATCTCGCGAACGGCGAGCACGCCAAGGCAGCGGCGATCAAGGCGTTCTACGACGAATATTTTGCCGTGCTCGATTTGACCTGCGAATTCTACCTGGAAACGGTACGGCTGATTTTCCAGGAGCATCGGCTTGCCGCCGGTACGCTCACGTATCGCAATCAGCGGGTCGAGCCCGCCGCGATCAAGCACACCGCTTTGTTCACGGTGGAAGGGGAAAAGGACGACATCTGCGCCGTGGGGCAGACTTTGGCCGCGCATGACCTGTGTCCCTCGATCCGGACCTACAGGAAGCGCCACTACATGCAGGCCGGCGTCGGCCATTACGGCGTCTTTTCGAGCAAGGCCTGGCAGAACCAGATCTACCCTATTCTGAAAAACGTAATCCTGCAGAACGACGCGGCCTAGACGGCGCGTGCGGTCAGGCCGAACAGCGCCTCGAATTCACGGCGTAAAATCATATCGACTTCAGGCATCGACACCAGATGTCCGAGGTCCACGAAACTGGTCACACCGTAGCGCGTCTCGTTCACTCCGCACGGCACGATCCCGGCAAAATGCGACAGCTCCGGGACGATATTCAACGCGATCCCGTGCAGCGTCACCCAGCGCGTGACCCGGATTCCGATCGCGGCGATCTTGTCCTCGAAGCCTGTACCTTTCTCCGGCCGGCGGACCCAGACGCCGACACGATCCTCGCGCCGCTCGCCGCGAATGTTGAACGCCGCCAAGGTGCGGATCAGCCATTCCTCGAGCGTCGCCACGTAGCGGCGCACATCCGGGCCGCGGCGCTTGAGATCGAGCATGAGGTAGGCCACCCGCTGGCCCGGACCGTGATATGTCATCTGGCCGCCACGGCCGCTGTCGAACATTGGAAAGCGTGCATCGACTACGTCAGCGGCGCGCGCACTGGTGCCGGCCGTGTAGAGCGGGGGGGGCTCGACGAGCCAGGCCAATTCCGGCGCTTCGCCCGCGGCAATCGCCTCGACCCGCGCCTGCATTGCAGTCACCGCGTCGGGATAGCCGGTCAGTCCGTCGCTGACGCGCCATTCGACCGGGCTTGCGCCTCGAGGCGCAGGCAGTCCAACCAGGAGTTCGTCGCGGATGTTAATCACACGTTCACCATACCATGTTGGTGCCGCCACGGTGGTGCACGGCACAACCGGCATGCCCATCCACCAGGTGCTGCGGCTCGGCCGCGGCGCCGTCATTGAAGTGGACGCCTCCCGGCCAGCGTGCTGGCCAATGGCCTGCCGTTGGCGAATAGAACCGTTGCGGTGAACGGTTAACCGGATCGCGGTAGAGGTTGGGGAACTGCTGGCGCGCCCGGCCGACATGCGCTGAACGCCTCAGTCGCTAAGCTCCTATCGACCGCGTGCTTTTTCCTCCGCCGGCGCGGGCACAGGCCTTGTCCCTGCGGGGCATCTTTGTTACATGCAGCGCCGTCTTGAGGACGGCCTGTCCTCCTCCCTATGCGGTCGTGGCGGAATTGGTAGACGCACTAGCTTGAGGTGCTAGCGGGTAACACCGTGGAGGTTCGAGTCCTCTCGACCGCACCATTCAAAAAATAGCATAAAAAACAGATACTTGGATTGGTGACTGTCTGATATTGTGGGAAGGGCTGTGGGACTATTTGTGGGAGCGTTCCCCAGGCCACTTGTCGTGACGTAACGTCAGACTCTCTAGCCCGCGTGCACCGCCGGTCGGTGCAGTTTGCGCAGGCTCTTGTGCGCCGCTGAAGACGAACGTAGCGCCTTTAGGAACGGCTACGTACTTTCGGACGTGTTCGGAAGGTAGACGATGCGAATATTCGCAAAAGCTGTCGTGATCGACGAGCCGTGGCTCTCAAAGATCTTGGCGGGCGAGAAGGTCTGGGAAATGCGCTCGAAGCGAACGCGCTACAGGGGAGCGATCGGGCTGATCCGAAAGGGCTCTGGGCACATAGTAGGGATGGCGAAACTGGCCGAGCGTCTGACCGCGCTCTCTCCGCTGGATTTCGCGCGGCACGAGGCCGAGCATCGGATTCCGCCGTCCCAGCAGGATGAGGCTTTGCGCCGGCGCTGGCACTTTCCATGGGTGTTAGAGGAGGCGAGGGCGCTTCCTCGTCCGGTGCCATACTCGCACCGCTCGGGGCAGGTGATCTGGGTGCGGCTTGATGCAGACGTGGATCTCGCGATCCAGTCAGTTTTGCGGATGACGAAGGCCGAGCCGGAGAGCGACAAGGGCAGGGAAACTCCGACCATCCGCGAGCATCGATAGATCGCGAATTTTCGAGTATCCCCGATACAGCGATCTATTCCGACCGAATCCCCCAACGGCGCCCCGAACGCGAACTCTTTAGCCGCAATACACACCGGGTCCGGAGCCGCACTCTACT
>Ga0207781_1000069_pt1 | contig 18384 bp, 17 predicted proteins | sample LuqExpMetageno51_FD_187809 | JGI IMG/M metagenome (GOLD analysis project Ga0207781, IMG submission 187809) | Tropical forest soil microbial communities from Luquillo Experimental Forest, Puerto Rico - Sample 51 (SPAdes) | ecosystem: Environmental > Terrestrial > Soil > Tropical forest ...
TCGTTCGGCTCGAACTTGCTGCCGTGCTGGTAAAGATTGTCGCTCAGCCAGGTGTGCAGCGCGCCGAATTCGCCGCTGGCGATTTTACGCGGGATGTCGGGATGTGCCTTGAGCGCAGCCGCATAGAACTGCGCGGATAGAATATTGCCGATCGCGTAGCTCTGGAATTGCCCGCCGATGTACCCGGAATACCAGTGCACGTCCTGCAGGCAGCCGTCGCGATCATCGGATGGCGCGATGCCAAGGTCGGCTTGCATTGCCGCGCGCCAAGCCTCCGGCAAGTCCTTCACGCGGAGCGTGCCCTCGAGCAACTTAAGCTCGAGATCGAAGCGCAGCATGATGTGCAGATTGTAGGTCAGCTCGTCGGCGTCGGTGCGAATGAGCGACCGCGCCACCCTATTGATGGCGCGATGGAACGCGGCAAGTGGAACGCGTGACAGCTGCTCTGCAAAAATTCGCTGGAGCAGCGGGTAAAAATGCTCCCAGAAACCGCGGCTGCGCGCCACCACGTTCTCCCAAAGCCGCGATTGGCTTTCATGGACGCCGGCCGAGGCACCTTGTCCGAGCGGCGTGCCATCGAGACTGGCGCTGATACCTTGCTCGTACATGGCGTGGCCGGCCTCGTGCAGCGTCGAGAAAAAGGCGTCGCCAAGGTCGTTCTCGTTGACGTGGGTAGTGATGCGGACGTCGCCAGCGGAAAACCGGGTGCTGAAAGGATGATGCGTGAGGTCGACCCGGCCCCGCTTGAGATCGTAACCCAGGCACTCCACAACACGCAGAGCAAAATCGAACTGGGCCGCTTGGGCAAACGTTTGCCGCAGACTGGAGTCATCGGGGGCAGGCTGCTCGCAGATTGAGCGCACCATCGGGACGAGCTGCTGTCTGAGCTCGCCGAACAGCTCCAGGATCGACGCCGTGGTCATACCCTCGTCTGCGATGTCGATGTGCGGATCGGCGATGTGCTTGTAGGGCGCAAAGTAGGAGGAATATTCCCGGCTCAGGTCCAGTGTCCGTTCGAGATAAGGCACCATAGTCGCGAAGTCGTTCGCTAGCCGCGCTCTCGTCCATGCATCATACGAGGCGGAGGCGTTCGCAGTCGCGCGCGCGACATGGTCCGGCGGTACCTTGATCTTCCTTTGATATTCGCGGCGTGCGACACGGATCAGGCTCGCGTCGTCGGAATCGTACGGCAGACTGTCGCCATGGGGAGTGAGCGCGTCGATTAGCGTGCCTAGCGCCGGTTCGACCGCCCGCTCATGCGCCAGACGGCGGAGCATCGCGCGCTGACGGCCTCGGGCGCCGGCGCCGCCTTCCGGCATATAGGTCGCTTGGTCCCAGTTCAGAACGTCGCCCACCGCATTCAGATCGCTGATCTCGCGTAGACGCTGCTTGAGCTCCACCAGCATTTGCTCGACAACGCGACGGTTGCGCGCAGGCTTGCCTGCGGTCCTCCGCGAGCGAGCGGCTGGCTTCGGTTTGCGAACCTGTTGCACGGGCCGACAGAGCTACCGTGCCGCCACCACCATGATCTCGACCTTGTAGTCAGGCGACGCGAGTTTGGCCTCAACGGTCGCCCGCGCCGGCGTATTGCCCGGCGACACCCAGGCATCCCAAACCATGTTCATCTCAGCAAAATTCGCCATGTCGGTGATCCATATATTGGCCGATAGTAGCTTAGCCTTGTTGGTTCCGACCATGGCTAGGAAGCCATCGATCTGCGACAGGATGCTTCTGGTCTGCTCGGCTATGCTTTTGTCTTTCGGGCTATCGGCAACGATGCCTGCAAGATAGACGGTGTCGCCGTGGATCACCGCCTTGCTCATACGCGGTCCGGTCTCGTGACGTTCGATCTTCATTGCTGATCCTTTCCAGCGGTCACTTCTCATCGATATTCAATCTGATCTGAGCATGCTCGCCAAGACTTTGCGTATCCTTGGTGATTAGTCGAATGAGGATGCTTCGGCTCCATCAGAGCGGATTCCTCGCGTTGACAGCGTGCCGCCGTCGCCGCGCTTGCTCTGCGCGGGGCATTCCTGGACAGGTGATTAATCCATCACGCTAGCGAACGTCCGCTTTGAGGGGCTCAGAAGCGCTCCAATGTCTGCTTTTGACCCACAGGGCTGGACAGGTTTGCAGCTACTCCAGCCCTATCGAGGCCCTGGCTTGAGTCGGTACAATCCCAATAATTGCCTGTCGGGAGGGGGTCCTATGCGGCGGCGCGATTTCCTTCGATTTCCATGACATCTGTTCGTAGCCCTCAACGGACATTCCGACTAAAGCACAATGTCTGCATTTCGGGAGTAACCAGACATAACGAAAAGCTTGGAGACTCGGATGACAACAATGACCCCTGATCTGGTGCCGTTGGATGCCCTGCTAAAAGAAAAGTTTCAGAGTTTATTTGGGACAGGAAAACAAAACATCGTAGCCTTAGCTAAAGAGGCATACAACATTCATAGCCAACGTTATCATCGGAGCGATAGAAAATACGACAAGGAGTTTGAAACTTGGTGGAAAATACACGATATGGACCGGATTTTCGGCAACCGGACCAACTGGACAAAATGGTATCGCGCTGGCGAAGCAATAGAAAAGGTCCGGGCAGCATATCATGAACACCTTGATAAGCTGCCGATGAACCGCGATGCACTCTACGAAATCGCAATGTTGCAACCTGACGAATTGCGATTGGCTTTAGAAAATAACTACAGCCGCACTTCCATCATTCAATCCCAAGCCGCGTGGAAACATCCGCGAAAGCCACGCTCCGTGATCAATCACGAAGCTACTGCTAGTTCCATACGCAGTTGGCGAAAAAATTGGCGAGAGCCACGTCGCCCAAGTTCCGAAAAATGCACCATTCCATTTATCACGATATGCCTGCACAGTTCGCTATTTGATTTTGATAAATCCGGTCGTCCTTCTGGCGTGATCGCCCCGGGGCAAGCGGTAGAGATAAATCATAAGATTGTTGATCTATTGAAACCGCTCGATCCTTTCATTCGTGTTGACAGTAAGTTGGAGCACCTCTTGCGAAGCTACGATAAACGGAGAATCGCAGCCGAGAGAAAGGGGCGAAAATCCAAAAAGAAAAAGTAGCCTGTAAATTGAGCGGAGTCTCTCTCCCAGCGCCGAATTAGGCACAGAAAACCAAAAATCAACGTGCTGGATCTTAAAGACAAATCACAATGCAGGCGGAGGCTGGGTCCGTCAACTCGGCAGCGCGGATTTGTTTAGATTCGCCCATCGAAACGACAATTGGCTTTCGATGTCTTTAGACCTGAACAAAGTTCTAAAAGTGAACTTGATTTTTATGGCTCGTCTTCGACAGAACCGCATCATATAATCTTAACCCTCGAAGGCTGGCAGACTCCTTTTTGTGGCCGCGCTCGTGACAACCATCCCGCACCCTATAAAATGCGCGTATGCGGGATTTTTTGAAGCTTCATCCGGAATCGCCTTCTTTCGCAGTGTCAAACATAGAAGTAGTAGTGACGCGCCCGAGCGTTGATGATTTGATCTTGTCCTATATCGTGACTGGCAAGATGAACGAGGTGCGTATGCCGCCTGTCATGCCCGCTGGGCGCGCTGACGAGCTTTGGCGGCATACCTGCTTCGAGGCTTTTGTCCGCGCTTCGTCTGGTGCCGTATATTACGAATTCAACTTTGCGCCTTCGACCCAATGGGCAGCATATCGATTCACCGGATACCGCAGCGGAATGTCTGGGGCGAACGAGATCGGTTCGCTTCCAATCGAAGTTCGATCGAGTCCCGACCGTTATACGTTACAAGCCTCGCTGCCGCTCAATTTGTTGTCGGCTCTGCCACGTAACAGCTTCTGGCGCCTGGGCTTGTCGGCAGTGATCGAAGACAGAAGCGACCACCTGTCGTATTGGGCGTTGGCGCATCCACCTGGGAAGCCGGATTTCCATCACCCGAACTGTTTTGCGCATAACTTTCCAGCGACCGTGAAGCCATGAAGTTTGGCATCGATCGACTCATAACCGAGCCTGCATTGCGGGCGCCACTCGCGGGTAAGCGAGTGGCCTTGCTTGCGCATCCCGCGTCCGTCACCGAGGACCTAGCGCACTCACTCGATGCTCTGGCCGCGTGCGGTGACATAAAGGTGAGCGCTGCCTTCGGTCCGCAGCATGGCCTACGCGGCGACAAGCAAGACAACATGATCGAGTCGCCGAATTTCAACGACCCGGTGCATGGCATCCCGGTTTTCAGCCTCTACGCAGAGGTGCGCCGGCCGACCGATGCGATGATGGATACATTCGATGTCATCCTCGTCGATCTGCAGGATCTCGGTTGTCGAATCTATACATTTATCACGACGTTACGCTACGTCCTGGAAGCGGCATCGCGATATAACAAGACCGTCTGGGTACTGGACCGGCCCAATCCTGTGGGCCGGCTGGTCGAAGGGTTGACGCTTCGTACCGGCTGGGAAAGCTTCGTCGGCGCGGGACCGTTGCCAATGCGTCACGGGCTCACGCTCGGCGAGTTGGGTTTATGGTTCGTCAAGACGCTCAGGCTCGACGTCGAGTATCGTATTATTGAGATGCAGGATTGGCAGCCCAGCGCCCCGCCAGGATTCGGATGGCCCTTGGGCGTGCGCACGTGGATCAATCCTAGTCCTAACGCCCCGAACTTGTGGATGGCGCGCGCCTATGCTGGAACGGTGATGCTCGAAGGCACGACGCTCTCGGAAGGACGGGGTACAACGCGGCCGCTCGAACTGTTCGGCGCGCCAGATATCGATGCCCGGGGTGTCATGAATAAAATGGAGACGCTCGCCCCGCGTTGGCTCGACGGTTGTCGCCTGCGCGAGTGTTGGTTCGAACCGACATTTCACAAGTATGCGGGCAAGCTTTGCCATGGCGTACAGATACACACGGAAAATCCCGGCTATGATCACCGAACGTTTAAGCCCTGGCGGCTCCAGGCGCTCGTCTTCAAGGCCATCCGCGCTTTGTATCCGAACTATCCGCTGTGGCGTGATTTCGCCTACGAGTACGAGCACGAGAGATTGGCCATCGATGTCATCAACGGTAGTCCGTTGTTGCGAGAATGGGTCGATGATGTGTCAGCCAAGCCCCAAGATCTCGATGTGCTGGCGCTAGCAGATGAGCAAGCCTGGTTGGACGAGCGTCAACAATATTTGCATTATGGAACGCAATAGAGCGAACAGGCTACTTTAGCAGTTCGCCTCGTTTTTCAAATTATCGGCGCTGCCGTCGACCCAGGTTGCAATGACACCCAGTTCCTGAGTGAGCGCAACAAGATCTGCGCGAGCGCCTGGAATGAGTATCCCGCGTTCATTATCCAAGCCAAGAAATCGCGCCGGCGTCAGCGAGGCAGCGCGCAGCGCGTGATCCAAAGGAATGTGAGCCAGGCTAACCGCATTGCGCACCGCCGAAGCCATATCGAGGTGCGCGCCAGCGAGCGTGCCCTCTTCCGTGCTCAGCCTTCCGTTCACAAGCCTGATCGTTCGGCCAACTAGCTCGAAACGATCGAGCGATGTCCCGACTGTCGGCATGGCATCCGTGACAAGAGCAATCCGGTTGGAGCCCTTCGCGGCGAAGGCCGCCCGAACAGAAACGGGATCGATATGGAATCCGTCGACGATGAGGCCGGCCGTCAACCGATCCTCCGCCAGTGCTACACCGATGATCCCCGGATCACGCGCGCTCAATGCCCTCATTGCATTGAAAAGGTGCGTTACGCCAGTTGCGCCATCAGAGACGGCCTGCATAGCGACGGCAGCGGAGGCCTCGCTGTGGCCGATCGAAACGCGCACACCCGAAGACGCCAGCTTCCTAACAAAGCCGTCTGGAACGCATTCGGGCGCCAGCGTGACCAACGACCGTCCAGCGCCAGCGAGTTCGCATAGTTCCGCCAGATCGCCCGCATCAGGCTTGGCGATCCGATCGGGCCGGTGGACACCTGGACGTCGTGGACTGATGAATGGCCCTTCCAGGTGCAAGCCAAGCACACCGTCCTGCCCGGCGATCGAGCGTGCCGCCGCGATCGCGGTCCGGAGTTGCTCGCGCGTGTCGGTGATCAGGGTCGGAAGACAGGCCGTGGTGCCATAGCGCCGGTGCGCCCGGGCGATGGCGCGCATGGCCACCACTGTCGGCTGATCGTTCAGAAGAACACCGCCACCCCCATTGACCTGCAGATCGATAAAGCCGGGAGCGACAAAAGCACCGGCTGGCAGACGCGTCTGCGGCCAGCTGGCTGGAACCTCCCCCGTGGACCCAATGCCGACGATACGCCCATCCCGGACCAACACCGCGGCTTCGCCATGCCACCGCTCGCCGTCAAAAACTCGGTCCGCCTGGATAGCGTGCCGGCCGACGGTTGAAGGATTGGTCGGACTCAGGCTCATCTAGTTCACTCAAGGGCTGGATCAGGTGCGAAACAAATCCAATCTAAGTCAAATTTCGACGTATACCCAGGCAAAAGCGTGCCGACGTTAGTGGCGTTTGCGGATACTATGACGCGCCGCCCTGGTGCAAAGCCGTCGCTGCTTTGTTGTAGTTGAGGCAACGCAAAGAGAAACAACATGGACCGATTGGTCATTCGTGGCGGCAGACGTATTGAAGGCTCGGTCCAGATTTCGGGCGCGAAGAACGCTGCGCTGCCGCAGATTACCGCTGCGCTGCTCAGCTCCGAGCCGCTGGAATTATCGAACGTTCCCGAAGTGACCGACGTCGACACTATGCTTGCCATGATGCGGGAGTTTGGCGTGGTTGCTACCCGCGGTCCTGGTCGGAGGCTGGTGCTGAATGCCGGCGGAGCGCGCAACGCAGAGGCGCCCTATGACATGGTGCGTCGCATGCGCGCCAGCATTCTTGTCCTGGCGCCCCTGCTAGCCCGTTTCGGTTCAGCATGCGTATCCCTCCCGGGAGGTTGCGCGATCGGCGCGCGGCCGATCGATCTGCATTTGAGAGCCCTTGAGATGCTTGGGGCTGAAGTCAGTATGGAGTCGGGTTACATTCATGCCCGGATAAAAGAAGATGGTCTGCGCGGCGCCCGCATCGTGCTGTCTTCGCCCTCCGTGGGGGCGACCGAGACGGCGCTGATGGCGGCCAGCCTCGCACGCGGCGAAACTGAGATCCTGAACGCCGCGCGCGACCCCGAGGTATGCGACCTCGCGCTCTGCCTCTCCGCGATGGGAGCTCGCATCGAGGGCGCGGGAACTCATCGGATTCTGGTGCAGGGAGTCGATGCCCTCCACCGCGCCCAGCACGATCTGATCACTGACCGCATCGAGGCCGGGACCTACGCCATCGCCGCGGCGATCACCGGCGGTCATCTCGAGATTCTCGGCGCCCATCTCGAACATCTCGGCTCGGTCGGTGCGGTGCTGGAAAGTGCTGGCGTCCGGATCTGGCCGACCGACCGGGGCCTGATGGTGTTCCGCTCCGGCCCTTTGCGCGCCGTCGACGTTGCTACAGAACCTTATCCTGGATTTCCCACGGACTTACAGGCGCAATTCATGGCCTTGATGACCATTGCATCGGGCGCATCGGTCGTCCGTGAGACCGTGTTCGAAAGCCGATTCATGCACGTACCCGAGCTCGGGCGGCTTGGCGCCAACATTTCGCTGCAAGGCTCGACGGCGCTAGTGCGTGGCGTCGAGCGCCTGCATGGCGCGGAAGTAATGGCCACCGATTTACGCGCATCGGTGAGCCTGGTCCTTGCTGCCCTGGTCGCCGAAGGGGAAACGACCGTCCACCGCATCTACCACCTTGATCGCGGCTATGAATCCCTCGACCGCAAGCTGGTGCAGTGCGGTGCAGAAATCCGTCGGGTATCGGGATGACCGCTGACTCGCTGTTCGTCGGTGTTGACGGTGGCGGCACCGGTTGCCGTACCCGCATCGAGGACGCAGAAGGACGCGTGCTCGGAACCGGGATTGCCGGTCCTGCCGCGCTGCGTGTCGGAGTCAGCCGGGCGCTTGCCGAAGTAGAGAAAGCCTGCTGTGCCGCACTCAATGAAGCCGGCCTTGAGGCTGACGCGCTGAACTCTCTGCATGCCGCCGTTGGGCTTGCCGGAGTCGGCCGAAAGGGCGCGCTCAAGGAGCTTACGCTGCAACCGCATCACTTCCGTTCCGTCGTTTACACCGATGACGCGACAATTGCCTGCATCGGCGCGCATGGCGGACGCGATGGGGGCATCGTTATCGTTGGAACGGGCAGCGTTGGTTTTGCCCTTATCGGAGGACGCGAGGTCAGAGTCGGTGGATATGGTTTTCCAATATCCGACGAGGGCAGCGGCGCCGATCTTGGACTAAGCGCCATCCGCCTTGCACTGCGGGCCTATGACGAGCGCACCATCGGCACTAGCCTTACCCGCGACATTATGATGCGCTTCCACAACGATCCGTTCGAGACCGTTGCCTGGATGGATGGAGCAACTGCGACGGACTATGCAACGTTCGCGCCGCTGGTGATGCGTCATGCCGACGCTGGCGATCAGATCGCTCGGCGGATCGTGCGGGACGCCGCGGAGCAGATCGATGAATTGGTGCGTCGGCTCTCGGAATGCGGCGCGTCCCGCGTTGCCCTGCTCGGCGGACTGGCGTCTTCGATGCAGCCGTGGCTCGCCCCGGACGTGCAGCGTAGGCTGGTAGCGGTCGAAGGCGACGCGGTGGATGGCGCCCTGCGTCTTGCCCGGCGCGGCGTCATAAAGGTTTAGTGTGCGCCGGCCGATCGCAACGAAGCGAGTGTTGGCTGTGATTACAGCATAACGGAGGTCTGTCATGCGCACCGAGCAAATCAGCCCACGTTACGTCGAGCTCGATTCCTGGCCGACCGACGAGATACTCGCGGCCATATACGAAGGGCAGCTTGAGGCCGCTGCTGCCGTTCGCAGTGCCCTTGGCGCAATCGCGGCAGCGGTCGAGGACGCGGTACCCGCGCTACAGCGGGGCGGGCGGCTCGTCTACGCTGGCGCTGGTACCTCTGGCCGCATCGCGGTCCAGGATGGCACGGAGCTGCCGTCAACCTTTGACTGGCCCGCCGATCGTCTTGTGTTTGCTCTGGCAGGAGGGCTCGATGCGCTGGTCCGGAGTGCCGAGCAGGCCGAGGATAACGAGGCCGCCGGTGCGCAAGCCATGACCGACGCAAAGATCGGCGCCGATGATGTCGTGATTGGCATCGCAGCGAGCGGCACGACACCGTTTACGGTCGGCGCCTTACGGGCCGCCAGCGCCGCGCATGCGGTGACGATAGCGGTCGCCAACAATCCGGGCGCTCCACTATTCGAAGTTGCGCGCCATTACATTCTCACCGAGACGGGAAGCGAGGTAATCGCTGGTTCCACGCGTATGAAGGCGGGCACCGCCCAAAAGATCGTGTTGAACCTTTTCTCGACCGCCGTGATGGTCAAGATGGGTCGCGTCTATCGTGGATTGATGGTGGACATGCGGGCGCGGAGCGCCAAGCTGCGCCAACGCGCAGAAGCTATGGTCAGCGAAATTGTCCGCTGTTCGGAAAGTGACGCGGTACGCTATCTCCAACAGGCAGACGGGGACGTGAAAACGGCCGTGCTGGTCGGTCTGGGGGTCGGACGCAGCGCGGCTTCGCAACTGCTGCAGCGCCACGAGGGCAATTTGCGCGCTGCCATCCACGCGTTCACAGGCCAAGATGATTGAACCGCATACCGAAAGCTCGATGGGCCGCGAGATCACCGAAATTCCAGCGGCGGCCAAGCGTCTTCTAGCGCGTCGCGATGTGATCACTGAAATTGCTGAACGGATCGAGCATGCCAAGCCGCGCATGATAGTTTTCTGCGGGCGCGGGAGCTCGGGTCACGTCGGAGTTTATTTGCGGTACCTTTTCGAAGTCCGGTGCGGCATGCTTGCATCTGCCGCCGCGCCTTCTGTCATGACTGCCTATCAGCGGTCTCCAGATTTGCGCGATGCCCTTTTCCTCGTAGTTTCACAGTCCGGGCGTAGCCCCGATCTCGTCAATGCCACGGAAGTGGCGCGCAAGCTTGGCGCATTGACACTTGCCATCGTCAATGACGAAAATTCTCCCGCAGCCGTCGCGTCAGAGCTGGTCCTACCAATCGGCGCGGGGATCGAACACGCCGTCGCAGCAACAAAAACTGTCGTGCTGTCAATGATCGGTGGGGCTCAGCTGGTGGCGGCGTTAACGCGCGACGACGATCTAGACGGCAGCCTCCAACAGCTGCCGTCGCGACTGTTCAGCGCGCTCGCCTGCGACTGGTCCGCCTGGGCCGACAGCACGGCTGCCGCGGCGGCCGCCTTTATCGTAGGAAGAGGCTACGGCCTCGGTTGCGTCCGCGAGATCGCACTCAAGGTGGCTGAGGTATTGCGTGTTCCTGCGCTCGGTTACAGCGCGGCCGAGTTGCGACATGGTCCCCGGGCATCGATCACACTAGCAACACCGGTGCTTGTGCTGCGACAGAACGATGAAGCCGCCGCCACCGTTGACGATCTGATCCGAGACCTGAACGACGCGGGTGCGAGGTTATTTACTGCAGGAGGCGTTGCAGGAACCCTGCCCTGGATCGGGGACGGCCACCCGCTTTGCGATCCAATTATCATGCTCATCCCGGCCTATTGCGCCATCGAGGCAGTAGCGCGACGGCGAGGTTTCGATCCTGACAATCCGCCTTACCTGACCAAAGTGACGCGTACCTTATGACCACCAAGCATGTCGCATTGAACGTCATCGCACTCGGCGAAGAGCAAAACCCTTGGACCTGATCAGGTGTGACCGTCAAAAAAATCTCGAAACCCTTAAAGCGGGGGATCAGCCTTTGAGGAACCGCGCAAATACAAGCCGCAAGACACGCGCCGAGATTGTCCGTTTCGCCCCAACGCAGGGCTGGCTTGAGGATGTTTGAAATGAGTCGCTTTGGGGAAGCACAAACAAAAGTCGCCCTCAGGATACTCCTGATATGGCCATCCTGGCTTTGTTTGAATCGATTGACGCGCAAGATATAGGGCAAGAACGTATAGGGTCTCAACACATATCTCATCGGACACGCTCGGCGGTGGGATACTTAGACAGAAGCGATGCCTCGAAAACCGTCGACGTGACTACAATTGTCGTCAGCGCTAAAACGATACTCCGATGTAAATATGAAATGGATCAGTAAAAATGGATTTCTTAGTCACACAACAACAGCGAGACGTGCGCGATTTGGCGGAGCGCATTTGCGACGCGTTCGACGAGAGCTACTGGCTCGCGAAGGATGAGAGCGGGGACTTTCCCGAGGAGTTCTATCGCGCGGTGGCAGATGCTGGCCTGCTGGGCATCGCCATGCCGGAGGAGTACGGCGGTTCGGGGCTCGGTATTGCCGAGGCCGCTGTGTTGATGCAGACAATCGCCGAATCGGGCGCCTGCATGAGCGGCGCTTCTTCCATCCACATGAACATTTTTGGGCTCAACCCGGTTGTGGTCTTCGGCAGCGACGCGCAGCGGCGGCGCATGTTGCCGCCGCTCATCCGCGGCGAGCACAAGGCCTGTTTCGCGGTTACCGAGCCGGATGCCGGGCTCAACATGGCGAAGATTCGCACAAAGGCGGAATGGCTGGGAGATCATTATGTCATTTCGGGACAGAAAGTCTGGATCTCAACAGCGCAGGTTGCCAACAAGATGCTGATCCTAGCGCGCACCACGCCCTATGAGCAGGTCAAGCGCAAGACCGACGGCTTGAGCCTTTTCTATACTGATCTCGACCGCGTGCATGTTGAGCTACGCGCCATCCGCAAGATGGGCCGCCATGCGGTCGACTCCAACATGCTGTTCATCGATGGCCTCAAAGTGCCGGAGGCTGACCGCATCGGCACGGAGGGCGACGGCTTCCGCATGATCCTGCATGGTCTCAATCCCGAGCGCATCCTCATTGCGGCTGAAGCCGTCGGCATTGGCTCTGCAGCCATCCGCAAAGCGGCCGCCTATGCGAAGGAGCGCGTCGTCTTCGATCGCGCGATTGGCGAATACCAAGGCATCCAGCATCCGCTGGCCAAGTGCTGGATGCAGCTCGAGGCGGCCAAATTGATGGTGATGAAGGCAGCCTCGCTTTACGACAGCAAGGAGGATTGCGGGCTCGAGGCGAACTCAGCGAAATATCTTGCCGCCGAGGCGGCAGCCGAAGCCTGCCAGACCGCAGTGCTCACGCACGGGGGCATGGGATATTCGGCTGAGTACCACGTTGAGCGCTATCTTCGCGAATCTTTTATTCCGCGCATCGCGCCGATTAGCCCGCACATGATCCTGAATTTTGTCGCCGAAAAAGCGCTCGGTTTGCCGAAATCCTATTGAGGCGCTCGTCGGCCTATTTCAGGCCGAAATAGGCGCGGCGCAGCGCATCGTTCTCATGCATCATGGCGACAGTGCCGGTAAATCCGATGCGGCCATTGTCGAGCGTGTAGACTTGATCTGCGAGGTTGAGGAAGCGGACATTTTGCTCGGCGACCAGCAGAGCGAGGTGTTTTTCACGCAATTGCGCCAGCGTGCGGACTACCTCTTTGACGAAAAGCGGCGAGAGGCCGGACGACGGCTCGTCCATGACCAGCAAGCGCGGCTTAGCGGCGAGAGCCTTGGCGACACCGAGCATCTTGCGCTGGCCGCCAGAGAGACTGCCAGCCAAGGCGCGGCGGCGCTCGGCCAGAATCGGGAATATCGCGTAGACCTCGTTGGTCACTTGCTGCAGTTCGCTCCTCGGCAGTAATTGCGCACCGACGGCCAGATTTTCTTCGACGGTCAGATCTGGGAAACCGGAGGTGTCTGACATATAGACAATGCCGCGGCGGACCCGCCGGTCGGTGCGCAGCTGCGTGATGTCGGCGCCGTCGAAACGGATATGGCCAGCCCTGGCTTCGATCAGACCCATCAATGTTTTGAGCAGCGTGGTTTTGCCGGCGCCGTTGGCTCCCAGCAGTACAATCGATTCGTTTTGTCTCACTGAGAGATCGACGCCCCAAAGGACTTGGATTTGTCCGTAGCCGGCGGTGAGACCCTTGACCTCAAGCAGCGGCTGGGAGGAGTCAGGCGGCATCCTCGCCTCCCAGAAAGACCTCAACGACATGGGAATTCTTTACCGCCTGCGCCAGCGCACCTTCGAAAATCTCCTTGCCGGCGTTCATCACTATGATGCGGTCCGTGAGTTGGTCGATGAAGCCCATCAGGTGCTCGACGACGAGCAGAGCGATGCCGGAACGCGCCAACTCCCTGAGCTTGCCGGCGATGCGATCGAGCTCGGACGGATTCAAACCGGCTGCAAGTTCGTCGATGAGCAGTAGCCGCGGTCCCGTCGCCAGCGCGCGGGCAAGATCAAGCATTTTTTGCTGCGCGCTGTTGAGTTCTGTGGCCGGCTGATTGCGGAAGACGGCGAGATCGACCTGCGCCAGCAGCGCATCCGCATCGACTGAGCCGTCGTGACGGCGCCCATAGGCGATGGCTATCTCCACGTTCTCGCGCACGGTGAGCGTCGGAAAGGGGCGCGGGACCTGAAACGTTCGATTGATTCCGGCGTGCACCAGTCGGTACGAGGCAAGGCCGCCTATCGGCCGTTTGTCAAAATAGATTTCACCGTCGTCCGGCCGGTAAAGCCCGGAGATCACGTTGATACAGGTCGTCTTTCCGGAGCCGTTGGGCCCGACCAGCCCAAGCACCTCACCCGCTGCCAAGCTAAAGCTGACGCCGTCGAGCGCGCGGAAGCCACCGAACTGTTTCACTAGGCCGTCGACGCGCAATATGGCAGAAGTCTCAAGGGACATTGATTCCCCACTGCCGCAGCAGCGACACTAGGCCGTTGGGCAAGAACAGCACCAGCAGCATGATTAGCGCGCCGTAAATGAGCTGAAAATACTGCGGCGTGGAAATGCCGACTGCGTTGTAGATACCGTAAAGGATAACCACGCCGAGGATCGGCCCGATCACCGTGCCGTTGCCACCGAACAACGCGAAGACGATGGCGAAGATCGTGAACTCGCCGCTGAACACGGTCTCCGGATAGAATACCGATACGTACCAAGCAAAGACGCTACCGGCCAAACCGGCAATGAGCGCGCTCAACAGCCAGGCGATGATACGCTCGCGCACAACGTTAATGCCAGCCATGCCGGCGCTGATCGAATCCTCGCGAATCGCCTGTAGCGCCATGCCGAAGCGCGAATTCCGCAAATATATCACGAGCCCGAGCGTTGCCCCGAGGATGGCAAGCGTTGCTCCGTAAGCGAATGTCGGGTCAAAGACGCCGCTCAGACTGATGCCGTAGGGACCCTTGGTGAGGCTCTCGAGATTCGGATTAGACACCACCTGGAAGACGGCGAGCGCGGCTGCCAGATTGGCGATAGAAAAATACGCGCCCGAAAGTCGAAAAAGCGGAGTTAAGGTAAGCCCCAGCACCACCGCCGCGGCGGCGCCAGCGGCGAGTGCCACCAGCGGCGAAGCCTGCAAATGAATCACCATCAAGGAAAAGCCGTAGGCGCCGGCGCCGAAGAAGCCGACATAACCGAACGGCAGATAGCCGGTGAACCCGTAAATGACGTTAACGCCCTGCGCGAGCATGATGAAAATCATAAAATTGAACAGAAGCAAGTGGTTGCTGTATACCGTCGGCAAGATCGCGAAAGCGGCGACCACCGGCAGCAAAATCAACGTGACGTGGTGGAGCATTTTAGGCACGGCGCACCTGCCGTCCGAGTAAGCCGCTTGGCCGCACCAGCAGGATCGCCACCAGCAGCACGTAGGGCAACAGATTAGCCCACGAACTGTAATAGCTTTGCATGAACATATAGGACACGCCGTAGATGATACCGCCGAGTAAGGTGCCGAGCGGCTTGCCGAGCGAGCCGATGACGATCACCGTGAATGAAGTCACCGTCACCTCGACGCCCATCGCCGGCGTGATGCTACCCAGCATGAAGGGCGCGAATACGCCGGCCACAGAGGCAAGCCCGAGACCAATGCCAAAGGCGATCGCCGAGACGCGGTGCACATTGATGCCTGTTGCGATAGCTTCCTCGCGATGCACCATGACCGCGCGCGTGAGATAACCGAGTCGCGTCCGGTATAGATAGACGTAAACGAGTAGCACGGCGATCCCGCTGGCGATGCCGCTCGCCACCCAGGCGGCCGGAAAGGTCTGGCCAAAGATGTCGACTGGTCCATTTTCGACATGGTGACCGGTCAGTAGGCTGGCGACCGCGACAATTGCCCGTCCGAGTTCGCCGCCGGGGATCGACCGCTCGCTGGTGCCGAAAGCGATGGTGGCCAGCGCCTCGATCACCTGCGACAAGCCGAAGAACAAAATGAACGACAGCATTTCAGGATCTTTTGCCCGCAACAGGCGCGGCACCAACAGGTAATAGAGCGGCAGCCCGACGATGGCGAACACCACGAAGACAATGAAGATCGCTGGGATTGGATTGAGCGAAATCAGTGTGAATAGCCAGAAGGCGAGGAAGGCGCCGAGCATGAGAAAATCGCCATGCGCGAGATTCACGATGCGCATTACGCCGAACACTAGGTTCAGCCCGAGGCCAATCAAGCTGAAATAGAGGCCAAACAGTAGGCCGGCGAGGAGGCTATAGACGAGCATCGGGGCGCCTCATGTTCGAGCGCTCCGATGTCATGTGCCGCTTAAGGACGCGGGTAGATGGGCTTGCCAGTGGACACATCGTGCGGCCAAACGGTGACGAATTTGACGTGGTCGCCCTCCGCGATCAGTTGCCCGAGTGGGGTGATCTCGCCGATTTGCGCGCCGGCTTCGTCGAGCGCGAAGGTGCCGTCCAGCGTCTTGAGATTACCCGACAGGCTGAAAATCGCCTTGCGCAGTTCGAGCTGATCGAGGCTGGTGGCCGCCGCCAGCGCCTTTTCGAGCACGAGCCCGGTGGTGTAGCCAGCCACCGAGTTGAAACCGAATTCGACATTGGTGTTGCCGTATTTCTGTTGCCAGGCCGCCTCATATTCGTTCAACGACATCCCGAACTGCGACTGATATGCGATTTGGGACGACGGCACATAAGTGAACACGTAGTTCAACCCCTTGCTGCCGACATTCTTCTCCAACAGCTCGGTTTCCAGTCCGGGATAGATGCAGAACACGAAATTGAACTTGATGCCGCTATCCTGCACATTTCGCAAGAACGCGATGTCGTTCGAGGCGTAGCCAAGGTGGATCACCGCGTCAGGATTGCTCGCCTTTATATTGTTGAGTAGTACAGTGTAGCTCGAGGTTTCCGTCGGAATGCCCTGGTCGAAGACAATATCAACGTCGGAATTCGATTCCTTAATGAATTTGCGTACAGCGTTGGCTTGCGTGCCAGTGAAGTCGTTGGTCGCGTAAAGGATCGCCACTCGCTTGATGCCGAGATGCGGGCCATCGTGGGTGATGAAGTCGGCAAGAGGCTTCGGCCAGACGCTTGAGACCGGATCGGCCATCAGGACGATGTAGGGATTATCGGGAGTGAAAAAGGTGGCTCCAGTGCCGGTCTGGTTGATAAGCAGCATCTTATGATCGCGGGCGATCGGTACTGCCACTGAGGTCAGCACCGAGCCGGAATCAGCAATCAGAATGTCGACCTTATCCTGCGTGATTAGCTGATTGTAAAGCGTGGCCGCGGTCGCAGTATTGCTCTGGTCGTCATAGGCGACAAGTTTGAGCGGGATCTTCTTGTTGAACGCCTTAACGAACACGCCGCCCTCGGCGTTCTTCTGGTCGATCCATAGTTTCAGCCCATAATGCACAGGCATAGAAATGCTGGCGAAGCGACCGGACGAAGCATAAAGCGTTCCTAGGCTGATCTCTTTCGGAGCGTCGGCAGCCGGCGCAGTTGTTGCGACGGATATTACTGAGGCAATCAATCCAGCAAAAATCGCATGTCGCGTCATTGGATTTCCTCCTTGATAGCTTTCATTTTTGGACGAAAGTTTAGAGCCATCAGCACATAGGTGCAATCGTGACCTAAACTTGCGCGTTAAGCGAACGCGACCCTGAGGCTTCAATCAACGTTGCACTTGGCGACGTTCGTCGCCCGGGCCACAACGGTCACAGTCGCCCGCGCATCGTTGCTGTGTCTAGGCCGAGGGAGATGACGGTAGTCTCCCGTCGGCAGCGCAATGAGGACGAGAAAGATGGGGATGAATAATAAATGAAAGATACTGGTGCAACCAACATAATCGGCGGCCCTAAAGAAATATCCGCCGGTCGGTACAAAGGAAATGAAACTTCCCGGTCTGTCTGCTCCTAATAAGCGCGCACGGCGTTCACATACGATTATGTCGCAATTAACCCATATCTGCCACAACCGTGAGGCCGGGGGGCGCAGATGAGTACTAAGTGGCGCGCCAGTCGGAATAAAACTGCGAACACGTACGTAATTGAGATTCCGATATAATTTCAAGAGTGACATCGCTTCGATTCGGTTGCTGGTGCCAGGGGCGCCGCCGCGGAACACGAAATCTCGATGTCGGCCGACAATGCCTCAGAGGCAGACATTGCGCGATGTTCGCACCATGTCTGCTTTCCCCTGATTGCGACCGTAAAAGCGGACATAGCCGAGCTCCCCCACCAGGCGGAATTACCTGGCTCGAGCGCACAAATTTAGATCGCGCGAGCCTGCCTGCGCACCTCGTTCGCAATTGGGCGAAGGGATTCCGCTGAGGTCTGGCCGACAAGACTATAGCCCATGCCGCCGTCGGCCCAGGTAAAACCGGCGACATCATCTCTCGATTGCGGAATCATCGGTGGCAGATGCGGCCAAAGTTCTTGATATTCCGATTGGCACCGTGATGTCGCGCCTCTCGCGGGCGCGCGAAAGGTTGCAGCAGGAAATTGAGGGGACCGCGGACGACGCATCCAGGAACGTCGCAATGAGGGAAAGGACCGCGCCAGCACCTGCGGGTCCACCCCGGAGGACAGTAAGGACCGAAACCACGGCACGCGGCTGGCGTGACGATCGGCGTGGCATTGTTAAGCTGTGTCTGCATGCTTGCCGCACCGAGTTGCTGAGTCTGCGCGCTGGCAGACGATGCAGTCAGTCCCAGTACGAACGTAGCGGCCGTCAAAGTGAGAGCGAGTTTTGTCATAAGACGTCTCCTTAAGCGGAATATTCCCCGGACAAAAATTTGCTAGCGACCGTACAAGCCGGGCGGCACGTTGTGTCCGTTCCAACCGCCCATTTCATGTAGGAGCGCAGCACAGCCAAGTTGCCGGTCCACGACATTCGGATCATACACTCCGTCGCTAGTATATTTGCCAGAAGTATATTGGTCAGTAGCAGCCCATAATTTGCGGATTGTTTGGTGTAGAGGGAAGAGCCTTGCGGAGATGACACATGCCTAACAACCAGCAGCTTTGGTGTTACGAATTTGATGACGTTGTTTG
>Ga0207781_1000075_pt1 | contig 18014 bp, 19 predicted proteins | sample LuqExpMetageno51_FD_187809 | JGI IMG/M metagenome (GOLD analysis project Ga0207781, IMG submission 187809) | Tropical forest soil microbial communities from Luquillo Experimental Forest, Puerto Rico - Sample 51 (SPAdes) | ecosystem: Environmental > Terrestrial > Soil > Tropical forest ...
CGCGACGTTCGTCGTCGGCTGATTCTGAGCGCTGGCAGCGCCAATCCCGATGGCGAGCGTCGCTACGACTCCTAACAACATTCTATGTTTCATGGGCTGCTCCTGTGAGACCGATGTTTTCCGATGTCCCAATCGGCGATTTGAGAGCCGAGTTTCTGCGCGGCATAGGGCAAAACGTCGCAAACCAACCATTTGTTAAGACAATTGTAAGCGCGGCGCGAAAGCGCCGCAGGAACGACATCGCGGGAATGGGTTTTGTACAACAGGTCTGCCGGACGTTCGTTATGCCAATTCGCCGCCGCGACGTTCTCGCAAGCACAGCCGCAACGACTGGTCGCCGCGCAAGAGGTTACTCCTGCACGATTCCGCAGATGATGCGGCCGCCGGCGTCGCCGGTCGGATCGGTCCTGTAGTCGTCCTTGCCCGCATGGATGACAAGCGACGTGCCGTCCGGCCCGAACAGCGAATTCGGCTTGCCCTTCTCCAGCGTGACCGCTGTGTTGAGCACTTCCTCGGACAGGTCGCCGTTCGCCGGGATATGCAAATTCGGCATGTCGCCAGCGTGATGGCCGTCCGCGGCCATCAGGCCATGCTTCTTGCCGCCCGGATTGAAATGGCCGCCGGCGCTGGTGAAGGGCGGTTCGCACCTGCCGACGGCGTGCACATGAAAGGCATGCTCGCCGGCGGGCGCGCCTTTGACTGACAACGCGATGAGCACGCCGGCGGGGGTCTGCGTCAGCGTGGCAGTGCCGGCGTCCTTGCCTTCGACATTCTTCAACGAGGCATTCGCGGTCTGCGCTTCGGCCGGCAGGGCGGCTGCGGCGGCGAGGCAGAGGCCCAAGCTCAATCCCGCAGCCTTCAAACGGATGTTCAGATTTGTCATGCTGTCGCTCCCCTTGGCCGAAACACTGGCCGCGATCGCGCGCGGCCGCAATGCAAGCCAACGTGAGGACGAGCATGGCCGTTCCAACCAGCCTCGATCATTGCGTGATCCACGTCTCCGATTGGGAGCGCTCGAACAAATTTTACGTCGAGGTAATGGGAGCGGAGCTCATCGCGCGGCCGGCCGGCTTTGCCTATCGCTTCGGCGACAAACAGTTGAACGTGCACGGCCCGGGCGTTCAGCCGGCGGAGGTGGCGCGGCTGCCGGTCAAGCCGGGCAATAGCGACTTGTGCTTCGAATGGCGGGGCCCGATCGCAGACGCCGTCGAACACCTTGAGCGGCATGGCATCCCGATCGAGCGCGGTCCGCTGCAGCGTTTCGGCGCCAAGGGGCCGGGGACGTCGGTCTATTTTCGCGATCCGGACGGTTCGCTGATGGAATTCATGACTTATGTGTAAGGCGTCATAACCGGGCTTGTCCGACCTATCGACGTCTTCAATACTGACCTTGCAAAAAGACGTGGATGCCCGCGACGAACGCGGGCATGACGATTGTGGATGGACCCATGCCAGAAACCGGCCCGCATAATCCGCTGAACCTGCCGCCGGACATCCCAGCGCCGCCGGACGATGGCGCTGCGCGGCATCTCACCGGCATGCGCGTGCCCGATCTCAGCCTTGCCGGCACCGCCGGCACACGCGTCAATCTGGCGAAGCTTGCCGGCCGCACGGTCGTCTACATCTACCCGCGCACCGGGGTGCCCGGCGTGCCACTACCGGACGGCTGGGACATGATCCCGGGCGCCCGCGGCTGCACGCCGCAGTCCTGCGCCTTCCGCGACCATTTCGCTGAATTGAAGGCGCTCGGCGTCGCGCAGGTGTTCGGGCTGTCGACGCAGGACACGGGGTACCAGCAGGAAGCGGCGAACCGGCTGCATCTGCCGTTCCCGTTGCTCTCCGACCATAAATTGCAATTCACCCGCGCGCTCGATCTGCCGACCTTCATGGTCGCTGGCATGGAACTGATCAAGCGCATGGTGCTGGTAATTGACGACGGCAAAATTACGAAAGTGTTCTACCCGGTCTTCCCGCCCGACAAGAGCGCAGGTGAAGTGATCGCCTGGCTGAAATAAGACTATCGGCCTCCGCATCCGAAGCGCGCAAGCCGATCTGGTTAATTTGAGAAGAGGTATCTCGGCCGATCAGAAAAAAGTGTGGCGGAGAGGGCAGGTATCCGAACCCACGACAGGGTTGCCCGTCTGCCGCGCAAGAAGCGGTGCCTTAAGCCACTCGGCCGCTTCTCCATCTCACGATAGGAAATAGCCGAAGGCCGCGTCGGTTGCCAGGCGGCTTGCGAGTAGCGTTACTTCGGGCGCGGAGTGCCGGCGTCGAGGAAACGGCGCACTTTCGCGAACACGTCGCGAAACATTTCGGGCGTGAGCACGCCGGTGTTCGTGTTGTAGCGCGAGCAATGGTAGCTCGAGAACAACGTCACACGGCCGATTTCGTGCCGGCAGCCGTGCGAAAAGGAATGCGCGGATTTCTTCACGCCGAGCGCGGTCACCACACTGTCATGCGCGATGCGGCCGAGCGCGACGATCGCGCGCAATGTTTTCATTTCTTCTAGAGTGGAAGAGAGAAACCCGCGACACGTGTTGATCTCGGCTGATGTCGGCTTGTTCTCCGGCGGCACGCAGCGCACGGCATTCGAAATCCGACAGTCGACGAGGGTGAGCCCGTCGTCCGGATGCGCCTTGTATTCGCCGCGGGCGAATTTGTAGCGCAGCAGCGTATTGTAGAGCAGCACGCCGGCATAATCGCCGGTGAACGGACGGCCGGTGCGGTTGGCACCCTGCAGTCCCGGCGCAAGGCCGACGATCAGCAACCGCGCGTCAGCCGCCCCGAACGAGAGCACCGGCGCGTTGAACCACTTCGGCTCCTTACGCCGCCATTCTTTGCGGAATTCGACGAGGCGCGGACAGCGTGGGCAATCGCGCCCCGGTTCGGCCATGGCTATTCGAACGATTCATCGTCGTCATCGTCGGCCTGAGCACCGGCCGGTGCACGCTGCGGCGTCGCGGGCCGCTGCAGGAATTGCGGCGTGTGCTCGCCGCCTTGGCCGCCGCGCGGACCGCGTGCTTCTCGGGCGGCGCGCTCGGCCGGGTCGCGGCCGATCTTGCTCTGCAGTTCGATGATGTCGACGAAAACGTCAGCCTGTCGGCGCAGTTCGTCCGCGACCATCGGCGGCTGCGTCGATACGGTCGAGATGACGGTAACCTTCACGCCTTTTCGCTGCACGGCCTCGACCAGCGAGCGGAAATCCCCATCGCCCGAGAACAGCACCATGTGGTCGATGGTGTGCGCGATCTCCATGGCATCGACGGCAAGCTCGATGTCCATATTGCCCTTCACCTTGCGTCGGCCGGTCTGGTCGACGAATTCTTTTGTCGCCTTGGTGACGACCGAGTAGCCGTTGTAGTCGAGCCAATCGATTAGTGGACGGATGGAGGAGTATTCCTGATCCTCGATCACCGCCGTGTAATAGAACGCGCGCAACAGATAGCCGCGCGAGTGGAATTCGCGCAGCAGACGCTTGTAGTCGATGTCGAAGCCGAGCGATTTCGCCGTCGCGTAGAGATTGGCGCCATCAATGAACAGAGCGATCTTTTCACCGGGAACGGTCATGGAGTGGTCTCTCGAAGATCGTGCAGGCGCCGCAACGGCCGCGTGTTCACGCGCCGGGCAGGCAAAAACGCCATCGGCCAATCAAAGGGCATCCGCAGCGACAATGGGTCGGTTACCTATGCAATCACGCCGGCGAAAAGGTAAAAACGGCCGGCTCGGAGGTTCCGTAACAGAGGCTTGCGGCTAAACCAAGACAAAACCGCTTGAAATTCCGAAAGGGAGGGGATAGCTACCGGGCTGTCTCCAGGACAAAGGTTCCAGCGAAGGAGTGACGGCCGATGGCCCGCGTCACCGTAGAAGATTGCATCGATAAGGTGGAGAACCGTTTCGAACTCGTGCTGCTGTCCGCACATCGCGCGCGCATGATCTCGTCGGGTTCGCAGATCACGGTCGATCGCGACAACGACAAGAACCCCGTAGTCGCATTGCGCGAAATCGCCGATACCACCGTGTCGCCCGGCGATCTGAAGGAAGACCTGATCCACTCGCTGCAGAAGTACGTGGAAGTGGACGAGCCGGAGCCGGAGGTGCCGCTGATTGGCGCGGGATCGGGCGGGGTCGACTCCGACGACACCGAAGTCACCGCCGACCGCATGACCGAGGAAGAGCTGCTGCGCGGCCTCGAAGGCTTGGCGCCGCCCGAGGAAGTGCCCGAGGACGAGGGCGAATAAGCTCCCCGGCGAATTAAATTCTGAACGGCCCGGCCAAAAAGCCGGGCCGTTTTCATTAATCAGGCCGTTAAGTCCTTGCGATTGCCGCAAAACGTCGTGATATCTTGACGACTTCGGCCGCGAATGAGCGCTTTTGCCGGATCCGCGGCCGGATTCCGCCGGGAGCATGATGCGACCGCAGACCGATCTTTCGACTCTTCCGAACCCGGTGGCCGCGCGGCCGCCGGCAGCGGTCGTTACGCAAGCCATTGAAAAAGCTGCGGAAGCGCGACGCCAGCCGATGATGCGGCAATACGAGTTGGTCGACCGGGTGCGGGCCTACAATCCAGACACGAACGAAGCGCTGCTCAATCGCGCCTACGTCTACGCCATGAAGGCGCATGGCGATCAGCGCCGGGCCTCGGGCGACCCGTATTTCTCCCACCCGATCGAGGTCGCGGCGATCTTGACCGACCTCAAGCTCGACGATGCGACGATCGCCGCCGCGCTGCTGCACGACACGATCGAGGACACCGAGGCGACTCGGGCCGAGATTGACTCCCTATTCGGCCCGAATATCGGCCGGCTGGTCGAAGGCTTGACCAAGCTGAAAAAACTCGACCTCGTCACCAAGGAGGCGAAGCAGGCCGAGAACTTGCGCAAGCTGCTGTTGGCCGTGGCGGACGACGTTCGCGTGCTGCTGATCAAGCTCGCCGACCGCCTGCACAACATGCGCACGCTGCATTGGATGCCGGAAGCGTCGCGCCGGCGTGTCGCGCAGGAGACCTTGGACATCTATGCGCCGCTGGCTGGCCGCATGGGCATGCATGAGATGCGCGAGGAGCTCGACGATCTCGCCTTCCGTGAACTCTATCCGGAAGCGTATCGCGTCGTGACCGGGCGACTGACGGCGCTCGAAGAGCGCAGCCGCTATCTTATTTCTGAAATTGAAACGCAACTCGCCAAGAAGCTCGCGGAGCGCGGGATCAAGGCGGTCGTCAAAGGCCGCCGCAAACGCGCTTATTCCATCTGGCGCAAGATGGAGCGCAAATCCGTCGGCTTCGAACAACTCTCCGACATCTTCGGCTTCCGCGTGATCGTGAAGTCGCTCGCGGACTGCTACCAGGCGCTGGGCTCCGTGCACACGACCTGGCCGATGGTGCCGGGCCGCTTCAAGGATTATGTGTCGACGCCGAAGGCGAACGATTACCGCTCGATCCACACCACGGTGATCGGGCCGGGTAAGCAGCGCGTCGAACTCCAAATCCGCACCGAGGAGATGCACGAGATCGCCGAATATGGCATCGCCGCACACGCGCTTTACAAGGACGGCGGCGGCTCACCCACGGAATTGCTCTCGCGTGAGTCGACCGCTTATGCCTGGCTGCGACGTACGATCGAACTGCTCGCCGAAGGCTCCAATCCGGAGGAATTCCTCGAGCACACCAAGCTCGAACTCTTCCACGACCAGGTGTTCTGCTTCACGCCGAAGGGCAAATTGATCGCGCTGCCGCGCAAGGCGACGTCGATCGATTTTGCCTATGCGGTCCATACGGACGTCGGCAACAGCGCGGTCGGCTGCAAGATCAACGGCCAGATATCGCCGCTCACCTCCGAGCTGACGAATGGCGACGAGGTCGAGATCATCGCTTCGAAGGCGCAGATCGCGCCGCCCGCCGCGTGGGAATCGATCGTCGTCACCGGCAAGGCGCGGGCTGCGATCCGGCGCGCGACGCGCGTTGCCGTACGCCAGCAATATACGGGGCTCGGCCGGCGCATCGTCGAGCGTCTCTTCCAGCGCGCCAAGATCGCCTATTCCGACGAGAAGCTTATCGGCGCGCTGCCGCGTCTCGCGCGCTCATCGACCGAAGACGTCATGGCCGCCGTTGGCCGCGGTGAATTGAAAGCGTCTGACGTCGCGCGCGCGATGTATCCCGATTACAAGGAAGAGCGCGCCGCCGCGCTGGCCGGAGCGCCGCGCAGGTCAGAGAGTGGCTGGTTCGGCCTGCGGCGGCTGCGCTCGGTGAAAGCGAAACTGCCGGAGACCGCGCCGACACCGGCTATTCCGGTGCGCGGCATCAATACTGACTTGCCGGTGCGCTTCAATCCGAACGGCGGCGCCGTGCCTGGCGACCGCATCGTCGGCATTTTGAGTCCCGGCGAGGGGATCACGATTTATCCTATCCAGTCGCCCGCGCTGAGCGATTTTGAAAATCATCCGGAGCGCTGGATCGACTTGCGTTGGGACGCGGAGGACACGCCGCGGCGGTTTCCCGCGCGCATCGTGATCCAATCGATGAACGAGCCAGGCTCGCTGGCACAGATCGCGCAGGTCATCGCCGAGCACGACGGCAACATAGACAACATCCATATGAGCCGCCGCGCCCCGGACTTCACCGACGTGATCATTGATTTGGAAGTCTACGACTTGAAGCACCTCACGTCGATTTTGGCGCAACTGCGCGCCAAGCCGATGGTGGCGAAAGCCGAGCGGGTGAACGGATAATGCCCGCGCTCCTCCGCCTTGGCGTCAACGTCGACCACGTTGCCACCATCCGCAACGCGCGGGGTGGGCGGCACCCGGATCCGGTGCGCGCGGCGAAGCTCGCGATCGCGGCGGGCGCCGACGGCATCACTGCGCACTTGCGCGAAGACCGCCGCCACATCCGCGACGATGATATGGCGCGGCTGAAAGCCGAGATCGAAAAGCCGCTGAATTTCGAAATGGCGGCGACTAACGAAATGGTCGCGGCCGCGCTGGCGATCCGGCCGCATGCGGTCTGCATCGTGCCGGAGAAACGCAGCGAGCGGACGACGGAGGGCGGGCTCGACGTCGTCGGGCATCGCGAGCAGCTCAAGCCGGTCATCCACGACCTCAAGCATGCCGGCATCCGCGTGTCGCTGTTCATCGCGCCGCACCGGGCGCAGATCGAGGCGGCGGTCGAGCTCGGCGCCCACGTCATCGAATTGCACACCGGCGCGTGGTGCGACGCCTTGGGCGAGCACCGCAAGACGGAAGCAAAGGACGAGTGGGAACAGATCAAGGCCGGCGCGGAGCTTGCGCAGACCATCGGCCTGGAGGTGCACGCGGGCCACGGTCTCGATTACGCCAGCGCGGAAACCGTCTCAGTGCTTCCGCAGGTCGTGGAACTGAACATCGGACATTTCCTCGTCGGCGAGGCCGTGTTCGTAAGCCTGGAGCAGAGCATCAAGTTGATGCGCGACGCGATGGCACGTGGCCGGGCGAGGGCGCCCGCATGATTATCGGGCTGGGCTCCGATATCTGTGACGCGCGGCGCATCGGCGAAGTGCTCGACCGCCACGGCGAGCGCTTCCTCAATCGGATCTTCACGCCGGTCGAACGCGAGAAGGCGGATCGACGCGCCAATCGCGTGCAGACCTACGCGAAACGCTTTGCTGCCAAGGAGGCATGCGCCAAGGCACTCGGCACCGGCTTCCGCGGCGGCGTGTTCTGGCGCGACATGGGCGTCGTCAATCTGCCCAACGGCAAGCCGACGATGCATCTTACCGGTGGGGCTCGGGCTCGGCTCGAGGCAATCACGCCCGCCGGTCATGAAGCCCGAATCGACGTATCCCTCACCGACGAAGGGCCGACCGCCCAGGCCATCGTCATCATCGAGGCGGTTCCGCTCGGTGTCGGGCCAGCAGCGCACCTGGCCTAGAAGTGCAGTAGCCACAGATATTTAGTCGAGTACGACCGCCGCCTTGATTGCGCCCCTGGGGACCAGCGGCTACAACCGCCGCCCAAGGGCAAAGGCGATAGGATATAGGATGAAGAGGCCGATGAGCGTGACCACCGGGACCAAGCGGAAAGAGGGCGGCGTAGGCGAAACCGTCCGAGTCGTCATCCATGCCCTGCTGATCGCGCTGGTGATCCGCACCTTCCTGTTCCAGCCGTTCAACATTCCGTCCGGTTCCATGAAGGCGACGCTGCTGGTCGGCGACTATTTGTTCGTCTCCAAGTACTCGTACGGGTACAGCAGATATTCGCTGCCGCTGTCGCCGCCGATCATGAGCGGCCGCGTCCCGGGCGGAATGACGCCCGAACGCGGCGATGTCGTCGTCTTCCGTCTGCCGAAGGATCCGTCGGTCGATTACATCAAGCGCGTCATCGGGCTGCCCGGCGACAAGATCCAAGTCATCGATGGCCAGGTCTTCATCAACGGCACCGCGGTGCAGCGCGAGCCCGCGTCGGCCTGGGTCGACAACGAAGAGGGCGTGCGCGAGCAACCGGTGAAGCGGTGGAAAGAGACGCTGCCGAACGGCAAAAGCTACTACACGCTCGATCTCGTCGATAACGGCTTTGCCGACAATACCCAAGTCTACACCGTGCCGGCCGGCGAATATTTCATGATGGGCGACAACCGCGACAATTCGACGGACAGCCGGTTCAGCCAGGTCGGCTTCGTGCCGTTCGAGAATATCGTCGGCAAGGCCCAAGTCATTTTCTTCTCGGTTTACGAAGGCGAGCGGGCCTGGGAGTTCTGGCGCTGGCCGGTTTCCGTGCGTTGGGACAGGCTGTTCACGATCGTCAGATGAGCCGGAAGGCGAAGGACTGGGGCGCGCTCGAGGAGCGGATCGGCTATCGCTTTAGCGATCGTGTCTTGCTTGAGCGGGCGATGACCCACATTTCCGCGCTGTCCGGCAGCGCGCGCGTGAACAGCTATCAGCGGCTGGAGTTTCTCGGCGACCACGTGCTCGGGCTCGTAATCTCCGACATGTTGTACAAGGCCTATCAAAAAGCGAATGAGGGCGAACTGTCGCGCCGATTGGCCGATCTCGTGCGCAAGGAGACCTGCGCGGACGTGGCGAAAGCGATGGATCTCGGTCCGGCGCTCAAGCTCGGCAGTTCGGAATCGCAAGCCGGCGGACGGTTGCGCACGACCATCCTTGCCGACGTATGCGAGGCGCTGGTCGGCGCTGTTTTCCTCGACGGCGGTTACGCCGCCGCGGAAGCCTTGGTCGACCGCTTCTGGAAGGAGCGCATGCTCAAGCCGCTGCGGCCCTTGCGCGATCCGAAGACGATGCTGCAGGAATGGGCGCAGGCGCGCGGGCTGCCGACGCCTGCCTATCGCGAGCTTGCGCGCACCGGTCCGCATCACAAGCCGAAATTCCGCATTGCCGTGGAATTGCCGGACCGCCCTCCGGCGGAGGGCCTGGGCAGTTCGAAACGCGCCGCCGAGCAGGCCGCCGCCGCCGAGATGTTGCTCACAGTCGGCGCTTCACCGGACAAAGTCGGTGCCTGAAGTGATGCAAAGCGACACGCGCTGCGGCTTCGTCGCGTTGATCGGCGCGCCCAACGCCGGCAAATCGACGCTGCTCAACGCGCTGGTCGGCTCCAAGGTGACCATCGTCTCGCACAAGGTGCAGACGACGCGTGCGTTGATCCGCGGCATCGCGATTGTCGACAAGTCGCAGCTTATCTTCGTCGATACGCCGGGCATCTTCTCGCCCAAGCGCCGCCTCGACCGCGCGATGGTGACGACCGCCTGGAGCGGCGCGCATGAGGCCGATGTCGTCGGCGTGCTGATCGACGCGCGCAAGGATCTGGAGGACGATAACGAGGCGATCCTGGCGCGGCTCTCCGAGGTGAAGGCGCCGAAATTGCTGATCCTCAACAAGGTCGACGTCACGGCCAAAGAAGCGCTGCTCAATCTCGCCAGTGAGGCGAATGCGAAGGCACAGTTCGAGGCGACCTTCATGCTCTCGGCGCTGACCGGCGACGGCGTTTCGGATTTGAAGAAATGGTTGGCTCGGCACGTGCCGCCCGGGCCGTGGCTCTATCCGCCCGACCAGATGTCGGACGCGCCGCTGCGCCAGCTCGCGGCCGAGATCACGCGCGAGAAGTTGTTCGAGCGACTGCACCAGGAATTGCCGTATCATTCCACGGTCGAGACCGAACAGTGGAAGGAATTGCGAAAAGGGGACATCCGAGTCGAGCAGACGATCTATGTGGAGCGCGAAAGCCAGCGCAAGATCGTCCTCGGCACAGGCGGGCAGACGATCAAGGCGATCGGCGAGGCGGCGCGCAAGGAGATCGCGGAGATCGCGGAGGCCAAGGTGCATCTGTTCCTGTTCGTCAAAGTGCGCGAGGGCTGGGGTGACGATCCGGAGCGCTACCGCGCGATGGGTTTGGAGTTTCCAAAGGAGTGAATGCCCTGAGCGCTCGCCAAGCCGTCCCCTTTTCTTCAACTCGGGTGAGGGAGGGCAGCGGATCGAGAATGCAATGGACCGATGACGCAATCGTGCTGGGCGCGAAGAGGCACGGGGAGGCAAACGCCATCCTCGACCTGATGACGCGCGCGCACGGACGCCATCTCGGTATGGTGCGCGGCGGGGCGGGCTCGCGGCTCAAGCCGATCCTGCAGCCGGGCAACGGCCTGTCGGCCACCTGGCGCGCGCGGCTCGACGAGCATCTCGGCAACTACACGGTCGAGCCGCTGCGGCTGCGCGCGGCCGACTTCTTCGCCTCGCCGCATGCGATCTACGGCGTCGGCCATCTCGCCGCGTTGATGCGTCTGCTGCCGGAGCGCGACCCGCATGCCGCGCTCTACGACGCCTTCGAGACGCTGCTCGAACATCTCGCCGATGCGCACGTGGCGGCGCCTATGGTGGTGCGCTTCGAATTGCAATTGCTCGCCGATCTCGGTTTCGGCCTCGATCTCGGCGAATGCGCGGCGACCGGGACAACCGACGATCTCGTCTATGTCTCACCGAAATCGGGCCGCGCGGTCTCACGCGACGCTGGCGCGCCCTATGCCGACCGCATGCTGCGCCTGCCGGCGTTCTTGCGGGACCCAGGTTTGCACCCCGCCGCCGACGCGCTCGCCGACGGATTTGCGCTGACCGGCTTCTTTCTTGAACGTTTCGTGCTGGAGCCGCGCGGGCTTCTGCTGCACGACGAGCGCGCGCATTTCATCGCCGCACTCGCCCGCGCATTGCCGCGTGTCGCCTAAATGTAAAAGGCCCGGCTTTGCGGCCAGGCCGTCGCATTCGGATTGCTTTCGCTTACCAGCGGCAGATGCGCTGGTTGCGGCACACGCGCCGGCCCAGGAGTTCCCGAAACAACGCGTCACTCAACGGCAACGGGGACCCCATTGCACGTGCTCGATCTGCGGGGCATTGCCCACATTGTCGAGGCCCGACGTCAGCGGAGCGGCGGATGCTCCGCCGAATGCCGCAAAGGCAAGCCCAAGCGCGCAGGCGGCCGTCAATACGATGGTTCGCATGTCGTCCTCTCCTTCTGTTGCGATCTTGTCTGTGAAGCTCGTGCGCGCCGTGAGCGTGGGAGCTTCCGGCCGACTCCAGCTGGATGTCGGCCGCTATCAGTTGGATCAGTTACCAGCGGTGCCAGTAGCGGTGCCGCCAGCCCCAGCGGGGGCCCCAGCCCCAGCGCGGGCCCCAGTATGGCCCCGGACGCCAAGAGCAGACGCGACGCCAGCCGCAGCCGTAGCGGCCGCACCGCCAGACACGGCCGCAGACATAAGCAGCGTCTTGCAGCAGACCTTCGTCGGCGGGCACTGCGATATTGCCAGAAACGGGAAGCGCCTCCGCACGCGGGACCGTTGCAAAACCGCCTGCGGTGAGCGCGGCAACGGCGGCCATCGTCAGAACAAGTTTTCGCATTTTTCCTCCGACTGATAGGCCGAGTTCGTTGGGTCGAGTTTCAACGCCATCGGCCAGTTCGAGTTCAATGATGCCACAACCAAGTGGAAGCCCCGATTGACGGCGGGTTCATCGCTTGTTCATGGCCGGGCCGTGGATTAGGTAGCCACAATGGGACAGAGACTGATTCCGCCCGAAAAGGGCGCCGTGGAAGAGATCGCGCTGCGCGAGGCGCTGGAAGAGCGCTACCTCGCCTACGCGCTGTCCACCATCATGAACCGTGCGCTGCCGGATGCGCGCGACGGCTTGAAGCCCGTGCACCGGCGCATCCTGCATGTGATGCGGCAGCTGCGCCTCGATCCAGGCGCTGGGTTCAAGAAATCCGCAAAGGTCGTCGGCGACGTGATGGGCAATTTCCACCCGCATGGCGACCAGGCGATCTACGACGCGATGGTGCGCCTCGCGCAGGATTTCGCGCAGCGGTATCCGCTGGTCGACGGGCAGGGCAATTTCGGCAACGTCGACGGCGATAACGCAGCGGCCATGCGCTACACCGAGGCGCGGCTGACGGAAGTCGCGCGCCTCCTGATCGACGGTATCGACGAGGACGCCGTTGATTTTCGCCCTAGCTATGACGGAGCGAATGAAGAGCCGGTCGTACTGCCGGCGGCTTTCCCGAACCTGCTTGCCAACGGCTCGCAGGGTATCGCGGTCGGCATGGCGACGGCAATTCCGCCGCACAATATCGTCGAGTTGTGCGACGCGGCGCTGCACCTTATCGATACGCCGAACGCGCGCAGTCGGACCCTTTTGAAATACGTGCAAGGCCCCGACTTCCCAACCGGCGGCATCATCGTCGATTCCCCCGAGGCGCTGGCGGAAGCGTATGCGACTGGGCGCGGCTCCTTCCGCGTGCGCGCGAAATGGAAAACGGAGGAGGGAAGTCGCGGCACCTACGTGGTCGTCGTCACCGAGATTCCATGGCTGGTGCAGAAATCGCGCCTGGTCGAGAAGCTCGCCGAGCTGATCAACGAGAAGAAGCTGCCGCTGGTCGCCGACGTGCGCGACGAGTCCGCGGAGGACGTCCGCCTGGTGATCGAGCCGCGCGCTCGTACCGTCGATGCCGGGCTGATGATGGAATCGCTGTTCAAGCTCACCGAACTCGAGAGCCGCATTTCGCTCAACATGAACGTGCTGGTGAAGGGCCGCATCCCGAAGGTGCTCGGCCTCGCCGAGGCCCTACGCGAATGGCTCGATCACCGCCGCGAGGTGCTGGTGCGCCGGTCGAAGCACCGGCAGGCCGAAATCGAGCACCGGCTGGAAGTCCTGGGCGGCTATCTCGCCGCCTACCTCAACCTCGACAAGGTTATCAAGATCATTCGCACCGAGGACGAGCCCAAGCCCGTCCTGATGAAGACCTTCAAGCTCACCGAGGTGCAGGCCGACGCCATCCTGAACATGCGACTGCGCAATCTGCGCAAGTTGGAGGAGATGGAGATTCGCAGCGAGGACAAGGCTCTGCGCGACGAATTGAAGAAATTGAAGGCACTGCTCGGCTCCGAAAAGCAGCAGTGGGACACGGTCGCGGGTCAGATCAAGGAGCTGAAGCAGAAGTTCAGTCCGAAGACCGACCTCGGCCGCCGGCGCACCGATTTCGCTGAAGCGCCGGCGCACGACGTTGCCGCGATCGAAGAGGCGATGGTCGTGCGCGAGCCGGTAACGGTGGTCGTCTCCGAGAAGGGGTGGGTGCGCGCGCTACGCGGCCACGTCGCCGACCTATCAGGCGTGGCTTTCAAGACCGACGATGCGCTCAAGTTCTCGTTCTTCACCGAGACGACCGCGAAGATGCTGATTTTCGGTTCGAATGGACGCTTCTATACGCTCGATGTGTCCAAACTGCCCGGCGGGCGAGGGCACGGCGAGCCGCTGCGCCTGTTCATCGATCTCGAGCAGGACGCCGATGTCATCGCCGCGTTCGCCTATCAGGGCGGCCGCAAATTCCTCGTCGCAAGCTATCAGGGCAACGGCTTTGTCGTTTCGGAAGACGAGGTGCTGGGCACGACGCGCAAGGGCAAGCAGATTCTCAATCTGAAGGCGCCCGATCGCGCGGCGGCGATGGCGGTCGTTTCCGGCGAATTGGTGGCCTCGATCGGCGAGAACCGCAAGCTGCTCATCTTCGGGCTCGATCAGATTCCCGAGATGGGCAAGGGCCGCGGCGTGCGGCTGCAGCGCTATCTCGACAAGGGGCTGTCCGACGTCACGACCTTCAAGAGGGATGAAGGGCTGACCTGGATCGACAGCGCCGGCCGCAGCTTCGCGATGTCGACGAAGGAATTGAAAGATTGGCAGGGCGACCGCGCCGCCGCGGGCCGCATCCGCCCGGACCGGTTCCTGACCAACAACAAATTCGGTATTCCGGTCGGCGGGAAGTAAAGTACCGCAGGCGGACCGCTTGCGGCCTATTCAACTCGCCACGAACAGCAGCGATTTGTCGGACTTTTCCAAGAGCGCGGCGGCGGTGTCGCCGAAGAATAGCTTCTCGCCCGGGCGGCGGCCGACGCCGAGCACGATGAGGTTGTTTCGCCGCCGTGCGATCTCCTTGAGGATCGCCTGGTCCGACGCGATCTCGGACCGCACTGCGGTCTTGATCTGCAGGCCATACGTCTCGGCCAATCGCGCGACGTCCTTCAAAATCGCTTCCTCGGCCTCGCGCGAGCGCCGCTTCTTCGTCCCCGCCTGCGCGACATAGAGCGCCGTCAGCGACGCCCTGTTGGTGCGCGCGACGGCTACCGCAATCTCCGCCGCACGGCGCGAGACGTCGGTGCCGTTGACCGGAACGAGGATGCTCAGCCGGCTCGTCAGCGGTTCGTCCAACAGCCCGTCGCGCGCATCTGCAACCGCGATCGGTCCTTCGAACCCGGCGGCGAGCTTGGTCACATCGTCATGGAATTCGTTGTCGCGGGCGACGGTTTTGTCGAGGCCCACGATCATCAATCCGTAGCCCTTCTCCGCCTCGGCTGCGACGGCATCCGGCTTCGGCACCTTTTCCACCAGCGTGGTCACGTCGATCGGTCCGGCCTGCTTCTCTTCCGGCATTTTGACATTGTCGGTGCGCTTGGCGACGGTCTGCACCGTTTCGCCGACTTCCCTGGCTTTCGCCTTCGCCGCTTCGAGTGCGTCCTTGTTCGCGCGCGGATTGCCGGCGATATGCATGACCGTCGTCGGCATGGCGCCCGTGCCCGCCACGATGCCGGCGATGCGCGCCGCAAATTTGCCGTTTGCGCTGTCGTCGACCGCCAGCAGCGAGCCCGATCGTCGCCACGATGACTTCCGTCGAGCCGCGCGCGTTCATGCCGGTGCCTAGGGCGAGCGCTTCGCGGCCCGTAAGGCCGGCGAATTTTGAGCCGGCGAAGGCGCCGCCGAATTTGCCGACGCTCGCGATCACGATGAGCCCCACGGTCAGAGTGAGCAGCATTGGGTCGCGCAGGATGGTCAAATCCGCGGACAAGCCCGCCGTGCCGAAGAACACCGGCATGAAGAACGCGCTGATCAGGCCGCGCAACTGCTCGTCGATATGGCGGGTGAGGATCGGGGACTCGCCGACCAGGATGCCGGCTACGAGCGCGCCGAGCACGGTGTGCACTCCGATCAGGTCGGTGATGATCGACATGATCACGAGGATGGCCGTGATCACGGCGAAATCGCTGACGAACGTGTCATTCACCCAGCGAATGACGAAGAACACGGCGCGGCGGCCGATGGTCAGGCTCACCCCCATGAACACCAAAGTGCCGATGATGCTTTTCGCGAGGGAAAACGAGTCGATCGAGCCGTGCAGCGCGAGGCTAAAGATCACGGCAGTGATCATCCATCCCACCGTGTCGTCGATGATCGCCGAGGCGAGGATGACCTGGCCCACCGTGCGACGCATGAAATTCATCTCGCGGATGATGGTCGCGACGATCTTCACCGACGCGATCGACAAGGCCGTGCCGAGAAATAGCGAGGTGATGAGCCGCATGTCCGGATGTGGCAGCATACTCTCCGGCAGCGCCAGGCCGAGCCCGACGCCGCAGACGAACGGCACCGCGATGCCGGCAGCCGATGCGATTGCCGAAGTGCGTCCGGTTTGGCGCACAAGGTTGAGATCCGTCTCCATCCCGGTGAGCAGGAGTAGGACGAGGACGCCGAATTGCGCGATCCCGTCGAGCATCGCCTTTTGCTCTTTCATCGGCGGAAAGAGCAGGTGCTGCCAGTCCGGGAAGAGGGCGCCGAGAACTGACGGTCCGAGAATGAGGCCGGCGATTAGCTGGCCCATGACCGCCGGTTGGCCGATGCGCAGCATCGCCTCGCCGAGCACACGCCCGATGATCATCAGCGCGATCAATTGCGCAACGAAGATCAATTCGGACGGGCCGGAGCCGCCCGGCGCGTTGGCGGCCCAAGCGGACGGGGGAACAGCAAGCAGAATGGCCGGGGGCAGGACTTTTATGCCCGCACCATTCATGCGCACGGCCGCCAAAGCCATGCGATCGCCCCGCTAAACAAATGCCCCCGAGCTTAGCGTCCAACAACCCGCGCCCGTCGGGCGAGTTCCATTCGCCTGCCAAACACTGATTGTGCTGGAAATGCAATTGCAACTTAATTGCAACTAGGCTAGCGTTCAAGAAACCACGGGCAATCTAGCTGGCGAAAAACTGCAGACGGCCGGGACTCCTTTCGCTCGATCCGGTAAGTGCTCTCGAGGAGCGAATGGATTACATGGAACAGACGACGCCGCGTCGGAGCTCTCTTACGGCGCGGACCAGGGCGGTAGCGCAGGCGTATCTGCAGGGGGAAAAAAAGGGCGGGTTGAGCGTGCTCGCCTTCGCCGGCCCGGCGATCGTGGCCTCGATCGCCTACATGGACCCGGGCAATTTCGCCACCAACATCCAGGCCGGCGCCAAATACGGGTATAGCCTTCTCTGGGTGGTCCTCGCGGCAAACCTGATCGCCATGCTTTTTCAGGCGCTCTCCGCCAAGCTCGGCATCGTCACCGGTCATAACCTCGCGGAGATGTGCCGGCTGCATTTCAAGCAGCCGGTCGTCTGGGCGATGTGGGTGGTCAGTGAGCTCGCCGCGATGGCGACCGATCTCGCAGAATTTTTGGGTGGGGCGATCGGGTTGTCGCTCTTGTTCAGAATGCCGCTGATGGCGGGAATGGCCGTAACGGCAATCGTCACCTACGGCATTCTGCTGCTCGACCGGCGCGGCTTCCGGCCCCTCGAGCTGATCATTACCGCGCTCGTCGGAATTATCGCGCTCTGCTACTTGGCCGAAATGTTCGTGGCGCCGGTGGATTGGGGCTCGGCCGCCTATCATACGTTCGTCCCGAAAATCGCGGACGGCGGGGCGCTGTTGATCGCGGTCGGGATCATCGGCGCGACGGTGATGCCGCACGCCGTCTATCTGCATTCAGGGCTCACGCAGGGCCGCACGCCGGCCCGCGACGACCGGCAGCGGAGGCAACTCGTCAGTCTGTCGAATTGGGAAGTGATCATCGCGCTCTCCGGCGCAGGTCTGGTCAACATGGCCATGGTGATGACGGCCTCGAGCGCCTTCCACGCGGGCCACCCCGACGTTGCGGAAATCGAAACTGCCTATCACACGCTCACGCCGCTCTTGGGCGCCGGCGCGGCCGCGCTGTTCCTGACTTCCCTGATCGCGTCGGGCATTTCCTCGTCCGTGGTCGGGACCATGGCCGGGCAGATGATCATGCAGGGCTTTGTGGGTTTTCGCATTCCGGTGTGGCTGCGCCGCCTGATCACCATGGCGCCGGCGTTCGTGGTCGTCGCGCTGGGCGTGAACGCGACCCAGGCGCTGGTCGTCAGTCAGGTTGTGCTCTCGATCGCGCTGCCGCTGCCGATGATTGCGGTGGTGCTGTTCACGCGTCGCGCCGACATCATGGGGGGCTTCGCCAACGCGCGGCTAACGACCGCATGCGCGCTGCTCGCGATGACCTTGGTTCTCGCGCTCAACGTCGTGTTGATCGCGGAGACGTTTGGTCTATTGCAGATCGGCAGCTAGGCCGCGATTCGCTTTTTGCAGAATTGCAGACAGGGGCGTTCCCTGCGCGTGCGTGGTTTACGCATTGAAGCTGCGTGGATATTGCACATGCAAATATTAATCCGC
>Ga0207781_1000099_pt1 | contig 16807 bp, 17 predicted proteins | sample LuqExpMetageno51_FD_187809 | JGI IMG/M metagenome (GOLD analysis project Ga0207781, IMG submission 187809) | Tropical forest soil microbial communities from Luquillo Experimental Forest, Puerto Rico - Sample 51 (SPAdes) | ecosystem: Environmental > Terrestrial > Soil > Tropical forest ...
CCTGGCACCGCGCGGCTGCGTGATGAAGCCGTCGGCAGCGGACAAGAGATTGCTGAAGCACCGCGGCAAAGCGATCGCCTTTGAGGATTACAACGAGATGGCGCGCGAAGTGGAGTGTGATGATCTCGACGTTACACCCGATCACATCCTAGTGCTCAAGAACGGGGGTCCGAAGGGCGGGCCGGGCATGCCGGAGTGGGGCATGCTGCCAATTCCGAAGAAACTCGTGAAGGCCGGCGTGCGCGACATGCTGCGCATTTCCGACGCGCGCATGAGCGGCACCAGCTACGGCGCCTGCATCCTGCACGTGGCGCCGGAAAGCTTTGTCGGCGGGCCGCTCGCCTTCGTCGAGACCGGCGACGAGATTGAGGTGGACGTGCCGGCGCGCCGCATTCATTTGCATGTTTCCGAAGAGCAACTCGCGCGCCGCCGCGCCGCCTGGAAGCCTCCGGTGCCGCGCTACCCGCGCGGTTACGGTGCGCTTTATTCCGAGCACATCGGCCAGGCCGACGAAGGCTGCGATTTTGATTTTCTTGAGCCGCGCGGCGCGATCGCTGAACCTGAAATCCACTGAAGCGGTATTGCTAGACGGTTGCAAAGAACTTTGATTACCGGTCCGCTGAGAATTGCGCGCCTGCAACTATAATTTGATCTGTCTTATGCTCGATCCCGGCGATCTCGCATGGGATGTGCTCGCTCTGCTCTTCACAGCCGCGCTGCCCGCGCGCGAAGCCGCGGCAGAGCAGTGCATACAGCAAATGGCGTGCTGGTAGTGAAGTAGCGGCAAAATTGGAGTTGGAATTCGCGTCGTAGCATGCTCTTAAAACCGCTATGGCCGACGACATTCCTTTCAACAAGCAACTCGACCTCAAGCCCGACACGGTGGACGAAGTGATGCCCGGCGTGCGCCGGGTCATGGCCGATAATCCCGGTCCATTCACCTTCAAGGGCACGCTCAGCTACATCGTTGGCCGCGGCAGCGTTGCCATCGTTGACCCTGGGCCGGACGATGCGCGTCACATCGGTGCGCTGCTCGATGCCGTGCGTAACGAGACGGTGACGGCGATCTTCGTCACCCACACCCATCGCGACCATTCGCCGGCAGTACCGGCGATCAAGGCAGCAACCGGCGCCACCGTCTATGCCGAGGGACTGCACCGCGCGGCGCGGCCGCTGCACATCGGTGAGCACAACCCGCTTGACGCAAGCGCCGACCGCGGTTTCCGCCCCGACGTTACGCTGAAAGACGGCGAAGTTGTTGCCGGCGACCGTTGGACCATCGAGGCGGTGACCACGCCCGGGCATACGGCCAACCACATGGCCTATGCGCTGAGGGAGAACGACGCACTGTTCACAGGCGATCACGTTATGGGCTGGTCGACCTCGATCGTGGCGCCGCCCGACGGAGCGATGAGCGACTACCTCGCGTCGCTAGCGAAGCTCACCAAGCGCAGCGAGCAAACCTATTTGCCTGGCCACGGGCCAGTCATCGAGGACGCGGTGCGCTTCGTCAACTATTACATTCAGCACCGCAAGGCGCGCGAGGACTCGATCCTCTACCGCCTGTCGAAGGGCGCAACTGATATCCCGACCCTCGTGCGCGCGATCTACATCGGCATCGATCCGCGGTTAACTGGTGCGGCCGGGCTCTCGGTGCTGGCGCATCTGGAAGATTTGGTGACGCGCGGCCTGGTGCAGACCGATGGACAGCCGGCAATTGACGGGGTTTATCATTTGGCTGGCTGACCCCTGGGCGGCTGGGACTTCTGTTCCGGCCGCGGCACCGGAGTGGCGCCAACGGAATCGTCGAGGTCTTCAAGCAGGCTTCGGATGCGCGAGGCATTGGTGCCGAAATCGTGCCAGGCATAGCGAGAAGCCGAGCGCATATCGACGCGCGCTCCCTCCCTCGTCGCGGTGACGCGGATGACGACGTCGTCGCGGAAACCCATGATCGGAGTGCGCGCCACCGCCTCAATGACCGCGTCGCGGCGGCCGGCCGCGGGCGGACGAGCATCGACCACATGCCATTTGCGCTTGTTTACCAGCGCGAGCGTGGTGTCATAGGCAACCTTGATCGGGACGTTGAGTTGCAGCGGCGCGACGTCAGGATAGGCCGCCGTCTGCTGGCGCGCCACGGCCGCGCCCGGATAATCGCTGCTTCCGCGTGGACGCAGGCGCGCCAACACGTCGAAACGCGGCGGATTGCTCGGATCGGTGGTGATGTCGGAGATCGCCGGCAACCTGCTCGCGCGATAGGCGAGATAGCCTGGATAGCCCAGCAGCATCAGCCCGACGATAAGTCCGAGGATGGCCGAGCCGAGCCCGGACAGGCCCTGCCGCCAGATCACAATGAAGCCCGCAAACGAGAATAAGATTGCCACCGCAGCGAGTACCAGCGCCGCACCGAAGGTAGCGAGCGCCGGAATAATCTCGAGCAGGCCCGAGCGCACGATGATGATCGATAGTGCTGCGACCGCGAGCCCAAACAGCGCCAACCGGCCTGACCACGCGGCTAGCCGCGATTTCGGTTCGTCGCCAAAGGTGGGTCTCCGCGCCATCCAGTACACCGTCTGGTGACAGGGATAATGACAAGCGTGCCCCGGGGCAATGACCCGTGATCTTCCAATTAATTACTGGTTGATCAGGCTAACCGTCCCTACGTCGCGCGCGCCGCAGGCGAACGGGGCGGAAACAGGCCGAATTGCGTCGCAACGCCGTTATGCGAACTTTGGACCAAAGGGATAAAACCTAGGTGACTACCCTGCCGACTCGACGGTCGGCAGCCGGTAGTCCTTGAAACGCTGGCGCAGCGTGATCTTCTGGATCTTGCCGGTCGCGGTATGCGGGATCTCCTCGACGAACACCACGTCGTCCGGCATCCACCATTTAGCAATCTTGCCCTGCATGAACTCTAGCAATTCTTCCTTGGTGACGGTTTCTCCTTTTTTAAGCACGATTACCAAGAGCGGCCGCTCGTCCCATTTCGGATGCGAGATGCCGATCACTGCGGCTTCCGCCACCTTGGGATGGCCGACCGCCAGGTTCTCCACGTCGATCGAGGATATCCATTCGCCGCCCGACTTGATGACGTCCTTGGCGCGGTCGGTGATTTGCATGTAGCCGTATTGGTCCATGGTGGCGACGTCGCCGGTGTCGAACCAGCCGTCCTTGTCGAAGGCTTCGCTGCCCTCACCTTTGTAGTATGCCTTCGCCACCGCTGGACCGCGCACCTTCAGGCGGCCGAAGGTCTTGCCGTCCCATGGCAGATCGCGGCCGGCGTCGTCGGTGATTTTCATCTCGACCCCGAACGGCGGATGTCCTTGCTTCATCTGCACGTTGAGCTTGGCGTCGCCTTCCAGCGAGGCATATTCCGGCTTCATGGTGCACAGCGAGCCGAGCGGGCTCATCTCGGTCATGCCCCAGGCGTGCACCACCTCGACGCCGTATTTCTCCTGGAAGGTTTTGGTTATGGCGCGCGGGCAGGCGGAGCCACCAATCACCACGCGTTTCAGGTGGGGCAACCTGCGTCCGGTCTTTTCCAGGTCCTGTAGCAGCATCAGCCACACCGTCGGCACCGCGGCGGTGAAGCTCACCTTGAAGGTGTCGAGCAGTTCGTAGATCGAGGCGCCGTCCATCTTGGCGCCCGGCATCACCATAGTCGCGCCGACCATAGGTGTGGAGAAGGCGAGCGACCAGCAATTGGCATGGAACATCGGCACTACCGGCATCACGACGTCGCGAGAGCAGATGCCCTTGGAGTCTGGCAGCGCCGCGATATAGGCGTGCAGCACGTTGGAGCGGTGCGAGTAGAGCACGCCTTTCGGGTGCCCGGTAGTGCCCGAGGTGTAGCACATACCGGCGGCGGTGTTCTCGTCGAGGTTCACCCATTTGAAATCGCCGTCGACTTCCGCGATCCAGTCTTCATAAGCGACCGCGTTCTTCAGCGTGGTCTTAGGCATATGCATCGCGTCGGTGAGCAAGATGTAACGTTCTATAGTCGGCAGTTGGTCGGCGATCTTTTCCAGAAACGGTACGAAGGTGAGGTCGGTCATCATCACGCGGTCTTCTGCGTGGTTGATGATCCAAACGACCTGATCGGGGAAAAGCCGCGGATTGACGGTGTGGTAGATCGCGCCGATACCGACGATTCCGTACCAGGCTTCCAAGTGTCGCCAGGTGTTCCAGGCGAGCGTCGCAACGCGATCGCCCAGCTTGATGCCGTCTTTGGAAAGCCGCTGCGAGACTTTCAACGCGCGGGCGCGCACCTGTCGGTAATCGGTAGTGTGGATAGGCCCTTCGATGGACCGGCTGATCACCTTACGCTCGCCGTGAAAGTTGGCCGCATGGTCGATGATGCGATGAAGCAGCAAAGGCCAATCCTGCATGAGCCCGAGCATGGCGTACCCTCTCGATTGCGGCTTGTGCCGCTTTTGGGCCGGCGCCCCTTGCGCGACCGGTTCCAAGGTTAGCGGGCGCGTGGACCAGCGCAACGGTTGTGTTACAGGCGGGACGCTGTTTCGGCTTCGCGACCCGCACAAATGCCGCATGCGTATCCGAGATCCTTGCGACGCGATGGCCGGCGCAATATGGGGCTATGCCTGCGGCGACGTTGTGGAGCGCGGGCGCGGCCGGCGATCGTGCGTGTAAGGCTCGGTGGGTGAAAACGGAAACGGCGCCCGCAGGCGCCGTTTCCCCTAGCCGCTCCGAAATCTTTAGTTAGACAGACCACCGGTCGAAGCCACTCGCGGATTGAACGGCGAGTCGCCCTGGTGCGGCGCCAGCACCACCACCACGGTGCCCAACTTCGCGCGCTTGTAGAGGTCGATGACGTCCTCGTTGGTCATGCGGATGCAGCCCGAGGAGATGGCCTGGCCAATGTATTCCGGCTGGTTGGTGCCGTGGATGCGGTATAGGGTGTCCTTGTTACCCTCGAACAGATACATCGCGCGCGCGCCCATCGGGTTTTGCGGGCCGGATCCGACGAAGTCAGGAACATCGAGCCGCTGCTTGATCTCGGCGGTCGGCGTCCAGGTCGGCCATTCAGTCATGCGTCCGATCCGGGCGATGCCCGACCAAGCTAGCGCTTCCTCGCCGACGGTGACGCCGTAGCGGATCGCCTTGCGATCGGGCAGCACATAGTAGAGATAGCGCGCGTCGGAATCGATCAGGATCGTACCGGGTGCTTCCTTACGGTGATATTCGACGATGTGGCGGCGATAGGGCTCGGGGATCGTTGCCTTCGCATAAGGCGCTGCCGCCAAAAGCTTCTTGTCGCGCGGGGTGAAGTTTGCTTCCGACGCCGGTTCGAGCGTTGATTGCATGCAACCGCCGACCAGGATGCCGACGCCGAACAAAGTCGGAATAAGACCCCTTGCCGCCATTTCATTCCTCTTTTCCCAGCTGCCCCAAATGCAATTAACCGAAATCGGCCCGTCTTTGCCATGTTCTCCCGCCTCATGCACAGCAGCTTCTGCAAATCTGTTGCATGAATGCCGCAGTTGCCTTCGGACCTCTGGCCGCGCCAATGCTCGAGCCCCAGCAAGGCAGGAAAATCACCCGTCCATCAAAATATTAGGCGATAATTTACCGAAATTATCGGTATATGACCTAAATCAACGCGAATGTCACAGAATGCCATACGAAGATGTCAGATTGAGACACGGATTGCCGCGTAATTCCGCCCCAGTCGTCTGGCAGAAATAGCGCGAAGAGCCGCCAAGAGAAGGATCGGAGAAGTTCAATGCAAGCGACACGGGCGACGGAGCAGAGCCAAGACTCCCAGCGCCAGTTCAAGACCCTAGACGAACGTTACGGCAAGATCGGCATTTCGGCTGTCGCCGCTGCGGTCCGCCACCAGGGCGAACGGCGTGGGGACAGCATGGCCCCGCACGGCGAATACGGTGACGAATAAGACGTCGCCGCGAGCCGGCCGTCGTCTGGCCTGGCTCCCGACATCAGTCACTATTCCTCATTCTGAGCCTTGCGCGATCGCGGCTGCGCGCCGGGATTAGTTATCGCTTGCGCAGCAGCGCGGTCGGCCATGAGAGATTATGTGCTCCCGCGTTTCTTCGCGCTCCGCTCCCCTCATGTGAGTGTTGCTTGTAATACGGTGTACCTGCCACCCAAACGCACGCTTCTGCGGACCCGTACCCGCGCGGGCAAGACGGGCGCGGCAAAGAACAACGGGCGGCGACGCGTTGGCTAATCGCAATCAGACGTGCTGGCCGCCATTGATGTGGATCTCGGCACCGTTCACATAGGAACTCGTGTCTGTGCACAGCACGTAGATAATCTTGGCCACCTCGTCCGGCGTGCCAAGCCGGTGCATCGGAATCTGCTCGACGATCTTCTCGGTGCCCGGCGATAGGATGGCGGTGTCGATCTCGCCTGGTGCGATGGCGTTGACGCGGATGCCGAGGCGGCCGAAATCGGCGGCCATCTCGCGGGTCAGCGCGGCAAGCGCCGCCTTCGACGTGGCGTAAGCAGCGCCGGCGAACGGATGCACGCGCGAACCTGCGATCGAGGTGACGTTCACCACCGAGCCCTTGGCTGCTTTCAACTCGTCGATAAGGCCGCGCGCCAGCATGATCGGCGCGAAGAAGTTCACCTGGAAGACGTGGTGCCAGTCGGAATTGCTGGTGTCGAGCGTGGAAAGCCGCGCGCCGCCTTCCGCTTTGGGCGAGATCGCTGCATTGTTGACGAGCGCATGCAACTCGTTATTGGCGAGCCGCTGTTTGATCTCGGCGATGGCTTCGAGCGTCTTCCGCTCGTCCGCGAGGTCAACCTGGATGTGGTCTTCGGGTCCCATTTCCCACGGACAATTTTCCGGAAAGCCGTGACGCGAGCAGGTGATCACGCGCCAGCCGGCAGCCGAGAAGCGCTTGACGGTGGCGTGTCCAATGCCGCGGCTTGCCCCGGTGAGCAGCAGCGTGCGACGCGGCTGGTTCGATTGTGAATTGGGCATATGGTCTTTTAGCTCATGGATAGAGTCGCGTCTTGCTCCACGGCCCACTCAAATTGTCGCGCTTGAATTCGATGCGGTCGTGCAGGCGGAACGGCCGCTCCTGCCAGAACTCAATCGAGAATGGCACGATGCGGTAGCCCGACCAGTTGAGCGGCCGCGGAACGTCGGTGAGCGCGTATTTGGCGGCGTAGACCGCAACCGCCTTCTCGAAGGCGAGGCGGCTTTCCAGCGGCGCAGACTGCTTGCTCGCCCAGGCGCCGATTTGCGCCTGCTTCGGTCGGCTGGCGAAATAGGCATCGGCCTCGGCGTCGGTGACCCGCTCGACGTCGCCGCGCACGCGGACCTGCCGGCTTGACGACTTCCAGTAAAAAACCAGTGCCGCTTTCGGCCGCGCGTCCAACTCTCGTCCCTTTTGGCTGTCCATATTTGTGTAGAAAACGAAGCCTCGCTCATCAGCACCCTTGAGCAGGACCATGCGGGCGTTCGGCACGCCGTCCGCATCGACGGTGGCGAGTGTCATCGCGGTTGGGTCGCGCGGTTCCGAGGCGGTCGCCTCTGTCAGCCAAGCGGCAAACAGGCGGAACGGCTCGTCCGCCGCGATGAAATCACCGGTCGTTAACCAACTCAGGTGTTGTATTGGAGCCGTATCGCGCATTGTTGCCGGAGCGCCTGCTTGGGTAGTGCCATTCACCATTATTCCGAGTGCCGCCTTTATAGTGGATGCACGCACGGCCGCCTATGGCGCGTTCTGCCGTTGGGGCTGGCGCTGAGCGTGGGACTGGCCGCCGGCGGGTGTAGCGTCTCCTACCAACTCGACTCGCTCTGGGGCGGCTCCGACAAAACGGAACATACCGGTTCGATCGCGCCGCCGTCCGGCGCCAAGGCGGTGGCCGAACTGCCACCGGACGGCGACCTCGCCTATGCGCGCGCCGCCGCCACCGAGGTGCTCAGCCGCGGTAGAAAGGACGCCAGCGCCTCCTGGGAGAACCCGCGCACCGGGGCGCGCGGCACCGTGACGCCCATCGCCACGGCCTATACCCAGGACGGCCAGACCTGCCGCGATTTCCTGGCGAGCTACGTCAGCGGCGGCGAGCAGGCCTGGTTGCAGGGCGCTGCCTGTAAGGAGGACAAAGGCGTCTGGGAAGTGCGGGCGCTCAAGCCCTGGAAGCGCTCCTGACGCCGCAGGCCTCGTCCTCGTTGCATCCCGTTTCATGACACCCCACATTTACTGGCGAGTCGCCAACTTTCCTGGCGGCCGGGGTTTTACGGGGAGTTTGGACTGAATGCGCGACCCCTACGAGATCCTAGGGGTAACGAAGGGTGCGAGCGAGGGCGACATCAAGAGCGCCTATCGCCGGCTCGCCAAGAAGCTGCATCCCGACGCCAACAAGCATGATCCTAAGGCGGCCTCGCGATTTGCGGAACTTAATGCCGCCTACGAGATCGTCGGCGACGAGAAGAAGCGTAAGGCCTTTGACAACGGCGAGATCGACGCCGAGGGCAAGCCGCGCTTCCGCGGTTTCGAGGGATTTGGTGCGCAGCCCCGCGGCGGCCCCGGCAGCCATTTCGAGACTTTCAGTTTTGGCACCGACGGTTTCCGCCGCTCGACTGGCGGCGCCGGTGGCTTCGAGGATATCCTGCGCAACATGTTCGGCGGCGCCATGCGCGGCGGCGGCCGCGGATTTGGCGCGCAGTTCGAACCGGAGGATTTCGGTGCACCGGCCGGCGGCCAGGACTTGCATGCCGAGATGACCGTCTCTTTGCCCGAGGCGGCCAAGGGCACCAAGAAGCGTCTGCATCTGCCGACCGGCAAGGACGTCGAGGTGAAGGTTCCCGCCGGCGTCACCAGCGGCCAGCAGATCCGCCTGAAAGGGCAGGGCTGGCCGAACTCATCTGGCCGTGTCGGCGATGCCATCATTACGGTGCGTGTCGCGCCGCATCCGCTGTTCAAGCTGGACGGCACCGACCTGCGGCTCGATCTGCCGATCACGCTCTATGAGGCGATGCTCGGCGGCAAGGTGCGCGTGCCGACGCTCGACGGTGCGGTAGAATTGGCCATTCCCCCAGGCACCAATTCGGGTCGTACTTTCCGCTTGAAAGGCAAAGGCCTCAAGTCGAAGAGCGGCGGTGGCGATCTGCTCGCCACCGTGCGCGTCATGCTGCCGGAGCGCAGCGATGAGGAGCTCAAGGAGCTGATGCGCAAGTGGCGCGAGTCCAAGCCCTACTATCCGCGCAAGGATCTCGAGTAAACGCGAAGATGCTTACGATCTCTTCGCGCCCGTCCTGTCGACCTGCTCGTAGACAGACTTGGTGACCTGCTCGAGCTTCTCGCGGTCGGCCGGTCCGCTCACCGCGTAGGCGACCTGGTCGTCCACCCAATAGAATGCGCCGAGGCCGTTGCCGCTCTTGTAGCGCAGGGCGGTCTGCCCCTCTCCCGCCTTCGAGCAGTAGATGGTGTAACGCTCCCCGGACGGGCCTTCATACATGTAGAACGCCGCGGCGCCGGTTGGTCCCGGCAACAGGCGGCCGCCGACCAGCTTGAGACCGATCGACTGCAGATCGGGAATGCGTAGCTCGGCGCCGAGCCGCTTCGACAGCCATTGCGTCATATGCGCGCGTTCGCTGCCCGGCACTTCGACCGGGTGGCGCACTTCGACGACGTAGAGCCTGTAGGCATCGAGCGCGTCGGAGGCGACGGCCTCGAAACCGGCCGGCGCTCCCATCGTCGCCCCATGCGCGAACCAGCCACCGATGCCGCCTATCATCAGTGAAATGACCGCCGCTGCGGCCATTCCGGCCCAGGTCCTGCCGCTCCAGCGATCCTGCCGCAGAACTTGGTCGAGGCGCAGGCGCGACGGCACCGGCTCATCAACGACAACACCGAAACGCGCGCGAATAGCGTCGGCCTGCGCCCGCCAGGCGCTGACCAGGGCGGCCCGATCGGGATGCGCGGCCAGCCACGCGGCGACGGCCTCCTGCCGATCAGGCGACAATTCGCCGTCGACGAGAGCATGCAGCTCTTCCTCGGTTACAAGTGAGTCACGATCGATCATGTCTCCACCTTCTCTCATTTCACTCGACGTAGCGCCGGGCGCTCCCCGTCGAGATAGTTTTTGATCTGCACGCGTGCGCGCGCCAATCGCGACATCACGGTACCGATCGGCACACCCTGGACCTCCGCGACTTCGCGGTAGGTGAGGCCTTCCAATACGACCAGCAGGAGTGCACTGCGCTGGTCCTCTACCAAAGTCCCCAGAGCACGCTCGATGTCGCGTCCGCCCGCTTCCGGTCCGGTGAGGTCGGTAGTGTCGTTATCCTCGAGCGGCAGCAGCATCGGCCGGCGCGCCAGCGAGCGCAGCCGGTTGCGGTTCAAGTTGGTGAGGATCGTGTACAGCCAGCTGCGCACCTCGCCGCCATGGAACAGATGTTCAGAACGCAGCGCGCGCACCAGCGTGTCCTGCACCAGGTCGTCGGCGACATCGGCGTCACGGGTCAGCGCACGCGCATAGCGCCGCAGTGCTGGGACCGTCGCCTCGACACTCTTCTTGAATGTGTTGAATGTGGCCAAGCCACTCCCCTTTGCAATCAAATCCACGTGCCTTTGGGCACCTTAGAAAACCCCTTAATTCCGATCATATTCCCGCAATCCGCTTGGATTAACAGTGGGTAGTGGGATCTTGGGCTCATTCTTGATGGTCCCAGGACCCTGTGCCATACGAAGGTAGCCGGAACCAAACCGGCATGACGGGCTGGTTAATGCCGGAAATCTCTAGCCTGATGCGCGGCAAACGCGGGCTGATAATGGGCGTGGCTAACAACCGCTCGATCGCCTGGGGCATCGCGCGCGCCTGCCGCGAGCACGGCGCCGACTTGGCCTTCACCTACCAGGGCGATGCCTTGAAGAAGCGGGTCGAGCCGCTGGCCGAGGAGGTCGATGGCATCGTCGTCGGCCAGTGCGACGTTACCGACGCGGCGAGCATCGATGCAGTGTTCGCGGCAGTGAAGTCGGCCTGGGGTTCACTCGATTTCCTGCTGCACGCGATCGCCTTTTCCGACAAGGATCAACTGAGCGGCCGCTACGTCGACACCACACAAGATAATTTCACGCAGACCATGCTGGTGAGCTGCTACTCGTTCACCGCGCTCGCCCAGCGCGCCGAAAAGCTGATGACCAACGGCGGCTCGCTGCTCACGCTCACCTATTACGGCGCCGAGAAGTGGATGCCGCATTACAACGTGATGGGCCTCGCCAAGGCGGCGCTGGAAAGCTCAGTGCGGTATCTCGCCGCCGATCTCGGCCAAAAGAACATCCGCGTCAACGCGATCTCGTCGGGGCCGATCAAGACACTTGCGTCGTCTGGCATCGGCGATTTTCGCTATATCCTGAAGTGGAACCATTACAACACGCCGTTGCGGCGCAATGTGACGCTCGTGGATGTCGGCAAGACGGGCGTCTATTTTCTTTCGGATATGTCGAGCGGCGTCACTGGCGAGGTCCATCATGTGGATGCCGGCTATCACATCATTGGCATCAAGCATCCCGACGCGCCGGACATGACGGTGGATAAAGGAGAGTGAGCACGGTCAAGGCGGCGCGGCCCATACTCTTTTACATCCGTCACGGCGAGACTGACTGGAACGTAGCCGGACGCTTGCAGGGCCGCCATGACGTGCCGCTCAACCGCCGCGGCCGCGCGCAGGGGCGCCACTGCGGCGAAATCCTCCGCGACCTGTTTGTGCACAACAAGCGCGATCCTACCGATTTAGATTATGTCTCAAGCCCGCTCGGCCGCGCCCGCGTCACAATGGAATTGGTGCGCGGCGCGTTGGCGCTCGACGTGCAAGGCTACAAGGTCGATTACCGGCTTGCAGAGATCGCCTTTGGCGCCTGGGAGGGCTTCACGATTTCCCAACTGCGTACGTGCGATCCGCAGCGCATCTCGGCGCGTGAGCACGACAAATGGCATTTCGTGCCGCCGGGCGGCGAGAGCTACGCCATGGTCGCGGAGCGCATGCGCGACTGGTACGAGAGGCTGACGCAGGACACGGTGGTCACAGCGCATGGCGGTACGGCGCGCGGATTGATTGCCTATCTTGGCATCGCCAAGCCGGCCGCCGCCCCGCTCATAGATATCGCGCAAGGGGTCGTCTACGTCTTCGCCGAAGAGAAGCTGACACGCTATTCATAAACCCGCAAAAAGAGGCCATGTACCCTGCTAACGCGATTTGACCGCCGCACAGGCGCGCGGTACGGACTGCCATGTCGTTCAACACCTTCGGCCATATGTTTCGCTTCACCAGCTTCGGTGAAAGCCATGGGGCGGCGATCGGCTGCGTGGTCGACGGCTGTCCGCCGCGCATCCCGCTGAAGGCTGAGGACATCCAGAAATACCTCGACAAGCGCCGGCCCGGACAGTCACGATTCACCACCCAGCGGCAGGAGCCGGATGCGGTGAAGATCATGTCCGGCGTGTTCACCGACGAGGAGACCGACGAGCAGGTGACGACCGGCACGCCGATCATGCTGATGATCGAGAACGTCGATCAGCGCACGAAGGATTACACCGAGATCAAGGATAAGTACCGTCCAGGCCACGCCGGCTACACCTACGACGTCAAATATGGGCTGCACGATTATCGCGGCGGCGGCCGGGCATCTGCACGCGAGACCGCCTCGCGCGTTGCCGCCGGCGCCATCGCGCGCAAGGTTGTGCCGGGCGTGCTGGTGCGTGGCGCACTCGTTCAGATGGGCCCGCACAAGATCGACCGTTCGCGTTGGGACTGGAACGAGGTCGACAACAACCCGTTCTTCTGCCCGGACGCCAAGCAGGCCAAGATCTTCGAGGAATATCTAGACGGCGTGCGCAAGGCGGGCTCCTCCTGCGGTGCGGTGATTGAGATCGTGGCCGAGGGCGTGCCGCCGGGTCTCGGCGCGCCAATCTATGCTAAGCTCGACGGCGATCTCGCTGGCGCACTGATGGGCGTCAACGCGGTGAAGGGCGTGGAGATCGGCGACGGCTTTGCCACGGCCGCGATGAGCGGCGAGGACAATGCCGACGAGATGCGTATGGGCAATGATGGCAAGCCGGTGTTCCTGTCCAACCACGCCGGCGGCATCCTCGGCGGTATTTCCAGCGGGCAGGCGATCGTCGCGCGTTTCGCGGTGAAGCCGACCTCGTCGATCCTCACGCCGCGCAAGACCGTCGACCGTTACGGTCGTGACACCGAGATCGTCACCAAGGGCCGTCACGACCCGTGCGTCGGCATCCGGGCAGTGCCGATCGGCGAGGCGATGGTGGCCTGCGTATTGGCCGATCACTATCTAATGCATCGCGGCCAGGTGGGCGAGGGGACGGCTTGGCCATTCAATTTGCGCGCGTAAATGCGTTCGAGGTAATTCCGGTGACCAGCAGCCACGGTGTAGTCGATGCGGCGATCAAGGCCTTCGCCAAAGGCGAGATCGTTGTCGTTACCGACGATGACGACCGCGAAAACGAGGGCGATCTCTTCGTAGCCGCCTCGCTCTGCACTCCGGAGAAGATGGCCTTCATCATTCGCAACACCTCCGGCATTGTCTGCGCGCCGCTTGGCGATGAATTTGCGCGCCGCCTACAGCTCGATCCGATGGTGGCGAAGAACGACGCGCCGCTCGGCACTGCCTTCACTGTGTCGGTTGACGTGCGGCACGGGCTCACCACCGGCATCTCCGCCGAGGAGCGCTGCAACACCGTGCGCGCGCTCGCCAACGGCAACAGCGGCGCCGCCGATTTCGTGCGGCCCGGCCACGTCTTCCCGTTGCTGGCGCGGCAAGGCGGCGTGTTGATCCGCTCCGGCCACACCGAGGCTTGCGTGGACCTGTGCCGGCTCGCCGGACTGTCGCCCGTTGGCGTGCTGGCGGAGCTGATGAACGAGAATGGCACGGTGATGCGCGGCCCGCAGGTCGCTGCCTTCGCCAAGCAGCACAAGCTGGCGCAGGTCTCGATCGCTGAGCTGATCGCCTATCGGCAGAGCCGGGACAAATTGGTGGAACGCGTCGGCACCTTCGATGTCGCCTCCACCATCGGCTCGCTCAAGGGCTATGCCTATGTGACGCCGTTCGACCAGGTGCACCACATGGCCTTCGTCTATGGCGACATCGACGATGGCAGGGGCGTACTTGCGCGGCTACACCGCGCCGACGTGATCGGCGACGTGTTCGGCGGAGCCAAGCCGATCAATTCGGCGCTGAAGCGTTTCAAGGCGGCCGGGCGCGGCGTCATAATCTACCTGCGCGACGGCACCGCTGGCGTGCCGGTAGCGGAAATCCCGCGAAACGGCAACACCGAGACCGAGGCGGTGCGCTCCAAGCAGTGGCGCGAGATCGGCCTCGGCGCGCAGATCCTCAAGGACCTCGGCATTTCCTCGATCCGGCTGCTCACCTCCAGCAAGCGAATTTATATCGGCCTCAGCGGCTTCGGCATCGAGATCGTCGACACCGAGCCGCTGGAAGGCTGAAAGTCTTTTTCGCTGGCCGGGCGTGTCAGCATTTGCGCGTGTGTCCTTTCCCGTCGCTACTGCGGCGTGGCGACGCGCAGCCACCAGCAGAGTCGCTGCAATTTTGAAACGCTCTCAGCGCTCGAACTTGGCAACGATTTCGACGTGAAACGAGTAGCGGAATTGGTCGACCGGCGTGACAGCGACGAGCCGATACCCGCCGCCCAGCAAGATACGGGCGTCCCTTGCAAAAGTCGTGGCGTCACAAGACACGGCGACGACAATCGGCGTGGCGCTCTTGGCGAGCTCGCGCGCCTGCGCTTCGGCACCCTGGCGCGGTGGATCGAACAGCACGGCATCGAAGCCCTTGAGTTCGGTCGCCATGAACGGACGGCGGACGAGATCGCGGACCTGCGCATCGACGGGCTTCAGCCCGCTGGTCTTGTCCGCGGCTTGCTGCAGCGCCTTCACCGCGTCGCGGTCATTGTCGGCGGCGGTGACGCGCGAGCTTTCAGCGAGCCGCAGCGCGAACGGGCCGACGCCGCAAAATAGATCAGCGACACGCTTGGCGTTTCCGATATACGCAAGCGCGAGCCGCGCAAGCATCGCTTCGCCCGCGGCGGTCGCCTGCAGAAAGGCGCCGGGTGGCAGCGGCACCTGCGCGCGCCCGATCTGTATCAACGGCTGCCTACTTTGCGCGATGAGTTCGCCATGGCGGGTGACGCGTGCGAGCTCGTGCTTCTCCGCAGCGCGGGCAAGCGCGGTTGCATGCTCCGCTCGCAGTGACCCAGAGCCGCGCACGTCAACATCCATACCGGAATCCGTCGCCGTCACCTGGATGTCGAGCGGTTTGTTCGCCGGCTTGAGGATTTCCGCGATCGCCCAGGCCGTCCGAATGGCGCCGGCAAGACCGGGCGCCAGGATAGGGCAGTCGTCAATGGCGACGATATGATGCGCGCGCGGCGCGGTGAAGCCGACTTCCAGCAGGTCCCGCGTGCCACGCCGCGCATGCAAGACCGCACGCCGACGTCCCTCGCCATGTGCGTCGATGATGGGTTCAAGCGGTGCCACCAGATCGGCGCGCGCCATCGCCTCGCCGACCAGCTCGCGTTTCCACAGATGATATTGGGCAAGCGACCAGTGCTGCATGGCGCAGCCGCCGCAGTGGGTGAAGTGCTTGCAGATCGGCACCGCGCGCTCGTGGCTCGGCTTGTCCACGTGGTCGAGATGACGGCGGTCTGGATGGCCGACGACTGGCTCGACCGTCACTACTTCGCCTGGCAGCGCATAGGGCACATAGACCAACCCGGCGGGCGTCTGCGCGACGCCGTCGCCGCGGTGGCCGAGGCCGGTGACGGTGATACGCTCAGTCACGTGTCGCCCCGAGCAGAAATTCGGCGTTGCCGTCGCCGCCGGCGATCAACGACGGGATGATGCCCTTCACATACCAGCCGAGTGCTGCGACGCTCACTGCGATATCATCGCAGACGGCGGCGTGCACGGCGGCATCGCGCACAATACCTTTCTTCAGGTGTTCGCGACCGGCTTCGAACTGCGGCTTGATTAGTGCGATCAGTTGCGCCCGCGGGTTCGCGAGCGCCAGCGCTGCAGGCAGCACCAGCTTGAGTGAAATGAAGCTGACGTCGATGGAAACCAAATCCGGTGGTTCGCTCAGCTGCGACGCTGAGAGCGCGCGGATATCCGTTTCCTCGAGCGACAAGATCTCGGGTCGCCCGCGCAGGCTCTTGTGCAACTGCGCGCGCCCGACATCGATCGCGTAAACACGCCGCGCGCCGCGTTCGAGCAATACTTGCGTGAAGCCTCCGGTGGAGGCACCGACGTCAAGGCAGACGCGGCGGTTTGGATCGAAGCCGAAATGATCGAGCGCGACGGCAAGCTTCAGCCCTGCGCGAGAGACATAAGGATGCGCCGGCTCGGCGCGCAATATCGCGTCAACCGCAATCTCTTCCGAAGCCCTCCGGACGACGACCTCATCGGCGGTCACCAGCCCGGCCTCGATCGCGGCCTGCGCTTTGGCGCGGCTCTCGAACAGGCCGCGCTCTACCAGCAGACGGTCGGCGCGAAGGCGGGGCGGCGTACCCATTGCATTCCTATCGTGTTGGGTCCTGAACGAGGTTCCACGACGCTACGCCCGTGCCAAGCAAATTTCCTTTGGCGCTTGAGGGTGGCGCGCAAATATTCCAGGGGCGCTTCGAAATATGTGAAGCAGAAGCGCGCCATGCAAACGCAAGAAAGGCACGCTGCGCAGCGGCCGCAGCGGCAAGAGGGTCAGGTCTTTCCGGGGCACGCAAGAAGGGAGCGAGAGTTCCGAAGAAACGGCTAGGCGAGCTTCACGGTCTCCGCGGCAGC
>Ga0207781_1000122_pt1 | contig 15354 bp, 16 predicted proteins | sample LuqExpMetageno51_FD_187809 | JGI IMG/M metagenome (GOLD analysis project Ga0207781, IMG submission 187809) | Tropical forest soil microbial communities from Luquillo Experimental Forest, Puerto Rico - Sample 51 (SPAdes) | ecosystem: Environmental > Terrestrial > Soil > Tropical forest ...
CGTGCTCGACTTCAACAATGTCATCGAGACTGGCGGCGATCTGATGACCATGGCTAACCAGATTCAGCGCGGCGTCGTATGGGTCTACAAGAACGCCAAGAGCTTCGGTGGCGACCCCGAGCGAATTTATATCAGCGGCCATTCCTCCGGTGGTCATTGGGTTGGCGTGCTACTCACGACCGACTGGCAAAAGGACTTCGGCGTGCCACCCACGATGATCAAGGGCGGCGTTGCCGGCAGCGGAATGTTTGATTTGAAGCCGGTGCGGCTCTCGGCGCGCTCGAACTATATTAAGGGCACCTCGAAAAATAGCCGATCTTTCGTATTCGTGCGAGTCTGCTGCCTGACGGCATGATTCTCGGAGACGCACGATGGGGCAGCTCGGATTCTTCGATGCGGATAATCGGCTGACGGCACTCTCGGCGAAGGGCGATCCGCTTGAGGCCATCGATCGGCTGGTGCCATGGGAAAGCTTTCGCGGCGACATTGAGGCTGCGGTGCTGACGCCGGAGACAGAGCGCAAGAGCACAGCCGGTCGGAAGCCGATCGATGCGATCGTGTTGTTCCGAATGCTAATCTTGCAGTCGCTGTACAATCTCTCGGACGAGCAGGTTGAGTATCAGGTCCGCGATCGGCTCTCGTTTACGCGGTTCCTCACTTCCGGTATCGAGGACTGCATCCCCGACGGCACGACGTTGTGGCTATTCCGCGAGAAGCTCGCCAAGGCTGGCATTATTGAAAAGCTGTTCGATCGCTTCGACCAGCATCTCGGCGCGAAGGGCTACATTGCGCGCGGCGGACAGATCGTCGATGCCACCATCGTGCCTGTGCCCAAACAACGGAACACGCGGGAGGAGAACGAGGCGATCAAGAGTGGCGAGACACCCAAGGCCTGGAAGAAGAAGCCAGCCAAAAACCGGCAGAAGGACAAGGATGCGCGCTGGACCAAGAAGCATGGGCGGAGCTTCTACGGCTACAAGAACCATGTGAATGCGGACGCTATGCACAAGCTGATCCGGCGCTATGACGTGAGTGACGCGGCAGTCCATGACAGCCAGAAGCTGGATGCGCTTCTGAACAAAGCCAACACGTCTGCGGATGTGTTCGCCGACAGCGCCTATCGCTCGGCCGAGGCTGAGGCGAGGCTCAAGGCCCGCGGCTTTCGCAGTCGCATCCACGTCCGCGCGACGCGCAATCATCCGCTCTCACGGCGGCAGGAGGAAGCAAACCGGAAGAAGAGCAAGATTCGAGTTCGCATCGAGCATGTGTTTGGAGCTCAGGAGACCTCAGCCGGCAGCCGGCTCGTGCGGACGATCGGCATCGTTAGAGCGCGAGCGAAGATCGGATTGCAGAACCTCGTGTACAACATCCGCCGCCTCGTGACGTTGGAGCGGATAGCCACAGCATGAGAGAAAAGTCACCTTGTGCAGCCCTCAACAGGACGCCAAGTGCAAACGGTGGAGCCGTGCCGGCGTCAGATCATCTGTCAATTGCCCGCCGATCCGCACAGGCTGACGATCACGCAACAAAAACGCTATTGTTCGAGGCGCCCTTAAGTGATTTTGCCTGATCTCGACGGGCGATGGCGTCGCGATCAGCAGAGGTTCAAGTGCGCAACCGTAAGATTCCGTGTGCTCTATCAGTTTTCTGCGCATCAATGCTCGGGGCATGCCGGAGCTCGCGAGCAGCGACAGAAGCGCCAGCGCGCTGGCGCGAAGGCACCTGCCTTTGCGGGGACGCGAGGTTGGAGTCAGCGCGCGATGCGACGGCGGCGACGGCGGCCCGATGCGTTTCCGGTATCGGGTTCGAGGTCGTTCGAACCGTCCGGAGTGCGGTCGACGCGTATCACCGGCAGGATAATGACGGTTGCAGGTTCCGTAGTGGCGTCGACGTACCTGCCAGCGCGCGCATAGCTCGCTTCGTCGGGAAACCGAATGACATCGCCCATTGCAACCCCCTTGCCGCCTCGAAAAGCCTATTGTGGACCTATCGGGTCGGCGCCTCGTCGTAATTAAACGTCCTGCAAGGTTAACGGTCCGCTAACGCGGACGACGTAATGTGAGCCGGCTTCAGGCCGGTAAAGCGTCGCTGCCATGTCGAAATTTCCCGCGTACCCTCCACTCAACGGTCTGGTCGATCTGGCGTGCCGGAAGGGCGTCGATATCCGCCCGACCCTGTTGCGGGTCCTCACAGACCTCTACGTCCAGAAACCGACGCATAGCGCGGACGAAGAAAGACAGTATGTCGAGCTAGCGCTCGGTCTAGTCGGGAGCGTCGACGAATCCACGCGCCGCACGGTCGCTGGCCGCCTGTCCGCCTACATGGCTGCGCCGGCTGCCGTCTTGGCAAAGCTGTCAGAGGTTTCCGGCCCAAAGTATGACACGCCGCTGACCGAGCCAGACGAAGCCCAGCCAGCTCCACGAAAGGACCTGCTCGAATCATTCTTTGCTGCCAGCATCGAAGAGCGACGCCTAATCCTGACCAACCTGGACGCGGCGGTTGAGCCACGCAGCGTGCGCCCGTGTCCGGCCGCGGGCGAGGTCATTCGCCGCCTCGAAAACGCCGCTCTGCAGCGTAACCCCGGCGAATTCAGCCGCATGCTGGAAAGTGCGCTCGGTATCAGCCACGCTCTCGCTGAGCGCATCATCCGCGATCCCACGGGCGAGCCGATTGTGGTCGCTGCCCGTGCGCTCGGCATGAGAGCCGCGGTGTTCCAGCGCATCCTGCTGTTTCTCAACCCGGAGGTGGGACAATCGATCCCGCGGGTCTATGACCTCGCCCGCCTGTTCGACGAACTCACCCCGGCCGCTGCCGAGAAGATGCTAGCAATCTGGCGGACCGCAGGCGGCCGCTCATCCGCCGCGCATGTGCCGCTGCATTGGAACGACGAGCGTCGCGACGCTCGTTCGGTTTCCGCGCATTCGCGCCATCGTTCCGATCGCGTCGAGCAGCCGACCCGTGTCAAGCATAGCGATCGCTAAGCAACGACCTGGCCATTGAGGAAATTCCGCCCAGCCCGGTCTTCGACTTCTATGATCCACACGTCTGGATCGAAACGAATCTCCTTTTGCAGACGGCCCTCGATGTCCGTGTCGGACACTGGCTTGTCGCCGCCAAGCGCAGCTGCGAACATCCGATCGACCGGCCGCTTCTCTTCGAAAGCCGATTGAGGTGCTGGCACGTACAAGGTGGCGGTGCCGTCGAGCCGACTGATCTTGATGAAAATTGCGCCCGCCTCTTCGGCGCCGCGTCGGCGTACCGCCGCGAAGACACCTTCTGCATTGCAGCGGCGCACATACGCCGCAACCCAGATGGCAGATTTCAGCCGCATGGGGTTTGTTAGCACAAGGCAGGTATAGACGACTATTCCAGCGGCCGGCCGGTCACGGCCGCGAGCTCGCGCACCACCTCGTCGGTGATCTGGCCGGTGATTGGAAGGCGGCGGTCGTGCTCGAACTTCTCGACGGCCGCCTGGGTCGCCGGATCATAGACACCGGTCGGCTTGATCTGCCCATAGCCAAAATCGGCCAACGCGCGTTGGACCGCCAGCACTCGCTTGGTCGGCATGATCAGTTCCGCAATCGGATCGCTGCGAGCGGGCGCGGCAGTTTGGCTGCGCTGTACGTTTGTTGCAACGATCGTCCGTAGTAAGGTCTCGCTCGCATCCACATTGATCTTCAACGCGGCGGCGTGTGCGAAGTCGCGCGCCGCCGCGTCGGTCTTGGCCCCCCAAATACCGTCCGGCTCGCCGTCATAGAAGCCCTTGCGCGCAAGCTCGCGCTGAATATCGCCGATTATTTGTGCCTGACTGCGTGCGATCGCGACCGGCGCGACCGCGGGCGTCGCCGCCGATGTTGCCGCGCGTGGGCGCGGCAAGGCGACCGGCCGCTGCTGCGCCGTGAACGGCCTAGTCGCGAAGATCGGCGCTGGGTGCCGCCCCTGCTGCAAGAACAGCGCGTTGATAAAGATTGCGAAGATCGCCACCGTCGCCATCACGATCCCGGCGAATTCGCGCGGATGATTCGTGATTGCGGCGGTGATGCGTCCAACGCCGTCGAAATCGTTCATTTGGTTGCGCCGGCGTCTACGCACTCTTCTTCACCTGCCGTTTGGCCAACGCCGCCTCGCGTGTCGTGGCGACGAACCGGCTCTTGGCATTGTTGTAGTTGATGCACTCCGATTTCTTGCGCTCGACCTCGCGCTCCTGCACTTTGCGCTCGGTCATTTCGCGCAGCACGGCAACAACCTCGCGCTCATCAGCAACCGGCTCGAGCGGCCGGCAGCGCATCTCAACCCAGGCGAAATAGCCGTGCGCCTTGATGTCGCCGTCGCGACGGATGCGGAATTCCACCGAACGGTCTTCGCCAAGCACGGTCGCATCGGCGAGCGTGGTGAGATACGCCGGCCGGTCGAGCACGTGAACACGATCGAACAGTCCATGGCCGATAAGCTCGCTTTGGGGGACGCCGAACAGCCGTTCGCCTGCGGGCGACACAAACAACACTAGGCCGTTCCGCCCATGCCGGGTGATGACGTCGGTCATACTGCGCGCGAGCAGGCGATAGCGTCCCTCCTCGGCATTGAGCAGACCGGCGCTGGTGCGCAAGAGCTGTTCGGTAACGAACGCAAGGCCGGTGGCGTATAGCGCGGCGGAAATGATCCCGAGCACAGCCGCCAGCCCATGTTTGCCTGCGGTCGCGCTCGCCGGTAGCTGCAAACCGAGCGCGCTCAGATTCCAGAGCATTCCGGCGACGACGAGCACGAAGCCGGAGGCTAATGCGACCACGCGGCGCGAACCAGAGAGTCCTGCCTCCAGTGGCACTACCACCAACCAAACTGCCGCAAAAGACCCTATGCCGCCCGTGCACCATGCGACCAAACCCGCCATGCCGGCGAGTGATAGCGACGACAGCATATATGCCGCCTCGTAGCGGCCGGTGCGCGACAGAAAATAGGTGATCAAGATCGGCGCCAACAGCCACCCGAACACGCCGAGCTCAAGCAGGCTCGGCAAGCCGCTCACTGCGATATAAAGCGGGAAACCGGCGAGCGCGGCGCAACTGCCGAGCAGTCGCGGGGCGATGAAGGCGCGGTGACGCGCAGCCATCCATGCGTCTTGCTTCGCGGACGGGTGCACCAACGCGTCCACATAATTCCATACTGGCGTGAGGAGACTCACGATTCCTGTCCCACATGCTGCACGCGCAGATACGCCCCTTGGGAGGGAGCGTAGCCAGCGCCGCTTAAGTGAAAGCTAAAGAGAGGCCTTCGGCACGGAACTGAGCCGTTTCCGGAGCAATATCCGGTTTCATTTCCAAGGCATGGTGAAAATTCAGTTGTAGACGGGCGCCGGAGCGATTGGTTAGCGCGGCAGTAACCATACACGCGGCCCGTATCGTTCGCGGTCCGCGCGCTTTCGCTGCATATCTAAAATTTTAGGCAAATTTGATTCTGTCAAATTTGATGAAAATTCGTCTCGCATTCTCGTCAATTTTGGACAAAAAGCGCTTTTCATTTAAAACGACAGCTTCAAGCCTGTCTGCTATGGTTTGTTCAAAGGCGGCAGAACACCGCCGGGGACGACGGGGTGAGGTCATGTTTTTCTTGTTGCGAATGGCCTTCTGGTTGGGCGTCGTTTGCGTGTTGCTGCCGAGTGGTATGCAGTCCTCGTCGCCTGACGCCAATATCGATCCCAAGCAGGCCGTGACGCTGGCGAACGCCGCGGTGTCAGACATGCGCGGGTTCTGCGACCGCCAGCCCGATGCTTGCGTGACCGGTGGCAGGGTCGCGGTGGCACTCGGCCACAAGGCGGAGGCCGGCGCGCGCACCATCTACGAGTTCATCGCTACGAAATTGAACAAGAGGGCCGCACCGGCAGAGAGAACGGCCACTTCCGCTGCTGCGTCCGGCGAAGGCACTTTGACCCCGGCAGACATGCAGCCGGCCTGGCATGCACCGGTTCCCCTCCCGCCGCGTCGCGAGGCACGCGCCGGCCGGCCCGCCGCTTAACTGCTGCAGATTAGTGTCTTTAGTGTCTTATGACGGGTCTTAGCGACCTGCTCATTCTATTTTGGCCATTCGCGCGGTCCGGCTTATATAGTCAATTATGACCACGATTGATGAAATCGTTGAGAATTTCGCGCTGCTCGAGGAGTGGGACGACCGCTACCGCTATGTCATCGAACTTGGCCGAGGATTGCCGCCGCTTCCGGAAAGTGCCCATAACGAGGCCAACAAGGTGCGCGGCTGCGCCAGCCAGGTCTGGCTGGTCACGCGCGTGAAGCCTGACGGCAGCGGCGGTCCAATACTCACCTTCGACGGCGACAGCGACGCCCATATCGTACGCGGCCTAATCGCTATCCTGTTCGCGCTCTATTCCGGCAAGCGCGCGAAAGAGATCTTGGAGATTGACGCGTTGAAGCTCTTCGACGGGATCGGCCTACGCGAGAATCTCACGCCGCAACGCTCGAATGGCTTGCGCTCGATGGTCGAGCGCATCCGTGCCGAAGCCAAAGCGGCGCTCGCGCCAGCGGCATAGCAAGCCCCCATCGACCTGGTCTGCAGGAACATTTACCCGCAGCAGGCCGTGGTCCTTGCCAAGCACCAATGGGAATTTATCCGCAAGATTTCGGGCTAGTCGCTATTTCGCGCGGCGGCGGCGTTGCTGGCCGAGGCCCATCTGCTTTGCGAGTTGCGAGCGGGCCGCAGCATAGCTCGGCGCCACCATTGGATAGTCGGCGCCGAGCGCCCATTTCTCACGATACTGTTCGGGCGTCATGTTGTACTGCGTGCGCAGATGCCGTTTGAGCGATTTGAACTTCTTACCGTCTTCCAAACAGATAATGTATTCTGGCGTCACCGACTTCTTCACCGACACCGCCGGCCGCGGCGGTTCGGACAAACCATCGCCCGATTTTCCCGACACCCGGGCGAGCGCAGCGTGTACCTGATTGATCAGACTGGGAATTTCGCTAGCGGGCACCGTATTGTTGCTCACATAAGCGGAAACGATTTCCGCAGTCAGCTCGATGTAGTTTTCCCTTGAACCAAGTTCGCTCATTGCAGCGGCCCACCATTTATCTTTTTAACATTACTATCGATTACCAGTCACGACAAGAAGAAGATCGCCAAAATCTCGACTAACCTTGAGAAACCTCAGTTTTGGCCAGATGGCTTGACTGTGGCAGCAAATAGATGGCGTCCCCGTTGCGGGCGGCATAACGCAGATCGAGGCTGCTTTAGGAATTCTTCGCGAGGTGCTCGCGGAGCTCGTTGATCGATGCAAAGCGCAACGTGCCTTGCGGCAGCTCGGCCTCGATCGAACCGTCGACGTAGAGCGTATAGCCCATGCCGTCGACCACCCCGGATTTCAGAATCGCGGGTTCGCCTAGCTGCTCCCGCACCACATCGGCCTGCGGCGGTTCAGGTTGCGGCTCAGGTTTCGTCTCCTGCGCGGCGCGACTAGCCCGCGATTCAGGCGGCCACACCGCATCGAATGAAGTCGCTTGCGGCCTGGCCCGCGGTGGCGAACGAAATGGCGCATCGATTGCAGGCCCGGCCCGTTTTTCCATTACCGGAGGGGCCGGCGGCAGCGCTGGTTGCGGCTTGGCATATTCGGCCGGTGCCGCGGCTGGCTGTCGCGGCGAGAGCGAAATCTCTTCGTATTCCACCTCATGCCGCTCAGCGAGCGGCAGGTCCGGATTGCGCAGCATTGGTGCCGCCGAAGCAGCCGCGTTTTCGTCGGCCGGAATCTCGGCTGCCGTCGGCGTTTCCACCGGTGGCAGTTCGCTCCTAGGTGGCGCTGCCTTTGTCCGCGGCGGAAATGGAATTCGGTCCTGTATCGGAGCCGCGCGGGTCGAGCCCGGAGTTTCGAACAATTCGAGCCGACGCGGCGTGCGCGCGGTGATGGCTTCCGCGATCTGTTGCAACTTGCGCACTGCCGCCCCAATCGCGATGATAACGAGACCACCGACCGCGAGCGTAGTGCCTGCGACGATGAGGGTATTGCCGAAGCTGAATTCATTGATTGGGATACCGTAACCGACCATCCCAACGCCCGCCACGGTCGCAATCGCGCCGACAACAAATAACAAGACCGACATTGATGACCTCATCTGAACCAATCGCCCGCGTCCGGCCCCAAAAAATCCGGTAAGTCATTCCAGCAGCGGCGAATTTTGACGGTTCCCGGTATCCGCTGCAACTGTTAAAGTTAATATACCGGTAATGCACTCAACTTGTTAAAGCGGTTTGGCAAAATAAGCTGATTGGACCGATTTGCAGCAAAATTCGCACAAACGACAGGGTGTTGCCGCCGTCTCGGCCAGCGTCTAATTAACTAATTGAGGAACTCGTCCGGGACGTTCCCGGTTTCATTTCGAAACCGGTTTATTTCTCAAAATTGTCCGTGATTACAGGAGGACCCGATGTCGTTCACGCTTCCAGAGTTACCCTATGCCTATGAGGCGCTGGCGCCCTACATGTCGCGCGAGACGCTCGAATATCACCACGACAAACACCACAAGGCTTATGTCGACAATGGCAACAAGCTGCTGCAAGGCAGCGGCCTGGAGGGCAAATCGCTGGAAGACGTGGTCAGAGGCTCGTTCGGCAAGAACGTCGGCCTCTTCAATAATGCCGGGCAACACTTCAATCACATTCATTTCTGGAAGTGGATGAAAGCCGGAGGTGGCGGCGAAAAGATCCCTGGCAAGCTCAAGGCAAAAATCGATTCAGATCTCGGCGGCATCGCCAAGATGAAAGAAGATTTCATACAGGCCGGCGTAACCCAATTCGGCTCCGGCTGGTGCTGGATCGCGGTGAAGGACGGCAAGCTGGCGATTACCAAAACGCCGAACGGCGAGAACCCGCTGGTGCACGGCGGCTTTCCGATCCTGGGCTGCGATGTATGGGAGCACTCATATTACATCGATTACCGGAACCGCCGACCCGATTACCTGAAGGCTTTCGTCGATCATCTGGTAAATTGGGACTACGTGGACGAATTGCTCGTCGCGGCGAGCAAGTAGGCGCCGGAAGAGCAGACCCGAACATCTCATTACTTCTTGGTCTTCTGAACGGATATGTGTTGCATGCGATCGGTCTTCTTGTCCGCCGATCGCATCGCCGTCCTAATTCTGGCCAGCGTCGCCATCATCGCGGGGATGACCTTCCGCGATTACGGGCTCGGCTGGGACGACGTCACTCATTTGCAATACGGCGATCTGTTGCTCAGCCTCTACGGTTCGGGCTTCACCGACGCACGCGCGCTCTCTTTCGTCAACCTCCACAAATATGGCGGCGGCTTCGATATGGCGGCGGCGCTCGCCGCCAAGATGCTACCGTTTGACATTTTCGAGACGCGCCGCCTAGTCGGCGCCGCGGTCGGCCTGCTTGGGCTATTCGCAACCTGGCGCATTGGCCGCCGCATCGGCGGGCCGCTCGCCGGCCTGATCGCACTGATCCTGCTCGCCACTTGTCCGCTCTATTACGGGCACATGTTCATGAACCCGAAGGACGCGCCCTTCGCTACCGCCATGGCGGTGATGCTGCTTGGCCTAGTGCGCACCTTCGATGAATATCCACAGCCGGACCCCCGCACGGTCGCGCTCACCGGCGTCGGCCTTGGCCTGGCGTTCGGTTCGCGTGTGCTGGCAGGCGTCGCGGCGCCTGTCGCCCTCGCCGCGCTCATGTTTGTACTGGTTGCAGAAGGTCACGGCGGCAACTGGCGGAAGGCCTCGCACCGCTGCGGCCAATTCCTGGTGATGCTGCTGCCGGCCTTGGGGCTCGGCTATCTGATCATGGGCCTGCTATGGCCGTGGTCACTGCAATCGCCGCTGAATCCGCTGTACGCAGCGGAATATTTCGACACGTTCTTCGAGAAGCCCTGGCAGGAATTGTATGAAGGTCGGCTAATCAACGTCCCGGACATGCCGCCCAGCTATCTGCCGCATCTGTTCATGCTCAAGCTGCCGGAGATCATGCTGGTGCTGGGGCTGATCGGTATGGTCGGCGCCTTGGTCGCAACCGCTCGCGGCTCCCTGACTTTCAATCGCCGCGCCAGCCTGTTGATCGTCACGCTTGCGGCGATATTCCCGGTCGCCCTGGCTATGGCGGCACGGCCAGCGCTTTATAACGGCTTGCGCCATTTCATCTTCGTGGTGCCGCCGTTCGCCGCGTTGGGCGGACTCGCCGCCGCCTGGATTGTCAAGAGCGTCACGACGCGGCGCAAGGTCACGCTCGCTGCTCTGACGACCTTGTTTCTTGGCGGAATTGCCCTACCGGTCAGCGATATGGTGCGGCTGCATCCGTACCAGTACACGAACTTTAACTGGCTCGCTGGCGGCGTGAGCGGCGCGCAAGGCAACTACATGCTGGATTATTGGGGCCTCGCCTTTAAACAGGCGGCGGAGGAATTACGCAGCCGGTTGGCAACCACCGCACAGCATCCGCCGGCGGACCGCAAATGGGTGGTGGCGATCTGCGGGCCGCAGGCCTCGGCCGAGGTGGAACTCGGACCGCAATTCGAGACCACGTTCAACCGCAAGACCGCAGATTTTGCGCTGGCGCTCGGCACCTTCTATTGCCAGCACCTGCGGCATCCGATCATGGCCGAGATCGTGCGCGAAGGCGTCGTCTATGCCCGCGTCTATGACCTGCGCGGCGGCCCGACACCGAATCTGCTAACGGTACCGCCGCCATAAAATGCCCCGAGTGACCTATTTTCACATTTTCAAATGGATCCGCTGTGACGCTGCATGATCCCGCGCTTGGCTTCGCCGAAGTCCAACAAACCGTGCTTTTTTCGATCGCGGCTTGTGGGACACGGGCTCAAGGCAGGAGCCAATTGCCTACGGCGGGCTCGCCGTCTGGCAGCAAAAACGCGCTGCCACATACATCAAGGAACACTCGATGCGGCGGTGGATGTGGTAGCGCTGCGCGAGTTCGGTCAATCCCGCGAGCAGGATACGCAACTGAGCCCTTAATATTTTTCGCCCGCGTTCAGCGAGTGACGTCGCCGCCTCGGATTCAGCAAACGCAGCGCCTTCAGCACGACTTTCCAGAAATTCACCGGCCCACGCCGGCGGATTTCCGGCGCAGCCAGAATAGTGGCGTATAATTACTACTCGCTACGGACTTAAACCGGGCAAGTGAGCGAGAGACTCAATGTCGATTTTCATCTTCGATGCCTACGGCACTTTGTTCGACGTGCACGCGGCGATCGCCTGCCACCGCGAGCACACAGGACCGGATGCCGAGCGCATGTCGCAAATCTGGCGTCTGAAGCAGCTTGAATATTCCTGGACGCTAACGCTTGCCGGCCACTATGCAGACTTCTGGACGCTGACAGAGCGGGCGCTCGACTATGCACTGGCGCGCGTGCCTTCGGTGCCGCAATCGCTCAAGCTGAAATTGCTCGACAGCTATTTCAAGCTCGACGCCTACCCTGAAGCGCGCATGGCACTACGCGCCCTGAAGGCGAACGGCCACAAGACCGGCATCCTCTCCAATGGCTCGCCCGCAATGCTCAAGGGCGCGGTCGATGCCGCCGGTATCGGTGGCGAGCTCGATGTGGTGCTGTCGGTGGAAACGCTGAAGATGTTCAAGCCGCGTCCCGAGGTCTATCGGCTCGTCACCGATCACTTTAGATGCGCAGCTAGCGAGGTCAGATACGTCTCGTCAAACCGCTGGGACGTGATGGCGGGCGCATTGGCCGGATTCCGCGCGTATTGGGTAAACCGGAACAAGCTCCCCGACGAATATTTCGATTTTCCGCCGCAACAGATTGTCGGCGATCTCGGCGCGTTGACCGCATTGGCCTGAGGGGCTGGCGCGCCTGCATGCCCTCAATTATATGCGGCTCAGGGCCTCCGCGGATTCCGTCGACTCATTCATGCAGCCAATTATTTCCGTCAACAATCTGTCGAAAAACTACGCCTCCGGGTTCCAGGCCCTCAAGAACATCAATCTCGGCATCCGTCGCGGCGAGATCTTCGCGCTGCTCGGGCCAAACGGCGCGGGCAAGACCACGCTGATCGGTATCATATGCGGCATCCTCAAGCCGACCTTCGGATCCGTCACCGTCGACGGCCATGACATAATCAAGGATTACCGCGCCGCGCGCTCGCTCATTGGTTTGGTGCCGCAGGAGCTGCACACCGATGCTTTCGAAAGCGTCTGGGCGACCGTCTCGTTCAGCCGCGGCCTGTTCAACAGGCCGAAGAAGCCCGAATACATCGAGAGAGTGCTCCGCTCGCTCTCACTCTGGGACAAAAAAGACGATCGCATCATGACGTTGTCCGGCGGCATGAAACGGCGCTTGCTGATCGCCAAGGCACTGAGCCACGAACCGACGATCCTATTTCTCGACGAGCCGACCGCCGGCGTCGACGTCGAACTGCGCAAGGACATGTGGCAGGTGGTGCGCGAGCTGCGCGCTTCCGGCGTCACCATCATCCTGACCACACACTACATCGAAGAGGCCGAGGACATGGCCGACCGTGTCGGCGTGATCCACAAAGGCGAGATCATTCTGGTCGAGGAGAAGGCCGAGCTAATGCGTAAGCTTGGTAAGAAACAGCTGATCCTGCATCTGCATAGGAAGCTTGATCAGCTGCCACCGGAAGTCGTCGCCCTCCCCTTGACGTTGTCACCGGCCGGGACTGAGCTCATCTTCACCTACGACACACAGGTCGAGCGCACCGGCATCACATCGCTACTGAGCGAACTCAACCACGCCGGCATCAGCTATCGCGACCTCGAGACGCAGCAGACGTCGCTCGAAGACATCTTCGTCAGTTTGGTGAGCGAGAAGTCATGAACTGGCGCGCGGCGCATGCGATCTACCGTTTCGAGATGGCGCGCACCGGGCGCACCATCTGGCAGAGCATCGTGTCCCCGGTTCTCTCGACCTCGCTCTACTTCGTAGTGTTCGGCGCCGCCATCGGCAGCCGCATCACACAGATCGAGGGCGTGAGCTACGGCGCCTTCATCGTCCCGGGCCTCATCATGCTGACGCTCTTGACTCAGAGTACCATGAACGCCTCGTTCGGCATCTACTTCCCACGTTTCACCGGTACCATTTACGAAGTCTTGTCTGCGCCGGTGTCAGCCTTCGAGATCGTGCTCGGCTATGTCGGCGCGGCGGCTACCAAGTCAATTATCCTCGGGCTAATTATCCTCGCCACCTCCTGGCTCTTCGTGCCGCTACATATCGCGCATCCGTTTTGGATGGCCGCCTTCCTGGTACTGACCGCGGTGACCTTCAGCCTGCTCGGCTTTATCATCGGCATTTGGGCAGAGGGCTTCGAGAAACTGCAGATCGTGCCGCTCCTCGTGATCACGCCGCTTACCTTCCTCGGCGGCACCTTCTATTCGACCAGCGTGCTGCCGTCGCTCTGGCAGAAGATCGCGCTGTTCAACCCGGTGGTTTATTTGATTAGTGGCTTCCGCTGGAGCTTCTTCGAGATTGCCGATGTGCATATCGGCATCAGCGTTGCCATGACGCTAGTCTTTCTCGGCGCCTGCCTCGCTACCGTCTGGTGGGTGTTCAAAACCGGCTACAAGCTGAAGAAATAATCCGCGGCAAATTTCCGTGCCCGGGTATTAAAACCGGCGTCATCAACAAGGTTGCAGACCAGCTCAAGTGATCAGGTTTCCGCCAGCGCCGCCAGGATGCGGGCCCAGGAGCGAATGCCCTTGTGGTAGCACTTAAGGTCGAACTTTTCGTTCGGTGAATGCACGCGGTCGTCGTCGAGCGCGAAGCCGACCAAGAGTGAGTCCATGCCGAGCACGGTCCTGAAGTCGGCGACGATCGGGATCGAACCGCCGGCGCCGACCGTCACCGCCTTGTGTCCCCATTCCTCGGCGAGGGCCGCGCGTGCCTTGTTGAGCGCCGGGTTGTCGAAGGAGAGTTGCAAGGGCGGTGCCAGCCCAAAGTTGCCGAACTCGGCCTGGCAGTCGGCAGGCAGCCGCGCGCGCACGAAGGCGCGGAAGGCGTCGCGGATCTTCTGCGGATCCTGATTGCCAACCAGGCGGAAGGAAACCTTGGCACTGGCCTGGCCTGGGATCACCGTCTTGGCCCCTTCGCCGGTATAGCCGCCGACCATACCGTTGATCTCTGCGGTCGGCCGCGTGGTGATCTGCTCGATCAACATGCGATCCTTCTCGCCGGCCGAAGTCTTCAGGCCGATCGGCCCAAGGAATTTCTCTGGGGTGAGGTCGAGCGCCTTCAACTCGGCTCTAATGTCGGGTGGCAACTCGGGCACGGCGTCATAAAAGCCGGGAATGGTAATACGGCCCTGCTCGTCCCAAATGGCGCCGAGAATCTTGGCGAGGAGCCGCAGCGGGTTTTGCGCCGCGCCGCCGAAGAGGCCGGAGTGCAAATCGCGGTCGGCGCAGGTGATTTTGACGTTCTCATAGACAAGCCCACGCAGCGAGGTGGTAATGGCCGGGGTCTGCTGGTCCCACATGGCGGTATCGCACACCAAGGCCAGATCAAGTTTGAACTCGGCGGCGTTGTCACGCACGAATTTGAACAGATGTTGCGAGCCGCACTCCTCCTCACCCTCGATCATGGTGGTAACCGGCAGTGGCAGCTTGCCGGTAACGGCCTTAAACGCCCGGCAGGCCTCAATGAAGGTCATCGCCTGTCCTTTGTCGTCGCAGGCACCGCGCGCGACGATGATTTTGCGCCCGTCAGCCAGCGTTTCGATGCGCGGTTCGAACGGCGGCGTGTTCCAGAGGCTGAGGGGATCAACCGGCTGAACGTCGTAATGGCCATAAAAAAGGACGCGCGGGCCAGAAACACCGTTGGATTTGCCGACTACTACCGGATGACCTTCAGTCGGGCGCACATCGGCGGCAAATCCGATGCTGCGCAGGTCGGCGGCGACGCGCTCGGCAGCGGTCCGGCATTGTTCCTTGTACGCCGGGTCGGTGGAAACGGAGGCAATGCGCAACAGCGCAAACAAACGGTCGACGCTTTGGTCGATATCCTGGTCGATGCGGCGCAACACCGCGTCGAGTGTGCTCATGGCGGGGCTCCCGTGGGCAGAATTTGCACGCTAGCAATGCTTTCAGAATCTGAAAAGCGACCTCCCATGTCCAAAACATTCGAAATTTGCGCGGAATTGCAAGATGAAGTGCGAGACTCGGCTGCGCCAATGCGATTTTTGGAGATTTTCTCTGAGCAATCCAAAAAAAGACAATCGGCCCGCGCGTCTTCTGCCACAACTCTCATGTGCGCACAAAGATCACCAAATTTTTTTGCCCCCGCCGCGCAACGCCACAAGTTGCGACCGACTTGCGTCACGCGCGTCGCATCACATTTCGCTTGACAGTTGACCGTAACGG
>Ga0207781_1000151_pt1 | contig 13680 bp, 18 predicted proteins | sample LuqExpMetageno51_FD_187809 | JGI IMG/M metagenome (GOLD analysis project Ga0207781, IMG submission 187809) | Tropical forest soil microbial communities from Luquillo Experimental Forest, Puerto Rico - Sample 51 (SPAdes) | ecosystem: Environmental > Terrestrial > Soil > Tropical forest ...
GACCATCTCCATGCTCTCGAGCATGGGCTTGCCGTCATCCTTTACCAAGATCGGAATCTGACGTTTGCCGACGAGCGCGATCATGGTCTCGCTGTCGTCGTCGAGCACAACTTCTTGCTGCAAGTGGACGCCCTTGAGCGCGGCCGTCGTGCGCACGCGGAAACACAGCGAGCAATGCTCGAACATATAAAGGCGCATCAACGCACCAATTCTGGTTTTTTGCGTTCGCCGGTACGTCGCTTCGGTTTGCAAAGCTCAGGGTGTCCCTGACAGCACTGGGCTGTGAGATAGGCAATGAGCGCGTTCATTGCCTCAAACCGCGCCGTATAGATCATCGAGCGGCCGTCGCGTCGAACCGTTACGAGTCCTGCCTCGCGCAGTCGGTCCAGGTGGAATGTAAGCGCGTTGGGCGGCAATCGAAGGCTACTGGCGATGTGGCCTGCCGGCATTCCCTCCGGCCCGGCCTCGACCAGCAGGCGGAATACGTCAAGGCGGTTGTCCTGCGCCAGGGCGGCGAGGATCGAGACAGCATCCTGCCTTCTCATAATTCAATGTTTATTGAAATGATGGAAGGCTGTCAATACCCATTTCAATATTTTTTGAAGTATTTTTGATTTAGCTCAAAGCGTTTCTGTGCCGCCCACTTCAGCCTGCAAGGTTGCCTTAGTTCCAGGAGGCGACCGTGTGGTGGTGGAGCGATTATTATTGGCCGATGCCTTGGGTGTTCTGTCCGCTTATGGCGCTAATCATTATCGCTTTGTGCATGGGAATGATGTGGTTCATGATGCATAGACGGCACGATTCAGCACCGAAAAAGACTATTGATATGCTCAATGAGGCCTTCGCTCGCGGTGAGATCACCGAAACACAATATCGTAATCTGAAACAGATACTCGAAAGCTGATCGACAACGCCCGATCAAATAAGGACATGCTCAAATCGAGGGGTTTACGCCCGAATACGACCCGGTTAGGGCGCCAACAAAGCCGACCTGTGCTCCTTTCGAGTGAATCTTCAACCCAGCGAATCTTCAGCTCTATGAGAGTTTTGACGATTTCACATTTTGCGCTAATTTTCTGGTTCCTGATAATGTGAACGTCAACCAATGGTGCTTCGCGGCGTAGCGAGCGATGGATGAACATATGGAAAGTGCCAGCAAACTGGTGCAGACCGAAGAAGAGGTATTCGCAGGCGACGTCTCCGACGAGGAGCTAGAGGCTGCCGCCTCTCGCACGACCGAGGAGATTACCTTTACCTTCTCTTATAATATTATGTACTGCCGATTTTGCTGACCGGCGTGCGTTGACAAGGAACACGCATAGGAATGCTCAGGTGTGCGAGCAATTCAACCGTCCAAGTTGCCCAGATTTGTAAATGAGAAACAGGTCACCGGTATAGTGAAAAAATTCTCCAACAAACTCCGACGTCGTAAACTTAAGTTGGATTTTGTTGTTGCTGGTTATGCGGCTGGCGAGCGTTTTGTCATCACTTGTCTTAAGTGACATTTTGCCATTACCATCAAGACTCAGGTTGATATCGACAGAGGTCTTCTGCTCGTCCGATGGCTCGATAATCCCCCCATTGCAAGAAAACCGTTGTTCCGCTGCACCGCTCGTTCCAACTAAAGTCACTAGCAAGAAACCGCCCGCAGCGAACGCAGTTGCTTTAATCATTGCTAATCCTCCAACGCTTAATCGCACGTGACTGACTTCGTTCATTCAGATCAAAGAGCGGGCCTTAGGCTAGCTGAAAAGCTGATGAACTCAAATGACTCTTTGGGTCGGTCCACTCGACGCATCTGCTGCCTTTAAAGTAATTGGCCTCCTGCGCGTAGGTGCGGGAGGCCATTTACAAGAGGCGTGAGGTATTGGCGCGATGCGTTATATCGAGTTCCTCGGGCTTACATTGGCGCAAGAGCTTTGCGCACCGGAATGTCTGAAATCATCATCAGACCGTTGAACGGATCGTTCAGTTCTAAAATCAAATAGATTGCACATGATGCCGATAAGCCAAAGACGCACAGAAAAGCCAAAGCTGTTGCATTTAGATCCGAAAATAAACTGAAGCTCAAAAATATGATGAAAAGCCAGAACACAAGAATGGCGAGAAAAGGTATTGGTATTTGATTGCCTGTCTCTACAAACAGCAAGAGGCGAGTTTGCACCAAATCATTGGCGACCTGTACCGCCCGAGCTTGGAGGGAGCGCTGAATTTCATTTTGCGGCGAGAGCGCAAGAATAGCTAAGTAGAGTTTTTCGCCTTCGCTGGTGGGCGTATACGGCTCCGTCGTTATTTTCTCGTGCCACAGGCGGTCGACGATAGGGTTTATTGCGCCCCTCAACAGTTTGCGTAGGGGCGCGGTCTCGGGGCCGTACACTGCCAACAAATTGTCGAGCAGAATAACGTTGGCTGTAAGCTGCTTGACTTGATTGCTCCTTGTGTCGAATGAGGCTTTTGAGGCTCCAATTAATAAACCTAGCACTAGTGCGGCTATCGTTGCAGTGAGGCCTGCACCAAGACGCACTACGTCCTGTGTTTCTTTGCTGAGATGATGTTCCGGTAATGCGCGGCGAAATGCGGTACCAATAAAGATACCGCCCAGCACCAACAAAAATATCACGAAAGAAAATGTTAAGGAGCTCATGTGTTGGCTATCTGGGCCGATAAACGTGCCTGACGTTAGACATGGCTGATCTATTTAGCAATTCCCCGAAGGGGTCTGTCCTTTGCAGTGCGGTTGCTGCCTTGGAGACGCAATTGAAAAAGGCAAGCTCCAAAAGCGGCCCTACTACAAAAAATCGGCAACACGTATTTCATATTACTAGAGGCGTGATGAATTGGCGCGATGTGTTGCTTTTGATAATCGGCGTTGTTATGCCGATCACTGTGTTAATTTCAGCGCGCTGGTTTTACTGACGAACGCGTGCGGGTAGGGAGCGTAAAGGTATCAACAAAAATTTTTGAGCCCTTTTTTCCCGCCACCGGTCTCCAGATTCGCTTCGTGGGGCCCGATTGAACAGAGACGGACAATCCAGAAGAAGCAGTCCGGCCAAAGTCTCAGCAGACACGGTAAGCCTGTATCGCAAATCCCAGCCCCGAATCACGGCGGCAGAGGTTGCCGTTGATCCGGGGCCCAGACCGTCGCCCCCGCTGGGGTGATTCGCGCGGCTGGAGAGGTCGGGTAGTTGATTAAAATAAGCTCGAAGTGACGCATTCCAGCTGGCCCCAGCAAAGGATGCTGCGAAAGAACTGCCGAAATGATACAAGAATGACGAAGCGCGCGTTTGTTGGCAACAACAGATCTGTTTCCGAATCCATATTGCTCGACCGAAAGAAAACCGCGGATAACGGAGCAAGAGGCCGTGCATCGCGAGACCAATGAGCGCTTTACTCAGCTGGAACGTGAATTGCGCGTGAATGAGGAGCGGTGGCGCGCGGTAATGGCAAACCCATTTATGGGTATTACGGTTCTTGATGAAAATCAGTACTTCGTAATGGCCAATTCTACTTATCAGGCCATGGTCGGCTATACTGAAGATGAGCTCCAAAAGATCACGCCTCTAGATATTACCCCTGCCAGCGAGCGCGAGATTAACAGAGCTCTTTTTAGAGAGTTACAGCAGGGTAAGCGTCAACACTTCGAGCTGGTCAAACGGCTGCAGAGGAAAGACGGCGAGCTGATCTGGGTACAGCTTTACGTTTTTAAAGTTCCGGGTCAGGAATCAGGTGGCCAGCACACGTTTGGCATGACGTTTGACATCACGGAAAAAATGCGGGCACAGGATGCACTGCAGACTGCCCGTGCGGAGCTTGCACGTTATGCACACGTAAGCCGCATGGGTGCCATGGCCGCTTCAATCACCCACGAGATCAATCAGCCCCTTGGAGCCATAATCGCAAATGCCCGTGCTGGGTTGCGCTGGATGACACGAACTCCTCCTAACCTTGCTGAGGCGCGGGAGCGCTTTGAGTCGATTGCCGATGCCAGCCAGCGCGCCGCTGAGGTAATCCAAAGCGTGCGTGCCATGTTTGAAACCAAAGAACTGGCACGTGTTTCTGTTGATTTGAACCAGCTCATCCAAGAGGTGCTCTCGTTGGCGCAGGGCGCTCTCCAGCGGCAGGGCATTATCGTGCATACGCAATTGGATGAAATGCTTATTCCTGTGACAGCCAATCGGGTGCAGCTGCAACAGGTACTCTTCAACCTCGTGACTAATGCGATCGAAGCCATGGAGTCAGTCGCCGACCGCACAATGCTCATCAAATCTAAATCGGGAAGCAATGGAGAGGCGCAAATCACGGTTGAAGATTCCGGCAGCGGCATCGACCCAAACGATATCGGTAAGATTTTCGACAGTTTCTTCACAACCAAGGTCGATGGTATGGGGATGGGCCTGTCAATTTGTCGATCGATCATTGAGTCGCATGGCGGGCGTTTGTGGGTTTCTCCGGCTAGCCCCCACGGAGCAATCTTTCGGATGACTTTACCGGCTAGCACATCCGGAAAAGAAACTGGTGACAGGGTAGAGCAATAGCGAGTACTCAAGCGAAAAAACGAGATTGCAAAAATCCTTGCCAGCTTGCCGGTCCAAGCTGCAGCGAACCGAGAATCCGCGGGAAAAAATACTTGTGTTTGTGCTCGCGGGGAACAGCAGTGACGAGTGTATAGCTTTTCTTGCAAAACCGCTCGCTCCGCTTTCCAGATTTCTGCCATCATCAGACCGGCAATGGTCTTCCTGCGGTCTCAGGCAGCAACGGTACCAGTATGAAGCCCAGGATGTATATGAATGAAAATGCCACCGCCACGTTGCTAAAGCCACCGAGCTGGGCGATGAGCGCGCCAGCGAACATCGGTCCCAAAAATGCGATGAAGCGCGGGCTATTGAAGGTGAACGCCATGCCGGTTGCACGCATGCGTGTTGGGAATAGTTCCGGCAGCCACACTGACATCCACGAATATTGCCCAAGCGTGAAGAAGCCGTTGATCCCCGCAACGACCAACAGCAGATGCAGATCGGTCGTCCATAGATAAAGTAAAGGTGTCAGTAGTAATGAGGCTGCAAAGAAGATCATCACCACCGGCTTGCGACCGAAATTGTCGGCAAAAAAACCCAAGCCGATGTAGCCGCAGATTGCGCCAATGTTGTAACTCATGCCGGCATAACTGGCCCACGTCTGCGCCGGTAGCCCTGCCTTGCTGGCTGCTGTTGCTATGAACGGCGGCACCCAGGTGGAGATGCCCCACCACGCAACCGTCGTCGTCAGCGACATCAGGAATACGATGATCGTACGTTTGCGGATCTCGGGATCGGCAAAGAGATCTGCGAAGGTGAAACGCGTAAGTGCGTGTTCTTCTGCGTTTAACGCAGTGCCACTTTTCTTTCGCGCGCGCGCGGACTTCCGTTTTTCATTACTGCGCTCCCATTTCCAGGACTCTGGTACGCCGGTGCGCAGCCACAGCGCGAATAGTGCGGGTATGACGCCAATGAAAAACATGATTCTCCAGGCGTGCGGTCCGTAGCCACTGACAAACAGCCAAGTGAAGGAGGCTAAGAAGAAACCAATACCAAGGCCGCACTGCATCAGTCCCGCACCGCGGCCGCGTGCATTATCTGGCCACACTTCCGCGGTCATCGAAGCGCCTGTCGACCATTCCGATCCGATCGCGATGCCAACCACGAAACGCAGCAGCGCAAACGACACCCAGTCCCAAGCGAATCCGGACAGGCCCGTGGTTATCGAATATGCAAGGATCGCAAAGATCATGGTGCGCCGGCGACCGATATAGTCGGCGAGAACGCCACCGATCACCCCGCCAATGCCCCAGCCCAGCAGGGTGATGCCGATGACCGTACCGGCGTAACCCGGAATCTGGCCGAATTGCGATGGGTCGAGCAGATCGCGAAGCGCGACGGCCACCACCAGGATCAGAGAAAACGTTTCATAGCCATCAAACGTCCAGCCAAGATTCGATGCAAATACGGTTTTCCATTGAGTTGCGTTGAGGCTGCGATACCACGGTTGCGCAACAGCCACAGATGCCGTCTTCATTGGGTCAATCCCTCCCTCAAGGTTCGTCCTTTACGATCAGCCGGTTGATCCAGCCTTGGACTTACGAGCGGCCAATTTGACCGCGTTTACGATCTCTGGATAAGCGCCACAGCGGCACAAATTACCGGACAGGTGGTCGCGGATTTGCTCATCATCGGGGTCGGACGTCTGTTCAAGCAGCGCCTTGGTCATCAACACGAAGCCCGGTGTGCAATAGCCGCATTGGAAAGCGCCGCATTCGATGAATGCTTGCTGGACCGGATCGAGCTTCCCCGTCGGGGCGAGGCTTTCGACGGTAACAACTTCGGTCCCGTCGAGAAACACTGCGAGATAAAGGCAGCCCGACAGGGGCCTTCCATCTACCAGAACCGTGCAGCAGCCGCAGAGCCCCTGCCCACAACTCTCGCGCGCGCCGAATAATGCAAACTGCGCCTGCAGCATTTCCACCACATTATGGTGCGGCTGCACGTTGACACTAACCGATCGACCGTTGAGAGTAAAATTGATGGTCCGCACCGAGCTACTCATCAGTCGTCCCCAAGCGGCCTGTTGTCTTTGACGTACAAGCCGCGCAACACTGACTCGGCAGTCATCGGCAACTCGGTAAGGCGCACGCCAATCGCATCATCGATCGCATTGGCGATAGCCGGCGAGACCCCGAACGTCGCGAGCTCTCCGACCCCCTTGGCGCCGAAAGGCCCGTTGTCCTGGACAGCGTCCACGGTCATGTTCTCCATCACTGGCGGGACGTCGTGGATGGCTGGGATCTTGTAATCGGCCAGCGACGCGTTGGTGATCTGACCACCGTCGACATGCATCTTTTCGAACATGCTGAACCCGAGCTGCATCAACGAGGCACCGGATAGCTGCGTCTCGACGATCTTCGGATTGATCGGCTTACCGACGTCGGCGACATTGATAAGCCTGGTAATGCGCACATGCCCGGTCTCGGTATCGACTTCGAGCTCGACGCCGCTGCCAGCCACCATCCAGAACGGCGTGGCGTTGGTGGTGAGACCTGAGCTATCCGGCGGGATGTAATCAGGCTTGTAGATACCGGTGCCTACGATATTGCCGGCCTGCATGCCATATTTCTTGCGGAACAAGTCACCAAGCGGAGCATTGCTACCTTCGGGCTCGCCCAACTCACGCCGTAGCGCCGCAATCTTGTCGCGCGCCTCCTCGGCGGCCAGCCGCACGGCATGACCCATGTGGAACAGCGAACGCGAACCAAGCGTGCCCATATCATATGGCGTGACGTCGGTGTCGCGCGGCACCACTCGTACCGATTCCGCTGGCATGTCTAGGACCTCGCCAACCATCTGCGCCATGGCCGTGTCGGAACCTTGTCCCATGTCGACAGTGCCGCAATAGAGCGTGGCACTACCATCGGCCGCAACGTTGACGACCGCCACTGAGGTTGTTGGCGAGATCACTGCCTTTAACGCGACCGCGAGCCCACGACCGCGTCGCACCACGCCTTGTCCCCGGTCAAAAGGTTTTTTCCAGTTGAGCCGCTCGGCGATGCGGTCGAGTACCTTTTCGATCGCGGCGTTTTTTAGGATCGTGCCGGTAGCCTGCGGGCGACCATCGTGCAGTAGATTCTGTTTACGGAAGTCGACCGGATCACGTTTGAGCGCACGCGCGATCATGTCGGTGTGGCTTTCGTAGGCCCACACCAATTGCGGAATGCCAAAGCCGCGCAATGCGCCGGCCGGCGTTAAATTGGTATAGAGTGCGTAAGAATCGATCGAAACATTGTCGATGTCATAAGGGCCAGATGCCGTGAAGCCGGATTTCTGGGTCAGCCGCGGGCCGACATCGGCATAAGCACCACCATTCCACCAAACTTCGCATTTGCGCGCGATTATCTTGCCATCTTTGTCGATGCCGCTTTTGATGCGAAACGTGCTCGGATGCTTAGTGATGGTATAGAACTGCTCTTCCATCGTGAGCGCAACTTTGACCGGCCTGCGCGCCAGCATCGAGAGCGCGACTGCGAGCGCTTCCATCTTGATATAGAGCTTGCCGCCGTAGCCACCCCCGAGATACGGCACCTTCACGCGCACGCGATTTTCAGGCCAGCTGAGCAATCGCGCAATCTCGGTACGCACAAAGGAGGGACTTTGCGCGCCGGAATAAATGGTGACGCCGTCTTCGCGGTAGTCCGCGATCGAGGCATATGGCTCCAGCGCTAGGTGCAGCACTTTCTGGGTGCGGAAGGTGTGCTCGAAGACATGCGCGGCCGAGGCAAATCCCTTATCCACGTCGCCGCGCCGCAGTCGAAAATCGAGTGCAATATTGGTGCCCTTTCGACCCTTGAGATGTTTGAGATCAGCAAAGGTGCCAGCTGGTTTTAGCTCCTCGTGCACTAATACTTTGTTTTCGGCAGCCTCGACCTCATCGAATATGGCGGGTAGCTCTTCATATTCGGCGATAATCCGCTGTGTTGCTTGCTCCGCGATATGCGGATCGGCTGCCAACACAGCCGCAACCGGCTCACCGACAAAATGCACTTTGCCGATAGCAAGGATTGGCTGATCGTGAAACGCTGGCCCATAGTATGGATCCGGGATGACAGTCTGGATGTCGTCGCTAGTGTAGACGCCAAAAACGCCGGGGATCTTCTTTGCGTCAGTGGTGTCGATCGACTTTATACGGCCATGCGCCACAGTGCTTCGTAAAACCTTGGCCTGCAGCATGCCCGGAAGTTGCATCAAGTGAGTGTATTCGGCACGGCCGGTCACTTTTTCGCGTGCTTCGAGGCGAGGCAGCGAACGGCCGACCTGATGGCCGACTTGCGGTTTAATTGCTTTCATCAGTGTGGCGCTCCGCGCGGCTCCATCGCTGCGCGTACAGCCCGCGCGGTGAAGACGCGCAGCAATTCGCGCTTGTAACAGGCAGAGCCGCGTATGTCGGCTATAATGTCGGCTTCCTCGGCGGCGATGTCCGCAACCTTCTTCACATTCACTTCATTCGCAATTCGACCGTTCAAAGCCGCTTCCGCCGCTGTCAGACGCACCGGCTTGCTCGTCGCTGCACTTACAACGAGCCGCACAGATCTCACGGTATCGCCCTCGCCAACAATCGCCGCCGCAAGGCCGAGCGCCGGCCAATCGTCAACTGAGCCGGCGGTGACTTTAAAATAGACCGCCTGACTGTTGCCTTGTGCCGGAATGCGCAGTCCAGTGATCAGCTCGTTCTTGGCTAGCGCCGTTTCGTAATAACCGGTCAGCAGATCCTCGACCGTCATACTGCGTTCGCTGGAAATGCCGGCAATTGAGACGGAGGCGCCGAGCGCGATCAGCACCGGCGGTAGGTCCATATGCGGGTCGGCATGTGCCAGAGCGCCGCCGATCGTCGCGGCGTTGCGTACGCGCACATTTGCCAGCCGCCGCATCGTGCGCGCGATCACTGGCGCCGCGCGCTTCACTTCGGACGAATGCTCGATTGCTGTAAGCGGCGTCATTGCACCGATCTTAAGCTCGCCGTCCATGGTGGACGTTATTTGGCTGAGCCCGTTGCGCAATCTTCGCAAGCTCACCAGCCGGGTCGGCCGAAACACTCCGGCCTTCATCATCAGCATCAGCGCGGTTCCACCGGCAATTGGCCGTACATCGGGATCGTCTGGGTCGATCAACGCTATCGCTTCCTTGAGAGATGCCGGCTCAACGAGGTCAAACGGTGTCAATGCGCAGTCCCTCGACCGCCGATGGCGAAGGCAGCGACTAGCCTTTCGGTAAAATGCTTTTCCATGTCCTTCGCCTTCGCTTTCAGTACGGGCTGGCCCATGCTACCCAATTTTCCGGTTATGGTGGCGTCGACTGAGTAATGGATCGTTGTTTGCCCACCGGTCTCCGACAAACGCGTCATCGTGATGGCTGTCAACCGACCCACGATACCAAAAGGCGTGCCCTCAACCTTGGCCTCGATCAGCTCGGGGGGCGAAAGCTGTGTGAGTTCCACTTCCGCTTTGAATTTGAAGCGCAAGTAAGCGACACGGGTTTCGAGAATGGCCCTGAAATGAGTGGCATCAATGGCTTCGAGATTGCGCACGCCTTCGATGCAAGAGGCGAAGAACGGTGCATCGCTGAGGGCCTTAAAAACCGCATCCCGCGGTGCAACAACTGTAATATCACCCGCGAAATTCAAAATAACTGACTTTCTGGACCAGCCCAGATTGGATGATCCAGCTGGAATATTAGTTTAAAGTTGACGGTTTCACCAGCGTGGGCGCCAATGGCGTAATGCTCCGCATCAAATCGCGGCCTTAACCGAAAAATTTAAAATAGGGGCGGATGTCGGCGGAGGGTGAACCAGACAACTAGTGACGCCTTCGCCACGTGCATTAGCAATCTTGTGTTTGTCGCTATCCGATGACCCATTGCAGAGCTTCGTTTTCGGTACTTTTGTCATATGCTCTCACCTCCGGATGGACAAATCTGCTGATTATGCGGATCAGCCAATGCTGCCATTTGTGTGCAGCGATAATGGCGATGCGTTCTACTTTTCGATGGTGGCCTTTTATGAAAGCCACATGATTCTTAAGAGCCGATATATTCTCCCAACCGTGAAATTTAGAAGCGTCGATCAGCAACCTAATGTTGTTTTGCTGCCTTATGAGGGGATCAACTTGCAACGCAAGTTTCTGGAAGTCATCAGATCTAAACTTCTCCGGCGCCGTGAGTCTCAGTGCTTTGGGAGAGATGGCCTCTGTCTTAATCATGCAAAACCTCGCCGTCCCCGCATTGCAACCATTGATCAATGGCTGCCGAATCGCTCCCGGGCGCCTCGTGCTCACGCCTATCATTCAAATAATGATCAGGCGCCGCCAACAACGTGCCACGCTTACGAAGCTCCGTATTGATCGAAGAGTTCCAAAGGGCTAAGCTCCGACTCAACGCAAATTGCGACCGGTTTTGTTGTGTCAACCTAGCGGTTTGCGCGGTTAACGTCGCCCCCAATCGAATATGAGGTTAAGCATGCATAGAATGTTTACCGTATGCGCAACAGCCATTGCGATCCTTGCCGCCAGTGCAATTGCTTCACCTCGCGCAGGGGCGATGACCAGTAGTTTACCGGCAGATCTTCGTGCGGCAATTCACCAAACCAGTGGGGAACAGTACGTAACCCAAGTCGCGTATCGAGGGTGTGGGTACTACTGGTTTGTCTGTCGAGCCTGGTGGGCAGCGTGCGGATGGGAAGGCCCGTATTTCCTCCGTCCAAACGGTAGGTACGTCTATATGTGCCGGTGAGGAAGGACTCGCACTAGAAGCCGCATTTATTGGCGGCCAACTTATTAGATGCGATCTTCAGTTGTGCGAGCGCTTCGCACAATGGTCGGCTGCAAAATTGCACAAGATCAGTCCGCCTACGCGTGTCAATTATGCGCGCGTAGTGCGAGCGTAGTGGGTTTTTGCTAAATGAAAATCATGAAAAGGATGATGTTTACGGCTGCTGTCATGGCAACACTTTGCTCTAATGCTCATTGCATCCAAGCATTGCACAATGGGCCTTGGTGTTCTGTGGTGAATACCGGTGCCGGTAGAATGGAATGGGACTGCCGATATCGAACAATCGAAGAATGCGTACCAAATGTGCTGTCGGGCAACCGTGGCTTTTGCGATCGCAACCCATCCTATAGGCTCAAGACGAAGAAGCAAAATAATCTACACTCGGGCTAATCCTTTCGGGTAGATCCGACCAAAGGAATGCGCTTACAACTGTGCGCTTACAGTAACCGTAGTGCGCATCAACAGCCAATAGTCAACGGAGCGAGCAGGTGTAGGCGAGTCCATAATGGCAGACTTGTGGCTTTACGCACCAATCGGACGTCTGTGCCGTCAATGCGTGGCTATCACGCCGTATTCCTGAAGAGCTTCTATCACCCCATGGAAAATAAGGCCTCCACCCATGGCGGCGACGAAAAACCCGACGATGCGAGTGACCGCATCAATCCCCATAGGACCAATTCGCCCAAGGAGATTCTTCGCATGGGCCAAGCATAGATACGTCACAAACATCGTTAGCAGAATGGCGGCCGCAATCGCGAGAAAGGACAAGAATTCAAACTCGGAGTGCTTTACGAGCGACGTCATGCCAAGCGTTGTCGCGATGGCGCCAGGGCCGCACATCAAGGGCATGGCGAGCGGCACAAAAGCAATGTCGGCTCTTTTTCCGTCCCCATTGGCCGTCAATATCGATCCGCCCGAGGACGAGCCCGAAAATAGTTCGAAGCCAATCCGTAGCAAAACAATTCCGCCCACAACGCGAACCATGCTCAGGGAAATGCCGAATATTCGCAAAATAAGCGTGCCAAAGATCAGAAAGAAGAACAGCAGTAGCGTGGCGTAGAGACACGAACGTCCGGCAACCCGTCGGTGCAGCTCGGCATCCTCACCTTCAAGTAGTTTGAGAAAGACCGGCAATGCTTCAAGCGGATTGATGATTGCAAGCAACGTCGAAAACGTGCTGACGAATAAGGTCAATTCCACTCGCATGTTAGATCTTCCAGACCTGGGTAAGGCTGCGCGATTTGTATTGCGATATTAGCGGGAGCCTTAATTTCCCGCAGCTCGAGAGAGTATTGCTGCCATTAATCGCGCCGGGCTCTGCCCGCTTTTTGCTGCCTGGGCTCTAAGCTCGCGGTAGACGGGAGGCGGAAGCGGAACGTTGGCGATAATTAGGGTTCCTGGCGCCAGGATGTTAGCGGCGAGTTGCTGTTGCAGAATTGTTTCAAATTGGCGCATGCGATTCCATTTCTCCGCTGCCGTCATGCTCCCCATGTTTGCGACTACGGGACAATACGCCGCAATTATCACGTTCGTCAGTTCAGTGGATGAAATGTTGGGTTGCGCGAGCTGTAATTTGTTGATCAGATCGTTAATTTCGTTGGCAACATCAACATTATCCCCCGAAGTCACCAGCTTGACTTGTAGTTCGGAGAGAAGATCGGGGATGGCGGCAGCCGGGCCCATGTCCGGGCACTCGAGGCCTGCCGTGTGGCCGCGTACCGGCAGGCATAAAACGATTCCGCTTAAGATGAGAGCGAACGCGGTACGTTTCCATTGAGAACGTAGAGTTGAATGGGGCAGAGCGTCCTGGAATTTTTGTGCGGAGGCAATTGCGGTGCGTAACATTTTGCTTCTCCAGACTATTTTCTTAGCGCGAATAGCGAAGTTCATATTTTTAGATGCCATTTCGATATTGGGCGATGATGCTATCTCAACGGTTCATAGGAAATACGCAAGGACCCCTCGGTTGGCCGTTGGAATAACCGGAACGTCGTCAGGGGCCGAACTCCGATTACTCGTTGCGGTCCCTCCAGAACATTAGCATCGGTGATGCCTACTATCATCGCTGCAACCCTGCCGTACCGCGCAGACGCTGCGCCAAACGAGCGAGCACAAAAATAAGAATAATTGCCACTAAAAGCAGTGCGACAAACTTTCCGTGATGCGCTAGCCTCACCAGCATACCAAAATGCTCGGTGAAATAGGTTGCTGCAAGCACCCAAACTGTTACCCAAAGTACTCCTCCGAGCGCGTTGAACAGTAGGAAACGCCGCCAGGGCATTCCGAGTATCCCCGCCACGATGCCGTTGAGTTGACGCATAATGTTGAAGAAACG
>Ga0207781_1000159_pt1 | contig 13274 bp, 6 predicted proteins | sample LuqExpMetageno51_FD_187809 | JGI IMG/M metagenome (GOLD analysis project Ga0207781, IMG submission 187809) | Tropical forest soil microbial communities from Luquillo Experimental Forest, Puerto Rico - Sample 51 (SPAdes) | ecosystem: Environmental > Terrestrial > Soil > Tropical forest ...
GGAGCCAATGGCCCTGTGCAACAATGATCGCTGGCACGGACATTTCACGCCGTTGGAGCCGGGCGCCTATCTGTTCGCGATTGAGGCGTGGACCGACCGGTTCGCCACCTGGCGCAAGGAATTCACTCTGCGCAAGGAGGCCGGGCAGGACCTTTCGCTGTCGGCGCGCGAAGGCCACGATTTGCTGGTCGAGCTCAAGCCGCGCGAGCGCAAGGCGCGACTCATCGTCGAAGCCTATGCCAAGAAGTTCGCTGCAGAAAACAACATTAGTCTTTTGCTCGACGATGCGCTCGCTGCCGCGATGCAAGAGACCGAGGCGCAGCCTGATCTGACGCGCAGCCATACCATTCCCTTGCTGGCGGAGCGCGCGCGCGCGCGTAGCGGCGCCTGGTATGAAATGGTGCCACGCAGCCAGGGCAGCGTCGCCGGCAGGCATGGGACCTTCGATGACTGCATCGCGCGCGTGCCCGACATCGCCGCGCTCGGCTTCGATGTCGTTTATCTCACGCCGATCCATCCCGTTGGGCACACCAACCGCAAGGGCAAGAACAATTCACTCAACGCCGGCCCCAACGATCCCGGCAGCTTCTATGCCATCGGAAATGAACGGGGTGGGCACGATGCGGTCGAGCCGCAGCTCGGCACGCTCGACGATTTCCGCCGGCTGGTGGAGGCCTGCCAGGAGCACAAAATGGAGATCGCACTCGACTTCGCGGTGCAGTGCTCGTTGGACCACCCGTGGGTGAAGGCATATCCGGAATGGTTCCGCTTTCGCCCGGACGGCTCGATCCGCTTCGCCGAAAATCCGCCGAAGAAATACGAGGACATCGTCAACCCGGATTTCAATAATGCCGACCGCATCGCGCTGTGGGAAGCGCTGCGCACGATCTTGCTGTTTTGGGTCGATCAGGGCGTACGCATCTTTCGCGTCGACAATCCCCACACCAAACCGTTTCCGTTCTGGGAGTGGCTTATCCGCGAGGTGCGCCGACGGCACCCCGAAGTGATATTCCTGTCGGAAGCCTTCACCCGGCCGAAGGTGATGAAGGCCCTCGCCAAACTTGGCTTCTCGCAGTCTTACACTTATTTCACCTGGCGGACGGGCAAACACGAGCTCGAGGCCTATCTCAACGAAATCACGGGCTATCCAGAGCGCGATTATTTCCGGCCGAATTTCTTCGTCACAACGCCGGACATCCTGCCTGTGCAGCTGCAGAGCGGCGAGCCGTGGATGTTCAAGTCGCGCGCCGCGCTCGCAGCGACGTTGTCGTCGAACTACGGAATCTATAACGGCTTCGAGCTAATCGAGCATGAGCCAATTCCGGGTCGCGAGGAATACCTCAACTCGGAAAAATACGAGATCAGGACGCGCGACTGGAACAAGCCCGGCAATATCAAGGACTATCTCGCGCGGCTAAACGCGATTCGGCGCGAGAACAGCGCGCTACAGCAGACCTCCAACCTGCAATTCCTGCAGGTCGACAACGACAATGTGACCGGCTTTCTGAAGGAGTCGACCGACGGCGAGAACGCGGTGGCCTGCGCCATCGCCCTCTCCGCCGGGCCGCAGGAATTCTGGCTGCATTTCGGCGATCATCACATCGGCGCTGCCAGTAGGAAGCCCGTTCGCCAGATTGAAGACTTGGCGACCGGCGAACGCCGTCTGCTTGAATGGGGCGGCGTGCGTCTACGCATTAATCCGGCGGCCGACCCCGCCCTTATCTTCCGTTGCATGACGTGAGGCCGACCCATGGATGTCCGGTCCGACATCGCCGTTGCGATCCAGACAGCCGATGACGCCCTGTGGTTCAAGGACGCCGTCATTTACCAGCTACACGTCAAGGCGTTCCGCGACAGCAACGGCGACGGCGTGGGCGATTTCGCGGGCCTGACCGAGCGGCTCGATTATCTGCGTGACCTCGGCATCACCACGCTTTGGCTGCTGCCGTTCTATCCGAGCCCCGGCCGCGACGACGGATACGACATTTCCGATTACGGCGACATCAATCCGGCCTTCGGCACGATGCGGGACTTCCGCCGCTTCATGCAGGAGGCGAAACGTCGCGACCTGCGCGTCATCACCGAGTTGGTCATCAATCATACCTCGGACCAGCACGATTGGTTCAAGCGCGCCAAGCGCAGCCCGACCGGCTCGAGCGCGCGCAACTGGTACGTCTGGAGCGATACCGATCAAAAATACCAGGGAACGCGCATCATCTTCACCGACAGCGAAAAATCGAACTGGAGCTGGGATGCTGAAGCCAATGCGTTCTACTGGCACCGCTTCTTCTCGCATCAGCCGGATCTGAATTTCGACAATCCGCGCGTGGTGCGGGCGATAGTGCAGGTTATGAAGCGCTGGCTCGATTGCGGGGTCGACGGATTCCGGCTCGATGCCGTCCCCTATCTCTGCGAGCGCGAAGGTACCAACAATGAGAACCTGCCGGAGACGCACGCGGTGCTCAAGCGGCTGCGCGCCGCGCTCGATGCTTATGCCGCCAACAAGGTGCTGCTGGCCGAAGCCAACCAGTGGCCGGAGGACGTTCAGCAATATTTCGGCAGCGGCGACGAATGCCACATGGCCTACCACTTCCCGCTGATGCCGCGCATCTACATGGCAATCGCGCAGGAGGACCGTTTCCCGATCACCGACATCATGCGGCAGACGCCGGAGATCCCCGCCAACTGCCAGTGGGCAATGTTCCTGCGCAATCACGACGAGCTCACGCTTGAAATGGTCACCGACGCAGAGCGCGATTATCTCTGGTCGACTTACGCCGCCGATCCGCGCGCGCGCATCAATCTGGGCATCCGCCGGCGACTTGCGCCGCTAATGGACAACGACCGACGCAAGATCGAATTGATGAACTCGATTTTGCTCTCGATGCCGGGCACGCCGATCATCTATTACGGCGACGAAATCGGCATGGGCGACAACATCTACCTCGGCGACCGCAACAGCGTGCGCACCCCGATGCAGTGGACGCCCGACCGCAACGGCGGATTCTCGCGCGCCGACCCCGCGCAGCTCTTCCTGCCCTGCATTATGGATCCGCTCTACGGCTACGATGCGGTCAATGTCGAGGCGCAGACTCGCTCGCTGCCGTCGCTGCTCAACTGGATGAAGCGTCTGATCAGCGTGCGCAAGTCGACCAAGATATTCGGGCGCGGCACATTGACCTTCATCCGCCCGGCCAATCGCGCGGTTCTTGCCTATGTGCGCCAACTCGACAATGAGGCAATCCTCTGCGTTGCCAATATCTCGCGTTCGGCGCAGGCGGTGGAGCTCGACATGAGTCCGTGGAAGGGCCGCGTGCCGCAGGAAATGCTTGGACGCACGCATTTTCCCCGCATCGGCGACTTGCCCTATCTAGTGACACTGCCGCCCTATGGCTTCTTCTGGTTCCAGCTCAACGTCAATCCGAAAACCGAACCGGAAAAGGTGCTACCGCGCGATATCACCACACTCGTCGTCGGCCATGGTTGGGAAAATGCCTTGTCGAACTGGACACGGCGCATTTTCGAGGCCGATGTGCTGCCGAGCTTCATGCCAGAGCGGCGCTGGTTCGCCGACAAGGATTCGCGCTCGATCTCGGCCAAGGTCTCGGCCGCGGTGCCCGTGGAGCACGAGGGCGGCCGCATCGCCTTCGTAGTCGTCGAATCCACCGGCCGACAGGGCGTGAGCCGCTATTTCCTGCCGCTCACGGTCCGCTGGTCGCGCTACACCATGATCGACAAGGGCCCCGCTAGCGTGCTTGCGGCGGTGCGGCGCGGAGCGAACGAAGGCACCTTACTCGATGCGACCGCTGAGCCTGATTTCATTTCCGTTCTGCTAACCAGGGTCCGCGCGGGAGAAACGGTCGGCAGCGAGGGACCGAAGATCGAGTTTCGCCCGACCTCGGCCTTTGCCGACGCGCCGGCTCCCGAAGTCAAGAGCGTCAATGCAATCGATCGCGAGCAGTCGAACAGCAGCGTGATTGTCGACAATCAGTATGTCGTCAAGATCCTGCGCAAGGTCACGCCGGGCGTGCATCCGGAATTCGAGATCGGCCGTTTCCTGGTCGACGTCGCGCAATTCCGCAACGCGCCGGCACTGCTCGGGACGGTCGAGCTGATCGAGGGCGAGAGTCGTACGGCGCTCGCGGCCGTGCACGCCTTTATCCAAAACCAGGGCGATGCCTGGGGCGTCACTAGTGCCTCGCTTGACCGCCTGATCGATGAGCAGCGAATGCTGCGCGACGAAATTGCCGCGGACACATCCGAGATGACTTCGATGCTTCAACGCATGCGGCAGATTGGCCGGCGCACCGCCGAGCTGCATCGCGCACTCGCCAGCCACGATGTCGAGGGGTTTGCGCCGGAGCCAATCTCGGCGGAGGACAGCGCGCGGTGGAGCGATGGGCTCCTCACACGCGCACGCCGCGTGTTCGATATGCTGCAAGGCAGCTCTCTCGCCGACCCTGCCGCCGCGACCGCCCGGAGATTGCTCGAGCAGCGCGAGGCAATCTTCTCGCATATCGAAGGCCTCAAGGCGGCCCGTTTTAAGGGCAGCAAGATCCGCCACCACGGCGATTTCCATCTCGGGCAGGTGCTGATCGCCAAAGACGATGCCTATATCCTCGATTTCGAAGGCGAGCCACGGCAGAGCCTCGAGCATCGCCGCGCCAAGGCCCCGCCGGCGCGCGACGTGGCGGGATTTCTGCGCTCGGTCGATTACGCCACCAGCGCCGCAATCGACCGCGCGCCCAATGTCAGCGCGGAAGAGCGCCCAATGCTCGCGCAGCGGATCCGTTCATGGGGCGCGCGTCTTTCGAGCGCGTTCTGGGAGATATACCGCAAGACGTTGACGGAAACGGACTTCTGGCCAGCCGATGAATCACAGGCTCGTGGGCTGCTCGACCTCTTCCTGCTCGAGAAGGCCTTCTACGAAATCGAATACGAACTAACCAACCGGCCGGCCTGGACGCATATCCCGCTCGAAGGCACGTGGCGCATTCTCGAAGAGCGCGGGGTGGTGCGATGAGCGAGCTTTCGCCCGGCGCCCGCGAGATCCTTGCCGGCCGCAACGCCGACCCGTTCCACTATCTTGGCCCGCATACCGAAAACAACCGCACCGTAGTCCGCGTCTTTCTGCCCAATGCGAACCGGGTAGTCGCGGTCAGCAGCGGCAGCGAGCGCGAGCTCGAGCGCATCGATCCAGCCGGCCTTTTCGCCGGGCCGCTCGACGATCCGACGCATTATCGCCTGCGCGCGTGCTTTGGCGACAGCGAGGTTGAGCTAGAGGACCCCTATCGTTTCCCGCCGGTTCTCTCCGACTTCGATCTCTATCTGCTGGGCGAAGGCAATCATCTGTTACTCTATAACAAGCTCGGCGCGCATCCGATGGAACTGGAGGGCGTGCTCGGCGTCGCTTTCGTAGTGTGGGCGCCGAATGCGCGCCGCGTGAGCGTGGTCGGCGATTTCAATTTCTGGGACGGCCGCCGCCACGCTATGCGTGTGCGCGGCAACGGCTACTGGGAAATCTTTGTGCCGGGCGCAAGCGCGGGCGACAAATACAAATACGAGATCATTACGCGGGCGGGCAATCTGCTGCTGAAGGCTGACCCGGTCGGCTTCGCCAGCGAGATGCGCCCCCTCACTGCTTCCGTCGTCATCGATAGCGCGAAGTTGCCGCGGCCGCGCGCAGCGCCCGACGGCGTCAATTCGCTCAATGCGCCGATATCGATCTATGAGGTGCACCTTGGCTCGTGGCGCAAGAAAGGCGAGCATGGCCAATATTGGCTGACCTATCGCGAGCTAGCCGAGCAGCTGCCGGCCTACACCGCCGACATGGGCTTCACCCATGTTGAGCTGCTCCCCGTTATGGAGCATCCCTTCGACGGGTCATGGGGCTATCAGCCAACCGGCTTGTTTGCGCCTACAAGCCGCTTCGGCACGCCTGCGGATTTCGCGATGCTCATCGACGCGCTGCACGCCGCCGGCATCGGCGTGCTGCTCGACTGGGTGCCCGGCCACTTTCCCGATGACCCGCACGGGCTCGCGCATTTCGACGGCACCGCCATCTATGAGCACGCCAACCCCATGCAGGGGCGCCACCTCGATTGGGGCACGCTCATTTACAACTACGGCCGCATCGAAGTGACTAATTTCCTGCTCGCCAATGCGCTGTTCTGGCTTGACCGCTATCGCGTCGACGGACTGCGCGTCGATGCCGTGGCGTCGATGCTCTACCTCGATTACAGCCGGCCGGAAGGCGGCTGGATACCAAACAAGTTCGGCGGACGCGAGAATATTGACGCGATCGCCTTCCTACGCCGTACCAACACGGAATTGTTCAGGCAATTTCCCCATGCCACCACGGCAGCCGAAGAATCAACCGCCTGGCCGATGGTGTCGCGTCCGGTCGACTGGGGCGGGCTCGGCTTCGGCTACAAGTGGAACATGGGCTGGATGCACGACACGCTGGAGTACATCTCCAAGGATCCCATCTACCGCCGCTATCATCACGGCAATATCCTTTTCGGCCTGCACTACGCGTTCTCGGAAAATTTCATTTTACCGCTATCGCACGATGAAGTGGTGCACGGCAAACGCTCGATCCTCGGCCGAATGCCGGGCGACCATTGGCAGCGCTTCGCCAATCTGCGCGCTTATTACTCCTTCATGTACGGGCATCCCGGCAAGAAGCTCGTCTTCATGGGCTCGGAATTTGGCCAGGATAGCGAGTGGAATCACGATATCAGCCTGCCTTGGCATCTGCTGGAGCAGCCCGCACATGCCGGCGTTCTGCGCCTGGTGCGCGATCTCAACCGGCTCTACCGTGCGCTGCCGGCCTTGCACGCGCTCGACTGCGATGCCGCCGGGTTCGAATGGCTGGTCGCGGATGATTCTGGCAACAGTACCTATGCCTGGCTGCGCAAAGGTCGCGAGGCTCACGAGCGCTGCGTCGTGGTGGTGAATTTCACCGCGCAGATACTGCGCGATTACCGCGTGCGCGTGCCTTTCGCGGGCCAGTGGCGCGAAGTGCTCAATTCCGATGCCGCAATCTATGGCGGAAGCAACGTGGGGAACGCGGGGGCGGTATCCGCCGTTGTGACGCGTGACACTCCGGAGCTCCAGATTGTTGTCCCACCCCTTGCTGCCGTCTTTTTCGTTCCTGCGATTGAATAACGGTCACGTCTCGGCGGGCTCACCGCATCCGCTCGGCGCCACCTGGGACGGTCGCGGGACCAACTTTGCCCTTTTCTCAGCCAATGCCACCAAGGTGGAACTGTGCCTGTTCGACCGCGAGGGGCGGCGCGAAACCGAGCGCATCACGCTGCCCGAACGCGCTGACGACGTGTGGCACGTCTATCTTTCGCATGTGGCGCCCGGCCAGCTTTACGGCTACCGGGTACACGGGCCCTATGCGCCGGAAGCCGGCCATCGCTTCAATCCGCACAAGCTCCTGATCGACCCGTATAGCAAGCAGCTAGACGGGCATTTCTCATGGAATGACGCGCATTTCGGCTATCGCAACGGGCACAAACAGGCCGACATGTCGTTCGACCGGCGCGACAATGCACGCTTCATGGTCAAGTCGGTCGTCGTCGATGTCGCGCACACCTGGAGCCGGGCACGCCGCCCCGCGACTCCCTGGGAAGACACCATCATCTACGAGGCCCACGTCAAAGGGCTCACCCAGCAACATCCGGATGTGCTTTCGCATGCCCACGGTACCTTTCGCGGCCTGTCGGAGCCCAGCCTGATCGCGCATCTGAAGAGGCTCGGCGTCAGCGCGATCGAGTTGCTTCCGATTCACGCCTTTCTCGACGACCGCTACCTGGTCGAGCGCGGGCTCAGGAATTATTGGGGCTACAATACCCTCAGCTTCTTCGCGCCTGAGGCGCGTTACGCCACCGGCAACGCGATCAACGATTTTCGCTCGACGGTTGCGGCGCTACACGACGCCGGCGTCGAGGTAATCCTCGACGTCGTCTACAACCACACCTGTGAAGGCAACCAGATGGGTCCGACGCTGTGTTATCGCGGCGTCGACAATGCCTCCTACTATTGGCTCAAGCCCGATCAGCCGCGCTACTACGACGATTTCACCGGCACCGGCAATTCGCTAAAGCTCGCGCATCCGCGCGTCCTGCAGATGGTGATGGATTCGCTGCGGCTGTGGGTAGAGGTATTTCATGTCGATGGCTTCCGCTTCGATCTCGCCACCACGCTCGGCCGTGACCGCGTCTTCGACCGTAATGCCTCCTTCTTCGCCGCGATCCGGCAGGATCCAGTGCTCTGCAACGTCAAGCTGATCGCCGAACCCTGGGATTTAGGCATGGGCGGCTATCAAGTCGGTGGCTTTCCAACCGGCTGGTCGGAGTGGAACGATTTCTACCGCAAGACGGTTCGCCGCTTCTGGCGCGGCGAAGGCAGCCTGATCGGCGATCTCGCTCATTGCATGACGGCATCGTCGGCGCAATTCCAGCACAACGGGCGCGGGCCGCGATCAAGCATCAACCACGTGACCGTGCACGATGGGTTTACACTCGGCGATCTCGTAAGCTACGAGCACAAGCACAATGAGAAAAACGGCGAGCAGAACCGCGACGGCTCGGACGATAACCTGAGCACCAATTGCGGCACGGAGGGACGGACGAACGATAAAGACATTCTGACGCTGCGGAGAAGTCTGCGGCGTAATCAGCTGGCGTGCCTGTTTCTCGCGCAGGGCGTGCCCTTGCTACTCGCGGGCGACGAGGTCAACAACTCGCAGGACGGCAACAACAACGCCTATTGTCAGGACAACGAGACCGGCTGGGTCGACTGGTCGCGGCTCGGCAGTAACGATGATCTGACCGATTTCGTCGCTGAGCTGACCCGCCTGCGGCAGCGCTTTCCGCAGCTCAACCCGCATCGCTGGGTGGAAGGCAAGAAGGCGGACGGCTCCTACGACGTGAAATGGCTGACGCCGCAGGGCGCGGAAATGGGCGAAGCCGACTGGAATTTTCCGAACGGACGCTTCCTCGCGTACGTGCTGGGCGCGGTGACCGAGGGCGGCAAACCGCTGCTGATTGTACTCAATGGCGCCGACGAGACAGTCGACATCACCGGCCCGGAATGGCCGGCCGTCGCGCGCTGGCAATGCGTCATTGACACTACAAATGGTCAGTCGAATTCGGCGACGCTCGAGCTGGGTGGACACTGGCACGCCCCTCCGCGATCCGCGCTCGCCTTCGCAGGCGAGCCGTGAGCGAGACGCCGCGTTTCGGCCCGCGGTTGACCGACAGCGACGCGGGTCCTCGGGCTGAAGGCGCGAGGCCAGGGTGGGGGACCCATGACGGATACAGGACTCTACTGCGGTGCAATGAGAGGTTACCGCGGTGCGGCAGAGGTTGAAGGACAAGGGCTTTGTGAATTGCCTCGATCAGCTTCGTATCGCCTTCATTGCCAGGCCAATTGACCCGGAGAAAACCTGCGACGCGAGAATACATGAGCGGCTGGCAACGAATTGGCGTGGTGATTTCGATCCTCTGGCTTATAGGCGTCCCGATCTATCTCATGATCGATCAAAACCAGAGCGCCAGCAGGGTGTACGAAAGTTGTTTGCAAAACGCTTATCTGATCTACGGGCCAGTAGGATATGAGGGCGATAACCCCGCCGAATTTCACCTTGCGAGCCAGCGGTGTTCGGAAACCCGCAACCGAATGTTCATGTCGCCTAAGAAGTTGATCGGAGTTCTTTTGGGTCAGGACAAAGAGTCATGGGTGATCTGGATAGCCATGTTTGTCCCACTCACCTTGTTCTGGGTGATTGGCGGGATTGTAATCGCCACAGTCCGCTGGATATTCCGTGGCTTTGTACACCGATCAAGTTGAGCGCTCGCTCTTGTTTTCCATCGATTGGGTAGAAAAGGATGGACCCCTGGTAGCGCCGTCCTTGAGTGGCGGCTTTGGATCAACCGTGACTTGGCAAATCATTTAGCAAGTCTGAGGGGCAAAGTTGACTTCGACTACGCTCCACAGGATTCCTGTTTGCCGACCGTGATTTTGGCCAGCGATCAACAAGAGCAATGGCTCGCCGGCACAGGCTCCCGGAAACGCGATTTGATTCAACTCAAGGACACTCGTACCCCTGCTATGGAACTTTTGACATCAGGTGAGTTCCAAAACGAACTTTGAAGGCGAGAAAATAGGGGTGTCTGAATGTCAATGACGTACAAACTGGGGCTTGCGATCTTGTCGGGGGCCGCGTTTGCCTTTGACTGTCACGCAGGCTCTAACAATTCTGCTTGAAACTGCTCCTTGAGCCATTTTTGAGATCGGACAAACTGAGGTCGTGGCAAATGGCGGCCTCTTTCACTGAAGGGATCAGCGGGCGTTCCCATGAAAGAAAAAAGAGGAATTCAGCGCCGCCGTCGAATAGGTGTTAGCTTCGAATAGAACATGCGCGACTAAGAAACGGGCCTGCGCTCTTTTGTCTCTCAGATCGTCCTTGCTCGTACGGACCTCTTAGCTATATTCTTTTGCCAACACGGGTCGGGGGTTCAACAACTCGATGGAGCCCCGCTATGAGTACGGATTTCACTGAACAATGGAGCAACATGCAGAAGATGTTTCTGCAGAGCTCCGAAATTTCGGCCACGTTTAGAGAAAATGCTCGCCAGTTTTGGGAAAACCAGGGAAAGGTTCTGGACAACATGCAGGCGCTTGCGAATGGCTGGTTCGAGCGGCGCCGTACCGGAACTCACGCAGCACGCGAGGCCGCGGAGCGTATGTACGCAACCAAGACATACTTTGATCTGGCTCAGGAGTATCAGGCTTGGGCCCGCGGAGCATTCGAGCGGATCATGGCCGACCAGGAACAAATCATGGCGGCAACAACCAGTGCGCTCGCGTCGCCGCCATTGACACCTTCGGTAAGTGAAAAGGAGCCAGAGCAGCCTGCGCGACCCGCCCGCTCCAAGACCGCTGCGATGTGAACGTTAGGTCTGTTTCACCCTAATAAGCAGAGCGGGGCCGTTGCCGACCCCGCATCTGCCGTAAAATAGTAGGTCATCCGACACATCTATTTTAATATTTTAAACTCGACTCTCGATTTGAAACTCGACTCTCTTGAAGCTCGACTCTCACGCATTTCAAAGCCATCCAAGCATCAAACGTGCCGACGAAATAGGGTTCCAAGGTCAAGTTGTGCAATGCAGAATCCTTGAGCAGCAAATGGCACCAACGGGGTTTCTGTTTGACGCAGCCAGTCACTTTCGGGCACACTCTCAAGCGAGACGGCTTGGTATCCTGGGGATGGGAACGTGGCCAAGATTTATCCGTTGGTTACCGTCCTGCTGATTGCTGCGGCGATGGTATTAGTTCGCATGATCGTTTAGGCGACGTGCGTCAGCTGACTCTCGTCCGCAGTGCGCCTCGAAGGTCTCGATGGCGCGCGTGATGCGGTATGTGAGATGACTGTCGCTCTCGACCGGCAACGTGCCGACGATCTTGTAGAGGCCAGGCGCGGCGCTGTGTTTGATAAAGTTCATTACGCGTTCTTGCTCAGGCTTAGACGGGCGCAAGCAATCTCCGCCGGAGTTTCTTGTCACTTTGACGATACTCCCCTGGTTGTTAGCGCCAACGTGCGGACCAACGTGGTCCAGCAAACAAGAAACCAAAGAAACTCGGGCCACGATAATAGCCGCGATATATATGCGCCGGTCTGGACGAGTTATTAGACCGCCGCTCCATTGCACTGTCGGCTACCGTGCGCTCGCTGCCTTTGAGGACAGCGATCATCCGAGAATCTCGGCCATAGACGTCTTCGCGCAGCTGCAGCTTGCCCTGCTCGTCCACAAACGCCGTTTGGTAGGTCAGGTGCACTGGTATAAACCTTGGAAGGTTGATATTGATCTCCTTGCCGCCGAACATCTGTTCTAAACGCGCCTCACTGTAGTTCTCGTCCGGCACCACCAGCGACAACAGCTTTTCGGCGTAGGTAAGCGGATTCTCAACCCGCATGCAGCCATGGCTGTAGGCCCGCCGCTCGCGTGCAAACAGGTACTTGTCCGGCGTGTCATGTTGGTAGACCAGGAACTTGTTAGGGAAATTGAAGCGGATGCGACCGAGCGCGTTGGCAGCGCCCGGTGGCTGCCAAATACGGATGCTACCGTCCCGGGTGTAGTCGACTTTCAAACCAATACGATCGAGTGCCCGCGGATCTTCCTGCAACGCTGGAAGGTACTCTTTTTCGATGATTGACTGGGGCACGTTCCAAGTAGGGTTGATGGTGATGAATTTCATATCCGCGCTAACCATCGGGGTCGGTAGAGCGGGTTTACCAACCACGAGTTTAGTTTTCCAATATGCGTGTCCTTCATTGTAAAGCGTCAAAGTATAGTCTGGTACGTTGACAATGACGTACGGGTTGCCGAGATCGCGCGGCAACCAGCGCCAACGTTCCATATTGACGACAATAGTATCGATTGGATTGACCAACTGGGCGCGCGTTTCCCTGCGTTCTCCATTGAGCGCGCGCACGGTATTAGGACCGAGATTGCCATCAGCGCCGATGTCATTTTCGGTCTGGAACGCCTTCACCGCATCGCGGACGGCCTCGTCATAGAGCAGGTCGTCCTTATTACCTGGGATGTCGAGGCGTTTACGCAGCACGGCAACGCGCGTGTCCCGCATTCCGGGACGTAGGATCTTCCCATCAGGCACGCTTATCTGCGGCTCTTCCGACATTCCAGAAGGCTTAACATCGGGAGCGGCCGACCCCTTGCGCAACTCGGCAAGTTTGTCCCGAAGCGCCTTGAAGCCTGCATGCGGCGGGTTGAATGCATCGAGTACCTTCCCGACGTCGTTGCTTTCAGCGAGCCTAGACAAGACGTCGGTCGGATCCGGTGCAACTAGTTCATACTGGATATCTCTTCCGACGCGGGTGAAGTGGATGCGGCCGATCTGTGCATGACGCACGAAAGTTAGTGCAGACACGGTGAATTTGAGTTCGGTTTTGGCCAGTGCGTCAATCGTGACCTCCGAGTTGACATCGGGTGTGGGATAGTCGTTTGGATCGAGGCCAACTGCATCTGCCTGTGAAAGGTAGGCAATCGCCGATTTAGCACGTTCGTTGACAGAGTTGTTGTTCACCCATAGAGGCGCGTAATTATGCGCGCTGTAGTAGGCTGCGATGCCCTCACGGTCAGTTTTGCGGCTAACTAGGCGATCGAGCGCGCTGCTCGTTATCAGTTCGCGCAGCTTGTTCGGCACGCTACTTTCCGCGCTGATGGCCTGTGCGG
>Ga0207781_1000169_pt1 | contig 12842 bp, 10 predicted proteins | sample LuqExpMetageno51_FD_187809 | JGI IMG/M metagenome (GOLD analysis project Ga0207781, IMG submission 187809) | Tropical forest soil microbial communities from Luquillo Experimental Forest, Puerto Rico - Sample 51 (SPAdes) | ecosystem: Environmental > Terrestrial > Soil > Tropical forest ...
AGTATCTCCCAGAGCATCAAGTGCAATCGTTAATCCTCCCGAGGCCGACCCCGTCAGCGCAGCCAGCACGTTGGTTGCTGCGGCAAGCGAGACAAGCGGACCTCCTGAGATGCCTAGCACCCAATCGCGCACCAAGGCGAACGCGGGCATCTCGGCCACAACAGCGCCAAAGCCGACAAGGCTTGCTACGCTCAGTGCAGGAAGCACAGAAGCGTTGGCGCCAGCATCAACTGTTTCGCGCAACTTAGGCAGCCGTCCAAAATTTAACACCAATACCGTAATTATCGCACAGGCTAGCGCGGTGACGACCGCCCAAACACCGCCGACCGCAGCCAGAGATGTTTCGCCCCAACGTGGCTCCGAAAGGAACGAGGTGTTAAGTCTCGGCAGAATGATTAATGACATCGCCATGTTAACGGCGATCACAACGACAAGGGGGAGTGCAGCGACTGTCGCCGATGGAGCGGCTTCCGCCAATTGTCCACTGTCCAGTTCGGCGGGGTCGAACTCATGCGCAGTCGTTGCGCGTTCGCGTGCCACATTGACGCGTTCGACAAGTTTCGATTGCGCTGAGTCATTACTATAGTCGAAGCCTTGGCCCAAATGCCGAGCCTTGGCCTCGGCGCGGTTCAGCCACCACATGCCAAATCCAAACATGATGGCCGACGCCACAATACCAAGGCCCGGTGCAGCAAATGGCGTCGTTCCAAAGAATGGCATCGGGATGGCGTTCTGGATGGACGGAGTCCCGGGCAAAGCCGACATGGTAAAAGTGGAGGTTCCCAGCGCAATGGCAGCCGGCATTAGGCGACGCGGGACGCTCGCTGCCCGAAATAATTCTTGCGCCATGGGGCCAATGACAAAGAACGCAACAAATAAGCTGACGCCGCCGTAGGTAACCAGCGCGCTGGCAAGTACGACTGCCAGAACTGCGCGCCCATGACCAAGCTTGCGGATGATCAGATCTGCAATGGCTGTTACCGATCCGCTATCTTCCATCAGCTTGCCAAACAGCGCACCAAGTAGAAACAAGGGAAAAAACTGTGCGAGGAAATGCGATGCACTGGTCATGAATGTTTGTGTCCAGTGCGCTAGAAGCGGCTCGCCGGAAAATAGCGCGGCGGTAACCGCCGCGATCGGCGCGAGGAGCAGAACGGACCAACCGCGAAAGGCAAATCCGACCAGAAGGCCGAGGCCAACCAGAATGCCCAGCAGGCTCATGACTCAACACTCCGACAACAATACGTCAATGTCGGTGGTAGAACGGTGACCGAGGTCATCGGCGTGGTCATCCAGAAATTCGCTCGCTACGCGATGCCCTTCACCCCGTAGCATAGTTAGAAATTCCCATTCGGCATTGAGCTTCGAAGAGTAACCAAGGTCCGTCATCATTTCCGTCATAATTCTATGCGTCCGCATATTGGCCCAACGGAAACCCTCGCCCTTTCCTGGGTTGGACACTTCGCGCAGGAGCGCAATCATGCGCAATTCTTTCATCAGAGGTGAGTTAAAAGAAATTTCATTGAGTCGGTTGAGAATTTCCGGTGCCGATCGCGGCGTGCCCGGTCTCTCTCGCGGATTGATTTGCACCAGGACCGAGTCATGAGCTTCGGTTTCTCGGACCAGGGGCGTGATGGTTGGATTGCCCGCGAACCCTCCGTCCCAATATGGTTCGCCATCGATTTCTATTGCCTGAAACATCGTCGGCAAACATGCCGAAGCCAGCAACACGTCGGGGGTAATCTCTAAGTTGCGAAAGATGCGCCCGCGGCCAGTTCGTACATTTGTTGCAGTTATGAACAACTTGATCGGCGAGCGGGCGAGCCGAGTAAAGTCAATACTTTCGGCGAGAATGTCACGCAAGGGGTTGAAGCCGTGTGGATTAAGATTGTAGGGAGAAAATATCCGAGTCATCAGGTCCATCGTGATGAAGGCAGGGTTCCAATCGAGCGTCCAGCGGCCCATCAGCCGATCGTAGGGGGTGCGTTGCAGCGGGCTAAGAGCAGCGGCGCGCGAAACGCGTTTCCAAAATTCGTCGAGTGCTGCGCGCGCACCCTGACGCCCGCTTTCAGTCCATCCAGCGGCCAAAACGGCCGCGTTCATTGCGCCAGCCGATGTGCCCGAGATCCCAACAATTTGCAGCCAAGGTTCCTCGAGCAGCCGATCCAGGACGCCCCAGGTGAACGCTCCATGAGAGCCGCCACCTTGCAGGGCGAGGTCGATCGGTAGTGAACTGCGTGGCCTTTCTAACGGCATCGTTGTCTCCTACGCATCTGAGCGTTTACAACACAGCAGGCTAAGTTCAGCGCGATGCGGGTTTTGGTTGGCTCACGCGAAAGCAGGCTACATATAGTGCCGGCAAGAAGATCAGCGTCAAAACGGTGGCGACGAGAAGTCCACCCATGATCGAATAGGCCATCGGGCCCCAGAAGATCGTCGGCGCGATGGGTATCATGCCCAGTACCGTTGAGATCGCTGTGAGCATGATGGGACGAAAGCGCGACATTGCGGCTTCGACCACTGCGTCCCATATCCCCTTGCCCTCCGCTCTCTCGGACTCGATCTGGTCGATCAGGATCACGGCGTTGCGTGCAATCATCCCGAGAAGCGCTAGGATTCCCAGGATGGCAACAAACCCGAGCGGCTTGTTGACGAGGAGCAGCGCGGCGACGACGCCGATCAGTCCCATCGGCGCAACACTCAGTACGAGGAACAGACGGCTGAAGCTCTGAAGCTGGATCATCAGGAACGTCACGATGATGAGCAGCATCAGCGGAACCACTGCAAATACGGAAGCCTGCGATTGTGCGCTCTCCTCGACAGTGCCGCCCATCGCGACGTGGTAACCACTGGGTAAGCCGGCCTCGAACTTGGTCACGGTCGGGGCGAGCGCGGCAACCACGCTTTCCGGAGTGTTTCCGGGCGTCACGTCGGCCTGGATGGTTAAGGTCGGCACGCCGTCCCGGCGCCAGACCAGCGGAAGCTCCTGCTCGAAATCCAATGTCGCAAATTGGCCGAGCGGCACGGTTCGGCCGTTCGGCAGTGGGAACATCAGATTGCGCAGGGTCGACAGCGAAACGCGTTGTGAGTCCTTGGCCCGCATAACGAGGTCGACCAGATAAATACCGTCGCGCACTTGGGTGATGGGCAGCCCTGACATCACGGTGTTAAGGACCGTGGCGATCGACTCTGAGCTCAGGCCGAGGAGTCTTGCCTGGTCCTGATCGATGCGAACGCGGACCTGCCGGGCGGGCTCCATCCAATCGAAATTGATCCGCCGCGTCCGGCCGTCAGCGGCAACGGTCTGGGCAAGCTGCAATGCGATCTCCCGGACCTTGTTGATGTCCGGTCCGCTGACCCGGTATTGCAAAGGCCAGCCAACGGGCGGCCCGAGCTCCAGCGGTGCAATACGCGTAATGGCGTTGGGAAATTCTTCTTGGAGCATGCGCTCGAGTTTTTCACGCAGCCGTTCGCGGGCGCCGACGTCCTTGGCGATGACCACGAACTGGCTGAAGAAGGGGTTTGCCAGCTCAACGCTGAGCGGCAGATAGAACCTGATTGCACCGCGCCCGATATTTGTGCTCCAGCGCTCGACATCGGGATCGTTCTTGAGGACTGCCTCGATCTTAGCTGCGGCGTCGCTGCTCGCGTAGATTGAGGCATTCTGCGGCAGCCTTAGGTCGACCAGGAGTTCCGGCCGGTCCGAGGACGGAAAGAATTGCCTCGGCACCGACGGAAGGGCCAAGAGGGCTACGCCGAAGCAAGCGAGCGTCAACAGAATGGTGAGCCAGCGCATTCTCATCGCCGCGATGAGCATGCGGCGAAAGATGCGGAGCATGAAACCCGGCTCGGACGATTGCTGCACCGTCGGCTTGGCCAGGAACGCGACGCCTAGAAGCGGGATGAAGATAACCGCAACCAGCCAGGACGCTAGCACCGCGATGCCGACCACGGCAAAGATCGAGAACGTGTATTCGCCGGCGGAGCTCTTAGCGAAGCCGATGGGTACGAAACCGGCCATAGTGACGAAGGAGCCAGTTAACATCGGAAACGCTAGCGTCTGGTAGGCGAAGGTGGCCGCCTTTTCCTTCTCATCACCCGCTGCAAGCCGCATCGTCATAGCGTCGATCGTGCTCATAGCGTCGTCGACGAGCAGCGTTAACGCGATGATGAGTGCGCCGAGCGAAATACGCTGCAGGTCGATGCTAACAAATTGCAAGATCGGAAAGACGAGCGCTAGCGTCAGCGGGATCGAGCAGGCGACGATTGCACCAGCTCGAAGCCCGAGGCTGATGACACTCACCGCCATGATGATGGCGATCGCTTGCCAAAGCGAGGCCATAAACTCGCCAATTGCGGTCTGGACCACTGACGATTGGTCCGCCACCAGAACCGGCTCAATCCCGACCGGTAGATCGGCGGTGATCTCGTTCATAGTCCGGCGAATGTTCTGCCCGAGCGCCAAGATGTCGCCGCCCTCCCGCATCGCGATGGCAAGCCCGATCCCCGGTTTGCCGTTAATGCGGAAAATCGGCTGCGGCGGATCAACGAAGATTCGTCTGACCTCGGTAATATCGCTCAGGCGGAGCAGCCGGCCGTTCGCAGCAATGTTTATGTTCAGAAGGTCGCGCTCAGATTCGAAGGCGCCCGATACACGGAGCATGAGTCTTTCATCGCCAGTTTCCAGCGTCCCGGTGGGGCTGACCGCGTTTTGCGCCTGAATGGCGGCGATGAGCGCCGCGCGGTCGATACCAAGGCCAGCGAGTTTTTCAGTGGAGAACTCGATTATGATCTGCTCGTCCTGTGCGCCAAGGACTTCGATCTTGGATACGTCGGGAACGTTTAACAGGCGCGTGCGGATCTTCTCAACATGGTCACGAAGCTCGCGGTGGGTGAAGCCGTCTGAGGTGAAGCCGTAGATGATACCGAACGTGTCGCCGAACTCGTCATTGAAACCTGGACCGACGACACCCGAGGGCAGGGTATGGCGCATGTCGCCTACACTCTTCCGGACGTGATACCAGATATCGGGTACTCTCCTGGGCGGCGTGCTGCCTTTCAGGTTCACAAATATGGTTGTGGAGCCCGCGCGGGTAAAGCTGCGCAGGAAGTCGAGGTTCGGCGTCTCCTTGAGGGTTTGCTCAAGGCGATCGGTCACCTGGTCGAGCGTTTCGTCGAGGGTTGCACCCGGCCAAGCGGCCTGGACGATCATCGTCCTGAAAGTGAACGCAGGGTCTTCATTGCGGCCGAGGCGGAAATACGACATTAGGCCCGCCGCCACGGTGATCAGCATGCAATACACCACGAAGGAGCGATGGTTCAGCGCCCATTCGGAAAGATTGAATCGCATCATTTCGCCGCTTCCAGCAGGCGGACCTTCTGCCCAGGATGTAGAGCCTGAACTCCCGCAGTCACGACGATGTCTCCCGTATCGAGCCCATTGGCGATCGCGACGGTTGCGGGGTTATGGCGAAGTACTTCGACATTGCGCAGCGCTACGACGAGGCTCGTCGGATCGACCAGCCAAACGGCAGGTTGACGATTATGTTCGGTTAGTGCGCTCGCGGGTATCTCTATGGTCGGCGCGGTCTCAAGTTGCATGCGCCCAATGACGGTCGCGCCGAGGCGCATGGCGGCGGGCGGATCGGTTAGGCCGACCTTGACTTCGAAGGTCCTGGTGACCGGATCGGCCTGCGGAGATACCTCACGCACGCGCCCGACTGTGTGCACGCCTGGGTCATCTGTAAGGCTCACATCGATGAGTGGCTCGCGCGGAGCCAATCTAAGGACTTGGCCGGACACGTCGAATACCGCATCGCGCCCGCCTTTTGGTGCCATGCGGATGATCTGTTGACCCGCCTGCACAACCTCGCCGGGCTCCGCCGCGGTCGCGACTACGACGCCGCCAGCGTCCGCCCTCAATTCGGTATCGTGCACGCGATCCTGAGCAATGTGTAGCTGTGCTTCGGCGGTTTCTAACTGGGCACGCGCGGTATCGCGGGTCTGCTCAGCGCGCTCATATTGAACCCGCGATGCAACGTCCCGTGCCAGAAGGAAGCGCTGGCGTTCATAGTTGTTTTGCGCTTCGTTGAGCTGCGACCGGGCCGCCGCAACGGCTGCTTCCGCCGACCGCAACGCGTTTAATTCGTTGTGCGGCTCAAGCTTGGCCACGATCTGCCCTGGCTCGAGCATGTCGCCGACATTGGGGCCGCGTTCGATCATACGACCACCGATACGAAACGACAGCCGGGTTTCGTTCTCGGCCTCGATGCGGCCGGTATAGCTGACGGTTTCCCCGATGTCGTGCTTGACGGCCGTCACGGTGCGCACCGGCCGTACTTCGGCCTTCGGCGTTTCGTCCTGGCGCTGGCACGACGATAGCAGGATCGCGACCGTAATCGACGCTATCGCGGTCCAAGCCCCTCGACTTTCGAGTTCCATGCAGTGCTCACAAAATGCCGCCGACTGATGGTCTGCACAACAACCGGTCGAGAGCGGAGGGCGGGCTTAATGCAGTTTGTGACGACATTAGTGTCCTTCCCCGTTGTGTCGTTACTGACTATGAGCATTGCCGCAAAGAACACCGTGGCAATCGCGGCGACGTCAAGCGCGAGAGGATACCGCTCTTGGCATTCGAAACGACTAATCTTTAGGTATTATTATTATATTCTAGAGTTCAGGCGCGCTTTGTAATCTTGCCAGATAGGATCTGGGCTCAGCGCGTAGTTGGTTGTCTGATTGCTGGCGCGGGCATGACAATCTTGACACAGATCTTGAGAGCCAGACAGGAGCACAGCGCTGCTGGATTGGGCGGCTAACGACCCGGCCATATCTGACGAAGGCCATCGCTCGCCACGTATAAGACCAAGAAGTAGTACAGAATGTAGAGATTGTATGTCTGGCCGTCGCCGGTATAGAGCAGTCGCGTGCGGCCAGCGAGCGCGCCGACAGCGCCTCCGAGCCCCGCCCAGAATTCGTTTGCCCACGGCGGGGTTAACAACGTGAAGACGCGCCTGCACGTCTCGTAGACGCCGGCCGGAGAGCGGCCGCGGACCTGTGGCCAGCCGGCCGTTCTCAGCAGCCAGAAGAGCCCGAACAAGACCGCCGCGGCAGCAACCGCGAACACCATCGTCGGCACAGGGTTCCAGTAGCCGTAGATCAATTCGAGCGACATGCCCTGCCACACCAGGGTCGATGCGAACTGGGGATCGATCGCCCTAGAGATCGGCTCGATTAAGAGCTTGGGAAAGAAAGACATCACGACGATGCCTGCGATCAAGAGATACTGCGGGACCAGCAGGGCGATCGGCGCATCGGCGATCCTGTCGTATCCGGCCTTGCGCGGGCCGAGAAAGATCGCCTGGATGAAGCGTGCCATGTAGAGGAAGCCTACGAAGGTTGCCAGAAGCGTCATGATCGCGGGCCCGTACCAGCCCTTCTCGATCATCGCGCTCAGGAGGAGCCACTTGGCGCCGAAGCCCGCGAGCGGCGGCAGGCCTGACATGGCCACGATCGCGATGGTCGCTGCAGCGAACGTGAGCGGCATGACCGGCGCGAGTCCACCTAGATCGGCCAACAGGCGCCGGCCTGTGCGCAGAATGAGCGCCGCGGCGGTGAGGAATAGGATGCCCTTCACCATCAGATGATTGGCGATGAGATAGAGCGCGGTGACCCAGCCGAGATGGCTCATCAGCGCGATTGCCGCCATGATGTAGCCGAGCTGGCTCATGCTCGAATAGGCCAGCATGCGCTTTATGTCGTCCTGGCGCACCGCCAGCACGGCCCCCGCGAGCGTGGTTAGCATGCCGATCCATCCGAGGACATGTGCGAGATTGAGCGTGACCTCCGAACGGATGGCGAGATAGGTCCCGACCAGCAGGCCGAACATCGATGCCTTGCTGACGACCGCCGAGAGTAGCGCGGACACATCATCGTCAGCTTCCGCATAGGCGTCTGGCAGCCAGACATGGACGCCGACGGCCCCCGCCTTGATCAGGAGCCCGATTGCCAGGAGCAGAAAGACTGGGACGTTCTCTGGTCCCGCCGCGCGCAGCGTCGCGAGCGCCGTGCTGCTGGCTGCCGCATCCATCAATGCGAATCCGGCGAGCAAGAAGAACGCAGCCGCCAGCGAGAACAGCAGGTAGCGCAACGCATGAATCGCGGCCTCGCGCCGCCGCAAGATAAGAAAGTAGGACGATAGGGTGATCAGCTCCCAGATGAAAAAGAACTCGAGGCTGGTCGAGGCCCGCGGCAGGGCCGCCAGCGATAGCAGCATGATGGCGAGCAGCGGGTAAAAGCCTGGCCTGCGGTCGCGCCGCTCGAGACAGGCGATCGACACGACCAAGCCGCCCGCGAGCAGCAGAACCGCGAACAGGAGGTTGATGCCTGACAGGTCGCGGATGAGCCACAGGCCGCCAACCAACACCGCCGCGAGAGCGATCATGCCGTTCACCCGCGCGTCCAGCCGCTCGAGCGGGTAAAGTGCGAGGCCCGCGGCAAGCGGCACTAACACCCACGGTGAGGTGATGCCCGCGAGGATCGCCGTCAGGTAACCGCACCCAACCAGCAGCACGGCCATCGCGAACACGGGCAGCAGCTCAATCCCGTTGCGCGGCGACTCGTCGGCATTGGCGGGCGAATGGACGATCCGACCGAACCAGCGGAATAGATAGGTCGCTTCGAGCAGCGAGCCGGTGAGCACGATCACGATCCAGACATAGCGCTGGCCCGCTGCCAGGCTCAGGACCAGTTGCCACTTCGCCCAGAAGCCCGGGAACGGTGGCAATCCGGAGATCGCAGCCAAGAGAATGCCAAACAGGAGGATTGCGCCGGGTTGTCCAGAGAGTGACGACCAGTCGAGCAGACGCTTTCCGCCGACATGGCCCGCCAGCCAGAACAGCCCGACCTTGGCGAACAGGTGATTGACGAACAGGCCGCCGACCACGAGGTAAAGAACGGAGCCTTCGGCTTGAAGCTCTTGCAGAAGACACGCAGCGAGTGTCATGAGGCCCATCTGGGCGATCGACGAATAGCCGAGCAGTCGTTGTGCTCTGGTCTGCCGCAGCCCGATCAGGTTCGAAAACAGGAACGTGACCGCGCTCAGCGCGGCAATGAGCTCAAGCTGGCTGTCGAACAGCGGCAACAGCTTCAGCAGCGCAAAGAACACGCCGGCCGAAACGCCTCCCGAAATGAGCGCCGCGACGTCACCACGGGCGGTCTCGTATACATCCAGACCCCATCCGTTTGCGGGAAACGGTTTGAGCTCGAGCAGCAGGCAGGCGAGCAGAAACATCAGGGCAGCGAATCCGATGGGCCCGGCGACGGTCTCTCGCCCGGCAATCAGATCGTCGATGTTGAGAATCCCGCTCGCCGCATAGAGCAGTATCGTGCCAATCAGGAAGAAGGTCGACGCCAGGACCGTCGCCATCAGGTATTTGAAAGCCGCCGACAGCGCAGCAGGCGTATCCTGCAGGCTGAGCAGCCCGTAGGTAGCGATCGAGACCATCTCCAAGAACACGAACAGATTGAACAAGTCGCGGGTCATCACCATGCCCTGGATGCCCATGACCAGCAGGAGGTAGAGCAACATGGTGCCGTACTTTTTGTGCGTGAACGCGCCGGCGCCGAGCAGCGCGACCAGGTTGATGCATAACGCAAAGACCGCCTCGAGGAGGCCCATCCGCAGATTGATGGCATAGGGCGGGTTCGCGCCGCCGGTTAGGATGTCGATTGGCGCCGCGCCTTGCACAAGCCGCCACAGCGAGACGCCCGAAATCAGCGTCATCGCGGCCAGCGCGAGCACGAACGCCGCGGCGAGCCACCTGCGCCCCAGACGATCGACCAGCGGGATTAGGAAGGCGCCGCCGAGGCCGACGATGAAGATGTTGAGCGGATGAAGGGCGCTGCTTACCATTTCGACTCGGTGAAGGCGTCGATCGAGAGCGTCTTTTTGGAGTCGTAGAGCCGGATCGCATAGGCCAGCATGATCGCCGTGACGGCAAGCCCGATCACAATCGCGGTCACGACCAGCGCGGACGGGATCGGATCGACGGCGCGCGCCGGTGCTTCGGCCACGCTCAAGGCGCGATCCATGATCGGCGCCGTGCCGTTCGCGACATAGCCGATTGCCACGATGAAGATATGCGTACCCGTGCCCATCAGCGAGAAGCCGATGACGATCCGCAGGATGTTGCGATGTGTCAACATGCCCCAGACCCCGATCAGGATCAGCGCGAGGCCGGTGGAAAGAACAACGGTAGAGATCATTGGCTGCCTCTTTCAGTGGAGAGCTCAGGCCGGAACCGGTCGATGATGACGCTGAGTTCGCAGCCGACCTTGATGCCCAGCAGGATCGAGAGCACCGGAATCGCGCCCGCACTGAAGAACGCGCCGAACTGACCAACCGGCAGCACCCGATTGTCCAGGAATCCGCCGGCGACGATCATTCCGGCGACGCCGACGAGAACGAAGAGCACGCCCGCGACCGACTCGGTGTAGCTGAGAAAGTCGAGATCGAGTCGCCGGTGCGGGTCGGCGAGCAGCAGGAGGATCACGCTCGACGCGATCACCGCTCCACCCTGGAATCCTCCGCCCGCTGACAAGTGGCCGTTCATGATGATATAGGCCGCAAAGATCGCGATCAGCGGCACGAGCATCTGCGCGCCGGTCTGCACGATCTCGCTGGCCGGCCGAGGCGGCTCCGGCGCCTCCCCAGGCGAACTTTCATTGCGCCGTCCGCGCGCGGCCAGCACTAGGCCGACGCCCGCCGCTACCATGAACAGCACCGCCACCTCGCCGAGCGTGTCGAAGGCCCGATAGGTCAGAAGAATCCCGGTGATGACGTTGGCCGCACCGAGATCCCGTGGCACAAGTTCGACGTAGCGCTTCGCCAGCGGCAGCAGCGACTGACGCTCGGCGTAGTGGGCAGCAAGGTTCGCGAACACGAGCCCAAACAAGGCGACGGCGAGGACGATGGCAGCGCGCCGGATCATGAGCGGCCCCGTATCCGCTCGGGGGCGTCCCGGAGCGCGTCGACCACCGTCTGCGGCGTCATCGAAATCCGGATTCGATAGGCCGCCCGCGCCAGCGCGTGCGAGGACACCGGATTGGTCATCAGCACAAAACAGATGAGGATCACGAGCTTCAGCGTCCAACTCGGGTGATAGAAGGCGAGTCCCGCGAGTACCAGCGTGTTGCCGAGAGTGGACGCCTTGGTGCCGGCCTGCATGCGAGTGTAGGCGTCAGGCATCCGCAACATGCCGAGCCCAGCCGAGAAATGGAACACGGCGCCGGCAAGGACTAGGAAGCTACCGATCAGCTCCGCCATGCCGAGTCCTCCGCGCCAGCGGTCCGGCGGATCGCATAGAGGAAGATCAGTGTCGACAGGCCGGAGCCGATCGACGCCTCGGTCATCGCAACGTCCGGTGCCCCAAGCACCACGTAGCAGACTGCCGCGAACAGGCTCGCGAGCCCGCCGCTCACCATCGCGGCCATAAGGCTAGCGAGGCGAACTGCCAGGAGGCCGCTCGCGATGATGCTGGCGCAGAGCAGGTAGACCACTAGCTCGCGCATGGTGCTAGAACCCTCGTTCGAGATAGCGGGCGACCGCCAGCATGGCCAGGAAACTCAGCACGCCGTAGACCAGTGCCACGTCGAGGTAAATGAATCGGCCGGCAACGTGCGCATCGAGCGCGATTAGCGAGATCGACACGACGGTCAGCAGGTCGACTGCCGCAACACGGTCGACGAGCGTGTAGCCGAGCATAAGGCGCAGCACACCGAACGCGACGCCGAAAAAGATCAGCACCGCGGAGACGACCAGGATGCCTTCAGCCAAAGGTTTTCTCCAGGTGCTCCTCGAACGGGCCGGCGATGATGCGCGTTACTTCGTGGGGATCGGTCGTCTTCACATCGAGCCAGTGAATAAACAAGCTATCCTCGTCGATGTCGATCACCAAAGAGCCAGGCGTCAGCGCGATCGAGTTCGCGAGTGCGAGTCGACCCACCGGCGTTTTCAGCCTGGTCTTGATCTCCACGACGCCAGGATTGATGTCGATGCGCGGCGCGTACACGTAACGCATCATGTTGATGTTGGCGCGCACGAGCTCGACCGCAAAGACGCCGGTGAACCGGACGAAGTGATAAAGCCGAGAGGGGGAGAACCGGAGGTCCCGCCACGCGGCGGAATTGCGGATAAGCAAGTAAGCCAGCACCGCCGAAATCAGCGCGCCAGTCACGAGCGACTCGAGTGCGAGGGACGAGTTTGCAGCGAACCAGATGAAAGTTAGGAGAATCCAGAGCCCAACGAATCCGCCCGCTGCACTCGATCCGTGATCATCCGTTGCCATCTGTCAGCAACTCCCCACTATAAACGACACGAACGCTATTTCGCGTGCAGCCGAAAATCAACCACGCAAGCATTCGCTTAATCCAATTGGTGCCGCACTCTGCGTCATGCTGTCAGCGTAACGCGTATTGCTCCGCTCCCGCCTCAAACCGAAAATTGTAAATAGGGCGAACGTCGGCGACTGAACGAGACAACAGAACTTGCCGTGGCACGTACCTACGAGTTCTCCTATAATGTTAAAGCCTATAGCGATTGCACCTTGCGGAGCTGACGCTCGGGTTCCGCAAGGTGGTGCGCGATTACCTTAGCTTGAGCGTTCATCGTTTTACCGTGTCAGGGAGAATAGTCATGGATCTAAAGAAAAGAGTTGCTATCGTCACCGGAGCGGCAAGCGGCATCGGCAAGGAGATTGCGGTGCGTCTTGCGCAGCATGGCGGTGTTCCAGTGATCGCCGATCTTGATCTTAAAGCCGCCGAGGCGACCGCAAAGGAAATTC
>Ga0207781_1000170_pt1 | contig 12810 bp, 10 predicted proteins | sample LuqExpMetageno51_FD_187809 | JGI IMG/M metagenome (GOLD analysis project Ga0207781, IMG submission 187809) | Tropical forest soil microbial communities from Luquillo Experimental Forest, Puerto Rico - Sample 51 (SPAdes) | ecosystem: Environmental > Terrestrial > Soil > Tropical forest ...
CTTTGGCCATTAATCGTGATTTCCCATGGTGCGGACACCTCCTCGACCTTACAGCCGGCTAGTCTTTAGTTTGGCAACGTGCATGCAGGTAAACAACGCATGAAGTGATGGAAGGAGCAGTAGGCTTACACAAATCACGAGTGTTAGCCACCGCCTGCAAATCTCCGTCTCCCCCGCTCATACCTACCCCCACAACGGCCGGGTCGCAAGATCCGGCCGTCTCGCCGCACCGTTTCTCAGAATCTGGACCTCAAGAGCGCAATTCATTCGCGAATCTATTCCATTCGAGGACTTTAAGAGGCTGACATTAGCAAAGAATCTCGAACACACTTGAAACCGCAGGCCTTTCGATTGACGCCAGCCTGGCGATGCCCAAGTACCGGCATGCCGAGGCAACAGAGGGCTTTCGACGTTACAGCGTCGCAGCGGCGACGAACACCAAATCTTTCAACCAAGGCAGATGGCGCAATGAGTGTTGTTCTCCTTCAACTCTCGACGCCAAACCACGCGCTTTGTTGTCTTTGCCCGCATTTGGGCAGGATCTGCCGCATTGACACTGGCACGCCCGCGTTTCAGCCCGATTTCATTCACAAGCCACTGATATCTAGAGACTTGCTGCTGCTGCCTCATTGGAAGGGTACATGCATTGCAATCAGTCGTAAGCACAGTGAGGCTCTTATGCTGGTACTTGAACGTGGTATAGACAACGGAGTTCTTACCCGCTCCACCTACACAGACGAAAAGCAACTTAGCCATAGCTTGAGGCTTATGACCTGGGGGTGGGTAGAGATCGACGCCCTGCTTAGCGCGGGAGAAGTGTGGATAGGCAAGTATTTCTTCCGCCTTCAGCGCGGCGTCGAAATGCCTGGCACGCGGATTCGGGAAGTTGTGCCGCAACGCTATGACGAGTTGCTGACCGCCGATGATCGCAAGTTTCTATGGGCAATGGGCATATCGCTGGCGCAAGACCAGAGAGGCGAGGAAGGCCATGATCGAAGTGAACGCCGGAAGCGTTCAGCGGGGCCAGGCGCCCGGCGGTCGAGAAGGCTGTGTTTACCGCTCCCAACACCCCGCAACACAGTAACGAACACCCTCACTCCGAACGCTGATGGACGGTGCTTATGAGCAGGAAGGCGATTGAAATGTTTTGTAGCAATTTCAAAAACGGTAAATCAATGGGAGATGGTGGCCTCAGTCGTTTGCACCAGCCGGAAAGCGGGCGTTCAGGAGATCTCTCGTTCGGCAAACTACGAATTGCTGCAGTCATTCTTACTGCGGCAGTTGTATTGCTGAATTTAGGCACGGTGGGATGTAAGTACAGCCACGCTGCCGTTCCGAACATTGTGACCGAAGTCCTGGTTGCGCAGCCCATCGAGCGTGACGTGCCGCTGAACCGTGAATGGGTGGCAACGCTAGACGGCTACGTAAACGCCGAGATACGTCCGCAAGTCTCCGGCTACATCATCAGCCAGAACTACAAAGAAGGCGCCGCTGTCAGCAAGGGCCAAGTCCTCTTCGAAATCGACCCGAGGCCTTTCCAGGCAACTCTTGACCACGCCAAGGCGCAACTTGCGCAGGCAGAGGCGGAATTAGGCAGGACCACACTCGACGTGCAACGCGATACGCCCCTGGCCGAGCAAAAAGCCATTGCACAGGCTCAGCTCGATACCGAGATTCAGGCTAAGCTCGCCGCACAGGCCGCCGTCCAATCGGCGAAAGCAGCTCTCGAACGAGCGCAACTGGATCTCGGCTGGACCAAAGTTACCGCGCTCGTGGATGGTGTCGCAGGAATTGCTGAAGTACAAATCGGCAATTTAGTTGGACCCAACGTTCGCCTCACCTCAGTTTCGCAGGTGAACCCTATCAAGGTTTACTTTCCTGTGAGCGAACAGGAGTATCTGCGCGCACAGCATGTTACTTCGAGTGGTCAGGACATCAACCTCCTTGAAAGCTCCCCCGATCTGATCTTGGCTGACGGTACGGTGTACCCATACAAGGGGAAGATCTTGCTCACCGATCGTCAGGTGGACGTGAACACCGGAACCATCCGTGTCGTTGCCGCGTTTCCCAATTCCGGCAACAAACTCCGTCCTGGCCAATACGGGCGTGTACGTATTCAGACCAGCATTCAGCAACACGCGATTCTGGTTCCGCAAAGCGCGGTGAAAGAACTTCAGGGTGGATACCAGGTTGCGCTGCTGGGTCCGGATAACAAAGCCATTATTCGGCCAGTCAAGGCTGGACAGAAAGTCGGGACGATGTGGGTGATTGACGACGGATTAAAGCCAGGCGAGCAGGTGATTGTGGAAGGTATTGAGAAGGTGAAGGATGGAACGCCTGTCGTTCCCAAGCCCGCGAACACTCAGGTGGAGGGGCGTTAAGTCATGTCTGAGTTTTTCATCCGGCGGCCCATCGTCGCCATCGTCATCTCGGTCCTGATGGTGATCATTGGTGCTATCACGATCATCGGCCTTCCCGTCGCTCAGTTCCCCGACATCGCTCCTCCCGAAATACGCGTGCAGGCCATTTACCCGGGTGCCGATGCCGAGACCATGGAGAAGGCCGTAGCCACGCCCATGGAGCAGCAGATCAACGGCGTGGACAACATGGATTACATGTACTCGCTGAACTCGACAAACAATTCGAGTACGACCCTGATGGTCGATTTTGATCTCAAAACCGAACCCAACATGGATCTCATCCTTACCCAATCGCGTCAGGCGTTAGCGATTGGCCAGCTTCCTCCCGAGGTCAACCAGATCGGTATCGACGTGAAGAAGTCCTTGACCTCGCCGATGATGCTGATCGCTCTCTATTCCCCCAAGGGCACCCACGATGCGAAGTTCCTCTCCAACTACGGCTATATCAATGTCAAGGAGCCCATTGCCCGCTCCTACGGTGTAGGACAGGTCCAGATCTACGGCATCGGCGAGTACGCCATGCGCCTGTGGGTGAAACCGGATCAACTGGCGAAGTTAGGCATCACCGTCGGCGAGATTGCGAATGCGGTGCAAACTCAGAACACGGTGAATCCGGCCGGTCAGGTTGGAGGAGAACCATCCGCCGCAGGGCAGAGATTCACGTACGCCGTACGTGCCCAGGGCCGGCTTCAGACGCCGGAAGAATTCGGCGATATTGTCATCCGCGAAGGCGCTGATGGCGGGGTGGTGCGCGTGAAGGACGTGGCCCGGGTGGAATTGGGCTCGCAGGACTATAGCTGGCTGACGCGACTCAATGGCCAGCCGTCCGCGATCATCGGTATCTATCAGTTACCCGGTTCCAATGCGGTCGAAGCGGCGAAAGGCATTCGGAAGCTCATGGCCAAAATGAAGGAGAGCTTCCCGGCGGACGTGGACTACGCCGTAACCCTGGACACGACAGATGCCGTGAGGGCGGGCATGCACGAGATCGTCCAGACTCTTCTGGAAGCTTTTGTCCTGGTCATCATCGTGGTCTACATTTTCTTGCAAGACTGGCGTGCGACTCTAATTCCAATGTGCGCGGTGCCCGTCTCGCTGATCGCCACCTTCGCTGTCTTTCCGTTATTCGGTTTCTCGGTCAATACCCTTTCGCTGTTCGGGCTCGTGCTGGCGATCGGCTTGGTGGTGGACGATGCCATCGTCGTGGTCGAAGGCATACAGCACCACATTGAAGAAGGCTTGACGCCAAAGGAAGCTGCTCGCAAAGCCATGCAGGAGCTGACCGGCCCGGTGGTTGGTATAGCACTGGTACTGTCGGCGGTGTTCGTGCCCACGGTGTTCATTCCGGGCATCACGGGCCGGCTCTACCAGCAATTTGCATTGACCATCGCGATCTCCGTGATCATTTCAGCCTTCAACGCCTTGACTTTGAGCCCGGCGCTTGGGGCATTGTTTCTCCGGCCCAAGAAAGAGACGCATGGGCCGCTGGCGAAATTCTTCGCCTGGTTCAATCGCCAGTTTGCCTCCGGTACCAACTTCTATGTGAGCGCCTGTCGCGGCTTGATTCGCAAAGGTGCTTTGGCTGTGGTGGCGGTCGCTGCATTTGCCGTCGCCGGTGTCTTCTTTGGGAAAGTGCTGCCCTCAAGTTTCCTGCCCGATGAAGACCAGGGATACATGTATATCCAGATGCAACTGCCCGAAGCGTCCTCCCTTCAGGCTACATCGGACGCAGCCCGCGAGGTGGAAGCTGTCCTGAAAGGCACACCAGGGGTCAAGTACACCAGCACCGTTATGGGATTCAGTCTCCTCAGCCTCACCCGCACCAGCTACAACGCGTTCTTCTGGGTGACGCTCCAGCCGTGGGAAGACCGGAAGACGATAGAGGAGCAGTTCCAGGTCATTAAGGCGAAGTTGAACCTGAAGATTCTCACGCTTCCTCAAGGTACCGTCTTCGCTTTCTCTCCCCCGGCGATCGCCGGAGTCGGCACCTCGGGCGGATTCCAGTTTGTGCTGGAAGACCGTGCGGGAAAGAATCCCGAATTCCTGGTGAACAACCTGAACAAATTCCTCGAGGCTGCCAAGAAACGGCCGGAAATAGGGATGATCACCACCACCTATATTCCGAGCACGCCGCAGAAGTTCGTGTATGTGGACAAGGAGAAAGTGCTGAAGCAGGGCGTTAAGCTCAGTGATGTCTACGACACTCTTCAGGCGTTCATGGGCGGACTGTTCGTTAATTACTTCAACGACTTTGGCCGCGCCTGGCAAGTTCGCGTGCAGGCCGAAGCTGAATACCGCTCCAACCTGGACAACGTAGGACAGTTCTACGTCCGTAATGCTAAGGGCGAGATGGTGCCACTTTCGGCGCTGACCCGGTTCGAGTCGCGTTACGGTCCGGAATTCAAGATGCGCTTCAATCAGTATTCGTCAGCGCAGATTATCGGGAGCGCTGCGCCGGGCTACAGCTCAGACCAAGCGACCGCAGCCCTGGAAGAGGTCTTCCACCAAACCATGCCGTCTGAGATGGGCTTCGACTACATGGGCATGTCCCGCCAGGAGCAAAAAGCCCGTGAGGGCATCCCAACCTGGGTCATCTTCGCTGTCTCTCTGCTGTTCGTCTTCCTCATTCTCGCGGCGCTCTATGAAAGCTGGTCCCTGCCGTTCAGTGTGTTGCTGAGCACTCCGGTCGCCGTCTGCGGCGCCTTCGGACTGCTATGGTTGCGGCGCACCGTGCTTGGCATGATCTTCCCGGCCTTCATGGTCCAGATTGACAACGACGTTTACTCGCAGATCGGGCTCGTGATGCTGATCGGGTTGGCGGCCAAGAACGCCATCCTGATTGTGGAGTTTGCCAAGGAGCAACACGAAGTCTATGGCAAGGCGGTCGTCGACGCTGCGCTGGAAGGGGCAAAGCTGAGACTGCGACCAATCCTGATGACTTCTTTCGCATTCGTTCTCGGTTGCGTGCCCTTGTTTATCGCTACGGGAGCCGGTTCTGTGGGCCGGCAGATCATGGGCACCACCGTAATCGGCGGGATGCTGGCAGCGACCGGCATCGCCATCTTTATTATTCCCGCGTTATACGTGATTGTTGAGCGCATGGCCGAGCGTCGGGGAGACCAGCCCGAGCCAACTGCCGCTATCCCGCAACCGACGCCTGTAGAGGGGGACTAAATGAAACCACTGACATTAATTGTAGCCCTGATGCTGGTAGGTGCCGGGTGCACTGTAGGACCCAACTATAAGCGGCCGACTGTCGATGTGCCGGGCAGTTACCGCGGTTCGGCCCCGTCCTCGCAAGCCTCCCAAACCGATAAAGAGCAACCGTCGGCGATAGCTGCGGCCCAACCGCCTCAGCCGGCGATTCAATCACTGGGCGACGAAAAATGGTGGGAAGTCTTTCAGGACAAGCAACTGCAAGAACTGATCCGCACCGCACTCACGAATAATTACGACGTTAATATCGCGGCGGCACGCATTCTGAAGGCGCAGGCGGAGCTGGGTATCGTGCGCGCCGACCAGCTGCCCACAATTAACGCCGGAGCCGCGGCTATCAACTACGACATCCCGCGCGCCAAGAATTTCCCCAACACCGCAAGCAGCGTAAACGCCGTGGATGCCAGCTTCAATTGGCAACTCGACTTCTGGGGAAAGTATCGCCGTGCGACGGAATCGGCGCGGGCGAACCTCCTTGCCGCGCGCTGGGCACGGGAGTACGTGATCTCCACGCTGGTGAGCGATGTCGCCGCATCCTATTTTCAGCTTCGCGCACTGGACCTGCAACTGGAGATCGCGCGCCGGACCCTGGATGCGCGTAAAGAGTCGCTGAAGCTGACAAAGACGCTGGTAAGCGGTGGCGCCACCAACATGCTTGACCAACGCCAGGCGGAGCAACTGGTCGCCGCTGCGGCTGAAAGTATTCCAGATCTCGAACGTCGTATTCAGCAACAGGAGAACTACATCAGCACGCTGCTGGGGAACAACCCTGGCCCAATCGCGCGCGGCCTGCCGCTGACTGAGCAGCCACATCCGCCCGAGATTCCGGCCGACCTACCTTCCGCCCTGCTGGAGAGAAGGGCTGACATTCGCCAGGCAGAGGAGCAGCTTGTAGCTGCGAACGCGCAGATCGGAGTGGCGAAGGCCGCTTACTACCCGAACATTTCTTTGACCGCAAATGCCGGATATGCAAGCTCAGCACTCTCGAGCCTCTTGACGGGCCCGGCGGGATTCTGGGCATTCGGCGGCACACTGATGCAGCCAATCTTCAGCGGCGGCAGAATCAAATCAGGCGTGAAGTACACCGAGGCGCAGCAACAGGAATTCCTGCTGATTTATAAGCAAACAATCCAGCAGGCCTTTCGCGGGGTCTCGGACTCGCTGGTCGCATATCAGAAGAACCGGGAGTTCCGCGAATATCACGAGCAACTGACCGTGGCCGCCCAGGATTCAGCTCGGCTTTCTGAAGTACGCTATGGCGGTGGCCGCGCCAGCTACCTGGAAGTGCTGACGAATGAAACCAACTATTTCAATGCGGAACTGGGAATGGTTCAGGCCCAATTGAACGAACTCCTGGCTCTTGTGGATCTCTACCGAAACCTCGGCGGAGGCTGGCAGAGCTAATCGGCAATGCGGACCTGAAAGGATAGCAGTGGTAGTGAGTGGAAACTGAGTACTCACAAACGGCCGGCGATTCAATCTTAGTCCTACTGCGAGCGATGCCCCCATGCACACGAAGATGCTTCATGAAATTACCGCAGCCGTAGTTCTGGTACTGATTACGCTATTCGTGCAGTGTGTCGGGGCGGCCGTGCTCATGAAGTGGCTGAGAAGTGTCATTGAAACAGAGTTTCACAACCTTCGGATGTCCTCCTCGACTTTGCTTGTCATGCAAGCCACAATGGGGGTCATCATTCTACAGGGTCTTATCATTCTGCTGTGGGCGAGCTGTTATCGTTGGCTCTGCTTCTCTTCCTGGGAATCTTCCTTCTACTTCTCGGCAGCCAGTTACTCGACTGTAGGTTACGGCGATGTGCTGCTCCCGCCGAAGTGGCGCCTGTTTGGGCCCTTGGAGAGCATGCTCGGCGTGCTGATGTGCGGCTTGTCTGTGAGCCTTTTGTTCGCCCTAGTCAACCGGCTTCTCGATCGAGGGAAAGCTATTACACCTCAAAGAAAGGCGTAGTAACAGCAATGTCATCGCAGACTTTTTATGAGTTCGGGAACCCTTCTAACCAGGTTCCGATGACCGATCAGCTTTCAAAAACACCGACGGCTAGCGGCACGATTCGGACGTTAATGGAAGTTACAGCCGCTATCGACAAGCAGACCAGCTTGCAAGCGATGTTGAAGAGTCTGCACAAACTGCTCTCCGCAGTCGTTCACTTCGACAGCATCGGTATAGGCCTTCTTACACATGAGGGCAATTCTCTGCGTCTCATTGCTTTTGAGCGAGGTTCGGCAGGACCTCAACTCGTACTAGGTACTGAAACTCCATACTCAGGCACGGGGGCAGGTCGTGCAATTGAGGAGCAACGAACCGTCCACATTCCTGACGTTCGCGAAGAGCTCTTAAAGTTTCCGGGCATGGTATCGCAAACGAGCACGACCGGGGTTCGCAGTGCTTACATGGTTCCACTGTCCACACCGAGAAGAAAGCTCGGAGTGTTGTCATTCGCAAGGCGCAGCGAAGGCGGGGCAACACCGGATGAGCTCGCCATTATGCAGACCGTGACTTCTCATGTGGCAACCGCTCTTGAGAGCGCAATGGCGAGCGATGCTGCGGAATCGTATCAGAAACAGTTGCTTGGGGAGCGAGACCGCTGGAAACTGGTGCTTGAGATCAACAATCATGTGATTGCGTTTCTTGACGTTACGACGCTGCTCCGCTCTGCCTGCGAGTCGCTTCGGAACTACTTCGACAACGATTTCGCGGCGGTTTGGATCATCGATAAAGAACAGAACCGATTGGAAACTGCGGCTATGGATTTCCCCTCAGGCCGTGGCTTCATAGACGATGTGACGGTCGAGCTCACGGCTGAAGACATTCACCGGATGAAGACCCGTCAGCCCGAGCTATGGGGTCAAAAAGAATTGCAAGCGCTTCCAGAAACTGTTCGAGAGTCCTTTGCGTCTGAGGGTCTCGAGTCAATGCTGGTCACGGCACTCCGGATGGCGAACAGACCTTTAGGTGTGATTACCTTGGGGAGCAAAAGGGCGGGACATTTTCGCCACCAGGACCTCGATTTACTGGGGCAGATCGCCACGCAAATTTCTCTGGCCCTGGATAACGCTATGGCTTACGAAAAACTCAACGCCTCGCGGGATCAGATAGAGGAGGAGCGGCTTTACCTCGAAACGGAGTTGCGGGCTGAATACAACTTCGAAAACATTGTCGGCAGAAGCCCTTCGCTAATCAAAGTACTGCAGCAAATACAGATTGTCGCGCCCACAGATTCCACGGTGTTGTTGCATGGTGAAACCGGGACGGGCAAGGAATTGATTGCGCGAGCAATCCACAGCTTGAGTTCCAGGAAGAGCCGCACGTTCGTTCGCCTGAACTGTGCCGCCATTCCTTCAGGGCTGGTCGAGAGCGAACTGTTTGGCCACGAGAAGGGCGCGTTCACCGGCGCTTTGATGCAAAAGAAGGGCCGGTTCGAAATTGCTGACCAAGGCACGCTTTTCCTCGACGAGATTGGTGATATCAGCCTTGATTTGCAACCCAAGTTACTTCGTGCCTTGCAGGAGCAGGAGTTCGAGCGCCTTGGCAGTACCAGGACAATTCAGGTCGACGTGCGGCTGATTGCTGCAACCCACCGCGACCTGGGAGCAATGATACGAAATAATCAATTTCGGGAAGACTTGTTCTATAGGCTGAACGTCTTTCCAGTCGAGATTCCTCCGCTTCGCGACCGGCGCGAGGACATTCCCCTGCTCGTGAACTTTTTCGTCTCCCGTTTATCTCGCAAGATGCAGAAGAATATCGAATCAATTCCCAAGGACGCTATGGAAGCCTTAACGAATGCACCTTGGCCGGGAAATATTCGCGAGTTGGAAAACTTCATTGAACGAGCTGTCATCCTGACTCAGGGTAGTGACCTCAAGGTCCCTCTGAAGGAGCTAAAGAGAGCGTCAGTAGTCAGCAGCGCTACCACCGGTTCGACTCTTGAAGAGGCAGAGCGCCAGGCAATTATTGAGGCGCTCCAAGCTTCATCTGGTAAGATTTCTGGACTGGGAGGCGCGGCCGAACGGTTGGGGCTGAAGCGTACAACCCTCCAAAATAAGATGATAAAGCTCGGAATTTCGCGCTTGCCCGCCCAGGCCCGGCTCTAAGATCTCAGCGAGTAAGTTTCCGGCGCGTATACGAATCTGTCACTGCGAGTAGTCGGCCCGCGAGATGTGGAGCCGGCGGATCTTATTCTGGAGCGTGGTGCGCTTCAGACCAACCTGTTCTGCCGCACCACCCGCGCCGGCAACCTTGCCCGAAGCAGCCTTGAGAGCATCGATGATGGGCCGCCACTCGGCGTCGTGAAAGTTGGACATGGAGTTGGTGCGAGGCGCTCGCGTGGGGTTCCTCAGCTCTCCATCGGGACATACAACTCACTCCCCTGTGTGAGAATGACGGCGCGCTCGATGAGGTTTTGCAACTCGCGTACATTGCCGGGCCACGAAACATTCGCCAAGACTTCCATCGCTTGCCTTGGCACCGATTTGGTCTTCTTCCTCATCCGTCGTGACTGCTTGGAAACAAAATATTGAACAAGCAGCCGAATATCCTCTCGCCGCTCACGAAGGGCTGTGACTTGCCCTCCTCCAATCTCTCGCTTTCCTCATGGCAATTGCAAACCTGCGCTTTCGCAGCATATCCTCGTGATTGTCCACAGCCTCCATCATCTGTAGGAATTCAAACCCATTGACTCTCTTGTGCACAAGCAGCATGCGTATTTCGTGCCGCTCAAAGTCTAGCTCCGGCGGGATCTCAATCGGAAATACGTTCAATCGATAAAGGAGGTCCACCCGAAGTGTGCCGTCACGAATCGTTGCGCGAAGATCTCGATATGTGGCGGCGATGATTCGCGCACCGACATGGAGATTGTGGCTTTCCCTGTGGGAGACAAACGCCTCCGACGGCCCGCACGCATTCGATTGCGCAAACAGACGGATGGTTTCCTTCGGTTCTCGTCTTTGCCCGAACGTGTGTATTTGATCGAGTTCGGTTTCTTCCTTGAACTCTGTCGACTAACGGTAGGACGATCAATCCCGTTGTGGACGTCTATCGTCACCGCGCAGGTGGCAGCTGGGGTAGCGTTGAGAGTGCAAGATTATGGCTGACCGGAGTGTCGGGACGTCCATTTGTGCAGCACGAACTCCTGGAGGACGCCAAGGGCCATGCGGCTGCCGATGCCAACCAATGCACTGCGAGCCACTAGTCCTGCGCCACGGTCCTGGCTTGGATAGTAGGCGTTCGCAATTGCACCGGATGCCAAGTCGCCGATGATGTTTGAATAATTGATCTCACGACGCCCGTCGTCTCCCCTGGTGACAAAAGGAGTTGCCATCGCGTGGAGAAAGCGGGATCTCGCTGTGCCGGTACCTTGATAGAAGTAGCGAGGGTCCTGGTGCAGTAAAGACGCCAATACCGCGTCGCCAAGCAAGATCTTGGTGTAAGCACCGGCAGCAGTGACGCCAAGCCGCTGACCATAGCCTTTCGCGTCCTGACCGTAGCTCGGATAGCCGGACGCCTGATAGATTGCAGCGTTCAGGCCGAAACCAGTAATCGTGACTGGGTCTGTTAACGTCCGGAGTGCAAGTTGAAACTTTAACTTCGGTGTGAGCGGTGCAGCATTGTGTTCATAAGTCACGTAGAAGTTGGGTATAACACCGAAGACGCGCTGCTGCTCCTGAACTTTGACCTGTTCGGCCGCGACTTCCTCTGAAGTAGCAGCGCTGACGGACGTTTCTACGGGCGCAACTCCGAGGGTAACGTCGGTCAATATCAATGACTGGCCAGGCCGGAGAGTAATTTCGTTCGAGGTCCAACTTTTGAGCCCGGATGCACTGACGAAAAGTTGAACTGGGGTGTCGGGGTTAATACCGTTGAGCGTAAAAAAGCCGTTGTCGCCTGTAAAGACGCTGCGATGCTCGTTCGGTCCTTGCAAAACGACAGTCGCGTTCGGAACCGTGCCACCGGTGATATCGACCACCGTCCCGACGATTGTTCCCGTCTGTGGCCCCTGTAGGACAGATTGCTGTGCATTACTGAGAGTGGCTGCCCAGAGAACGGCGACAAGGGCACACACTGATATGCGGACCGTGGGGATCATGAATACTTCCTGCCTCCTGCCTACATCTTTGCAACTGGTCCGCCAAAGCCATTCGGCCTAACTACATGCATTTAGGTTGTATTGGCTGAACTAAGTGCCAAAGGATGTGACAGTGTTGACCTCCCACGGGCATTTAGACCGAAGCTTGCCCAGCCGATCAGCCTCAGCAGGCTCCTCCCGGGGTTTATACACTTTTCTCCCAAACAATGGGCTAGCAGGCGAATTCAACTCCGGGGAATCAATAACATTTCTCTGGCCAGTTTCCGGAGCGCGATTCTAAAAATGTCGGGCGGCAGGGAAGTATAACGAGGACAGCGACCGCAGATTAACGTTTGCCACTCGGCAGGGGAGAGGGAACCGTAGAGAGGAGTTTGTTAATGGCTAGCTCCATGGTCTGATTCATCTGAGACACGACTCCGGGTACCGTTCTTCGAGACACCGTTCCAACCTCCGAAACGGCATTGCTCCAGACCGTTGCACCAGTGGCCACGCTGGTGATTTGTGCAGACATCGCAACCTCTACCTTGACTCCGCCCTCGTAGTCCACTTCTTCCAGTTTTTTTAGTTTTCCACTGAAGATATAGTCGAAATCAGGACGCCCGGAATACATCGAAACCATGGAGAAGTGACCGCTGGCGCGCAGATGATCGACGACTGCGCTGGTCACAAGCGCACGAGGATCTTCTGCCCAGCGATGATATTCATAGAAGCCGATCTCCTCCGGCGAGGGTCGATACACAATCGGCCCCTGCCGCAGATAACCCGGCGATTGGAATTCGCGTACTGCTATCGAGGTCCGGGCGCTTTCTTTGGCGGGCGGGTCCGGCGCAGGCGGCAGACTGAGCGTGTAATGTGCCGGAAATCTTGCCCTGCCACAGCCAGCAAGAACCGGCAAAAGTACCAGTGTTAATGCGAGTGCCGTTGCAAGTTTCTTCATCTCGATTCTCCTCCTACCGGACGGCCACCTATTTCGGAACCTGGCGGTCCTCGGGTTGCTTGATGCGAACCAAGCTCCAGGGACGCTGCTTCAATGAATTGGTGAACTGATTGAGGTTGTCCGTCGCCTCCCGCAG
>Ga0207781_1000190_pt1 | contig 11961 bp, 7 predicted proteins | sample LuqExpMetageno51_FD_187809 | JGI IMG/M metagenome (GOLD analysis project Ga0207781, IMG submission 187809) | Tropical forest soil microbial communities from Luquillo Experimental Forest, Puerto Rico - Sample 51 (SPAdes) | ecosystem: Environmental > Terrestrial > Soil > Tropical forest ...
ATGACGAGCCGTTGACGCTGTATGCGCTGCTCGCCCAGTCCGTCGAGACGGATACGGCGCGCACCTACGTCACGTTCAGGCTCAATCCGGGCGCGCGTTTCGCGGATGGCAAGCCGGTCACGGCCGACGACGTCGTGTTTTCCTGGCGGCTTTTGCGCGACCACGGCCGGCCTAACTATCAAATTTACTACGCTAAGGTGAAACAGGCCGACGCGGTCGATCCTCGCACCGTGCGCTTCGATCTGTCGGGCGTCGACGATCGCGAACTGCCGCTGATCATCGGGCTGATGCCGATCCTCGCCCGCCACGCGGTCGAGGTGAGCACGTTCGAGGAGACGACGTTTCGGCCGCTGCTCGGCAGCGGACCCTATCGCGTCACGGCGGTGAAGCCCGGCGAGACCGTGATCTTCACGCGCAATTCGGATTACTGGGGCCGCGATCTGCCGATTAATCGCGGGGTATGGAATTTCGACAGCATCCGTTACGACTACTACCGAGACGGCAATACCTATTTCGAAGCGTTCAAGAAGGGGCTTTACGACGTCCGCGTCGAGACCGATCCCGGCCGCTGGCAGACGGCGTACGATTTCCCCGCGCTGCGCGACGGCCAGGCGGTGAAAGAAAACTTCCCCTACGGCCTGCCGAAGGGAATGGAGGGGCTCGTCTTCAACACGCGCCGGCCGATCTTTGCCGACATTCGCGTGCGCGAGGCGATGCTGCATTTGTTCGACTTCGAATGGATCAACCACACCTATTTCTTCGATTTGTACAAACGGACGGCAAGTTACTTCGACGGCTGCGATCTGTCGGCGCACGGTGTGTCCGCGAGTGCCCGCGAGCGCGAACTGCTCGCGCCGTTTTCGGGCGCCGTGCGCGCTGACATCATGCAGGGCGCCTGGGAGCCGCCGAAGACGGACGGCTCCGGCCGCGACCGCAACGCGCTCCGCCGCGCGCTCGCGCTGTTCAAAGATGCCGGCTACGCGCTCAAGGGCACGCAGCTCGTGCACAGCGCGAGCGGTCGTCCGTTCACGTTCGAAATTCTCACCACGACGCGCGACCAGGAGCGGCTTGCGCTCGCATACTCACGCTCGCTCAGGCTCGCCGGAATCGACGCCAGCGTGCGCTCGATCGATGCGACGCAATTCGAGCACCGGCGCATCGGCTTCGACTTCGACATGATGCAGTACCGCTGGGAGCAATCGCTGTCGCCGGGGAACGAGCAGTTGTTCTATTTCGGCTCCGCCGCCGCCGACCAGAACGGCAGCCGCAACTATATGGGCATGAGGTCGCCCGCAGCCGACGCGATGATCGCGGCGCTGCTCGCGGCGGTCACGCGCGAGGACTTCATCGCCGCCGTGCGCGCGCTCGACCGCGTGCTGCTGTCGGGCTTCTACGTGATCCCGCTCTATTACCCCCCGGTGCAATGGGTGGCGCGGCGGACGCGAATCGCGCATCCGGAACGCACCTCGCTGTTCGGCTATCTGCCGGAAACCTGGTGGGCGGAGCCATGATCCTCGGCAATGGCCGCCGCGGACCGACCTTGGACGATCTGTTTCGCCGCGCAGGCGTGCGTCATCCGCATGCGCTCGCGCTCGTCGATCCGCCGGATCGCGAACGGTTCACTGACGGCGCGGCGCGCGCGCTGACCTTCAGTCAGGTCGACCGCGCCATTTCGGCTTTTGCGGCCAAGCTGCGTAGCCTTGGCCTGCATGCGGACACGGTGGTTGGTCTGCAGCTGCCGAACACGGTAGAGAGCGTGGTCGCGCTGCTCGGCGTGTTGCGCGCGGGAATGGTCGCAGCGCCGCTGCCGCTGTTGTGGCGGCAGCACGATCTCGTCAAGGCACTCGATTGCGCTGGCGCAAAGGTGATCGTGACCAGCGGCCGCATCTGCGAGGAGCGGCATGCTGAACTCGCGATGCAGGTCGCGGCCGAGCTGTTTTCGATCCGCTACGTGTGCGCATTCGGCACAGACGCGGACGGCGTGGTGCCGTTCGACGACCTCTTCGACGAGGCGACCAGCGAATTGATTCCCGCTCCGCATCTGGAACAGCCCGGTGCGCACGTCGCAGTGCTCACTTTCGAAACAAAGGTCGACGGTATCCGCGTGGTGGCGCGCAGCCATGCCCAGCTTGCCGCATCCGGTGAAAGGCTCGCGACCGAATGCGGACTTCCTGCGGATGGACAGATTCTCTCGACCGTTCCATTCACGTCTTTTGTTGCGTTCTCCGCCGCGCTCGTTCCATGGCTGGTGCGTGGCGGCACGCTGCATTTGCATCATGGCTTCGCCCCCGAAACATTCGCCACGCAATGTGCCTCGCTGGAGGGCGGAGCCGTTGTTTTGCCTGCACCGGCCCTGCCCGCGCTCGCAGACTCGCTTGGTACGGCAGGCACAACGATCGCGCTTTGGCGCGCGCCTGAACGCATGCAAGCGGCACCGCTGCAGAAACATAGCGTGATCGATATCGCCTGCTTCGGCGAAGCGGGCTGGCTCGCGACCCCGCGCGATGCGCAGGGCGCGGTGCTGCCGCTTCCCTTCGGGGCGGATACCGAGCGCACCAAGCGGGGCACCCTCGCTCTGCGCGCCTCGGGCACTGAACTCGACATCTTTCCGCCCGCAGACGAGCCGACGGATCCGGTCGCCTCCGCGTTCACCGACACCGGTATGCCCTGCCAAGCCGACCCGGAGCGCGGCACGCTCATCATTACCGGCGGGCTGCCTGGGCTTACTGTGGTGGGCGGCTATCGCTTCGCCCGCAGCGACCTCGACACGATCATGGCCGAAATAGCGCCCGACGCGACCATTGCTGCGCTTCCGCACGCGATACTAGGAGAGCGTCTCGCCGGCAGCGCGCCCGAGCTTGAAATTGTTGAAGTGGAGCTTGCGTCGCGCCGTTTAAACCCATTGATCGCATCGGCTTTCCGGCCGCGCACACGCGCCACAGGCCAATTTTAGACATCGTCATTGACGGGGAATTAACGAGCGCCCGTTAGCTTCGCATCGATTTTGTAACCGGGTGCGTCGCGTCCCATGTCGCTGCAAGGACCGCTGATCGTGGTCGCCGACCATCCTGCGGCGGAATTGACGGCGGCCCTGAGCGCCGCCGGCTCTTTTCCGATTGTCGAGAGCACGTGGGCCGATGCGCCGACTGCCTTCGTCGCGGTCAAGCCGGCCGCCATCGTGATCGCCCAAGCACGCGAGCCGCCGAGCGAGTCCGCCGCGCGGTTGCTCTGCGTGCAGACTGCGACCTTCAATGGCCCGATTGTGCCGATCGTCGCAGTCAGCGCTTCGGGAATCCCTGCGCTGCCGATTGCCTTGCCGGTTCTGCCGCAGCCCGAAAAGCTTGTCGCGCGCCTGCAATCGGCGCTGCGCGTGCGCGCGCTGCATGCGACCGTGCTCCGCCGGATCGACAGTTTTTCGGGGGCCATACTTCCGAAGCTGCCCTCGAGCGACGCGCTTGAAGACGCGACGGTCCTCGTCGCCGGACGAGGGCCGCTCTACCCCGCGCTGAGCACGGCGATGGGCGAACGCGTGAAGATGGTCGGAGCGCTGAGCATCGAGGCCGCAGCGAGGCATCTCGAAGCCCGCGAGATCGACGGTGTGGTAGTCGGCGACGGCTTCTCACCGCGCATGCTGGAGCCCTTTCTGCAATTGCTGGCGCAGGATACGCGTCTGCGCGATCTGCCGGTCGGCCTTATCGGCGCCTCGGCAGCCGAGATCGCCCTACCGAACATCGATGAGGTCGAGCCTGATCCCAAAACGATCGTCGCTCGGATGGTGCCGCTCGTGCGCATGCATGCCTTCGAGAGCCGGCTCAGTCGCATGTTCTCATCGCTCGATACCGGCGGCATGCTTGACCCGGCGACCGGCCTGCTAACGCGCGGCAATTTCTTTCGCGATCTGAACAAGGGCGTCGCCGAAGCGAGCGACCGCAGCCAACCTCTTTCGCTCGCGCGATTTGCCTTCGACGGGCCACTCGATGCGCGCGCCGGCGTCGACGCGGCGCGCCTAGTCACGCGCCTCGTGCGCGCGATCGACTTCGCGACCCGCGACGACGACGGAGCGATACTGATCGCATTCACCCAGACGGATTTGCGCAGCGCGCACGTCGTCGCGCGTCGCATCGCCGGTCTTCTCAAAACGGCCATGCTGACCCCGCACCGCGCGCATGCGGAGGTCACGGCGAATGTCACGTTGGCGACATTGAAGGCGGGCGACACGCCGGACACACTGATGTTACGCGTTCTCGGCAGTCGGATGGTTGCGGCGGAGTAGCCGCACGCCTACGCTCGCTGCCTCTTGCGTGAGAGTACCCGCCATGCCGCATCGCCCGCCCGTTCGCATCGACGTCGTTTCCGACGTGGTCTGCCCGTGGTGCTTCATCGGCAAGCGCCGCCTGGAAAAGGCGATAGCGATGCAGCCTAACATTCCCGTCGAGGTGCATTACCGACCCTACTTCCTCAACGACTGGATTCCGCCGGAGGGAATGTCGCGCGACCAATATCTCACCACCAAGTTCGGCTCGCCGGACCGCTACAAGGGAATCGCGCAGCGCGTCGTTGCCGCCGCGGCGGACGAAGGGCTCGTCTATGCCGCGGACAAGATCAATCGCCAGCCGAACACGCGCGATGCGCACCGGCTGATCCGCTGGGCGGAGACAATCGGCAAGGCGCCGCAGATGAAGCAGCGGTTGATGGATTTGTACTTCACCGAAGGCGCCGATCTCACCGACACGGACGTGCTGGTGCAGGCGGCGACCGATGTCGGGCTCGACGGTCACGCAGTTCGCAAGGCGCTCCACGGCAACCAGGACGCCCCCGAGGTTGAGCGTGAGGCGAATGCTGCCAAGGAAGCGGGCATCCAGGGCGTGCCAATGTTCGTTTTCGGCGGCAAGTTCGCGGTTTCCGGCGCGCAGGCGCCTGAGTATCTCGCCGAAGCCATCGCGCGCGCCGCGCAGGCCGAGGCGGCGGAGTAAGCTCCGAGTACTCCCGTGAAGAAAAAGACAATGGCGATTATGAACGCGAAGAGTAGCGCAAAGGATGGAATAGGCTCTTCCTCTCAACTGATCGATGCGAGGATCAAGGAACTGGACGATTGGCGCGGCGAAACGCTCGCGCGGATTCGAGTTCTCATCAAACAGGCCGATCCCGACGTGGTCGAGGAATGGAAGTGGAGAGGCGTTCCGGTGTGGGAGCACGCCGGGATCATCTGTACCGGCGAAACCTACAAGAGCGTCGTCAAGATGACCTTCGCGAAGGGCGCCTTGCTGGAGGACCCTTCAGGTCTCTTCAATGCCAGCCTCGAGGGCAACACACGGCGTGCCATCGATATTCACGAAGGCGGCAAGCTCAATGAAAAGTCGCTGAAAGCGCTCATTCGCGCCGCGGTGGCCCTGAACAGGTCCACGGCCGCCAAGCGGTCGAAGAAGTAGACGCGACCCTCCTTCCGCGCTCATGCGGCCTTCTTCTCCGCGATGCCTGCAAGCGCCCGCAAGATCGCGGTTGTGCCATTGAGCCGCTGCTCGGGCCGCGGCCAGTCGCCGAGTAGCACGAGTCGTTGCCCCGATTTATCGTTTCGGATTTTCGCGCCGGGGCCCTGCTCGGTGATGAACTTCAGCAGTCCCACCGGATTGGCGAAAACGTTGTCGCGGAAGGATAGCACGACGCCCTTCGGCCCGGCATCGAGCTTTTCGATATTGGCGCGGCGGCAGAGCGCTTTGATCGCCACCACCTGCAACAGATGCTCGACCTCGACCGGCAATTTACCAAAGCGATCGACCAACTCCGCCGCGAACGCATCCATCTCGCGCGCGTCTTCCAAATCAGCGAGGCGGCGATAGAGCGCGAGCCGCACCGACAGATCGGCGACGTAATCCTCCGGAATGAGGACCGGCGTGCCGATGGTGATTTGTGGCGACCAGCGGTCCTCGACTGGCGCGGTGATGCCCGCCTTCAGGCTCTCGACCGCCTCCTCCAGCATCTGCTGATAGAGCTCGAAGCCGACTTCCTTGATGTGGCCGGACTGCTCTTCGCCAAGCAGGTTGCCGGCGCCGCGGATGTCCAGATCGTGCGACGCGACCTGGAAGCCCGCACCGAGCGTGTCGAGCGACTGCAAGACTTTGAGCCGCCGCTCCGCCTGTAGTGTGATCTTCTGCTTGGTGGGCAGTGTGAACAGCGCATAGGCGCGCAGCTTTGACCGCCCCACCCGACCGCGCAATTGATAGAGCTGCGACAGGCCAAACATGTCGGCGCGATGCACGATCAAAGTATTCGCCGTCGGAATGTCGAGCCCGGACTCGATGATCGTCGTCGACAGGAGCACGTCGTATTTGCCGTCGTAGAACGCCGACATGATGTCGTCGAGCACGGTCGGCGCCATCTGCCCGTGCGCGACGGCGACGCGCACCTCCGGCACGTTCTTGTCGAGGAAATCCTTCGCCTCGGCCAGGTTCTCGATGCGCGGACAGACATAGAAGGATTGGCCGCCGCGATATTTCTCCCGCAGAAGCGCCTCGCGAATGGTGACCGGATCGAACGGCGTCACGAATGTGCGCACGGCCAGCCGGTCGACCGGCGGTGAGGCGATGATCGAGAGGTCGCGCACTCCGGTGAGCGCAAGCTGCAAGGTGCGCGGGATCGGCGTCGCCGACAGCGTGAGCACGTGCACTTCGGACCGCAGCGTCTTCAGCTTTTCCTTATGCGAGACGCCGAAGTGCTGCTCCTCGTCGACGATCAGCAGACCGAGATCCTTGAATTTGATGCCGCGTCCGAGCAGCGCATGCGTGCCGATCACGATGTCGACCTTGCCGGAGGCGAGCCCCTCCTTCACGTCTTTCATCTGCGCGGTTGGCACGAGCCGCGAGGCTTGCGCGACCTGGATGGGAAAACCGCGGAACCGCTCGCAGAACGTCTTGTAATGCTGCCGCGCGAGCAGCGTGGTCGGCACGATCAGCGCCACCTGTTTGCCGTTGATCGCAACGTCAAAAGCGGCGCGCAGCGCGACCTCGGTCTTGCCGAAGCCGACGTCGCCGCAAACGAGCCGATCCATCGGACGGCCCTTACCGAGGTCGTCCAGCGCTGACTCGATCGCGGTGAGCTGATCGTCCGTTTCCTCGTACGGAAAGCCGGCGCAGAACTCGTCGTACGCGCCGGGTGCGACGGTCAGCTTCGGCGCATCGCGCAACTGCCGCTCGGCCGCGATCTTGATGAGTTCGCCCGCGATCTCGCGAATTCGGCTCTTCATCCGCGCTTTGCGCGTCTGCCAGCCGCCGCTGCCAAGCCGGTCGAGCTCGACCGTGCTTTCTTCGGAGCCGTAGCGTGACAAAAGCTCGACGTTCTCGACCGGGAGGAACAGCTTGTCGCCACCGGCATAATGGATTTCGAGGCAGTCGTGCGGCGCGCCGGCGGCTTCGATCGCCTGCAGGCCGGCGAAACGGCCGATGCCATGGTCGACGTGCACGACGAGATCGCCCGGCGCCAGACTCGTCGCTTCCGCGATGAAATTGTCGGCGCGCCGCTGTGCCCGCCGCGGCCGCACGAGGCGGTCGCCCAAAATGTCCTGCTCGCTAACGATCGCCGCTTCTTCGGTCTCGAAGCCGGCCTCGATGCCTAACACAGCAAGAGCGATCGCGTGCTTCGGCATCGCGAGCACGTCGGGCCAGGAGCGCGCGTTCGTCAGATTGACGAGCTTGTGATCGGCGAGCACGTGCCTCATGCGCTCGCGCGCGCCTTCGCTCCACAGCGCGATGACGACGCGCTTGCCGTCGGCCTGACGTGCCATCACGTGCTTGCTCACGGCTTCGAAGACGTTGGCGCCGGGCTCAGCGCGTTCGGCGGCAAAATTGTGCCCGGCGCGCGCGCCGACCGCGATGACGTCCCTCGCGTCCGGCTGCGCGAACGGCGTGAGCTTCCCCACCGCGGCGCTGCCAAGACGTCCGCGCCACTCGTCCTCTTTGATGTAGAGCTGATCCGGCGGCAGCGGCTTGTAGATCGGCGTGAGGCCGTCCTTCAGCGCCTGGCAGCGCGTGTCGTAATAGTCTTTGATCTGATCGAAGCGCTCATGCGCGGCGTCTTCCGCCAGCGGCTCGAGTGCGAGCGGCGTGCCGGGCAGATAATCGAACAAGGTCTCGAGCTGCGTGTGGAAGAGTGGCAGCCAATGCTCCATGCCGGAATAGCGGCGGCCTTCGCTCACCGCTTCGTAGAGCAGATCGTCGGGCCCGGCGACGCCGAACTCCTTCACATAGCCGGTGCGGAAACGGCGGATCGTCTCGGTAATCAATTGGAATTCGGCGACGGGCACGAGATCGAGCCCGCGCATCGGCAATTCACTGCGCTGGGTCTGCGCATCGAAGGTTTTGATGCTCTCGAGAGAGTCGCCGAAGAAATCGAGCCGCACCGGCATGTCCATGCCGGGCGCAAACAGATCGAGGATGCCGCCGCGCACGGCATATTCGCCCGGCTCGCGAACGGTCGATGCGCGCATAAAGCCGTTGAGCTCCAACCATTCGACGATCGACGCCATGCCGACCACATTGCCCGGCGCGACCGACAACGCATGCGTGGCGACGAATTCGCGGGCGGGAACGCGCTGCGAGATCGCGTTGACGGTCGTGAGCAGCACCGTCGGCTTGTCGTGCCCCTTGAGGCGCACCAACCGCGACAACGTGGTCATGCGCTGCGCGACCACGCTCGCGTTCGGCGACACGCGGTCGTAGGGCAGGCAATCCCAGGCCGGGAATTCCATGATCTGCAGGTCCGGCCCGAAGAAGCCGAGAGCGCGCGAGAGCGCCTGCATGCGCTGGCCGTCGCGGCAAACCACGAGCAGCGAGATCGCCGGCGCATCCGCTTTCGCGGCGATCGAGCGCGCGAGATCGGCGAGCACCAATCCTTCGGCGCCGTCGGCGACTTCAGCGAGGATGAGCACCTTGCCGGCTTGCAAGGCCTTGGCGGGAGACGGCATGTCGCTCACTTAGGTGTGCGGGTCACGCCGTGGAAGGCGCAGAGCCTGCGGAACAGTGCGGTATCGATGTGCGGCGGCGTCGCCTGCGAGCCGTTCACCCAGGCGAAGATCCGCTGGTCGGGAATGTCGAGCCACGACTCGACCTCCGTGAGTTCGGCGTCGCTCAGTCGCGGAAGCTCTGCGTCGGCGAAACGGCCGAGCACGAAATCCATCTCGCGGATGCCGCGATGGCGGCAACGGAAGAGCAGCTTGCGCCTGCGTTCATCAAGTCCCTCGCTCGACAATTCGGTCACCGGTTCCTCCAACGCCAAAAACCCGGACGGGGCCGGGCGGAGCATATATAGGGTCAAGGTTCGGCTCTGTCATCGCACCAGCCCGCCGTCATGGCCTGGCATAACCGTTCGAAGAGCGGCGTTCTTGCAGAACGACTATGTCCCGGCCATCCCGCTCGGCAGGGCAGCGTGCCTGCATAAACGAGATCGCCGGGATAAGCCCGGCGATGACAGAAAAACGGGTTGAGAGAATCCAGTACAATCGAATCATGCGGCCTGCGATCCTCAACCCGCTGTTCGCGTCCCTTACAACGCTCCCCGGCATCGGGCCGAAGCTGGAGACGCTGTACGCTCGCCTGCTCGGACGCGAGACGCCGCGTATCGTCGATCTTTTGTTTCATCTGCCCTCGGGCGCGATCGATCGCCGCGCACGGCCGAAACTGCGCGACGTCCAACCCGGCCAGGTCGCGACCGTTGCGGTCACCATCGACAAGCACCGCCCTGCCCCGCCGCATCGCCCGCGCGCGCCGTATCAAATCTACGCCAGCGACGAGACCGGCACGCTGACGGTCACTTATTTCAATGCGCGGCGCGATTATCTTGAAAAGCTCTTTCCGGTCGGCGAGACGCGCTACTTGTCCGGCACCGCCGAGTTCTACGACGGCATGCTGCAGATGGTGCATCCCGACCGCGTCGTCGATGAGAAAGGCTTTGCCGCGCTGCCTCTGGTCGAGCCGGTGTATCCGCTGACCGAAGGCATCAATCTCAACGGTGTGCGGCGCGCGATGGATGCGGCGCTTACAAAGCTGCCCGATCTGCCGGAATGGCAGGACGAGGCCTGGGTCGCGCGCGAGCGACTGCCCGCTTTCGCCGACGCACTGCGCACGCTGCATCGTCCGCACGAGCCGCGCGACGTCGCGCCGGAAAGCCTCGCCTGGATTAGGCTTGCTTATGACGAACTTTTCGCCGGACAACTCGCGCTCGCTCTCGTTCGCGCCAATATGCGCCGCCAAGCGGGGCACGCCCACGCCGGCGACGGGCGCCTGCGCGCGAAAATCTTGAAGGCGCTGCCCTACGCGTTGACGCATTCACAGCAGAAGGCGGTCGACGATATCGTAGCCGATCTCGCAAAGCCCGAACGCATGCTGCGCTTGCTGCAGGGCGACGTCGGCTCGGGCAAGACGGTCGTCGCGCTCACCGCATCGGCAGCGGTCATCGAGTCCGGACGGCAGGCCGCATTAATGGCGCCGACGGAAATATTGGCGCGCCAGCATCTCAATACGATCGCGCCGCTGGCGGAAGCTGCAGGCATCCGCGTCGCCGTGCTCACCGGACGCGAGCGCGGCCGCGAACGGCAAGACATCCTCGACCACCTCGCACTCGGCGCGATCGATCTCATCGTCGGCACGCATGCGCTGTTTCAGGACGAGGTCGCCTTCCGCGATCTCGCGCTCGCCGTCGTCGACGAGCAGCACCGCTTCGGGGTGCATCAGCGGCTCGCTTTGGCTGAGAAGGGCAATGCGGTCGACGTGCTGGTGCTGACCGCGACGCCGATCCCGCGCACGCTCGTGCTCACTTATTTCGGCGACATGGACATTTCCGAACTGCGCGAGAAGCCCGCGGGCCGGCAGCCGATCGACACGCGCACCATTCCGCTCTCGCGTCTTGCCGAGGTCGAGGATGCTGTCGGCCGTGCGCTGTCGGAAGGCCAACGCGCTTATTGGGTCTGCCCTCTCGTCGAGGACTCCGAAAAGAGCGATCTCGCGGCGGCGCAGGCGCGCTACGACGAACTGCGCGCGAAATTCGGCGGCACCGTCGATCTGGTGCACGGCCGCATGAAAGGCGCGGACAAGGACGCGGCAATGGCACGGTTTTTGGCCGGCGAGACCAAGCTTCTGGTCGCGACGACGGTGATCGAAGTCGGCGTCGACGTGCCGGAAGCGACCATTATGGTGATTGAACACGCGGAACGGTTTGGCTTAGCGCAGATCCACCAGTTGCGCGGACGCGTCGGACGCGGCTTGGGCAAGTCGACCTGCCTGCTGCTGTACAAGACGCCGCTCGGCGAGACCGCAAAAGCGCGGCTCGCGATCCTGCGCGACAGTGAGGACGGCTTCCGCATCGCGGAAGAAGATTTGCGCCTGCGCGGCGAAGGCGACGTGCTCGGCACGCGCCAGAGCGGTCTGCCCGGCTTCCGCATCGCGTTGCCGGAAGTGCACGGGAAATACCTCGGCGCTGCGCGCGACGACGCCCAACTCGTGCTCACGCGCGATTCGACTTTACAGTCGCCGCGCGGACAGGCCCTGCGGCAGTTGCTCTATCTGTTCGGCAAGGACGAAGCGGTCGGCCTGATCCGGGCAGGGTGAGAAGCCGTGCCCGCAATACGGGCCATGCTGGAGCACATCATACGGCGGCAATGAGCTGGCCCTGCCAACTGGCAGTAGCACCAGGAAAAAGGAGAAGCCGGACCTCACAGTCCGGCTTTTTTAGTTCTTTCCTCGCAGGCCCAGATCAGAGCCACATCAGACCGCTTGAGCCTTCCGCTTCCTTCGCCATTTGAGCAAACCCATTGCGCCGAGACCGGAAACGAACAAGGCAAGTGAAGCGGGTTCGGGCACTGACTGTGCTGTGCTGAAGCCGGTCACCAGACCGTAACCAGAGTTAACGATTCCATGAAAATTGCGGCCGAGGAACGTATTGGTACCCGTACCCACATCATTACCGCCGTTCACG
>Ga0207781_1000192_pt1 | contig 11942 bp, 10 predicted proteins | sample LuqExpMetageno51_FD_187809 | JGI IMG/M metagenome (GOLD analysis project Ga0207781, IMG submission 187809) | Tropical forest soil microbial communities from Luquillo Experimental Forest, Puerto Rico - Sample 51 (SPAdes) | ecosystem: Environmental > Terrestrial > Soil > Tropical forest ...
CTGGGGATCAGCGGGCCATACGGGCCGCAGCACAAGCCAACACCGACGAGGCCTCGAAAGGATCAATGTGAGAGCCGACCCGCCAGTGGAACGGGGAGGCCGCCGTCGTCAGGCAAGCGCCGGCATTCGTATCGCGCGCTGCTCCGGCATGGGCACCCCTGTCGAAAAACGAGAGTTCGTCGGGAGAGGCACGGTCGAGCGCCGCAATTCCAGTGAGACGGCGTTCGCTCGCGCCTGGCGGCGCGGAAGCGCCGGTCACGCTGGCAATCTCAGCCAGCGTGAGCCCAAGCGAATGGCGCAAGAAGACCGGTTCGCTCATCGCCCATGGCTTCCATACCCGCTCAGCCGCTAGAACTTGGTGCCGCCGCTAAAGCGGAAGATTTGGGTGCGGTCGCAGACCTGCGTCACATTGTCGGTTGCCGTCGCACAGTATTTCTTGAGCGGGTACGCAAGATCGAAACGCAGCGGTCCGAGAGGCGAGTCCCACAGGAGGCCAACGCCGACCGAAGCGCGGATCATCGATGCACTGTCAAGACCGACCGTCACGGATTGCGTGAATCCCGGTTGCGTGTTCGGCAGGCCGTTAGGCGCGGTTGTTATCCCCTGATAATCCCAGACCGATCCCGCGTCCGCGAAGGCGGCCACTTTGATGCCGATCTCCTTCGGGAGGAAGTACAGCGGCGTCTGCGCTTCGACGCTTGCGCCCCAGAACAGCGAGCCACCGAGAGCGTCGTTGGTGGTACCCGCTGTCAAATCGCGGGGACCGATACCGGCCGGAGCGAAGCCACGAACGAGGTTAGGGCCCATCTGGAAGTGGTCAAGCATGCGCAAAGTTTGGCCGCCCCAAGGATCGATGGCGCCGCCCTGCAACTTGAACACGCTCACGATATCCGGAAGAACCTCGTAGTAGGTCCGCGCCTCGCCTTGCGTGCGCAGGAAGTCAACGTCCCCACCAGCGCCTGCGAAATCCTGCCGCAACTCGGCGTAAAGGCCGCTGGTCGGAATCTTCACGTTGTCGAGCGTGTTGTAGCTCACGGTGTAGCCGACAAGCGAGACGTTCACAGGTCCATTCGCCAGTTCGGCGCGAACCGGCAGCGAAGCTGGCTGGACGCACGATGTGCCGTCAGGAAGGACAAAGCCCAATGGATAGCAGTTGAACTGTTCGGGAAGTGTAATTTCCTGCCGGTAGAACGAGTAGCGCGGCTGGAACGCGATTTCTTCTGTCAGCGCGAAGCCGAGCTTCAGATTGGTGCCGACCGTCTGCGTGTTATAGGAGACGAATGAGTTGGCCAGGTTCTGTCGTCCGAACAGATCGATGCCGCCAGCCATCCGATAGCCGAACAGGTAAGGCTCGACGAACGACAGATCGAAGCCCTTTGTGTACTGACCGTAGGTGATGCCGGCCTTTGCGTACTGGCCGCGGCCGAGCAGGTTGCGGTCGGCGACGCTCACTTCCGCCAGCAGGCCATCCGCCGTCGAATAGCCGCCCGAGATCGAGAACTCGCCGGTAGGCTGCTCTTCGACGTCCACGTTGATGATGACGCGATCCGGCGCAGAGCCGGGCTCGTTCGTGACCTTGACGTTCTTGAAGAAGTTCAAATTCTTCAGTCGGCGCTCGGCGCGGTCGATGAGCGCGCGGTTGTAGGCGTCGCCTTCGCCGATATCGAATTCGCGGCGGATGACATAATCGCGCGTGCGGGTATTGCCGCGAACATTGATACGCTCGATGTACGCGCGCGCGCCCTCCTCAACCACGAAGGCCAGGTTGATGGTCCGCGTCTCCGGATGGCGCTCGCCGCGCGGGCGGACGCTCGCGAACGCGTAGCCGCTCTTTGCGGCCTCGATCGTCATCGCCTCGACGCTCCTCTCGACCAGGTCTGCATTGTAGACCGAGCCGGAACTCAGCTTGATACGGCTGCGCAAAATGTCGGGCGGCAGCGCGCGCATGTTGGACACAACATCGACGGTGCCGACGTGATACTGCGCACCTTCGTCGATCGCGAACGTGATGACGAAGCCCTTACGCACGGGATCGTATTCGCCGACGGCTGAGACGATGCGCACGTCGGCATAGCCGTGCTGCAAATAGAAGCGGCGCAGCAGATCGCGGTCCGCCTCGATGCGATCCGGATCGTAAATGTCGGTCGTCTGCAAGAAGCTGAGCCAGTTGCTCTCGCTGGTCTTGATCACATTCTTCAGACGCCCCCACGAGAACGCGTGCGCGCCTTCGAAGCGAAGCTCCTTGACCCCCGTCTTCGGTCCTTCCTTGATTTCGAAGACGAGGTTCACACGGTTGTTCGGCAGTTCGATGATCTTCGGCACGACGTCGATGTCGTAAAGACCGCTGCGGTGATAGATCTCGATGATGCGCTGAACATCCGCCTGCACCGTCGCTTTCTGCAACGTGCCGCGCGGCTTCGACTGCACTTCGGTCTTGAGCTGATCGTCCTTCGCCTTCTTGTTTCCTTCGAAGGCAACTTCGTTGATCACCGGATTCTCGACGATCGTAACGACGATGCGTCCGCCGACAGTGCTGATATGCACGTCGGCAAACAAGCCGGTCGCGTACAGCGCCTTCAGCGCTTCGTCGATTTCAGCCGGGCCGAGATGGCCGCCCGGGCCGGGATGAAAATAGGAACGGATCGTCGCCGCCTCGACGCGCCGGCTGCCTTCCACAACGATAGAATTGACGTTCTGCGCAAGAGCCGGACGCGAGGTCGCAATACTCAGACACGCACCACTGAGGAAGATGGTGCCAATAAGCAAACAGCCGAGCACCAGCGCTCGGACAAACCGCACACCAAGTTCCATGCGAACCGCACCCCTCGAAGTCCCTTGCGGCCGCCCCCCGCAGCTGGAATCGGTTGGTCCCCGGGCTGGCTTCCGCATGCCTTGTACAGCGTTTGCGCCGCACTGCAAACCGCAGAGCCCGTCGAACTTTCCCTTTCCCCTCAGAAAGTTGCCGGTCGGCAACGGTCAGGAGGTGGCGAGGTGCAGAATGTCATTAAAGGTTGCAAAAATCATCAACATGACGACGATTGCGAACCCAATCCGGAAGCCGATTTCCTGCGAACGCTCCGACAAAGGCCGGCCGCGGACCGCTTCGATTCCATAGAACAGAAGGTGGCCGCCATCGAGCAGGGGAATCGGGAAGAGGTTGAGCAGACCGATCGAGACCGACAGCACCGCCGTCAGGTGCATCAGCGCGACGAACCCGATCGTCGCCACCTGGCCCGAGACTTGCGCGATCCGAATTGGGCCCCCGAGTTGGTCAGCCGCCTCGCGGCCCGTGAATACCCCGGCGATATAGCCGACAGTCCGTTCGACGATGGACCAGGTCTCCCCGGCCCCCTGCCCGATCGCCTCGAGCGGCGAATAATGCTGCGTCTTGATATCGCCCGGCTGGGTCGAGCGGCTGAGGCCGAGTACGCCAAGCCGGTGCACGTTGCCAAAATTATCCTTCAATTCACGCAGCTGAGGAGTGGCTTTAAGCGTCACGGAGACGCCGCCGCGGTCGACCACCACGTTCAGCGGCTGTCCAGCACTCACGCTGACGATGCGCTGCATGTCGCCAAAGCTGTCGATCGTCTCGCCGTTGATGGACAGGACGAGATCGCCCGGCTCGAAACCTGCAGTTTGCGCGGCGCTGCCCGGCTGCACGGTGTCGACGCGCGCGCTGGTGTACTGGCGGCCGGCCGTGCCGAAGATCGCCGCGAAGATGAGAATTGCGAGAATAAAATTGGCGATCGGCCCCGCCGCGACCACCGCCGCGCGCTTGCCGACGCTTTTGTGCACGAAGCTGACCTGGCGTTCTTCCGCCGTCATCTGCTGCGCGGCGGCATGGTCCGGCACGCTCGCGGCATTGTCATCGCCGAAGAACTTGACGAAGCCGCCGAGCGGGATAGCCGACAGTTTCCAGCGCGTCCCATAGCGGTCGTTGAAGCCGACGATCTCGGGGCCGAAGCCAATCGAGAATGCCTGCACCTTCACACCGCACCAGCGGCCGACCAGAAAATGCCCGAGCTCGTGGAAGAAAACGACGATGGCGAGAACGAAGAGGAATGGGACGATATAGCCCGCGATCCCAACGCCAAAGGCTTCCAAGCTCGCCAATGTTTCCAATCCCATAACACCCTCGTTCGCCGTTTATCGGCCAACTATACTTACCACGAGGTAACTAGGATGCCTTTGCGGCAATTTCGGGCAAGAGGCTGCGCGCCAAATCTCGCGATTCATGGTCAACGGCGAGCGCGGCCTCGATCGTATCCGGTTCCTTGAGAAGCCCGCGGCCGGCCGCCGCACTCAGCGTTTCCGCCACAAGGGCCGGGATGCCGAGGAGCGGAATGCGGCCCGCGATGAATTCGGCGACGGCGATCTCGTCCGCTGCGTTAAGCACTGTGGTTGCGGCCCCGCCGGTCTCCATCGCCTGTCGTGCCAGGCCGAGCGCCGGAAAACGGGTCAGGTCAGGCTCATCAAAGGTGAGCTGGGCTACCTTGGCCAGATCGAGCCGTGGCGCGGGTCCGTCCAGGCGTTCCGGCCAAGCCAGGCAGTGCGCGATCGGGATGCGCATGTCAGGCGCGCCGAGCTGGGCAACGACCGAGCCATCGATGTACTCGACCATGCCGTGGATCACAGATTGCGGGTGAACGAGGACCCCGATCCGGCTCGAAGGCAGTGCAAAAAGGTGATGTGCCTCAATCAGTTCGAGGCCTTTATTCATCAACGTCGCGGAATCGATCGTGACCTTCGGCCCCATCAACCAGTTCGGATGCTTGAGGGCCTGCTGGGGCGTGGCGACCCGGATCTGGTCCATGCTCCAGGTCCGGAACGGCCCACCTGAGGCGGTAAGTACAATCCGCCGGACTCCCTCCCGCGGACCCGAACAAAGCGCCTGGAAAATCGCGTTATGCTCGGAATCGACGGGAAGCACCCTCGCCCCGGTGGCGGCTGCCCGGCGCATGAACAGTCCGCCGGCGCAGACGAGGCACTCCTTGTTGGCGAGAGCGACCGTCATGCCCCGCTCGATGGCGGCGAGCGTGGGTTTCAGCCCAATAGCACCGGCGATCGAGGCCATGATCCAGTCGGCGGGCCGCACCGCGGCCTCGACCAATGCGTCGGCGCCCGCGGCGGCCACGATGCCGCTCCCGGCGAGCCCATCCTTGAGCTCGGCGTAGGCGGCCTGATCCGCCACAACGGCGAGCTTGGCGCCCACCTCCCGTGCGCAGGCGGCCAGTGCCTTCCCGTTCGAGCCCGCGGTGAGCGCCTCGACCCGGTAGCGATCGCGATTGCGCTTGATCAGGTCGAGCGTGCTGGTGCCGATCGAGCCGGTCGCGCCGAGGACAGTGATATTGCGCATGCCGCGCGCTACCGCAGGTTCCATTCCGGGAACAACGCCGCTATCTGACATCCGTTCACCAGAGCAAGAGGCCGGCGGCCGGATGAAGCATCCCGCGGTGGAGGATGCCGATGACGCAGCCGACGAGCGCCGCGGCCCAGAAGCCGTCCAGCCGGTCCATCACACCGCCGTGCCCCGGGATGAGTTGGCTCGCGTCCTTCGCGCCGAAGCGACGCTTGAGCCATGATTCCAGCAGGTCTCCGCCCTGTGCCACAACGGACAGCACGAGCCCGATCGCAGCCCATTGTCCGGGATGAAAGCGACCCAACTCGAATGCCTCGAGCACGTGCACCATCGCGATGGCCGCCAGCATTGCGCCGATCGCGCCGGCGATCGCGCCCGACCATGTCTTTTTCGGGCTGACGGCCGGCCACAATTTCGGACCGCCGATCGCACGCCCGGCGAAATAGCCGAGCACGTCCGTCGTCCACACAATGGCAAACAACAAAAGCACCGCCTGCAAACCGTAATTTGGATCGAAACGCAGGTAGAGGGGCGCAAGCAGCATCGCGCCCGCGTACGCGACGCCGGCTGCAATCCACACCCGGCTCGTCTGCGGGGCAAAAATAAAAGAGGCCAACAGGCCGAGGCCGACGATCAACAGCGCGGCGACAGGATGGTGACGCAATTCGCCGACCGCCGCGACTGCGATTGCCGCGGCGCATGTCGAGAACATCAGTACGTGTCCGGGTCCGGCGACGAGCTTGATCCATTCCCAGAGCACCGCGAGCGCCGCCATTGTCCAGAACAGCGCAAACGGCCAGCTTCCGGCATAGGCCGCGCCAATCGCGAGCGGCGCCAGAATGATCGCGGAGAGCACGCGCAGGGCGAGGTTGCGGCTCCCTGAGGCTCCATCGACCTTCGCCGCAGGGTCTTGCTGCGTGCTCACGGATACTCAGGACCCGGTCTGCGCAACAAGTCCGCCAAACCGGCGCTCGCGCTGCTGATATTCGCGGATCGCGCCTTCCAGCGCAGCGCGGTCGAAATCGGGCCAGTAGGTCGGGACGAACACGAGCTCGGCATAAGCCGATTGCCAGAGCAGGAAATTGGACAACCGCTGCTCGCCGCTGGTGCGGATGATCAGATCGGGATCGGGCAAATCGGGCGCATCGAGCGCCTGGGTAAAGCGGTCGAGGTCGATATCGCTCGCCTTCAGCGCGCCGGCCGCGACCTCTTCCGCAAGTCGCCGCGCGGCGCGCACGATCTCCTGCCGCGCGCCGTAATTGAACGCGACGACCATGGTCAGTCCGTCGTTCTCACGCGTCAATTCTTCTGCCTCGATCAGGAGCCGCGCGATGTCGGGCGCCAGGCCTTCGCGCTCGCCGATAACGCGCACGCGCACATTCGCCTTATGCAAATCGGCGAGATCGTTGCGTATGAACCGGCGCAGCAGTCCCATTAATTCGCCGATTTCGGACGCGGGACGAGTCCAATTCTCCGCGCTGAACGAAAAAATGGTGAGATATTGAATGCCGATGTCGGTCGCCGCGCGCACCGTGCGGCGCACGGCTTCGACGCCGCGCCGGTGGCCCTCCACCCGCGGCAGTCCGCGCGCTGCGGCCCAGCGCCCGTTGCCATCCATAATGATGGCGACGTGTCGGGGCACGGCGATTGCGGACGTAACGGGGATCTTGGCCTCGGTCATCGGCATGTGCCCTCAGACGGTGAGGATCTCCTTTTCCTTGCCCGCCAGCAGATGATCGACTTCGGCGATGCCGGCATCCGTCGCTTTCTGGACTTCGGCGGCATATTGGTCGTGATCGTCCTTGCTGATCTGATGATCCTTTTCCATCTTCTTGATCGCTTCCATCGCATCGCGGCGCACGTGCCGCACGGCGACGCGAGCCGTTTCCGCGTATTTGTGCGCGACCTTCACCAGTTCTTTGCGGCGTTCTTCGTTCAACTCCGGGATACGTAGCCGGATGGTCTGCCCTTCGGTCGCGGGCGACAAGCCGAGATTGGAATTCACGATGGCCTTTTCCACCGCATGCACCAGCGAGCGATCCCAGACACTGACCGAGATCAGGCGAGGCTCGGGCACTGTGACGCTGGCACACTGGTTGAGGTGCATCTGCTGGCCGTAAGCCTCGACCATCACCGGATCGAGAAGATGCGCATTTGCACGGCCGGTGCGCAGACCGGAGAGCTCGTTCTTCAGCGCGATACTTGCGCCCTGCATCCGGCGTTTGACGTCATTGATATCATAAGTTGCATTGGTCATGAGAATATCCTGGTCTCATTGAATGCGCCGGAGCACACATTCCGTCAACGCCGGCGACGGGGTTCGCCCGCGTCAGGCGACAGTGGTCGCGCGCCCATTTCCGCGCAAAACCTGCTCGATGGCGCCCTTGTCGGCGATCGAAAAGACGATGATAGGCATCCGGTTCTCGCGGGCAAGCGCGAACGCGGCGGCGTCCATCACTTTGAGGTCCCTTTCCAGCGCCTCCTGATGGCTCAGCCGGTCGTAGCGCTTGGCGGCCGGGTCCTTCTTCGGATCGGCGGTATAGACGCCGTCGACATTGGTCGCTTTCAGGACCGCCTGCGCCTCGAGTTCGGCCGCGCGCAAAACAGCGGTTGTATCGGTAGTGAAGAAGGGGTTGCCGGTGCCGGCCGCGAGCAGCACGACCCGGCCCTTGCCGAGGTTCTTCAACGCGCGCTTGCGATTGTACGTCTCGCACACCGACGGCATCGCCAGCGCCGACAGCGTGCGCGCCTCGTGACCCGCACGCTCGATCGCCGCCTCCAGCACTAGGCAGTTCATCACGGTCGCGAGCATGCCCATGGTGTCGCCGACCGGACGCGGCACGCCACGCGCCGACACTTGCACGCCGCGGAAGATGTTGCCGCCGCCGACGACCACGCCAAGCTCCACGCCGAGCTTGGCGGTGGCAACGAGATCAGCGGCAAGCGTCGCGACCGTGCGCTCGTCGATACCGAAATCACCCTCGCCGCACAGTGCCTCGCCGGAGAGCTTGACCACTACGCGGCGATAGAGGGGATCGGCCATTGTTCGAGCGTCCCGTTTCGTGCCCGCCTTAGCCCTTGACCGCTGCGGCCACTTCGGCGGCGAAGTCCGTCTCGTTCTTCTCGATTCCCTCGCCGAGCGCAAATCGCACGAAGCCGGTGACCTTGATCGGTCCGCCGACCTGGCCTTCGGCCTCCTTCAGCGCCTGTGCGACGTTCTTCGCAGTGTCGTGCACGTAGACTTGCTCGAGCAGGCAGACCTCTTTGTAGAAGGTCTTGAGCCCCGACTCGACGATCTTGTCGATCACGTTCTCCGGCTTGCCCTGCTGGCGGAATTTGTCCGCGAGTACATCCTTCTCGCGCTTGACCACGTCGGCATCGAGACCCGACGGATCAATCGCCTGCGGATTGGACGCGGCGATATGCATCGCGACCATCCGGCCGAGCGTGGCCAGTTCGTCGGTCTTGCCGGTCGATTCCAGCGCGACCAGCACGCCGATCTTGCCGAGGCCTTCCGTCACCGAATTGTGCACATACTGGCCGACCACGCCCTTGCTCACCGAGAGCGCGGCGGCGCGGCGCAACGTCATGTTCTCGCCGATCTTGGCGATCGTGTCGGAGATCGAATCCGCAATCGTGATGCTGCCCGCCTTCGCGGCCTTGATCTTCTCGACATCGGCGCCGACATCGAGCGCCACGTCCGCGATCATCTTCACGAGTCCCTGGAAGAGATCGTTGCGCGCGACGAAGTCGGTCTCGGAATTGACCTCAACCACGACGCCCTTGGTACCTTTCACTTTCACGCCGATCAGGCCTTCGGCGGCGACGCGGCCGGCCTTCTTCGCGGCTTTCGAAAGTCCTTTTTTACGCAGCCAATCCTGCGCCGCTGTCATGTCGCCGCTGGTCTCGTTCAGCGCGGCCTTGCAATCCATCATGCCGGCGCCGGTCGACTCGCGCAGCTCCTTGACCATCTGGGCGGTGATATTTGCCATTTCTCTGTCCTCGAATGGGTCATGGCCGGGACAAATCTCCCGGCCATCCGCATCGGCTTTGCCGTCTTGGTGCGGACGCCCGGCATTCGCGCCGGACGCGTCAGTTGATTACTCGGCCGTCAGTTCCTTGGCCTTCGCGATCCAGCCGCCGATACGGCCGGGCAGACCGACTTGTTCGCCAACGTAGTGCGCGGCCTTCTCGTTCAGCTCCGCGAGCTGCTGATAATGGAAGATGCCGAGATCGTTGAGCTTCTTCTCGATGGTGGGCGACACGCCGGAGAGCTTCTTGAGATCGTCGGGCTCGCCGCGCGGACCGGGCAGCGGCTCGTAGCCGATGTCTTCTGCCTTCGCAGCAGGCACCACTTCGGCGATCGGCTTCTCGGCCGCACCGATGTCAATGCCGAGTTCGCCTTGCGCGCGCGAGATGCCGTCGATTGCGGCCTTGGCGATGAGATCGCAATAGAGCGACACCGCGCGGCTCGCATCGTCATTGGCCGGAACGACGTAGGTGATGCCGGCCGGATCGCAATTCGTGTCGACGACAGCGGCCACCGGAATGTTCAGGCGCCGCGCTTCCTTGATCGCGATGTCTTCCTTGTTCGTGTCGATCACAAAGATGAGGTCCGGAATGCCGCCCATGTCCTTGATGCCGCCGAGCGCGCGGTCGAGCTTGTCGCGCTCACGCTGCATCGTGAGGCGCTCTTTCTTGGTGTAGCCGCCGGCCTCACCCGAATTGAGCATCTCGTCGAGCTTGCGCAGGCGCTGGATCGAGCCGGAGATCGTCTTCCAGTTCGTAAGCGTGCCGCCGAGCCAGCGCGAATTGACGTAGTACTGCGCCGAGCGCTTGGCGGCGTCGGCGACGGCGTCCTGCGCCTGCCGCTTGGTGCCGACGAACAGGATCCGCCCGCCCTTCGCGACGGTGTCGCTCACGGCCTTCAGCGCCTGGTGCAGCATCGGCACGGTCTGCGCGAGGTCGACGATGTGGATGTTATTGCGGGTGCCGAAGATGTACGGGGCCATCTTCGGGTTCCAGCGATGGGCCTGATGGCCGAAATGGGCGCCAGCTTCCAACAGCTGACGCATCGAAAAGTCAGGAAGCGCCATAAGTCTTCTCCGGTTGATCCGCCGCGGACGGTTGTGAGCCCGTTAGGGGCCACCGGATGGCCGAACCGGCCCGGTTGTCGGGGCCGAAGCCGAACGTCCGCGTGAGTGATGGGCGGGGTGTATATAGGCCGGTTTCCCGGGATGCAAGCCGCGTCAGGTACTTAAAGAGGCACCGCATGGGCCAGTCTTTGTGCGGTCCGCAGGACCGTTGCCGAGCCTCAGAGGCACAGATTCCTACAGCGCTTCGACCTGCACCACGCCCGGCACGGACTTAATCGCGCCGGCGATCTGCGGCGAAACCTTGAAGCGACCTGGAAGTTTTACTTCAACTTCCGTTCCCTGCCCTAATAGCAGGACAACACTCACTTCTCCGTCGCCATTGGCGGCGCGCGGGGCGGGCTCGAGGCGCTTGGCCACGGCGTCGATCGGCGCCTGGTCGCGCAGGAAGACGCGCAGCCCCTTGGCGAGATTGGCGGCGGCGGCATCGAGCGGTTCGGCCGACTGGATGCGCGCGCGCACCTCGTCGCCCTCGACTTGCGCCGACATGAACATCAGCACCGCCGTCCCCGGCTCCAACAGGTCGCGATATTCGGCCAGTCCTTCCGAGAACACGACGGCCTCATAGGCGCCGCTCGCGTCGGAGAGACCAATAATACCCATCTTGTTGCCTGTGCGGGTGCGCCGCTCCTGCCGCGAGACGACCGTACCGGCGACGCGGCCGGCCGTCGTCGCGCCGCTTTTCACCGCGCGGGCGAACTCCGCCCAAGGCTGCACGCGCAGCTTCTTCAAGACCGCCGCGTAGTCGTCGAGAGGATGGCCCGACAGGAAGAAGCCGACCGCATCGTATTCGCGCTTAAGCCGCTCGGCCGGCAGCCAAGGCTCGGCCTGCGGCAGCATCATCGACTCCCGCTGGCCCCCGCCGCCGAAGAGTTCACTCTGCCCGACCGCTGCCGTCTCATGTGCGCGCTGGGCGCGGGCGAGCACGACGTCAACTCCGGCGAAGACGCGCGCACGGTTCTTTTCGAAATGATCGAACGCTCCGGCCGCGGCGAGACTTTCCAGCACACGCTTGTTGACCGCGCGCGGATTCATCCGTTCGGCAAAGTCCGCGAGATCCTTGAACGGACCATTCGTACGCGCCTCCACGATCGACTCCACCGCCTGCCGGCCGACGCCCTTCAGCGCGGCGAGCGCATAGATGATCGTGGTGCCGTCGACCGCGAACTCCACGCCAGAGCGGTTTATCGAGGGCGGATCCACGCGGATGCCGAGCCGCTCGGCCTCGGCGCGGAATTCGGCGAGCTTGTCGGTGTTGCCCATGTCGAGCGTCATCGACGCGGCCATGAACTCGACCGGGTAGTTCGCCTTCATGTAGGCCGTCTGATATGCGACCAGCGCGTAGGCTGCGGCGTGGCTCTTGTTGAAGCCATATTCGGCGAAGCGCTCGAGCAGGTCGAAAATGGAGTTTGCCTGCGCCTTCGCAATCT
>Ga0207781_1000197_pt1 | contig 11766 bp, 7 predicted proteins | sample LuqExpMetageno51_FD_187809 | JGI IMG/M metagenome (GOLD analysis project Ga0207781, IMG submission 187809) | Tropical forest soil microbial communities from Luquillo Experimental Forest, Puerto Rico - Sample 51 (SPAdes) | ecosystem: Environmental > Terrestrial > Soil > Tropical forest ...
TGGTCCGACAGCAGGTCGGGAGAGATCGCCAATTGCGAGGCTTGCGGCACGCCGCGCGGTAGGGATGCGGGCACTACTGCTGCGGTTGGTGGTGGAGGTGACGGCGGTGCCGGGCTCGGCATCGGCGTCGCTGCGACCGAAGTCGCGGACGGCGCATCGCTGACTGCGCGCACCGTGACGCGGCCAGCTGGCTGAGTGAGTAGCGCATCGCTTTCCACGGGGGTGCGCGCTCGCTCGCCGCGGATGTCCTTCTCGACCATCGCCGGGCCGTCGACGACATGGCCGAGCGTGCCGTGCATTGCCTCTAGTGCGTCTTGGGTCCAATCCTGGTCCTGCCGAAGGTTGTCGACGCTCGGGATGTTCGCCGCCGGCAAGCGGCCGGTCTTATTGGTCTGCTCGATGTGCAGCAGCAGATCGCCAAGGCCGCGTTCGATCGCCTCGAGATGACTAAGGCGGGAATCGGAGACGCTCAGCTTGTCGACCAGCCTAACGATGCGGTCCTCAAGATGGCTGAAGGCATTGCCGTTGCCGCGCAAATGCTGGAGCTGCTCGATCTTGGCGGAAAGCGAATCGACCAGCGCCTCCAGCCGCGGCGGCACTGAGGCGCTGCTTTGCGCCCGCTCGGCGATCGCGTCGGAGAGCGCGGAGATGTTCTGCTCGAGATGATCGAGCGCAGCGCCGCGGGCTCTAGCGTATTCGAATTTTTGACCGAGCGACTGCACCTGCTCGGCCAGCGCGCGCACCGTCTCGTTGTCGGCGATGTGGTTCGATATCTCGCGCAGCGCGGTGATGGAGTTTTCGAGCTGCGCCATGTTCGCCGGGTCTTTCTCGACGACGATCAGGTCGATCTTGTGCGCGAGGCCGGCGACCGCCTCATTGAAGCTGATCAACATCTCCGCCGGGGTAAGCCCGCGAAGCGTATTGCGAACTTCGACGAGCCGGTGCTCGATGGCGCTTAGCGCATTGGCGTCGATGCCGGCCCGGCGGCCTTCCGCAATTCGCTGGTTGAGGCCTTGGATCTGCGCCTCGATGGCGTCAATGTCACAGCGCGGCATCGCCTTGCCGAGCGCGCGGCCAATTTCGCCGAGCTCTTGGCGCAGCGCATTGATCTCTTCTTCGACGCCTGGCTTGCGCAACGTCGCGATCTGATCGGCGATCTTGCGTGGCTGGTCTTCCAGGCCTGACAGGTTCAGCGCTAGCAGCTGCATCGACACTGGCGCCGGCGCACCCATGGCGATCGCGCTTTGCGTTCGCAGGCGCGGCGCCTGCGGCGGCACGACGGAAGGCGCGGCCAGGGGCGCGGCGCTGCCACTGAGGGCGCGCTTACGCGCAGCAATTTCGGCGACCGCTCGGTCGAGGGAAGGCGGTAGTTGCGTGCTGGGCATCGCAAGCTGCATCGCCGACGGCGGTGGCGACGCCGGCCGCGTCACGTTGGCGAATGGATCAAGCTGCTTGTCGAGCCGGCCTATCAGTTCTGCGAACCGGTCCGCCTCAGTATGGCTCTTCTTGGGCGTGTGGGCGGCTGGTCCCGTGCGCATGAGCGCTCCGATGCGTTGTGTGAGATCGTCGAGGCGCTGATGGACCGTTTCGAGTTCGTTGCTGTTCCCGTCATCCACATGAGGAGAGGCGTGAATGCCTTCCTCATCGGCCCGCTGTATGGTGGGGGCGTTGAGCCCTTCGCCGAAAGAGACTCCCAAGCGGCATACGGCCTCTTGCTCTTGTTCGCGCGCTTCCGGCCGTATGCCTTTGACACGCCACGGGACGCTAAAGTTCATTGTGCTCGCACCCACTCTAAAGGTGGCGGCGAAAGAGCCTTCATGGCTCTCCGTGGAAGCGGCACACGTTAACGAGAAGTGGATACAGGTGCCGTCCGCAGTCCTCTGCCCGACTTTTCCCCCGTCACGGTAAAAAAGGGGTTAAAGGGCCGGAAGTGCCGAAATTTGCGGGGGGTCTAAGCTGCCTGGCGAGGCGTTTCAACGTGACTGAAAGCTGAATGTGCGATGTTTCATTGGGGGCCGCGCCTGCGGCTAAACCTTCTTGCAGTCGTCACCACCGTTCAATAATTAACGAATGGCTAACGGCGCCATGGCAGGACGCCGGGAGGGATCAATGGCGACCTACAAGGCACCCGTCGACGACGCGCTGTTCCTGTTGCACGAAGTCTTTCACCTCGACCGTTATGGGAATCTTCCCGGCTTCAGCGACGCCACGCCCGACGTGGTGGAAGCGGTGCTGCGCGAGGCCGGTAAGTTCAGCGAAGAGGTGCTGACCCCACTGAACCGCCTCGGCGACGAGGAAGGCTGTACGCGTCACCCGGACGGCAGCGTCACTACCCCGAAGGGCTTCAAAGAGGCCCTCAAGCAGATGGTCGAGGGCGGCTGGATCGGCATCTCGGTGCCACCAGAATTTGGCGGGCAGGGCCTGCCGACCACATTGACCCAGTTGGTCAACGAATTCCTCTGCTCGGCCAATTTGTCCTTCGCCATGTACCCGGGCCTCACGCAGGGCGCTATCGCCGCACTGCTGGTACATGGCTCGCCGGAGATCAAGGCGAAATACCTACCGAAGATGGTCGAGGGCGTCTGGACCGGCACCATGAACCTCACCGAGTCGCATTGCGGCACCGATCTCGGCCTGTTGCGCACCAAGGCGGTGAAGCAGCCGAACGGCAGCTACAAGATCACCGGCACGAAGATCTTCATCTCCGCCGGTGAGCACGACATGTCCGAGAACATCATCCATCTGGTGCTCGCGCGCATCGAAGGCGCGCCAGCCGGCATCAAGGGTATCTCGCTATTCGTGGTGCCTAAGATCTTGGTCAAGGACGACGGCTCGCTCGGCGCGCGCAACGGCGTCACCTGTGGCTCGATCGAAGAGAAGATGGGTATCCACGGCAACGCTACCTGCGTAATGAATTATGACGATGCCAGCGGCTGGCTGATTGGCGAGGAGAACCGCGGCCTCAACGCTATGTTCGTGATGATGAACGAGGCGCGGCTCGGCGTCGGCGTTCAAGGGCTCGCGTTGTCGGAGGTCGCCTATCAGAACGCCGCGACCTACGCGAAGGAGCGCCTGCAAGGTCGCGCGCTCTCCGGCGCCAAATATCCCAACAAGGCGGCCGATCCGATCATCGTGCATCCGGATGTGCGCCGCACGTTGCTGATCATTCGCGCCTTCAACGAAGCGGCGCGCGCGCTAGTGATGTGGACTGCACTCAGGACCGACGTCTCGCACCGCTCGGGTGACGCAAAGGAACGGCAAAGCGCCGACGACCACATGGGCTTGCTCACACCGGTGATTAAAGGTGTACTCACCGAGCAGGGCTTCGCCAACGCGGTGCAGGCGCAGCAAATGTTCGGCGGGCACGGCTACATTGCCGAGCATGGCATGGAGCAGTTCGTGCGCGACGCCCGAATCGCCATGATCTATGAGGGCGCCAACGGCATCCAGGCGCTCGACCTCGTCGGCCGCAAGCTCGGCAAGGACGGCGGCCGGGCACTTATGGCGTTCCTCAATGAGATCGGCGGCTTCATCAAGGAGAAGGGCGCCGATGCCTCCATGAAACCGTTCGTTACGCCGCTCGGCGTTGCGCTCGGCCACCTGCAACAGGCCTCTATGTGGTTCATGCAGAACGCGATGGCCAAGCCCGACAACGCTGGCGCCGGCGCCACCGATTACCTGCAGATGTTCGGCCTGGTCGCGCTCGGCTATATGTGGTGTCTGATCGCACAAGCCGCGCTAGCCAAGCAGACGGACGCTCGGATGAAGGCTAAACTCATTACCGCGCGCTTCTTCATGGAGCGCATGCTGCCTGAGACCGCGGCGCAGCTCGCGCGCATCAAGTCGGGGGCGGACGCGGTCATGGAATTGCCTGACGAGGCGTTCTAGACGTTTTTTACTTTGCCGATGAACAGCCAGGCCATCAGGACCGCTGGCGACGATGAATAGAACCGAGGCCGGGGCCACCAGCGGAACGCTGCCGCTGGTCAGCGAGGCGGCGTGGGCCACGCCGAATTCGGCCTGCAGCGTTGGTAGTGCTACCATATAGGACCAGATGCCGACGCTGCCGATAGTGCCGAGTAGTACCGAGATGCGCAGGCGCAGCTATGCGGCAGGAGAATCAGTTGGTTCCGGCGCGGAATGACCGGCGTTAGACACTGGCGTCACAGTGGAAAAGCTCCGGCTTGAGCCGCAGCTGGTGGGCATTTCGCTCTTGCCGCGGCCAGTTACTGTTTACGGATCAAGCCTCAGACCGCTTTCTTATAATTATTCTAACATACTGAAATTAAAAGCGATTCCACTTGATTTAGATCAGGAAAAGTCCAAGTTGATGTTGATATTGTAAATGACAATCAAACGCAGGAAGCCCACTGATGTCCGACCGTCATCGAGCCCAACAGCGCGTGCCACTGGGTGTAGAGCGCAAAGGGTTCCGCGGCCACATCGACGCGATCGCCGCGTATGACGCCCCGTCAGGCATTCCGCCGGCGGAGCTCGAGAGGCGTTTGCTCGAACTCGGCTTCGTCGAAGGCGCCAAGATCGAGATCCTGCATGAGGGGCTGGTCGGCCGCGATCCGATCGCGGTGCGCGTCAACCACGCCACTATTGCGCTGCGCCGGCGTGAAGCTATGGCGATCCTCGTATCCTGATCGGCGTTCACTCAATGTCGGCTGCGACCGGATCGAACATCTTGCATTTCGCTTTGGTCGGTACGCCGAACAGCGGCAAGACCGCGCTGTTCAACGCCATTACCGGCAGCCGCCAGAAGGTCGCCAACTATCCCGGCGTTACCGTCGAGCGCAAAGCCGGCATCATCCAGACGCCGTCCGGCCACCGCGTCAACCTGACCGATCTGCCCGGCACCTATTCGCTGCGCGGCCGCAGCCCGGACGAAGAGATTACCCGCGACATCGTGCTCGGCCGGCTCGCCAGTGAGGCGCCGCCCGACCTGCTGCTATGCGTTGCCGACGCTACTAACTTGCGCATCGCCTTGCGGCTGGTGATCGAGCTCAAGCAGGTCGGCTGTCCGCTGATGCTCGTCCTCAACATGATCGACATCGCGCGCCACCGCGGCATCGACATCGATCTCAAGAAGCTGTCGCAGGAGCTTGGCATTCCCGTCGTCACCTCGGCGGCGGTGCGGCGCGGCGGCACCGAAGATCTGATGCGGCGCATGGACGAGATCATCGCCAATTTCAAGCGCGGCGAGAACGCCAGTACCTGGAAGCCGCCGACTTCGACCGAGCTGCGCGCTGCCCAACGTGAAGCCGACCGCATTATCCGCGCTGCCGTGAGCCAGCCAGCGCGGCCTGACACGCGCACCGGTAAAATCGACGCCGTGTTGCTGCATCCGGTCGCCGGGTTGTTGATCCTGCTCTGCGTACTGTTCGTGATGTTCCAGGCGGTCTTTGCCTGGGCAAAACCCGTAATGGACCTGATCTCGGTCGGCTTCGATTGGCTCGGCGTCCAGACGCACGATTTATTGCCCGAAGGCCTGCTGCAAAGCTTCATCCAGAACGGTGTCATCTCTGGCGTCGGCAATGTCATCGTCTTCCTGCCGCAGATCCTGATTTTGTTTCTCTTCATTCTGCTTCTGGAAGACCTCGGCTATATGGCGCGCGCCGCCTTCCTGATGGATCGCGTCATGGGCGGCGCCGGCTTGCACGGCCGCGCCTTCATCCCGCTCCTGTCGAGCTTCGCCTGCGCCATCCCCGGCATCATGGCAACGCGCGTGATCGACAATCGCCGCGACCGGCTGACCACCATTCTGGTCGCGCCGCTGATGACTTGCTCAGCGCGCATCCCCGTCTACACGCTGATAATCTCCGCCTTCATTCCCGACAAGACCGTATGGAACTGGTTCGGTCTGCAGGGCCTGGTGATGTTCGGACTTTATGCCGCCGGAATCGTTAGTGCGTTAGCCGTGGCCTTCGTCGCCAACCATTTCTTCTGGCGCGAGAGCGCGACGCCGCCGTTCATGCTCGAGCTGCCCGACTACAAGGTGCCGCGCGTGCGCTCGGTCGCCATCGGTGTCTACACGCGCGCGGTGATGTTTCTGAAACGCGCGGGCACCACGATTTTTTCGATGATGGTACTGATCTGGTTCCTGGCGTCGTTCCCGCGTCCGCCGGAAGGCGCCACTGCTCCGGCCATCGACTACAGCTTGGCGGCGATTCTCGGCAGATGGCTGGAGCCGGTGCTGGCCCCGGTCGGCTTCAACTGGCATATCGACGTCGCGCTCATCCCCGGCATGGCGGCGCGCGAAGTGGCCGTCGCTGCGCTTGGTACCGTATACGCGATCGAGGGCGGCAAGGAGGCTGCGGCGCAGATCGGACAGATGCTGGCCAGCCAATGGAGCCTGGCGACCGCGTTGGCGTTGCTGGCCTGGTACATTTTCGCCCCGCAATGCGCGTCCACATTGGCGGTGATCAAGCGCGAGACCGGCAGTTGGAAATGGATGGCACTAACTTTCGGATACATGTTGTCGCTCGCCTACATCGCCTCCTTTATTACCTTCCACGTCGCGGCGGCGCTCGGCGCGGGCTAGTGCCCCAATCGGCTCTCGCGCTATTGTTCCGCGCGGGTTAAGAATAATCCCATGACCGCAATCAGCGTTCCGCGCCCGGCGTGGATGACCGAAGATCTCGTGCTGCTCGAGGAGCAGGCGCAGCGCTTCATCGCCGACGAATTCGTGCCACATCTCGAAAAATGGCACGAAAAGGGTATGTACGATCGCGACGTCTGGACCAGGTCCGGTGCTGCTGGACTGCTGTGCGCGTCGATGCCGGAGGAATATGGTGGCGCCGGCGGCACCTTCGGGCATGAGGCGGTGATTAATCGCGAATTCTCGCTCGCCGGCTTCGATACCTTCGGCGCCCCGCTGCATTCCGGCATCGTCGCGCCCTACATCCTGCATTACGGCACCGAGGAGCAGAAGAAACGCTGGCTGCCCAAGCTCGCAACCGGCGAGCTGGTCGGCGCCATCGCCATGACCGAGCCTGGCACCGGGTCCGACTTGCAGGGCGTGCGTACCACTGCGCGCAAATCCGGCAACGGGTACGTCCTCAACGGCTCGAAGACCTTCATCACCAACGGCCAGCACGCCAATCTGATCATCGTTGTCGCCAAGACCGACTTAAAAGCCGGCGCTAAGGGCACATCGCTGATGGTGGTAGAGACTGACGACGCACAAGGCTTCCGCCGCGGCCGTAAGCTCAAGAAGCTCGGCATGGATTCGGCTGATACCTCCGAATTGTTCTTCGAGGACGTGCAATTGCCGGGAGAGGGGTTACTCGGCACCGAGGAGGGACAAGGCTTCTACCAGCTCATGAAGGAGCTGCCGCAGGAGCGGCTGATTGTCGCGGTCCACGCCGTGGCGATGATGGAGCGGGCGCTCGCGCTCACCATCGATTACGTCAAGCAGCGCAAGGCCTTCGGCCAGGCCATCATCGAATTTCAGAATACCCAGTTTGAACTCGCCGAGTGCAAGACCGATACCACACTCGCCAGGGTGTTCCTCGATCACTGCATCGGTCTGCATATAGAAGGTAAGCTCGATACCGTGACTGCCTCGATGGCCAAATACCGCTTGACTGATATGCAAGGCAAGGTGATTGACCGCTGCCTGCAATTGTTCGGCGGCTATGGCTATATGGACGAATACCCGATTTCACGTCTCTACCGCGACGCGCGGGTGCTGCGCATCTACGCCGGCACCAACGAGATCATGAAACTGCTAATCGCGCGCAGCCTCTGACCTGCACAGGAGAACGCCAATGCTGGACGCATTTATTTATGACCACGTGCGGACCCCTCGCGGCCGCGGCAAGTCCGACGGGGCGCTGCACGAGGTGACCGCGCTCAATCTCGCGGCGCAGGCGCTTGGCGCCATCAAGGACCGCAACAGGCTCGATCCTTCGGTGGTCGACGACGTCGTGCTCGGCTGCGTCGATCCGGTCGGTGAGGCGGGCGGCGACATCGCGCGCGCTGCAGCGCTGGTCGCAGGTTTCGGCGACGGCGTGCCGGGCGTGCAGATCAACCGTTTCTGTGCGTCTGGCCTCGACGCGGTGAATTTCGCGGCCGCCGAGGTGATGTCTGGCCAGCATGACATAACCATCGGTGGCGGTGTTGAATCCATGAGTCGCGTCGGCATCGGCGCCTCCGGCGGCGCCTGGCCCGTCGACCCGTCGATCGCAGTGAAGACCTATTTCCTGCCGCAAGGCATTTCCGCCGATCTGATCGCCACCAAATACGGATTCTCGCGCGATGATGTGGACGCCTACGCAGTTGAAAGCCAGAAACGTGCGGCAAAAGCTTGGGACGAAGGCCGATTCAAGAATTCGGTGATGCCGGTGAAGGACGTCAACGGCCTCACCATCCTCGCTAAGGACGAGCACATGCGGCCGTCGACCACGATGCAGACGCTCGCCGCGCTGCAGCCGTCCTTCGTGCAGATGGGCGAGATGGGCGGCTTCGACGCGGTCGCTGTGCAGCGCTATCCGGAAGTCGAGACGATCAACCATGTGCACACGCCGGGCAATTCGTCCGGCATCGTCGACGGTGCCGCCGCAGTGCTCATCGGCAGTAAAGAAGCCGGCAAGGCCGCGGGCCTGAAGCCGCGCGCGCGTATCAAGGCCTTCGCCAATGTCGGGTCCGAACCCTCGATCATGCTGACAGGCCCGATCCCGGTCACCGAGAAGGTGCTCAAGAAGGCCGGCATGACCGTAAAGGACATTGACCTCTACGAGCTCAACGAGGCTTTTGCCTCGGTTGTCTTGCGTTACATGCAGGCGTTCGACATTTCACACGACAAGATCAACGTGAACGGAGGCGCCATTGCCATGGGCCATCCGCTCGGCGCCACCGGCGCCATGATTATTGGAACCGTGCTCGACGAGCTGGAGCGCAGCAACAGGGAGACGGCGCTCGTCACTCTCTGCATCGGCGTAGGCATGGGTACCGCGACGATCATCGAGCGGGTCTGAAAAAATGCCCAAGGTCGACATCGCTAAGGTCCCGGTGAAGAGCGGCAGCTTTTATCCGGCGCCGTTCCAGGCCGAGCACAAGGGCCGCCACAAGCAGGCATTGGGCGACGTGGTCGGCCTGACGCAATTTGGAGTCAACATCTCGCGCATCGAGCCGGGCCAGTCCTCAGCGCTGCGACATTGGCATGAGCAGGAGGATGAATTCATCTACATGCTGGAAGGCGAGTTGCTGCTGATCGAGAATGACGGTGCGACCGTGCTCAGGTTCGGCGACGCCGCCGGCTTCAAGGCCGGCAACAGCATCGCGCACAAACTGGAGAACCGCAGTAACCACGACGCGGTGTATTTAGAAGTTGGCACCCGCGCGCAGTCCGAGCGCGTGCATTATCCGGACGTCGACCTAGTGATGGAGCGCGACCAGAAGGGCCGCCGCTACCTGCACAAAAACGGCGAGCCGTATCACTCATAGGAGTCCCGGATGGCGAATTTCAAACTCGATATCGACGCCGACGGCATCGCGCAAGTCACCTGGGATATGGCCGACCGCTCGATGAACGTCATCACCATGGAGGTGATCGACGAGCTCTCCGGCATCGTCGAGAAGGTTGCTTCTGACGCCGCGATCAAGGGCGCCGTCGTCAGTTCCGGCAAGGACACCTTCTGCGGTGGCGCCGACCTCACCATGCTCGAGCGCATGGGCGACATCTATGCCAACATGGTGCGCAGCGATGGAGCGGAAGCTGCGGCCGGCTTTATGTTCGAGGAAAGCCGGAAGCTGTCGCTGCTCTACCGGCGACTGGAGACCTGCGGCAAGCCATGGGTCTGCGCGATCAACGGGACCGCGATGGGCGGCGGCTTCGAACTTGCGCTTGCTTGTCATTATCGCATCGTTGCCGACAATCCGAAGACGCGGCTTGGCCTGCCTGAGATCAAAATCGGCCTGTTCCCGGGCGCCGGAGGCACCACGCGTGTCGCGCGCATGCTGCAGCCACCCGACGCGTTGCAATTTTTGCTCAAGGGCGACCAACTCAAGATCGACCGCGCTAAGGCGATGAAGTTGATTGATGCGGTAGTACCGCCCGCTGACCTGATCAAGGCCGCGAAGGACTGGATCAAGGCCGGCGGCAAACCGGTGGCGCCGTGGGACGTGCAGGGATTTAGGCTGCCGGGCGGGCCGGTTTATTCGAAGGCTGGCATGATGACCTTCCCAGCGGCGAACGCGATCTACCGGCGCGAGACCTACGACAACTATCCGGCCGCGCGCGCCATACTGCAGGTGGTCTACGAAGGCCTGCAGGTGCCGTTCGACACCGCGCTGCGCATTGAGTCGCGCTATTTCGCCAAAATCCTGCGCTCGCCGGAAGCGGCGGCGATGATTCGCTCGCTGTTCGTCTCCATGCAGGAACTGAACAAAGGCGCGCGCCGCCCGGCCAATGTGCCCCCGTCGAGCCTAAAAAAGATCGGGGTTGTCGGCGCGGGGTTTATGGGCGCCGGTATCGCGCAGGTGAGCGCTTCCGCCGGCCTGCAAGTCGTGCTGATCGACCGCGACCAGGAGACCGCCGACAAGGGCAAGGCCGGTCTGCTTAAGGCGCTGTCCGACCGCGTGACAAAGGGCCGCATGAAAGGTGCCGAGCGCGACGAGCTTCTAGTGCGCATCATGCCAACGGCCGATTACGTAGCGCTAAGAGATTGCGATCTGGTCATCGAGGCGGTGTTCGAGGACCGCAAGGTGAAATCCGACGTCATCGCCAAGATCCAGGCGGTGATCGGCGACGGCGCGATCTTCGCCTCCAACACCTCAACGCTGCCGATCACCTCGCTCGCTGCCGAGTTCAATGATTCGGCGCGCTTCATCGGCATCCACTTCTTCTCGCCGGTCGACCGCATGATGCTCACCGAGATTATCCTCGGCCAGAAGACCGGCGATAGGGCGCTGGCGGTCGCGCTCGATTACGTGCGCGCCATCCGCAAGACGCCGATCGTCGTCAATGACTCGCGCGGCTTCTATGCCAACCGCTGCGTGCTCAATTACATCCAGGAAGGCTACTGGATGTTGCTCGAAGGCGTGCCGCCAGCAATGGTAGAAAACACCGCGCGCATGGCGGGCATGCCGGTGGGCCCGCTCTCCCTCAACGACGAGACCGCGCTCGACCTCGGCCTCAAGATTCTGCGCGCCACGGAAGCCGATCTCGGCCCCGGCATGGTCAACGAGGCGCAGAAGAAGCTGATGGAAGACATGGTCGAGAGGCACGGCCGGCTGGGACGCAAGAACGGCAGGGGCTTCTACGACTACCCGGTGGGCCAGCCCAAGCGGCTGTGGCCGGGTCTCGCGGATTTGCTGCCGAAGAAGCTTACGCGCGCGGAAGTCGAGGCGCTCGACGTTGAGGAACTCAAGCAGCGCTTCCTGGTAACGCAGGCGGTCGAGGCGGCGCGCACGTTCGAGGAGAAGGTCGTCACCGACGTGCGCGAAGCCGACGTCGGCTCGATCCTCGGCTGGGGCTTTGCGCCCTTCACCGGCGGCACGCTCTCCTACATCGACATGATGGGCACTAAGAAATTCGTCGCGCTCTGCCGTAAATTTGAGAAGAAATACGGACCGCGCTTTGCGCCCCCGAAGCTGCTCGTAGACCTCGCCGACCACGGCGAGAGCTTTTACAGCCGATTTGCGCCGCAGAAGAAAAAAGAAGCGGCATAGTCTGTACCCTCGCCAAGAGGAGCGCCACGGCCTAGCTCATCCTTCGAGACGCGCACCTCACGGTTTAGGCGGGACAAGTGTTGCGGG
>Ga0207781_1000198_pt1 | contig 11709 bp, 10 predicted proteins | sample LuqExpMetageno51_FD_187809 | JGI IMG/M metagenome (GOLD analysis project Ga0207781, IMG submission 187809) | Tropical forest soil microbial communities from Luquillo Experimental Forest, Puerto Rico - Sample 51 (SPAdes) | ecosystem: Environmental > Terrestrial > Soil > Tropical forest ...
ATTGGCTTCGGCCTGATGGTACGAGCCTTTGGTGTCCGTCTCGGCGGCAGCGAGGTCGCGGTTTTCCAGTACCGCCAGCAACTGGCCTTCGTGCACGCGGCTACCCCGGTTCACGTAAAACGTCTTCACCGGAGCCACAATCTTGGGCGTGATGGCGGCCTGGTTCCTGGGATACAACACCGCTTCAGTGCGAATGACCTGCCGGATCGCCCGCTTCTCTACCTTCGCCGCCTGCACCGTCACTTCCGGCCCGCTTTCCGCTTCTTTCTTCGAGCACGCGGCTTGCAGCAATACAACCCCGGCGACGAGGGACATCAAAAATAACGAGGAACTCCGTCGAGCTTTCATCTAAAAGGCCCCCGTAAGCGTCTGCAGATTGGCGAGCGCCACGTGGTAGCGCGCCTCTCCATCGTGATAACTGTTGCCGGCCGCGGTCAGGGTATTTTGCGCATCCACCACCTCGAGAGCGCTCGCCTCGCCTCCCTGATAGCGCAAGGTCGTGAGCCGCAGGCTTTGTTCGGCCAGTTCGGTGGTCTGCTTCAACATCTGCAGTTGGTCGTAGGCAAGCTGCGCCTCGCTGTAGAACGATTGCAGATCGGCGAGGGCCTGGCGCTGGGCGGCGCTCAGTTCCACTTGCGCCTGGTGGCGCAACAACTCCGCCTGGCGGACTTTGCTCTGGGTTGCGCCCCAGTTCCAGACTGGAATATTCAGCGTCGCGATTCCCTGGTAGCCCAGGTTTTGCGTCCCATCCGGGGCCCGCTTGGCAAACTGATTGGCATCGATGCCGTAGAACATGTCCACCGACAACGAAGGCAGGTAACCCGCCTTCGCCACGCCGACCTGCTTGTTCGCCACCGCCAGCGCCGCGAAGGCAGCTTGCAGCTCCGGGTTGTTCTTTGCTGCCATTGTCTGCAGTTCGTTCATCGGAGGCAGCGCCGGCATGGTCGCCAGATCGTTGGCTAGGGTGAAGTCCTGAAAAAAGTTGGGGAACAGCAGCACCGCCAGGGCAAGCCGGGCATTCTGCTCGGTGAGTTTGGCCTCCTGCCATGCGCGCTTCAGGTCGTTGGCCTGTATCTGCGCCTTGATGGTGTCGGAATGCGCCACTTCGCCGCCCTCTCCCAGCTTGCGGCTAAGCTCGAGGAAGTGCTGTCCTTCATTAAAGGCCCGCTCCGCGTTGATCGTTCGTGTCTGCGTCGCCAGCAGCCCGAAGTACGATTGCACCACCGTGACGGTCAGACCGCGTGTAGCGATCTCCGCGCGTGCCTTGGCCAGCGCGTGGACGGCCGCGGCGCGCTGATAATCCAGCACCTGGGCAGCGCCGATGACCTCGTGCGCCACCCCCTGGCTGACATATTCATGCACGCCGTTCGCCCCAATATAGCGGCCTGTCGAGGTGCCGTTGCCCTGCGTGTAGGTGAACGCGTTGTTGTAATCCACGCCGGGCAGCAGGGCCGCTCGGGCCTGATAGCGGTCCTCGCGCGCCAACCCCAACTCAGTGACCGCCGCTTGAAATTGCGGACTGTTGGCCCGCGCTCGCTCCAGCGCGTCCGCCAGCGTCAGAACGATCGTTGCCGGCTGCGGACCGCCGGCGGTGCTCTGCGCGATCGCACTGGCACAAACCAGAAGCACGAGGGTGAACGATGTAAGTTTGCTTATCACGACTACATCTCTCCCGGCAAAATGCTTACGCACACCTTAATTTAAGCTGAACCGCAGAACGGCCAAAATTCGTGCCTCTCGCGTCGAAGCGGGCCGCGCCTTTCAGCATACAGTTCGCGAAAAGTCCGGAGCCGTTACGAATTGTTACGCACTCTTGCATACCACAGCGATCAATTTCAACCTGAAGTTGCGCTGAATCTGGATGCGCGGTTCAGAACATCACTTCAGCCGGACCCGCAGGTACACGTTAAAGCCCAGCGGATGATCTCCGTAGTACGCCTTGATGGTGGCAGGAATGCCGTAAATCGAAACGTTGGCTCCCAGTCCGGTCTCCGCGCCGTGCCAGGTGAACAGATCGCGCGTGTACCCGACGGTGTAGGCATTCACGTCGAACCAGCGCGCACCGGTGCTAGCGAAAAGGTGGGCCTGCAACGCTGGATTATCGGCAAACAATTCGTCACGCTGTGACCACTCGTAGCGGGCGGTAAAGAAGTTCTTTTCGTGGAAGGGAACCAGAGTCTCCGCCAGCACCGCATTGGTGCCGTATTGCGGCGCAGTCTTCCAATTCCGGCCCCAGATTAAGCTGGTCGCCCACCAGTTTCCGTTTGCTCGGGGCACAACATATTCCACGGACGCCGTAGTCCGCACCACATCACCCGGCTCCAGCGCTTCCGGACGCGTCAGCCGACCCGCCGACACCTGGGCGACCCAACGCGAACTAGGGGTAAAAGTGATGCGCCCCGCGTACGAGTTCATCGGGCCGAAGTAGATGGTCCAGCGGTTCTCGCCGGGCTCGCTGCCGTAGAACCCTGAAGCCTCGAAACGCACAAGCTTAAAGGCGAGCACGCCCGTAACCACGTTACTGGCGATATGGGTCGAGTCCTGCCAGTGGTGGCCGAGTGTCGCCTGCGGTAGCTCCGCCGCTGAAGCGCGATGCGGATAGGCCACTGGCCCCAGCGCCGGGTCGCCCACTACGCCATAATACAGATCGGCCACGGCGTGCTCTCCCATGCTGTGGGAGTACTGCGCGCTCAACTCCATCACCAGGTTGTGCGGGTGCTGCGCGTTAGTGATAGGGTTGCCGAACGCCGTCTCCCCCGTCTGGAACAGCAGCGGATAACGGCGCTCCGTAATCGTCGCGGGTTCGAGGCTTAGCATGGCTCGCAGCAGGACGCCGCCTCCGCCCAGGTGGTGCATGGAGCTCAGCATGCCCCAGTTGGTCGAATAGAGCTTGTCGTAGCCGAGCGGACCAGTCTGCTGCGTGTCCACCAGGAACGCCTGCCCCATCCACATGAGGTGCCACTCGCCCACATCGGTCATCACCATCGGCATGGGCGACGCCGATGGCTGTACCCCGGTTCCCGAGGACTCGTCCATGAAGAATGCGAATGTCGACGACATGCCTCCGCTCATCGGACGGTGGTCGTGCATTTCCATGCCCGGCAGACCCCCCTGCGTATCCGCTGCCGATGTGCTGTCTGTTTGCGGTGGCGTTTGCGCCAGTGTTACTGCTAGGGAACAGAACAGCCCGGCCGCCATTGTCGCCCTCAACAATAAGCGCGCTAGGAAATTGACCAAAGTCCTCCGGCGATGTGTAACGGCAACCATGGGACGAGACTCAAGCGATTCACCACCATCCGGTCTCACTTGAATTGTAGAAGAGCCGTCGTTGTCGGCACTTTCCGATTTGTGCCGCCCGTCACAATCGCAGGCACGGTTCCGGTGCTAACATTTCGGCCATCCTCGAGCAGGGGAAAGCAATGGAAGCAACCGAAGCAACCGTGTCGCAGTCCGTGATCGACGAATTTGTGAGCGCCGCCACCGCCGCGGTGGCGACCGTGGAAGTGATCGACCGTTCGCCGCAGCACTTGCGCGATGCCATCTGGCGCGCCGCCAAAGATGCTGATCGTATCCTGTTCGCTCCGCCGCAAGACCTGCCGGCAGAGCTGTTCGCCGAGTTCGCCAGAGACCCGCGAGTGAAGGCAGACCCCAGCGCCGAAGAACTGGTGAACTCCCCCGCAGGTGTTACCGAAGCGTTTGCGGGTGTGGCGCGCACCGGCTCGGTCTGCGTGGATGTCGCTTACCAACGCACCGGCATGGCCAGCCTGCTGGCGCCGTTGCATATCGCCGTTGTTGCTGCTGAGACAATCGTCCCGCGACCGCGCGACCTGTTTGACGACAACGTGCTTGGCGGCAAAGGACTCTCACGCAGCTTCGTTTTTATTACCGGCCCCAGCGCCACCGCCGATATGGGTCCCCTCGTTCGCGGTGTGCACGGCCCCCATCGTTTGCACATCATCGTTTTGCGATGAAGTTCTGAAATGAAGCCTTGAGGTGAGCATGGCAGCTCCAGTCAATCCCATCGACATTCAGCCTCGGCAAGTTGCCAACAAGAGCGATAAGAAGCGGTTTCTGGAAGCCATCCGCATGACGTTGGGTGTGCAGTCCGCCGCTATACGCCACAACACCCAGACCTTCAATCGCAACCGATACGGTGCTGTCGCTCGCATCGCCGACTACGACGCGATGAAAGACCGGGCGCGTCAGACCAAAGAGAATGCCATTGCCAACCTGCCCGAACTGTTACGCCAGCTCGAGGCCAGTGTTCGCACGAACGGCGGCCACTTTTACCTGGCGCCGACCGCCGCTGACGCCAATCGTTACATCTGCGACGTCCTGGTGAAACACGCCGTCAAGCTGGTGGTCAAAGGCAAGAGCATCACCTCGGAGGAAACTCGCCTCAACCACACGCTGGAAGCCGCCGGTATCGAGGTCGCCGAGAGTGACTTGGCCGAGTTCATCCTGCAGGTGGCCGACGAACAGCCCTCACACATCATCGCCCCCGCGCTCCACTATTCCCGCGAGCGAATCACCGCGCTGTTCAAGCGCAAGTTCCAGACCGATCTGCCGCTCGACACCGGCGAAGAACTGACCCGCTTCGCCCGCGAGATCCTGCGCCAGAAATTCATCGCCGCTGACGCCGGCATTTCCGGCTGCAACCTCATCGCCGCCGACACTGGCTCCTTCATGTTGGTGGAGAGCGAAGGCAACATCCGCATGACCACGCTGCTGCCGCCGCTACACATCGCCATCGCCGGCATAGAAAAAGTCGTGCCCTCGCGCAAGGATTTTCAGCCGTTCATCGAGTTGCTGCCTGCCAGCGCCACGGGGCAGCCGCTGACCTCCTACGTCAGCATTCTTCGTCCCCCGCTACCTGCGCCATCCTTCGCCGCGCCGGGCAAGAGCACCGCTTCCCGCGAGTTCCACATGGTGCTCATCGACAACGGCCGCTCAGCCATGCGCCAAGACCCGATTTTGCACGAGGCGCTGTACTGCATCCGTTGTAGCGCCTGCCTCAACGTGTGCGCCAATTTCGAGACCGTTGGCGGACACGCCTTTGGTGGCGAAACTTACTCCGGCGGCATCGGTGGCTCCTGGGAGGCCGGCACCGGCAAGCTGATGAACGCACGTTTCAGCGAACTCTGCACCGGATGTTCACGTTGTGTTCCGCAGTGCCCGGTCCGCATCGACATTCCTTGGCTCAACCAAAACCTCCGCCAGCGGATGAACCAGGCCGACGGCAGTTCGTTCGCCAAGTCTCTTTTTGGAAGCCTCAGCGGAAGCGCGCCCGAGGATCGCTCCGCCCCGCTGGCCAAGCAGTTTTTTGCCAACTATCACACCTTCGGGAAATGGGGCTCGCAGTTCGCCGGGTTGTCCAATTCGTCGAACCAGCAGGCATTATTACGAAAGTTAGAACAGGACGTTCTCGGCGTCGATACGCGACGCGAATTGCCCCCATTTCCGGAGAAAACCTGGGAGCAGTTGTTCCATGCAGAACCTTCCGCCGTCAAGGCCTCCCTGCCCGGGCCAGGCGTCGCCGTGCTGGCTGACACCTTCACCAACTACGGAACCCCCGAGCGCGGCATGGCAGTCGTCCGGGTCTTGCGTGCCATCGGCCTGGATGTCGTTCTAACTCAATCACTTCCCGACGGTCGTGCAGCTATGTCACAGGGCATGATCGCGACCGCCCGCCAGCAAGCTCGGGCCCTGGCAGCCATGCTGCAGCCGTACCTGCAGAGCGGCAGAAAGATCGTCGTGGTCGAACCCAGCGTCTTGGCCATGTTCCGCTTCGACAACCGCCACTTACTCGACGACGTGTCGCTCGTAACCGCACTGGCTGCAAGTAGTTATGATCCGCTGCAGCTGCTATGGGACTTAGCATCTGAGCACCGGATCGACCTCGCCAAACTGTTTCCCGCGTCGAGATCTCCCCTCGGTACCCGGCTCTTTTACCACGCCCACTGCCAGCAAAGGACTTGCAACGCCAGTTCGCAGACCATCGACTTGCTGCGAGCTGTCGGCTTCGATGTGGCTACTTCCACCGTCGAGTGCTGCGGCATGGCCGGCAGCTTCGGCTACAAGCACGACTACTACGACCTCAGCATGGCAGTGGGCGCCGACCTGTTCGCGCAGGTCCGTGCAGCCGAGCAGGACGGCGGCGAGCGGGTACTGGTGGCCAGTGGAGTGTCCTGCCACGACCAACTCGGTGCCGGTTTGGGACGCAAAGTGCGTCACCCTGCAGAGGTGCTGGCTGGTACTCTCCATGGGTGACTACCAGCGTAGTTAGTAACTAGCCTGAATGTGCTACTTTACGAATTAAGCCTCTTAACTGCAAGCGAAGTTCAATATTTTGTATTAGTTGCGTCACTCAAATTTGATTACTTTAGGTTACCCTAGAGTTACGGAAGATGTATTTACAACCGCGACGTTCGGACACAAAATGGCAGGCGTAGTCAGGCAGTTCTGGGGGAGGGCTGCCTTCTAAGCGCTCTGCGGTCACGCAGAGCGCTTTTGTTTTTCCAGCGCTTTTTCCGCTCGCGAACGCTGCTAAATGGTTTCTGACCAGCGGTTTTGTACCGGCTGGGTGCCGCGTTCGGTTTCCGCCGGCTGCAACCGCGAAGCCCGTCGTGCATCTAACTTGTGTTCCCATTCAGCAAAGCTCTGGATGATACGATGGGTGCTGCGGCGTGCAGTGCCTTATGCGCAGGGGCGAGTTCTCAGGAGGATACATGGCAAGTGGAGCAATCATGGAAGTAACGGATGCGAATTTCGACCAGGCGGTGTTGAAATCCGAGCAACCGGTAATGATCGATTTCTGGGCGGCGTGGTGTGGTCCGTGCCGGGCGCTGGCCCCGGTCGTCGATGAAGTGGCCCAGAGTTACAACGGCCGGATAAAAGTTGGCAAGATGGATGTGGACAAGAATGCTGCTACCCCGCAGCGTTACGGCGTGCGCGGTATTCCGACCCTTCTGATCTTCAAAGGCGGACAGGTGAAGGATCAGATTGTCGGCTACGTCTCGCGTGAGGTCATCGAGAAGGCCCTCGACAAGAATCTGTAATCCAGAGGAATTTCGAAACTGGCGCGGCTTTGGCTGCGCCTTTTGTTTTGGTCCCGGTCAGCATCTTGTCACGGCGCGCGGCCACGCGGACTGTTACAATTCGTGGCGCAATCATCGGGGCAACCGCCCTGTCAGCGAATCGAACCGCTGGCCCATTTCACCGTACAACTCTTTAGCTGTCATACGGATTTGGGCCAGAGGTTAGCCCGTCGGGAGCTCGGTTTGGACGATAACCAAGCAGTCAATGCGCTGGTCCGCCGCTGTGTGGCAGGCGACGCCGCGGCATGGCAGGAAATCGTCCAGCAATACAACCGTCGCATCTACAACATCTGCTATCGCTTCTCCGGCTCACCCGACGATGCCGCCGACCTCACCCAGGAAGTCTTCATCAAGATCTACCGCACCGTGAACACTTTTGACGGCACTCGGGCCGCGTTTATGACGTGGGTCACAACCGTGACCCGCAACCTCCTGGTGGATCACTTCCGCAAGGGCAAATACGACCGCGTCACCGATTCTCTGGAGGCCACCCCCGGGAACCAGGAGGACGGACTAACCATCGGTGAGCAACTGGAAGACCATTCAGTCTCGCCAGAACACAGGGTGCAGAGCCAGCAGGCCCAGAAAATGGTGCACGATGCCCTCCAGAAGCTGTCGCCCGAACTGCGGGAGGCAGTGATTCTAAGGGACTTACAGGACATGGATTACAAGGAGATCGCGATTGTCCTCAAAATTCCCGAGGGCACCGTAAAAAGCCGCATAAACCGCGGAAGAACGGAACTTGCACGGCACCTACAACGTAACTACAGGCAGGTGAGTTGATGTACGGCGAAACAAAATCCGGAATGAATTGCGTGGACTTCGAGGCTTTGCTGGCCGACGCGCTGGATGCCACGTTGCACGGCTCGACGCTGGCGGCCTTCGAGGCGCACCGCCAATCGTGCCCTGCCTGCGCAGTCAGTTACCAGGAGTCTGCTGCTGGCATGCAGTGGTTGAAGAGTCTGGAAGACATCGATCCACCGCGGCACCTCGTGCACAACATACTCGCGCAGACCATTGGGTCGGTGCCGGAACCGAGCACGCAGGCGGCTCCCGTCAGCGAGGGCTGGTTCGGCAAGTTCAAGGCCCGCATTTCGCCGGTGTTCGCTCCCGTGATGACGCCGCGTTTCGCGATGTCGTTCGGCATGGCGTTCTTTTCCATCACCATGCTGGCTAACGTTGCGGGCATTCGGCTCGCCGACCTTCGGCACGTTGACGTGAGCGCCAAGGGCCTGCAGAAAACGTATTACTCTACGGAAGCGCGTGTCGTGCGCTATTACGAAAACATCCGGCTGGTTTACGAGATCGAGTCTCGCGTGCGCGATTTGCGCCGTGCTGCGACACCCGACAAGCAGGAGGAGAGCACACCCAAGAGCCCCAACAAGGGCGAAACACAGCAGCAGGATCGCAAGTATCAGAACTACAGCCGCGATTTGGGCCAGCCCCTGCTGGCCGCGTGTCCGGCTGCAGTTGAGTCGCTCATCCCACAGGCCCGGCTGAACAGGAGAATTGCATGAACTGCGCCAACCATGTCGAAAGTCCCGCAGTTGCATACTGCCGCACGTGTGGCAAGCCCATGTGCAGCAATTGCACGCGTGATGTGCGTGGCGTTCTCTACTGCGAGCAGTGTCTGGCCTCGCAGGTCAGCGGCACCATGCCGCCGCCGGGGCCGGGCGCCCCGCTTCGGGGCGCTGCCCCGCCGGTGACAGAAGGCAGTCCCGGGCTGGCCGCGATCCTCGGATTCATCCCGGGCGTTGGCGCCTTCTATAACGGCGAGTATGCCAAGGGCTTCATCCATGTGCTGATCTTTGCCACGCTGATCTGGGCTGCCGACCATGTGAGCGGAATCTTCGGCATCGGCATCGCCGCCTTTGTGCTCTACATGCCGATCGAGGCCTACCGCACGGCGAAAGCCAGGCAGATGGGCCTGCAGCCGCCCGATCCCTTCGGCTTCAACACTGTGAACTTCTTCGGCACCAGCGCCGCCCAGCCGGCTGCTTCGGCCACGCCGGCTGCCGTGGGGTCACCGGTCGATTCGCCTGAGGGACAACCGGTGCTGCAGGAGCCATACCAGGAGGCGCCGTCGCGCGTGCCTGTGGGTGCTGTAGTCCTGATTGGCCTGGGCGTGCTTTTCCTGCTCGGCCAGTTTGGCTGGTTCCGCTTTGATTGGTTTGGAAGATTCTGGCCGTTGATCCTCATCGCTGTCGGCATCTCGGTGCTGATGAGGCGAACGGGAAGGGCACGGTGAGGAGGACGTCATGAGATACCGTTACAACCCAAGTTGTGGATGTGCACGCTGCCGGGCCCACGGATTCATGGGCCCCGCCATTCTCATCACCCTCGGCGTCCTGTTCCTGCTCGACCAGGTGACCCATATCTACTGGATGGAGTTTGGCAGGACCTGGCCGGCCTTGCTGATCGTGATCGGCCTGGTCATGTTCCTGCAGCACAACGCCCCCGCCGGGGGACACATTTCGCGGGAGTACACGGGATATCCGCCGGCGCAGCCGGTGTATCCCGCGGCGCCGCCCGTGTATCCCGCTCAGCAGCCGCAACCCTGGCAGCCACCGGTAGCGACACCGCCCGCGGCCGCGCCGCCCAGTGCCGGCACCACGGAAAAAGGGGAGGTGCACAATGACTAGCCCCTATCAACAACCTTCTGCGCCATTGCCGCCGCCTCCGCCGGTCTACGGCTATCGCCGTTCGCTGACTGGGCCGATCATACTGATCGTTATTGGATTGGTGTTTCTGCTGCGCAATATCGGAGTCCACATTCCGGTGTGGCATTTCTTCGGCCGCTACTGGCCGCTGCTGATCATTCTCTGGGGCGTAATCGCCCTCATCGAACACTTCAACGCGCTCAAGCACGGCTACCGAACACGAGGCCTGGGAGGTGGCGGGATCTTCTTGCTCATCCTCATCGTGATCTTCGGCCTGGCAGCCCATCACAGCTCGGATGTGAACTGGGAGGGCATGCGCGACCAGATGCAGATCGGCGACGACGACCTGGGCGGCATGTTCGGTACGGCCTACACGTTCGAAGACACCCTGGAACAGACGTTCCCCGGCGATGGCAGCCTTCGCATCGTCTGTGATCGCGGCGCCATCAACGTTACTCCTTCCGATGGCGACAACATTCGTGTGGTGGTGCACAAGAAGCTGTATGCCAAGACGCAGGACGACGCCAACAAATTCAATGAAGGCAGCAAACCGCAACTCACGGTGAATGGGACCGCTGTCGTGTTGAACGCCAATACCAACGGCGCCGGAGACCACGGCGTTCAGGCCGACATGGACATCTTCGTTCCCAGGAAGGCCGCGGTCGAGATTGCCAGCAAGCGTGGCGACGTAAGCGTGAACGACCGCAAGGCGCCGGTGAAGGTCGGCTTACAGAAGGGCGATGTCGCGCTGGACGGAATCGTCGGGCCGGTCGAGATCAATCTCGAGAAGGGGTCGATCAGAGCGAAGGAGATCGTGGGACCGATGAGCGTCAGCGGTCACGTGGACGACGTCACGATTGAAGAAGTAGTTGGTCCGGTGCAATTGAACGGAGACTTCTTCAACGACATCCGGCTGAACAACATCGTTGGAAAGGTTGAGTTCAAATCGGCCCGCTCCGACATTTCGATTGCGTCTGTGCCAGGTGACTTGGAGATCTCCGGCGATGCTCTGCGCGCTACCGACGTGGGCGGCCCGATGCGGCTGGTCACGCGCTCGAAGGAAATTCACTTGGAAGGCGTGACCGGCGATGTCGAGGTGGAGAATTCCAATGGCGACATCGAGATCCATCCCGCTGCCAACAAACTGCCCATGGGCAAGATGATGATCACCGGCAAACATGGCGATGTCACCCTGGTTCTGCCGGCGAACGCTGGTTTCCAGGTCGAAGCTACTACCCGCAAGGGCGACATTAGCTCCGATTTCGGAACACTGAAGATCGACAACAGCAGCAGCGGGGGCGCGTCGCGTGCCAGCGGCACCGTAGGTAACGGCGCTGCCAAGTTGCAGATCAACTCCGATACCGGAGACATCCACATCAACAAGGGATAACTCTATCCTCCTACAGTGCAGCGACGCCCGCCCCGTATTCTGGGGTGGGCGTCTATTGCTTTAGGCGAGCGATTCGAGTTTGGAGAGAACGAGTTCTTCTACCCGCGCCAGCGCTTCTTCAATCGTGAGGTCGGTTGAGTCAATGATGACCGCGTCGGGCGCCGCCACCAGCGGCGACACCGCCCGTGTGCGGTCGCGCTGGTCGCGTAGCACCAGGTCCTCAACAATCCGCCGCGCCTCCTCGGGGGTATGCGTGGCGTTCTGTGCCACGCGGCGTTCGGCCCGGATGCGCGCATCGGCGTCGAGAAATACCTTGACATCGGCATGAGGGAACACCGCTGTGCCGATGTCGCGGCCTTCCATCACAACTCCGCCGAGGGCTCCCATGTCGCGTTGACGCGCCACCATGACCTCGCGCACCGCCGGATGCGTCGACACGCGCGAGGCAGCCAGCGTAACGTCACCTTCGCGGATGCGCTGCGATACGTCGCGCCCATCCAGCAGCACGCGATTGCCGTCGGGCTGCGGGCCTAGCTGAATCACCGTACTATCGGCGAGCCGA
>Ga0207781_1000209_pt1 | contig 11332 bp, 9 predicted proteins | sample LuqExpMetageno51_FD_187809 | JGI IMG/M metagenome (GOLD analysis project Ga0207781, IMG submission 187809) | Tropical forest soil microbial communities from Luquillo Experimental Forest, Puerto Rico - Sample 51 (SPAdes) | ecosystem: Environmental > Terrestrial > Soil > Tropical forest ...
CACCGCTTCTCGCGCTGGCGGCAATCGTGTTCGGGCTGCTGCTCGACGGGCTTTTTCCCGCTTATGTTCTCACCGTTCTGCTCCCACGCGGCGAGCACCGTCTCGTCGGCGCCGTCCTTCTGGTTGCAGCGCTGGGCATTGCAATTCCGGGGCTGCTCGCGTTTCGACGCGCCGGCACGGCCCCGGAGCCCTGGAAGCCTGCGACTACACTCGTCACCGACGGCATTTTCCGGTTCATCCGCAATCCGATGTATGTTGCGCTCATCCTTGGGGTCGCCGGCATCGCCGTGCTCACCGCCTCCGATTGGATGTTGGTGATGTGCATCCCGCTGGCGTTCACGCTGCACGTCGGCGTGGTCAAACGCGAGGAGCGCTATCTCGAGGCAAAATTCGGCGCCGCGTACCGGCGCTATTGCGAATGCGTCCCCCGCTACGGCTGGCCATTCTGAGGTTTGCCGGACGCGCGCCGCCCGCCTATAGAGTTCCCAAAATCTCATGCCGGGAGTTGCGGAATGCATACTCAAGTTGGAATCGTCGGCGCCGGTCCCGCCGGACTAATGCTCGCCCGACTGCTCACGCTGCAGGGCATTGAGTCCGTCATCATCGAGAACCGCAGCCGCGATTATATCGAAAACCGCATCCGCGCTGGCTTGATCGAACACTGGGCCGCTGATCTGCTGGCGGACGTCGGCGCCGGCGAACGCATGAAGCGGGAAGGGTTGCTGCACTGGGGCATCAATCTCGGCATCAACGGCGATCTTCATCGCATCGATTTCCAGAAACTGGTCGACAAACGCGTGACCATTTACGGCCAGCAAGAGGTCGTGAAGGACCTTGTCGAGCGCAGGCTGGCCGACGGCGGTCCGCTGTATTTCGAAGTCGACGATGTCAGCGTGCGCGATCTCACCTCCGAGCGGCCGAAGATTCGGTTCACGCACCAAGGCAAGAACCAGGAGATCGAGTGCGACTTCATTGCCGGCTGCGATGGCTTTCATGGTATCTGCCGCCCGAGCGTTCCCGCTGGCGTGCTGCGCATTTTCGAGCGGGAATATCCGTTCGGCTGGCTCGGCATCCTGTCGGAAAGCCCGCCGCCCGATCACGAACTGATCTATTCCTACACAGATGGCGGATTTGCGCTCTACACGATGCGGTCGGAGACGCTGTCGCGGCTCTATTTGCAATGCGATCACGATGAGGACATCGCCAATTGGGCGGATGCGCGCATCTGGGAGGAATTGCACAAGCGTCTCGGCGGCGCGCGCAAATTGCAGGAAGGCACGATGCTGCAGAAGGGCATCACCGCTATGCGCAGCTTCGTGGCCGAGCCGATGCAGTACGGCCGCCTGTTCCTTGCGGGCGACAGCGCGCATATCGTACCTCCGACTGGCGCCAAAGGAATGAATCTGGCTTTTGCCGACGTCGTTTTTCTCGATCGCGGGCTGAACGCGTTTTACAAACTGAGCCGGACGGATCTGCTAGAGAAATACACGCAGACTTGCCTACGCCGCGTGTGGAAGGCGCAGCGCTTCTCCTGGTGGATGACGCAATTGCTCCACCTGTTTCCGGAGGAGACGCCCTTCGACCGTCGCCGACAATTGTCGGACCTGGATTACATCACCAGTTCGGACACCGCGGCGAAATCGCTCGCGGAGCAATATGTCGGCTTGCCGCTCGATTGAGCGCTTGCCGCCGGCGGGCTAGGCCGCGACGGAATTGAGGAAGGTCTCGACCTGCTGCCCCAACTGGTCGGCGGCATCTTCCACCGATTTGCTTTCCGCGAGAACCGTCTGCGCCCACTCCTGCGTCTTTGCGGTCGCCTGAGCGACGCGCGTCAACACGTCCGCAGCCTGCCTCGCAACGGCGGCTGCTGTTTCAACATTCTTGGAGATTTCCGAGGTCGCGGAGTTTTGCTCCTCGACGCTGGCGGAAACCGCGCTGGTGTTGTTATCGATTTGCGACATTCGGCTGGTAATCTCGCCAATTGCGCCCACTGCCTGGCCGGTCAGCGACTGCACGGCTGCGATTTGCTGCGCAATGTCCTCCGTAGCTTTAGCGGTTTGAACAGCCAGAGACTTCACTTCGGAAGCCACAACTGAAAACCCGCGCCCGGCATCGCCGGCTCTGGCAGCCTCGATGGTCGCGTTCAGCGCCAGCAGATTTGTTTTTTCGGCGATGCCGCGAATGAGCTTGACCACGCTGTCGATGCTTCTGGATGCGTTGACGAGAAGCTCGATGCTGTTCCCGGTGATTTGCGTTTGAGACGCCGCCGCTCGCACGAGATTGGCGGTTTCTGTCAGGTTGTGCGCAATTTCGCCGATGGAGCTCGCAAGTTCTGTCGTTGCGGAAGCAGCGCCGTCGACGTTGGCGGAGGACCGTTGCGACGCCCGCGATGCTTCCTCGGCTTCGGTGACCGTTTGGCGCGAGTTCGCCAATAATGAATTGGCCGTCTCGTTCATTTGACGTGTACTTTGCAGGACGGCGTCGATAAGCCGCTTCGAGCGAGAGCGAAAGGACGAGATGGCCATTTCGAGCGTTGCGCGGCGAGCATCTTTCTCTTGCAGGCTGGAGTGTTCCAACTCCACCCTGCGTCGCTCAGTAATGTCTTCATGCAGGCCGATCCAGCCGCCGTTCCGCATAGGATGGTTGGTGACACGTAACAGCCTGTCTCCGGTCGATTTGACTTCATGCACGATCGTGCGGCCCTTTCGGACCGAGGCGAGAAATTCGGTTCTGTACTCCTCCGGATCGCGAGAGAATGTCCCCTTCGCCACGCGGCGCGTAAGCACCTCCTTCAACGTTGCGCCAGGCTCCGCGTCGGCCGCCTCGAGTTTGTACATCTCGTAGTACTGCCTGTTGCACACGACGAGCCGCTCTGACGGATCGAACATGCACAGCCCTTGCGGCATGCTGTCCATCGCAGCGCGGCATTGGCCAAGTTCGCGCCCCTGTCGTGACGTGGCGAGCCACGCCACCATCGTAGCCGCCAGCAAGCCCGCCGAAACGGCCGTCGTCAGCGCAAAGGCGCTCGCCGTGTGAGCCAGTACCCAGGCCCACAACGCGTCGAACCCAAGCGCCCAGACGAGCAGGGCTGCCATAACGAATGCCGCCGAACCGGCCGCAACAATGAGCGCGTGCGCCCTGCGGGGTGTCAGGGAGTAAAGCATAGGGGTCACCTCGCGTGTGAGGATACCCCACGAGTGTTGTGGAACAGTTAATGACTTCCTAATGCCGAAGGCATGACAACAATCATTTCTGATCTCCCAGCAGTCGCGACACCGGAAGGCTCATCAGCAGGATGATGCCGCCGGCCAGGGCGGCAATCCCGCCCAGCATCACAAAGAACGCGGCGGCGCTCATGCTCGACCAGAAAGTACCGAGATATCCCGCCAGGAGATTCCCGATGAAGCTGCTGGCGAGCCACAGCCCCATCATCAGCGAGAGCACGCGCGCCGGCGCGATTTTGGTCACGAATGAGAGGCTTGTGGGTGACAGATAAAGCTCGCCGATCGTGATCACGACGAAGAACGCAAACAACCACAGCCAGCTTGCGTGCTCGCGGCCCGTGACGAATGCCGCAAGTGCCATGACCAGCCAGGCGGCGGCGTTGAGCAGCGAGCCGATCGCCATTTTGGTGAGTGTGCTCGGCTCGCGCGGTCCTTGCCGTCGCCACAACGCGAGGATCAGCGGCGTGAAAGCGAAGATCATGAATGGATTGAAGGCCTGAAACCAGGTCACCGGAATTTCGAACGAGGTGACGATCAGGTTGACCGTGCGGTCCGTTTGCGTGTCGGCCCAAAGCACGATCGTGTTGCCCTGCTGCTCGTAGGTGGCCCAGAACAGGCTTGCGGGTACGACAAGCGCAGCCAGCGCGAGCATCGCCTTCCGGTCCGCAGATGTGAGCCGCGCTTTTTCGCGATGCTCGAACACGTCCGGCGGCAAGCTCGGTGCGGCGGCGAGATAGATCACGAGCGCGATCGTCATACCGACGCCCGCAGCCGCGAAGCCGAAATGCCAGCCCGCTTCCTCGCCAAGCGTGCCGCAGACGAGCGGTGCGAAAAACGCGCCGAGATTGATGCCGACGTAGAAAATCGAGAACGCGCGGTCGCGCCGCGGATCGCCTGGCGCATACAGCGCGCCGACCTGGGTCGAGATATTCGGCTTGAACGCGCCGTTGCCAAGGATGAGCGCCGTCAAAGCAATCAGGAACAGCGGCTCGAAAGCCATCATGAAATGGCCGGCCGCCATGAGCGCGGCGCCGATCAATACGGTGCGCCGCTGGCCGAGTACGCGGTCGGCGATCAGGCCGCCGACAATGGGCGTGAGATAGACAAGACCAGTATAGAGCCCGTAGATCTGCGACGCGAACGGCTGCGCCGCCAGCGGCCCGAACACGCTTTCCAGCAGGTCGTGCAAGCCAGAAAGCCCGAGCACGTGCTGCACTCGCGCCGGATCGAGCAGGTGCTTGACCATGTAGAGCACGAGCAGCGCCCGCATACCGTAATACGAGAAGCGCTCCCACATCTCGGTCGCAAACAGGAATGGCAGGGCGCGCGGATGGCCGAACAATTCGGACCGTCCCGCGTCGTGGACCGATGCGGCATTCGTGCCGTTCTGCTGCGGCATATTTCGCGTTTCAGTTCCGCGACACGCCAGTGTAGGCTCGAGTCAGAAAGTCAGAAGGTCCGTAACAGGATCACGTCTCAGGGGAAAACGCCATGCGCACAAGAAAAACCGTGCTCGTCTTGCTGACCGCCGCCGCTGTCATGGGCAGCGCCGTTGGTGCAAGCGCCGAGGATTATCCGAGCCGCCCAATCCGGTTCATCGTCGGCTACGCGGCCGGCGGGGGAAACGATCTGTTCGCGCGGCTGGTGGTGCAGAAATTCCAGGAGCAGACCGGCCATACAGCCATCGTCGAGAACAAGGTCGGCGCAGGCGGGCGGATCGCGGTCGAATACGTCGCGAAGCAAACGGCCGACGGCTACACCGTGCTAGTCGGCGCGACCGGACAAATGTCGATCGCGTCCGCGATTTATCCCGACTTGCCGTATCATCCGACGAAGACCTTCATCCCGTTGAACATGATCGCATCCTTCCCGCTGGTGATGGTCGTCTCGGCCAACAACCAGGCGAAATCGGTAAAGGAACTGGTCGCCTGGGCGACGGCGCATCCGGACAAGGCGAACTACGGCTCGTCCTCGCCGGCCTTTACCATTGCGACAGAACTGTTGAAGCTGAAGACCGGCATGCCGGGCGTGGCGATCCCGTTCAAGAGCAGCAATGAATCGAACCTGTGCGTGATGAGCGACCAATGCCTGCTCACGATCTCGGACGGCCCGCCGGCGGTGCCGCTGATCAAAGGCGGCAAGACGCGCGCGCTTGCCGTCACCGGCAAGGAGCGCTCCGAAGAACTGCCGGATGTGCCGAGCATGGCGGAGGTCGGCTATCCGAGTGTGGATGTGCATCTGTGGAGCGGCTTCTTTGTCGACGCCGGTACGCCGAAGCCGATTGTCGACAAGCTCACGGCCGCCCTCGGTAAGGCGCTGGCCGATGCGCACGTGCAGGACGGGTTGAAAAAAATGGGCGTGACGCCCGGCGGACCCACCGGCGATGCGTTCAAGAAGATCATCGACGCCGATATCGAGAAGTTCGGCGAAGTCGTGAAAGCGGCGCACCTGACGTTCCAGTAAACACGGGTCTCGCATCAGGGCGATCACGCCCCGATGCCTTCGGTCCGCGATTGTAAACTCACCATGCGTCTCGTCAGTGCGTTCGTTCTCGCGGCCCTTTCCGGCTCCGCCGGTCACTCCGCTCCGTCGACCGGTGTCTCCGCGCTGTTCAAGGATTATGGCCTATTCGGCATATGGGCGGTCGACTGCGCGGCGGAACCTTCGCCGGAAAACCCGCACGTGACAGTGAGCGAGCCAAAACCTGGCCGCGTCACCGAACGGCACGATCTCGGCCCGCGCTATGGCACGAACACCTACCGAATGCTCGACGCGCATCGCATCTCCGCGACACGAATCGGCATTGACGCCCTGTTCCAGCCGGACAGCGAGGCGGAGCAGCGGCAGGCGCTGGAATTCTCGGTCCGCCACCACACGCGCCGGACGATTTTCGTCCGGATCGAGGGCGGCGCGGTGCGCGTGAAAGACGGCGTCTTAACCGGCCACGGGGTGCAGACGCCGCGACTGAAGAAGTGCGAGTGAGGTGAGCCGCCGGCGCAGCTATACGTCCAGCAGTACCTCGCTGGCGAACTCCGCCTTCTCCTGGATGAACTCGAAGCGCGCTTCGGGCTTGTTGCCCATCAGCCGCTCCACCGCCTTGTCGGTCGGCTTTTCCTCGTCATGCACCAGCTTCACGCGCAAAAGCGTTCGCTTGGCGGGATCCATCGTCGTTTCTTTCAATTGCTGTGCCATCATCTCGCCGAGGCCTTTGAAGCGGGAGACCTCGACCTTCGCGTTTGCGTGGAATTCGCGCTTGAGCAGGTCGTCCTTGTGCGCATCGTTGCGCGCATAAAAGATCTTGCCCGCATGTGAGAGCCGATAGAGCGGCGGCACGGCGAGGTAGAGCCGCCCGGCTTCGATCAGACCTTTCATCTGCCGGTAAAAGAACGTGATCAGCAGCGATGCGATATGCGCTCCGTCTACGTCGGCGTCGGTCATGATGATGATCTTCTCGTAACGCAGGTCGTCCGGCTTGAAATGCGTGCTGGTGCCGCAGCCGAGCGCCTGCACGAGATCGGACAATTGCGCGTTTTGCGCCAGCTTATCCTTGCCGGCCGAGGCGACGTTTAAAATCTTGCCGCGCAGCGGCAGCACGGCCTGCGTGCGGCGGTCGCGCGCCTGCTTGGCGGAGCCGCCAGCGCTGTCGCCTTCGACGATGAACAGTTCGGAGCCGTCCTCCGCGGTGGAGGTGCAATCGGCGAGTTTGCCGGGCAGTCGCAATTTGCGCACCGCCGTCTTGCGTGCGATGTCCTTTTCCTGCCGCCGACGCAGACGCTCTTCCGCGCGTTCGACGACGAAGTCCAAAAGCTTGTTCGCCTGCAGTGGATTGCCGGCCAGCCAGTGATCGAACGGGTCCTTGATCGCCTGCTCAACGATGCGCTGCGCTTCCGCGGTCGCGAGGCGGTCCTTGGTCTGCCCCTGGAATTCCGGCTCACGCACGAACACGGATAGCATGCAGCCGGCGCCGGTCATCACGTCTTCCGACGTGATGGAGGCCGCGCGCTTGTCCTGGCCGACACGGGCAGCGTGATCCTTCAGCCCGCGCAGCATCGCAGAGCGTAAACCGGATTCATGCGTGCCGCCGTCCGGCGTCGGAATCGTGTTGCAGTACGAATTGAGGAAACCGTCGGCATCCGCGGTCCACGCCACCGCCCATTGCACCGCGCCGGCACGGCCGGCTTTGCCGGCCGATCCGGTGAAGATGTCCGGGTGCACGAGCGTGGTGCCTTCCAGGCTCACGGCAAGATAGTCGCGCAAGCCATCCTCAAAATGGAAGGTCGCGCTCTCCGGCACGTTCTCGATGCCCTTGAGCAATTCCGGCGCGCAATGCCAGCGGATCTCGACTCCGCCGAACAGGTATGCCTTCGAGCGTGTCATCCTGAACACGCGCTCGGGCCGGAAGTGCGCCTTCGCGCCGAAGATTTGCGCATCCGGTTTGAAACGCACCTTGGTGCCGCGACGGTTGGGTACGCGACCGACCTTCTCTAATTTGCCCTTCGGATTGCCCCGCTCGAACGCCATCCGGTAGTGCGTCTGCTCGCGCCAGACTTCGACTTCGAGCCGCTCCGACAGCGCGTTCGCGACCGACACGCCGACGCCGTGGAGACCACCGGATGTTTCGTACACCTCACTGTCGAATTTGCCGCCGGCGTGGAGCGTGCACATGATCACTTCCAGCGCCGACTTGTTCTTGAACTTCGGATGCGGGTCGACCGGGATGCCGCGGCCGTTGTCGGTGATGCTGACGAAGCCGCTCGCTTCGAGCTCGACCTCGATCCAGTCGGCGTGACCGGCCAGCGCCTCATCCATCGCGTTGTCGATTACCTCGGCGAAGAGATGATGCAGGGCCTTCTCGTCCGTCCCGCCGATATACATGCCGGGCCGGCGGCGCACCGGCTCGAGCCCTTCCAGCACCTCGATGTGCTTGGCGCTGTAGCCGCTGTCGCTCGCTCCTCGCGCCTTTGCGCGCGCGGGCGAGGCGGCGCGCGATCGCGCGGGCGCTTCGAACAGATCGGGTTCTGGGGCTTTCTTCTTGGTCGCGGGCTTAGCCATGAGTTCTTTCAGATAGTTCCAGCGGCCGGGCTCTGCCAGCCGAATCGATTGCACCGACTATGCCACGGCCCTGTGGCAAGGGCCGGGCACGCGCGCAAGCAACCAAAGGCGGATTCGGCCGTTATCGGCCGCAGTTGACTGAAGTTCCGGCCGGAAGGGCCCAAATGAGCAATCCGTTGATCGTCCACAAAGTGCGCCGCCGCGATCCGGCGCAGGAGGGGGACGAGGGCGCACCGGCCGCGGGCAACTGGGATCGCGCCGCCCAATTCGCGGTCCTCGGTATTTTCGTCCTGCTGTTGATCGCGGCTTTCGACCTCGCCCGCCCGATCCTGGTACCGGCCGTTTCGGCGTTCATTGTGACCCTGATGCTCGGTCCGCTCGCCGGCCGCGCCGAGCGCTTGGGCAGTCCGAACGTGGCCAGCGCCTTCGCCCTCTGGATCGTGGTTTTGGTGGTTGTCTACGGCGCGCTTGCGCTCATCGCCGCCCCGGTCGTCGAGTGGATCGGAAAGGCGCCGGAGATCGGGCAGAGCATCCAGCAGAAGCTTCAGGTCTTGAACGGGTTGCTGCCGGCGAATGCGAGCGGCGGTCTCGGTGTCGACCTCGTTGCCTTCGTCAAGCCGGTGCTGGAGATCGTCGCGCCCGGCATTGGGCAAATGCTCGTCTTCTTCGGCTCGTTATTTTTCATGCTGCTCGGCCGCTCGGAGATGCGGCGCACGATGGTCGATATGGTCGGCAGCCGCGACGCCAAGCTAAGTGTACTGAAGATACTCAACGAATCCGAGCGCGACCTGACCGGCTATTTGAGCACCGTCGCGATCATCAATCTGTGCGTTGGCATCGGCGCGGGCCTGATTGCCTTCGCGACCGGAATGCCGAGCCCGCTCGCCTGGGCGGTGCTGGGCTTCATTCTCAATTTCATCCCCTATATCGGCGCGCTGATGATAGAAGTCTCGATGTTCCTCGTCGGCCTTGTCGTTTTCCCGACCGTCGGCCAGGCACTGATAGCGCCGGTGCTTTATCTCGTGATGGGTACGCTCGAGGGCCATTTCATTACGCCGAGCATCATGGGACGGCAACTCACTCTGCATCCGCTAATGGTGTTTTTGTCTCTTGTGTTCTGGACCTGGCTCTGGGGTCCGATCGGCGCGTTTTTGTCCGTACCATTGCTAATAGTCGCCGTGGTGGCTGTCTCTCACGTCTTTCCGGACGACGAGCCGGCGTTGCCGGACTGAGCGGCTGGTCTGGCGCAATCAATCTCGTGTAAGAAGCGGCAGGGGAGGGGCGGCCCGCCGTTGCAATGAATCTCGATGACATCGCCAATTCCCTCGTCGCCTTCGTGCGCGATCATGCCGCCTGGGCGCCGCCTATTGTGTTCGCCCTCGCTTTCGCGGAGTCGCTCGCCTTCATCTCCTTTCTGGTACCGGCCTGGGGCGCGCTGGTCGCGATCGGGGCGCTGGCGACCGCAGGTCACCTGAATTTGTGGGCGGTTTGGATCGCCGGTTCGCTCGGCGCGGCGTGCGGCGACTGGCTCTCCTACTGGATCGGCCTCAAGCTCGAATATTCCGTCGCACATATGTGGCCGCTGTCGCGGCATCCCGACCTGATCCCGAGCGGCGAACGGTTCGTGAGGCGCTGGGGCGTGCCCGGTATCTTCATCGGCCGCTTCTTCGGGCCGTTGCGCGCTGTCGTGCCGCTGATCGCCGGGATTTTTGAAATGCCGCAGTGGCAATTCCAGGCGGCGAATTTCACATCCGCGTTCGTCTGGGCGGCGGTGCTGCTGGTCTTGGGCGGCGGCGTCTCGCAGATCGCCTCCTGGATCATGTGGTAGCTCCGCCGGATCTGCTCCGGCGGAGCCGATTGTCAAATTCTATTTCAACCCCGCAACGCCCGCCTGCGAAATCGTGTCGTCCTGCGAGCCGGCGCCGCCGGAGACGCCGATCGCGCCGATCACCTTGCCGTCTTTCATCAGCGGGTTGCCGCCGCGCGAAGCGATAAATGCGTCGCCGAGCGTCGGCAGATAGGCGAAGAACCCCCCTTTGGCGAGCAAGCGCTCGAACACCAAAGTCGGCCGGCGATAACGCGCCGCTGCGCGCGCCTTATGCTGCGAAATATCGACCGAGGCGTATTGGCAGTAGTCGTCCTTCTCGAAGTAGACGAGATCGCCGGTCGGTCCGACGACGGCGATGCACATGCCGCGCCATTTCCGCTTGTCGACTTCCGCGCGGGCCGCGGCGGCGACTTGCTTCGCGGTTTCGAGATTGATCGGCTCGCCGTAGGCCGGCGGGGCCATCTGCTCCGGAACGTTTTCGTTCGGATTGGCCGGATCGGGCGGCGGCACCTGCGCCAAGGCGCCCGTTGCGAGCAGTGCGAGCGCGCCTGCATATACAATCATTTTCAATCCACGCATTTCCTTCCCTTCCTCTTGCTGTTCGGACGCCTTGTTTGGCGTCCCTCTTCTACGGCGGGCGAAGCCTATACCGGCTGTGCAAGATTTTCAGCACACCCTCACGGGTTTGTGCAGGAGCGGGCCAACCCGACCGCATGGCGGGACGCTCAGCCCCTTGTACATCGGGCCGCTTTGCTCCATGTCCGGGGCAACCGCTTTTGAAGGTGTGAAAGGACAAGTCTGATGGCGAGCAAGGCAAGAGTCGGCGTGCTGGGCGCTTCCGGCTACACGGGCGCGGAGCTCGTGCGCCTATTGCTGCGCCATCCGCGCGTCGAGATCACGCTGCTCACCGCCGAGCGCAGTGCCGGCAAGGCGATGCGCGACGTCTTTCCGCAGTTCTCGCCGTTCGATCTGCCGAAGCTGGTCACCGTCGACGGGCTCGATTGGGTCGGGGCATTGCTCGACGTGGCGTTCTGCGCGCTGCCGCATGGCACGACCCAGACGGTGATCAAAGGTCTGCTCGCCGCGGCGCCCTCGACCAGGGTCGTCGACCTCTCCGCCGATTTCCGACTGCACGACACGGCGGCGTACGCGAAGTGGTACGGGCACGAGCACCTTGCGCCCGAGTTGCAGAGCGAAGCGGTCTACGGGCTTATCGAGACGCACCGGC
>Ga0207781_1000222_pt1 | contig 11091 bp, 8 predicted proteins | sample LuqExpMetageno51_FD_187809 | JGI IMG/M metagenome (GOLD analysis project Ga0207781, IMG submission 187809) | Tropical forest soil microbial communities from Luquillo Experimental Forest, Puerto Rico - Sample 51 (SPAdes) | ecosystem: Environmental > Terrestrial > Soil > Tropical forest ...
TCTTGAGCGCACCGCCCCTAAACAGCCCAAGGCGACAGCGGCGCCGACGGGCACGAGCCTCGCCTATTATCGGTCGGACGACGACTGCCCCTACCTTAGGTTCTTTCCGGCGTCGTGGCCGCGACATCCCGGCGTGTCGGAAAAGGAACAGTGGGCCATCCTGTGCAGCGGCGGGGGCATTTCGGGCCTGCGCGTCCGTATCTCCGTCCAGGGCCCGGCGCCGGTCCAACTCGAGCGCGTCTATATGCACGCGCTGCCTTTCTACAACGGGCAGATAACATCGCTGACCTCGATCGCGGAACACGAATGGACCGCGCCCGATCCCGGCGTTGCCTGCGCGGCTGATCTCGAGATCGAGATTCCCGGCTTTGTGGTGCCGGTGGCCGATCCGCAGAGCCGCAAGCTAGTCATCCTCATCTTGATCGTTCAGTCGACGTTGCCCCAGGAGGGCGAGGCGACGCTTACCCCCTCCGTCGAGACTATGGCCGGGGTTCGGCCGTCCCCGGCGTTGCCCCCTCTTAGGCTCCGCGCTCTGCGCCCGGCGTGGGTCCCGCTGGTCAGCCGATCCAATACGCCCAAGCGGGCGCGGAACGAGGCAGTGCAGCGTCTCAACACCCCCTCAGTGTGGTTGGGCGTGGCCGTCCTTCCGGGCGATGACGGCACCGCGCGCGAGCAGGCGCGGTCGCTGGGCGAGGGGTGGCTGGCACGGCTTTCGCCCGAGGCGGGGATGATGGCCGTGGTTCACACCCAGAAGCACATGAGTCCGAGCTTCAACATCTCGAAGACGACCAGAACGCTGCCCCTGGCCGAGCTCACCCGCGACAAGCTGTGGCCGCGGCTCTTTGACGAGGAGACCGACTACCAGACAATTGCCATAGGCCTTGCGCGCCCAGACACGCCGCATGCCTTTGCCGGCGTGACCATCCAGGCGTCGTTGCGTGGCTTCGGCAGCCTTCTCGGCAGCGGCACGCTCTCCTGTGCCATTTGGCTGATCGATCATGAGCAGGTCCACCGCCGGATTGGCAGCTCGGCGGAGGTTGCGGCAGAGGTGTTCGAGGGATGGATCGGGACGATCGAGCCCCTCCAGGCCTGGATTGCCCGAGCCGCCTGGATCCCCGAGTTCAACACCTACGAGGATTTCATGCAGACGGTGTACGAGAGCGCCGTCGCGCCGGACTGGCACCGCGCAGATCACCCGCCGCGGACGCCGTGGCTTCGCTTCGTGGCCGCGAGGCTATGGCTCGACGAGTCTTTCGTTGAGGCTATTGATTCTCGACAGCTCGAAACGGTCGCCGAGCTCAGCCGGTACGGCCGGGTGACCGCGGTGTCCCTGCGGTCTGGGCGGTCCCTCGCCGAGCTCGAAGCAGCGTTGGAACCCATACTCCCGCGCTTCCGCGGCGGCCAGCTGCCACGGGAGTGAGTCCCTCGACAAGAAGGCGAGCGGCCCGTCGTTGGAGCGCACCCTTTCAGGTGGACAGGCGACCGCTGAGAGATTGATCTAGTCGGACCGGGCTGTGTGTACTGAAAACCTTATCCGCGTTGATGCGCCCAGATTGACTCGATGATTGCGCTGTTATGGTTTGTCTTGGCCTTAATCCGGTATCGACGGCTTTTGTAATTGCACAAGCCAGCGTTTCGGCGGAAAAGGGCTTTCGCAAAAACGCAATGCCACCTGCAGCAGCAGCCTGTTTTCTGATGATCTCGTCGTCTAGCCCGGTCATGAATATGATTGGAAATCGAAATCCGTCAGCTGCCAGTCGATGTGCCAATTCGATGCCAGAAATATCGCCGAGTTGGACATCAAGCACCAAACAGCTTGCTTCGCATGTCGATGCACAATTGAGAAATGTCTTTGCGGTATCATATGTTTTGCCAATATAACCGAGAGCCGACAACAAATTTCGCATTGCGCAGCGCATTTCCGGATCGTCGTCTACGACTGCTATCGTTTTCTGCTGATTTGACATCATTTTCTCCAAACGCTGGTGTCTTATAGGTCCGAGCGAAGGGCGGAGCTCGGAACTAAAGTCGCGATCGCGTGCAACAATTTTCCGCAGATGGGCGACCCGCCGAGCGGGCTTTATATGTGGCGACTTTCCCAGCGCTGTCTTGTTATTATGCGCCAAAGCCTTGTGCGAAAACGACAGAGTCGGCTTGAGCTCGGCCCAAAAACTGAAATCTGCCCGGGGCTCGTCCACAACACGGATGGAATCGAAGGCACGATGACGCGTCTGCGTACTGCGCGAAAGCACACCGAGTCCTTTGCGATAGCAATGGAATGTGGGTTCGCGCGGCGCGATCCTGTTACGATCCCGAGCTGTTGCGCATTCATCGAGAGATCGCTTCGAAAATTAACTTCGAGCGTGAGTGAAATGATGCAATCGCTGTGACAAATGCTGAGCTGGGAGGAGATCATGCCTGCGAATCGTTGCGTGTCCTACATCTTCGGCCTGCTTGCGCTTTTCGGATCGACTGCCGCGTTTTCCGAGCCTGTGCTTATACGGACTGCGTTTGTCGTACCCGTTTCGAACTGGGCACCGATGCTGGAAGAGAAAAAGGACCTCGCGAGGCATTGGGGTAACTCGTACGTTATGCAAGCAGTTCGTTACCAAGGCACACCGCTGATGATAACTGCGCTTGCGAACGATCAGCTCGAAATCGCGAGCCTGGCCTATTCGACGCTCGGTTTGGCCATTCAGAATGCCGGCCTAGAGGACCTCCGCATCATCGCTGATGAGTTTCAGGACGGGACTCCCGGGTTCTACAGCAACGAGTTCTTTGTACGGAAAGACAGTGGGATCAATTCGATTAAGGATCTCAAAGCAAAGGTCCTGGCGATCAACGCTATTGGAAGCGGCGCAGACATCGGAATGCGCGCTGCTCTCAAAAAGGCGGGGCTAGAGGACAAGCGCGATTACACGGTCATCGAAGCACCTTTTCCGACCATGCCCGCGCTGCTGACAGAGAAGAAAGCGGACTTGGTAACCGGCGTCATGCCCTTTTCTCTAAGCCCCGTGCTGAAGGAAAATGCAAAGGTTCTCTTTCAAGAGAAGGACGGACTCGGGCGTTCTCAGTTCGCGTTCTGGGTGATGCGCAAGTCATTCATTGACAAGAACCGAGCCGCACTCGTGGACTTCATGGAAGACGTCTTGCGCATCGAGCGGTGGTATCTCGATCCAAAGAACCACGAGGAAGTCGCACAAATCGCATCACGTTTATTGAAAGTGCCTGCGGACCGCTTCGGCTGGGTCTTCACGAAACAGGATTACTACCGCGATCCGAACGCGCTCCCGGACATGAGCGCACTTCAGCACAACGTCGATACTGCGGCGGAGCTGGGCTTCTTCAAACCTGGCATTGTGGTCAGCAAGTATGCTGACCTGAATATTGTTAAAGAAGCGGCGGCTCGTTTGAAGTAGCTGGCGCCACGTTGTGACACCGTGAAAGCAACCGTAAACGAACAGACTCAAAATGAGAGAAGTATCCCGTCAAGTCCACTTGGTCGGTAGCATTGGTCTCGATACGGTGGAGGATGTCTTCCGGGCCGTCGGACGTCTCCTTGGTCCGTATTTGCGCCGAATTCCGGATGGGGAGGTTGGGGGACGCAGATTGTGGATAAGCTGGCAGTACCCGCTACTCCGAGCAAGTCCGTTCCTGCGTCCTGACCCCTCTGGAGCGGTACGCCCGACGAACAAATTCGCGCTCCTTACCCTTGCGGAAGGCATAAGACCCGAGCAGGTGCGTTTCGGTGAGCTCGGCTACGCCCGCGAAGCCCGCGCCTCATATCTCGATTTCCTTGCCGCTCGTGGGCGCGGCGACATCCCGGAAAGCGTTAGGTTCCAGGTTTGTCTGCCGACGCCGTTCGCTGTCGTAAGTTCGGTCGTCATGCCTGACGTAGAGCCCGCTGTCGAAGCCGCTTACGAGAAAGCGATGATCGCGGAGGTTGCGTCGATTTGCAGACACATTCCGCATCGCGACCTCTCACTACAGTGGGACCTCTGTAACGAGATGATCGTCTGGGACGGTCAGCGCACGGAGGCTGTGCCAATGCCTGAGGAACCCAGAGATGCGCTGTTGGCCCGGATACGACGACTGTCCGCCGGAGTTCCTGACGACGTTCAGCTCGGAGTTCACCTTTGCTACGGCGATTTTGCGGGCCGACACTTCGTCGAGCCGAAGGACGCAGAAAGAATGGTCGAGTTCGCCAACGCACTGGTGAAGGCCATCTCGCATCCGCTTTCGTACATCCACATGCCGGTTCCGGTGGATCGCACTGACGATGCTTTTCACCGGCCTTTCGCCAAGCTTTCGCTTCCCGAGGACTGCGACCTCTTCCTCGGTGTCGTGCATGCGAAGGACGGCACCGAAGGAGCCAAGGCTCGCATAGCTGCGGCGCGGCGTTATGCACCGGCCTTTGGGATCGCAACCGAATGCGGAATGGCGCGCGCCCGCTCCGAAGAGACCGTGAAAAGATTGCTTCAAATCCACGCAGATGTATGCGGCGAAGCGTGACGGGCACGGATCTTCCGATGAAGTCCCTTCCGCCAAGCGATTGTTCGGTTCTGATTGTTGGTGCCGGTCCCTGCGGCTTGATGCTAGCGAACGAACTAGGGCGACGCGGCATCACGGCCTTCTGGTCGATCAGAAACCGACCACACCTTTCAATCCACAAGCCAAGGCTGGCACCGAACCTGGCAGTTACACCATGAATAGGGAGAATCGGTATGAGCGCGCTGTTTAGTCCGTTTCGTGTCGGTGCCCTCGAGTTGGCCAACCGCATTGTCATCGCGCCGATGTGCCAATACTCGGCTGTCAATGGCTGCATGACCGACTGGCACGTCATTCATCTCGGTCATCTTGCGCTCTCGGGTGCGGCGTTGCTGACTATCGAGGCGACCGCCGTTCTGCCCGAGGGACGGATCACGTATGCCGATGTGGGGCTCTGGAACGACGCGACGGAAGCTGCGATCGCCCGGACGCTAGAAAGCATCCGGCACTGGTCCGACATGCCGATCGCTATTCAACTGGCGCATGCCGGCCGCAAGGCCTCGACGGAAGTGCCGTGGAAAGGCGGGGTGCAGATCCCGCCCGACCATCCAAACGGCTGGCAGACGGTCGCGCCATCTGCGATCCCATATCAGGACGGCGAGCAACCGCCGGTCGCCCTCGACCGGGACGGTCTCACGCGAGTGCGTGAGGCCTTCGCTTCGGCGGCCCAGCGCGCCGCGCGGCTCGGAATCGGTGCCGTCCAGCTACACTGCGCGCACGGTTATCTGCTGCACGAGTTTCTCTCGCCGCTCTCCAACCGACGCGACGATGAGTATGGCGGGAGCCTGGAGAACCGCATGCGCTTTCCACTCGAAGTTTTTGAGGCGGTGCGCAGCGCGTTCCCGACGGACCGCGTGGTTACCATGCGCGTATCCGGTACCGACTGGGTGGGTGCCGGTTGGGATATCGAGCAGACAATCGCCTTTGCGCAGGCGCTGGAGGCGCGTGGCTGCGCCGCCATTCACGTATCGAGCGGCGGTCTCTCTCCGTCCCAGCAGATCCCGCTCGGACCGAGCTACCAGGTGCCGCTGGCACGCGCCGTGAAGAAAGCAACACGCATACCGGTGATCGCCGTCGGGCTGATTACCGAGTTTGAGCAGGCCGAAGCCATTGTCGGGACCGGCGATGCTGACTTCATCGCACTTGCGCGGACGATCCTCTACAACCCGCGCTGGCCCTGGCATGCCGCTGCGCATTTCGGTGCGCAAGTGAAAGCGCCCGACCAATATCTGAGGTCACAGCCCCGGCAATATCGCGACCTTTTCGACATCGGGCATTGAGATCGAGTGCCACTCGGGACTGACGCCGGCGAGAAGGGGGCGGGATAAAGGTCAGTGTGATCCCGCTGCCTCAGGCTTGGAGACAGTGACATTGCGGAGAAACGGAACCAAAAGCGTGGCAACGGCGAACGCGAGCATAATGGTGCGAAAGGCGTCGGCATAAGCCAGCGTCGATGCTTCGCGATAGGCGAGCTCCCACAATTGTTTCAGCGCAGCCGCGTGACCACCCTGAAAACCTCCCAAAATAGCGCCATAGCGTTGCGTCAAGTCGTCGAGCAGCCTCGTCATTGCTCCGTTCGCGGGCGTGAGATTGGAGGCGATGGCGACGAAATGGAAGTTTGTTTTGGCATTGATAATCGCGCCGCATACGGCGATGCCGACGGCTCCGCCGAGATTGCGCATCATGTTGAAGAGCCCGCTGGCGTATTTCAGCCGTTCCGGCGGCAGGCTGGCGAGGCCAAGATTGACGGCGGGCGCAACCACAAAGACCTGTGGTAAACCGCGAAGGATCTGCGGGATGAGGAGCTGGTCCGCGCCCCAGTCGTGGGTAATAAAGCTGTAAGTCCACATAGCAACGCCGAACGACGCAAAACCGAGCATCATCAGCCAGCGAATGTCGAATCTCTTGGCGAGAAAGATGTAAATGGGAACCCCGATCAGCGACGCCGCGCCAGTCGAGAAGATGGCGATGCCGGTCTGCCAGGCGCTGAAACCGCGGACATAGCCGAGAAACAGCGGAGTGAGATAAATCGTGGAGAAAATTCCGACGCCAGTAATAAAGGATAAAAAGCATCCAAGCGCGAAGTTTCGATTTGTGAGCGCGCGCAGATCGACGACCGGACGCGGGAAGGTCAGACTTCGCGTGACGAAAAGGACGCCGCTGATGCCGGCAATATAGGCGCAGGCTTTAATGGTCGTATCGTCGAACCAATTCCAGCGCGTTCCCTCTTCGAGCACGTACTCAAGCGTTCCGAGGCAAATCGCCATCAGAGCGATCCCGGGATAATCGGCGTCCTTAAGGAGGCGCAGATCCGGTTTGTCGATGTCGACGAGCAGCGGGGCCAAAAGCGTGATCGCTATGCCGGGCGCGAGATTGACGTAGAAAAGCCAATGCCAATTCAGTGTGTCGGTGATCCAGCCGCCGATGATCGGGCCGAGCGTCGGCGCCACTGACGCAATGGTGCCGACCACCGCGGCGGAGTAGACGCGGCGCGGTCCCTGGAAATAATGTAGCGATGAGGTGAACACGATCGGGATCATCGAGGCGCCCAAGGCTCCTTGCAGCGCCCGAAACAAGATCATGCTGTGAATATCCCAAGCGAGACCGCACCAGATGCTGGTAACAGTGAAGCCAGCGGCCGAGGCGGTAAAAAGCCATCGTGTCGAGAACACCCGCGTCAGCCAGCCCGACAACGGAATCACGATAATTTCGGCAATCAGGTAAGCGGTCTGCACCCAACTGATTTCGTCTTGCGCCGCGGAGAGGCCGCCGCCGATGTTCTGCAGCGAGGACGCCACGATTTGGATATCCAACAGCGCCATGAAGCCGCCGAAGCACATCACAACAAACGGGACGATGCTCCTGATCCAATTCTCTGAGGTGCCGGCGGTCATCGCGAGCCCCCGGTTTCGGATCGCGTGTCTATGGTGGCAATCGTCGAAAGGCCGGGCCGCATCCTCTCCAAATTCGCATCATCGTCGAGTGCGATGCGTACCGGGACACGCTGCACAATCTTGGTGAAATTTCCGGTGGCGTTCTCCGGCGGAATGACGCTGAAGACGGCACCGGTTGCCGGAGCAAAGCTCGCGAGATGGCCGTGGAACACGTGGCTGGGGAGGGTGTCGGCAACGATCGTCGCCGGCTGGCCGGGCCGCATTCGTATGAGCTGATCCTCCTTGAAATTGGCGTCGACCCACAGACCATGCGCCGGAACGATCGTTAGCAGGTGACTGCCTGGGGAAACATAAGCACCAACCTGCGCCGCGCGGTTGCCGACAAATCCGTCAATGGGCGAGCGGATTTCCGAATAGCTGAGATTGAGCCGCGCCGTCTCCAGATCAGCGCGCGCCTGCTTGGTGGCGGCTGTGGCCTCGGCAATATCCGCGTCCAGGACACTGAGTTGCTGTTTTGCCGCGGCGAGGGCGGCTTGTGCTGACGCGACTTCCGCTTTTGCCTGCTGGTCGAGCGCAAGCGTTCGTTCGGCGTCTTGCCGCGAACCGTAGTTGGAAAGCGCGAGTGTGCGATAGCGTTCGGCATCTACTTTGGCGAAACTCGCCTGTGCCGTCTTGGCATCGAGTTCGGCGCCATTCTGCGCAATAGCCGATTCTTGCTGCTCATATCTGGCCCGCAAACCGGCGAGCGCCGCTGCACGCTGCGCGAGCACCGCTTCGGCATGATCGACCGCCGCACGCACGTCGCGATCGTCCAATCGTACGAGCAATTGCCCGGCATGGACGTGTTCGTTATCCGTAACCGGGATCTCGGCGACAAAACCCGCGATGTGCGGCGAAATGGGTGTGACGTCGCCGCCGACATAGGCATCGTCGGTGCTCTGGAAGAAACGATCGACTGCCCACCAATAGTAGCCGTAGCCTGACCCTGCCACGCCCAAGGCGCAGGCAATCCCGAGCCAAGTGAGCCGCTTCAACGACAGACGTCGCGGTTTAGCTTTTTCGAGAGCTGATGCGCTCCATTTTGTCAGCGCGTCCATGATACACTCCCGTAATCACGCCTGCAGTTCCGTCAGTACGCCTTGGCGTACGTTCGGTAGCTAGTTGTTAGCTCCTGCTGTAAAGTCGCTTGCGATGACGGCGCGCATCATGGCGCGGAGATCCGCCGCGCGTTGGGTGCCGAATCGCGTTTCAAATCGTGCTTGCGCCTGCGCCCACGCCTCGCGCCCTGCCTGCAGCCGTCTCTCGCCGGCTTTGGTCAGGTGGAGCTCCTTGGCGCGGCCATCGGCCGCGGATGCTTCGATCTTGACCAGCCCGTCGCGCTCAAGCGGCAGCACGTTGCGGCTGAGCGTGGTGCGATCCATAACCATGTCCTTGGCCAGGGCATTGATTGTCAGGGGACCGAGCCGTTTCAATTTCGCCAAGATTGAGAACTGCGTCACATGCAGCCCGACCGGCGCCAGCGTTTGGTCGTAGAGCTGGGTCACGTGTCGCGCGGCCGAGCGAACCATAAAACAGTTGCACTCGTCGGGTTTCGGCAGAGGACTGGCTGGCATCTGATTAGTCCTTGACAAAGGAGTATATGCACTTATGTACGCGCATATGCACCTAATGTCAATCGCTCCGGTCCGAAGCCGACGTTCGGCGCCGGGCGCATCGCGTCGAAGGAGAGGCGCACATGGGCAAGCTCAATGGAAAAACCGCACTTATCACTGGCGGCAGCAGCGGCATCGGTCTGGCGGCGGCGAAGCGTTTTGTCGACGAGGGCGCCTACGTTTTCATAACCGGACGACGCGAGGCGGAACTGGCTTCGGCCGCCAAGGACATCGGCAAGAACGTAAAAGCCTTGAAGGGCGACGTGTCGAATCTCGACGATCTCGATCGCATTATCGCACAAATCAAAGAGATTAAAGGCAAGCTCGATATCGTGTTTGCCAATGCCGGCGTGGCGAAATATGCAGCGCTCGGCGACATCACCGAGGAACTCTACGACTCCATCTTCGGCATCAACGTGAAGGGTATGCTGTTCACGGTGCAGAAAGCGCTGCCGCTGATGCCCGACGGTTCCGCAATTATCGTGACCTCCTCAATTGTTGGCAGCAAGGGGCTGAGCGCTAACAGCGTTTACGCCGCCACAAAGGCGGTCGCGCGTTCTTTTGCGCGCACGTGGACCACGGATTTGAAGCATCGCCATATTCGTGTGAACGCGATCAGTCCCGGCTCAATCGACACGCCGGGCTTGAATGGCCTGTTGGCTTCCGGCCCGGCCGGAGAACAGCGCCGGAAGACGATTTACGCCGTGACGCCCCTCGGCCGCTTTGGCACGCCCGATGAAATCGCCAAGGCGGCGGTGTTTCTCGCCTCCGACGACGCGAGTTACGTCACCGGAATCGAGCTCTTCGTCGACGGCGGATTTGCCCAAGTGTAGGCTGCGAGTCTCGTCGCGTTTGTGAGTTTTGCAAATGGAGGTTTGTCATGACATCGCACTCAGTTGTTTTTGCTGAACCGGTTAGGACCGCGATCGGCACTTTCGGCGGCAGTCTCAAGGACGTGCCAGCTCCCAATCTGGGCGCTACGGCGATCCGCGCCGCGGTCGCACGCGCTGGAGTTCGCCCCGACGAAGTGGAAACCGTCGTGATGGGCAATGTCGTTCAGGCCGGCACCAAGATGAATCCGGCCCGCCAGGCGGCGGTCCAAGCCGGGCTACCGGTGACGACCCCGGCGCTTACCGTCAATCGCGTCTGCGGTTCGGGCGCCCAGGCAATCGTGTCGGCGGCGCAAGAGATCGCGCTCGGTAATATTGACGTCGCGGTAGCCGGCGGCATGGAGAACATGGATCTTGCACCCTATCTCATTCCGCGCGCCCGCTGGGGCTATCGCATGGGCGACGGCCAACTTTACGACAGCGTGCTGCGCGACGGCTTGAACGACGCGTTTTCTGATGCCCATTCGGGTTGGCATACCGAAGACCTGGTCGAAAAATATCAAGTGACCCGAGACGCACAGGACCGCTGGGCGTTGCGCTCGCAACAGCGCTTCGCTAGCGGGCAGGCCGCCGGACACTTCGCTGCGCAAATCGTTCCCGTCGAAGTGCCGGGCAAAAAGGGACCGACGCAATTTGACAAGGACGAACATAACCGGCCCGACACGACGCTCGAAACGCTCGCGCGGCTCAAACCGGCGTTCCGCCCGAACGGCACGATCACAGCAGGCAATGCGCCGGGATTGAACGACGCCGCCGCGGCGATGATCGTTGCCAATGCGGCATGGGCCGAGAAACGCGGCGTCCCGGCAACGGCGCGGCTCGTCGCCTACGGTATCGCCGCGGTTGAGCCCGGCATGTTCGGACTAGGACCGGTTCCCGCGGTCAAACAGGCGTTGCAGCGCGCTGGCTGGGATATCCGATCCGTCGAGCGGGTTGAGATCAATGAAGCCTTTGCCGCCATCGCCATTGTGGTCGCGCGCGAACTCGGATTGCCCGATGACATTGTGAATGTCGAGGGCGGTGCGGTCGCCCACGGCCACCCGATTGGCGCGACGGGCGCGGTGCTCACGACAAAACTCATTCACTCGATGCGGCGTGACGGTCTCA
>Ga0207781_1000227_pt1 | contig 10930 bp, 4 predicted proteins | sample LuqExpMetageno51_FD_187809 | JGI IMG/M metagenome (GOLD analysis project Ga0207781, IMG submission 187809) | Tropical forest soil microbial communities from Luquillo Experimental Forest, Puerto Rico - Sample 51 (SPAdes) | ecosystem: Environmental > Terrestrial > Soil > Tropical forest ...
CCTCGGCGTCGGTGACGCCTTGCACAAAGGCTTCCCCGATGTCAGCCGCGACGGCCGCGTCGCGCGCGCTCTCGCCCATACCGAACAAGCCGAGGCCCGGCACTAGCGCAAGCCGCGGCAGCGGATCGTGCATCGACGCGCCGGGCACGCGCGCTGAATGTGCCGAAAAGTAAGATTTGTAATCCGCGGCGAATCGCCCCGCGGCCGCGTGCGCCGCCTGCTTGAACGGCTCCAGTTTGTCCGTTTCCGGCGCGGGCAGGATCAGCGGAAACGGTTTGACGCGAATAACATGATCGGGCGTGAGCGTGCCGGCGCGCGCATAGCGCGCCAAATCCGCGCCGTTGACGAAATTGAGAATGGCGCCGCCGGTCCTGAACGCCAGCACGAGCCGCCGGTGTGCGCCTTCGCCGAACGCGTCGCGCTCGCTGCAGACGCCGCGCAGGACTGGCGCGACATCTTCGACCGGCAGGATGCCGCGGTTGAGCGCTGCGGGTGCGAAGGTCTTTTTGCTTTTCTGCAGCCGCGCTTCGGCGAGCGAAACGAACGCGATCGTGCGCTCATAAGCTTCGCGCGCGGTGTCGCCGAAAGTGAAGATGCCATGCTTGTCGAGGATCAGGCCTTCAGCGCCGCCGTAACGGTCGCACACCTGCGCCGCAGCCTTCGCCAGCCCGAAGCCCGGCCGCACGTATGGCACAAAGCCGAGCCGCTCACCGAACACCTCGCGGCAGAGTGCTTGCGCGTCCGGCTGATCGATCAGGCTCAAGACGACGGTCGCATGCGTGTGGTCGATGAAGCGCGCCGGTATGAAGGCGTGCAACAGCATTTCGACCGAAGGCGCCGGCGCGAGTGGATCGAGCAGGAACGCGCGCTGCACGCGCGCGAAGTCCTCGTCGCTCAATTCATCGCGCGTACGCAATGCGAGCAAAGGCGCGAGCCGGACGGCCGGCATGCCGTCGGGCTCGATCGTGGCCATGTCCGAGCCCGAACCTTTGACGTACAACACGTCGATCTCTTCGCCCGTGAGATCGCGCGCGCGCGCCTTCAGCGAGGTGTTGCCGCCGCCATGCAGAACCAGCGACGGATCGCGTCCAATGAGACGCGTGGAATAGACGCGGAGCGCAAACTCAGAGTCGCCGCCGTATTGTTCGACGGCAGCTTGCGCCTCGCGTTCATTCCACGCGGATTTCATCGCGTGCGACGATCTCCGCTGCTGGACCGGCTCAATTCCCGCCGAGGAACCGCTTGCCCCACCAGCCGCGCTTGGGAGCGGCCGGCTCCGGCGCAGTGGAAGAGACTACCGGCTCGGAGGGCGGGATTGCGGGAGCGGGCATTGGCGCCGGTGCATCGGTTCTGGCGACCGGCGCGGGCTCACGGATGGTCGACCGGCGGCGCGGCGGTTCGGCCGGCGGCTCCGCTGCAGGCGCTGGAGCCGGAGGGGCCGCAACAGGCGCGGGCTGCGCGGCCTGCGGCGCCGGATATTCGGCCTCGGCGGTCGGCACCGGATGCTCGTCACGCGCCTGCTGGGCAGGGCGCTCGCCGCCAAAGCCCGGCGCATCCATATCCTCGACCGCGTGCTGCAGATCGCTGTCCGGCCCGGCGCCCTCGCTCAGCGGCGCCTCGCCATTACGATGGCGGTTGCGGCGTCCACCGCGGCGTCCTCGACGGCGGCGGCGGCGGCCTTCGCGATCGGCATGCGCATGCTCGCGAATGGGCGCAGCCTCGCGCGGCCGATCTTCCTCGGGCGAACCGGCATCGTGATCCTCATGCGCGATCGCGTGCTCGGCCGCGGTCTCGTGCGTGAACTCGGTGGGCTCCGGACGCTCCTGCCGCTCGTGATGATCGCGCCCGCGGCCCCGTCCCCGACGCCGCCGGCGACGGCGCGGTTCGCCTTCGTTCTCCGCCGTGGCGTTCGCTTCTTCGGCCTCGTCGTCCTCCGCGGCCTCTTCCTCGGTCTCCTCGACAACCTCCGGCTCAGCGTCGTCTTGTGGCGGACTGAGCAATTCCGGCTGTATTTGCGCGGCCAGCGCCCGCGCCGCTTCCGGCGAATGCACCTGCTCGCTGCGGTCGATCACGTAAGACTGCTGGGCAGTGACGGTCGCGTCGGCCGAGATCGTGATAATGATGCGGAAGCGCTCCTCCAGCATGCGCAAATGCGCGCGCTTGTGGTTGAGCACGTAGAGCGCGACCTCAGTGCGGGTGCGCACGATGAGATTGTGCGTCGCGCCCTTGTTCAGGGTCTCCTCGATCGCTCGCAGCAATTGCAGGGCCACCGAAGAGACCGAGCGCACGTGTCCGGAACCGCCACAGACCGGGCATTTCTCGGTCGAGGATTCGAGCACCGACGAGCGGATACGCTGGCGCGACATTTCGAGCAGGCCGAAATGCGAGATGCGGCCGACCTGAATGCGCGCGCGGTCGTGCTTGAGCGCCTCCTTCAATTTGCGTTCGACCGTGCGGTTGTTGCGGCTCTCGTCCATGTCGATGAAATCGATGACGATGAGGCCGGCGAGATCGCGCAGTCTCAGCTGCCGCGCGATTTCTTCCGCCGCTTCGATATTGGTCTTGAGCGCGGTGTCCTCGATATGATGCTCGCGGGTCGCGCGACCGGAGTTGACGTCAATCGCGACCAAGGCTTCCGCCTGGTTGATCACGATGTAGCCGCCCGATCTGAGCTGCACGACCGGCGAGAACATCGCGTCGAGCTGGCTTTCGATGCCGTAGCGAGTGAACAGCGGCTGGCTGTCCTTGTAGAGCATCACATTTTTCACGTGGCTCGGCATCAGCATGCGCATGAAGTCGCGCGCTTCGGTGTAGCCCTCTTCGCCGGCGACGACGATCTCGTCGATGTCCTTGTTGTAGAGGTCGCGGATCGAACGCTTGATCAGCGAACCTTCCTCGTAAACGAGCGTCGGCGCGTTCGAGCGCAGCGTAAGGTCGCGCACGGTTTCCCAGAGCCGCAGCAAATATTCGAAGTCGCGTTTAACTTCGGTCTTGGTGCGGTTCGCGCCGGCGGTGCGCAAGATCACGCCCATGCCCTCCGGCACTTCCAGTTCCTGCGCGATCTCCTTGAGCCGGCTACGATCTTCGGCAGATGTGATTTTCCGCGAGATGCCGCCGCCGCGGGCGGTGTTCGGCATCAACACCGAATAGCGGCCGGCGAGCGAGAGATAGGTCGTCAACGCCGCGCCCTTGGTGCCGCGCTCTTCCTTGACGACCTGCACCAGCATCACCTGCCGGCGTTTGATCACTTCTTGGATCTTGTACTGGCGGCGGAAGCGGGGAACGCGCTCCTGCACTTCCTCCAGGGCATCGGCGCCGCCGACCGACTCGACAGTATCTTCTTCGGAATCGCCGTTCTCGTCGTCCTCTTCGTCCTCGTCCTCATCCGGGGCCGTGATTTCGGAGGCTTCGCCGGCAGCGGATTGCTCGACGTCTTCCGGCGCCACGGGAGCTTCACCCGTCGTCTCAATCGCGACAGCGAATTCGGTCGCCGTGGCCTCGGTCACTTCGGGGGTCGGTAGTTCGGATGGCCCTGGCACGGCTTCGGCGATCGAGGTCGCGTCCTCTTTGCTGGTCGGTAGCGGGCGGGGTGGCTCAGCGGCCTGTTCGGGAGCGCCCTCACCAACCGAAGCTTGGAATGCAGGGGTCGCTGTTTCCCCAGTCTCCGGCTTCGCGACGAGTTCATCCGCCAGCGGCTCGCTGCGGACGGTATCGCGGTCGCGATTGCGATGCGCGCCGCGCTGTCGATGCCGCCGCCGGCGTCCGCTGCGCCGGTCCTGATCCTCGTCCTGCTCCCGCTGATCCTGCTCTTCCTGCGCGAGCAGCGCCTGCCGGTCGGCGACCGGGATTTGATAGTAGTCGGGGTGGATTTCGGAAAACGCCAGGAAGCCGTGCCGGTTGCCGCCGTAATCGACGAAAGCCGCCTGCAGCGATGGCTCAACCCTGGTGACTTTGGCGAGGTAGATGTTACCGCGAAGCTGCTTGCGGTTGGCGGATTCGAAGTCGAATTCCTCGACGCGGTTGCCGCGAACGACAACCACCCGGGTTTCTTCCGGATGGGTCGCGTCGATGAGCATTTTGTCGGCCATTGGGGATCTCGCTTGTGCCGCTCGGCCTCGCACACCCGCGCGATAGCGGCGGGGTGCAACTGGCGGCGGCTTGATGGATGTTGAAGGGATGGGTCGCGCGAGCTCGGCCGGATGGCTCCGTAGCGAACCGCGCCGTCACGACTGCTTCGCGAAAGCGGGGGAGCTGAAATGGCCTTTGCTGCGCTGGCAGCATGAACTGTTGCGACCCGTAGCGCTGTGGCGGGTCCAGAAAACGGACCAGCCCAGGTTTCTCGTTACTTACGGTCTCAGTTGCGGGGCGAGACGCCGCGCTGATCCGGATGTCCTTGACTTGGGGTTCGGCTTTCCGCCGGCCGTTCGCCCTGTCTCCTCAAGGGGGGCGATACGAACCTGGCGCGCCGGCAGCCCGAACGCGGCACAACCGGAACTCTAGAACCGTAAGCAGCCTCTACATACGGCCCTACCGGGGTCGATTGCAAGGGAGGGTTAAAGGGCCGCTCCAATTGCCTGAAATCCGGACAGGGAACCCCTTTGCATTCGTAAGAGGCTGATTTTACGCCGAATCGGCGCGGCATCTCGGCAACAGGTCGGGGATGGCGTGCGGATGGCGGTTAAGTTCTCTTAACCATAGCGGGGTCTGATGCGTTAGAACCTCTGCGAAAGGGGTCGGGATTCGTGGCAATTCGGGCAGCGATTGCGGCCGTCGCCATCGGGGCAGCCTGGGGCGGCGCGCTATTGGGTATTGCCGCGTCGGCGGGACAGGCAGCACGCGCGCCGGATGTGGCGGTGGCCGAATATCCGGTCGCGAAAGCCGTCCGGGTCGGCGGCGACGAAAAGCAGACCCGCTTCGTTATGGACTTCGACCACAAAGTCGATCTTGCCGCCTTCACGTTGGCCGACCCCTACCGCGTCGTCGTTGACCTGCCGCAGGTCAACTTCCGGCTGCCGAAGGATGCGGGTGAGCAGGGGCGGGGGCTGATCAAGGCATTTCGCTACGGGCTGATCATGCAGGGCGGCTCACGCATCGTCCTCGACACCAACGGCCCGGTGAAGGTGGACAAGAGCTTCGTAATGCCGCCCGAGAACGGGCAACCCGCCAAGATCGTGCTCGACCTCTCGCCTACGGACCGTGACAGCTTCATGCGCGCGATCGCGTCGGAAAATCGCGTCGCGCGCGCTTCGAAGCCCGAACCGCCGGCCCCGAAGTCCGACTCCGACCCACGCCCGCTGATCGTGCTCGACGCCGGGCACGGCGGCATCGACACCGGGACACATGGGCCTGGCGGCGAGCTGGAGAAGGATGTCGTGCTCGCCTTCGCCAAGGATCTGCGCGACAAGCTCGAAGCCGGCGGCAAGTACCGCGTCAGCATGACGCGCAGCGACGATACCTTCATCCCGCTGAACGATCGTGTGCGCTACGCGCGCTCGCGCAACGCCTCGCTGTTCGTCTCCATCCATGCCGATGCGCTGCCGAAGAGAGAAGGTCAGGCGGACGGCGCAACCGTCTACACGCTCTCGGAAAAAGCCTCCGACGCGGAGGCTGCGCGCCTTGCCGAGAATGAAAACCGCGCCGACGTCATCGCCGGTGTCGATCTCACCGCGGAGCCGAACGATGTGGCGAACATCTTGGTCGACCTCGCGCAGCGGGAAACCAAGACCTTCTCGCTGCAATTCGCTAAGGCCGCCGTCGGCGAACTCAAACACACGGCGCGGCTGCATAAGCATCCGTTGAAGTCGGCGGGCTTCGTCGTGCTGCGGGCGCCGGACGTGCCGTCGGTTCTGATCGAGCTCGGCTACATGTCCGACAAGGATGACCTGTCGCATCTGAGCTCGCCGGCCTGGCGCGAGCGGAACGCCGGTGCGGTGGCGCAGGCAATCGACGATTTCTTCGGTCCGCGGCTTGCCGGAGCGGGGTTGCGCCGATGATCCGGCCTCAGTTTCAACATAAAACCAAGCGACCACGGGGATCTGCCGCACATTGGGGTAAGGGCGGCGAGCCAGCGGTGGCGGCAGGGTTTGTCCCTGCCGCCACGCTCTCCTCGAAGGCCGTTTGTCGGGACAGCAGGACCATCTGCTCATGAAGCTCATCCTGCGATTTCTCGGCTTTCTGTTCGCCGCCGGGACTATTCTGTTCGTGGTCGGCGTAGCGGGCACGGCCGGGCTTTTGTGGCACTTCTCCAAAGAGTTGCCCGACTACTCGCAGCTGAAAGATTACGAGCCGCCCGTCATCACGCGGGTGCATGCGGCCGACGGATCGCTAGTCGCCGAATATGCGCGCGAGCGCCGGCTCTATATTCCGATCCAGGCGGTCCCGAAGCTCGTGATCAATGCGTTCCTCGCCGCCGAGGACAAGAATTTCTACGAGCACGGCGGCCTCGATTTCACCGGCATCGCGCGCGCCGCGCTCTCTTACGTGCAGAACTATGGCAGCGGGCGCCGTCCGCAGGGCGCTTCGACCATCACGCAACAGGTCGCAAAGAACTTCCTGCTCAACAACGAGGTTTCGTTGGCGCGCAAGGTGAAGGAAGCGCTTCTCGCGCTGAAGATCGAACGCACCTATTCGAAGGATAAGATCCTCGAGCTTTACTTGAACGAGATCTATCTCGGCCTCGGTGCGTACGGCATTGCCGCTGCTTCGCTCACCTACTTCGACAAGTCGGTCAACGAGCTGACCATCCCGCAAGCCGCCTATCTCGCGACGCTGCCGAAAGCGCCGAACAACTACAATCCGTTCCGCGCCCGCGAGCGCGCGCTCGAGCGCCGCAACTGGGTCATCGATCGCATGGCGGAAGCCGGCTTCATCAAGGCCGCCGACGCTGAGAAGGCCAAGCACGAGCAACTCGGCGTGACCAACAAGGCGGTCACCGCGCACGTCTTCGCCGCCGAGTATTTCGCCGAAGAGGTCCGCCGCGAGCTGTTCGAGAAGTACGGCGAGAAGAAGCTGTACGAGGGCGGCCTGTCGGTGCGCACCTCGCTCGACACTAAGCTGCAGGTGTTGGCGCGCAAGACCTTGCAGGAAGGTTTGCAACGATACGACGAAGCGCATGGCTGGCGCGGCGCCATCACCAAGATCAATCTGACCGGAGATTGGGGCGTGACCCTCGCCGGCGTGAAGTCGCTCGACGATGTCGACCCGTGGCGGCTCGCGGTCGTGCTCGAAGTGAGCGATCAGTCCGCGCGCATCGGCCTGCAGCCCTCACGCGAGCCAGGCGGCTTCGCCAGCAAAGACCGCGACATCGGGATCGTCTCCCTTGAAGGGGTGAAGTGGGCCAGGGTGAAAGGTAAGGCGCCGAGCAAGATCAATCAGGTGCTGGAGCCCGGCGACGTGATCTATGTCTCGCCCGAGAGCACGCCCGGCCAATACCGTCTGCAGCAGATTCCAGAAGTTTCGGGCGCGATGGTTGTCGAGGACCCGCAGACCGGACGCGTTCTGGCGATGGTCGGCGGCTTCTCCTACGACCAGAGCCAGTTCAATCGCGCGACGCAGGCGCTGCGCCAGCCGGGCTCGTCGTTCAAGCCGATTGTCTATTCCGCCGCGCTCGACAACGGCTATACGCCGTCATCGATCGAACTTGATGCGCCGTTGGAAATCGACCAGGGACCCGGGCTCGGCGTGTGGCGGCCCGAAAACTACGAAAGGAACGACTACCACGGCCCGTCGACGCTGCGTTACGGCGTCGAGCATTCGCGTAACACGATGACGGTGCGCCTCGCGCAAGACCTCGGCATGCCGCTCATCGCCGACTACGCCAAGCGCTTCGGCGTCTATGACGAGCTGCCGCCCTATCTTTCCTTTGCGCTTGGCGCGGGCGAGACGACCCTGCTGCGCATGGTCAGCGCCTACGCGATGATCGATAACGGCGGGCGCAAGGTCACACCGACGCTGATCGATCGCATCCAGGATCGCTACGGACACACCGTCTTCAAGCACGACCAGCGCGAATGCATCGGCTGCGAGCCGGGCAAGTGGGAGAACCAGCCCGAGCCGTCGCTGATCGACCGACGCGAGCAGGTGATCGACCCGATGACGGCGTATCAGATCACGTCGATCATGGAAGGTGTCGTGCTGCGCGGAACTGCAGGCAGTGCGGGCTTCCAGCGCGAAGTGGGCAAGCCGGTGGCGGGCAAGACCGGCACCACGAACGAAGAGAAGGATGCCTGGTTCATCGGCTTCACGCCCGACATCGTGGTCGGCGTCTATATCGGCTACGACAAGCCGAAGCCGCTCGGCCGCGGCCAGACGGGCGGCGTCCTTGCCGCGCCGATCGTGAAGGATTTCATGAAGGTCGCGCTGAAGGACAAGCCCGCGGTGCCATTCCGCGTGCCGCCCGGCATCAAGTTGGTGCGCGTCGATCTCAGCACCGGCGCGCGTGCGCGTCCGGGCGATCAGCGCGTGATCTTAGAAGCGTTCAAGCCGGGTACCGCGCCGCCGGATAATTACGCGTTAGTCGGTTACAGCGATCCGAACGCGGGTGGCGGATATGCTCCGCCGGATGGGCCGCGGCCTTGGGGCGCCGGCGTGCCGGTCGACTCCGATCGCGCCGTGCGCTCAGGGACCGGCGGGCTGTATTGAGCGCGGTTGCGCAAGCGCGGTCGCAACGTTAAATCCCCGACGATCGACTCCAGGCGGCGCCTGACGGCGAAGGACACGATGCGCGCAGAAACTCAGAACCTTGTCGAAGAGATCAAGCAGTCGGTGCGGCTGCTGAGGAGGCATCTTTGACGTCGATGCCGCGCAACGGCGCCTCGCCGAACTAAATAAAGAGTCCGAGAACCCCGATCTCTGGAACGACCAGGCTCGCGCGCAGCGCGTGATGCGCGAACGCGACGCGTTGGAGGACCAGCTCGGTGCGCTCAAGCGCATCGAGCAGGAGCTCGACGACCAGCTCACGCTGATCGAGTTGGGCGACGAGGAGGGCGACGAGGCGACCGTCGCCGAAGCGGAGGCCGCGCTGAAGCGCCTCAAGGCCGAAGTCGCGCGGCGCGAGCTCGAAGCTCTGCTCTCCGGCGAGGCGGACGCCAACGACTGCTATCTGGAAGTCCATGCCGGCGCGGGCGGCACCGAAAGCCAGGACTGGGCTCAGATGCTGCTGCGCATGTATGTGCGCTGGGCGGAGCAGCACGGGTACAAAATCGATTGGCTGGAGGAGAGCGAGGGCGACGGCGCCGGCATCAAGTCGGCGACAGTGCAGATCAAAGGCCACAATGCCTATGGCTGGCTGAAGAGCGAGCACGGCGTGCACCGACTCGTGCGCATCTCGCCGTTCGATTCCAATGCGCGCCGGCACACGTCATTCGCCAGTGTGGTTGTGTTTCCGGTGGTCGACGATCGCATCAAGATCGAGATCAACGAGAGCGACGTTCGCATGGAAGTCATGCGGTCGGGCGGAGCTGGCGGCCAGCACGTGAACAAGACCGAATCCGCGGTCCGCTTGATCCACGAGCCGACCGGCATTGTAGTGAAGTGCCAACAAGACCGCTCGCAACATCGCAACCGTGCGATGGCGTGGGACATGCTGCGCGCGAAAATGTTCGAGATCGAGGTCAAGAAACGCGAAGCGAAGGCCGAAGCCGAGCAGGCGGCGAAGACCGACATCGGCTGGGGGCACCAGATCCGCTCCTACGTGCTGCAGCCGTATCAAATGGTCAAAGACCTGCGCACCGGCGTGTCAACCTCCAACACCGCGGGCGTGCTCGACGGCGATCTCGACGAGTTCATGCAGGCCACCTTGGCGCAGAAGGCCTTCGGCGGCGGCCCGGCGCAGGTCGAGGACGTGGAGTAGATCGCGCGCTTACAGAAGGCTGCGCTCAACTCGGCGCGGGTGGCGGCGTTGGCATCATGGTGAAGCGCGGCCTGTTCTGGACCAGCGTCGGACTCGAAGTCGCGCTGCTGCTGATGCTACTGACCTTCGCTTTCGTTCTGGGTGGCGGCGGACGCCATTCGCTCGACTGCCTGATCGGACGCGAGTTCTAGCCGGCGGTCAGGCGCGCCCGTCTCGCTCTCCCACTCGCTCAGCCACGCCTTGAACCGTGCACCGCCTTCGCCGGAGGCGCCGACGTGCAGAGCGGCGAACACCGTTCCATCCTCTGCGAACATCAGCACCGCATCGAGCCCGCGCGAGCGGCGCAAGGTGTCGAGCGCCTGCAGCGGCGTCTGTGCAATCGGCCCCGCCACGTTGAACGACGTGTTGACCGCGACCTCCACGCCGATGCGGCGGCCGAGCGCCTTTAGATAAGCATAAGTGAGCGGGTCGGTGTCTTGCCGCACGATCTGCAGGCGGCCGGTTCCGTCCGCATGCACGACGGATGGAATGCGCTCGTGCGCCTGTGGTTTCGCGGGCGCGACCAGCACCATGTAATTATAGGCATTGTAATCGTCGTCGGACGCACCATCCGAAAGTTCGAAGAATTCGTGCGCCGCCTCAATCGTCATCATCGGCGCGAGCGGGCGGATGGCTTCGCGGTATTTTACGCGCGCGTTTAAATTTTCCCGCGTCGCCGGATTGCACGGATTGGCGAGGATAGAACGGTGGCCAAGCGCGCGCGGGCCGGTCTCCGCCGCACCCTGATAGAGCGCGAATATCGCGTCGTGCGCGGTGATATAGGCCATGAAGTCGGCATAGCGGTCGCGGTCGTCGTCCGTGCGGCAGGGCGCAAGTTCAAGGCATTCAACATCGTTACGTGCGGCGAAAGCGGCGCGCATCTCGCCTGCCTTCGGCGGCAGCCCACAATAGAACGCATGCCTTTCCGGTGCGCCCACGCCGTAGCCGGCAAGATAGGCGCCCATGTATGCCGCGCCGATGGTGACTCCGGCATCGTTCGGCACCGGCGGCACCCACAGATGCAGCCGTCCGTCGCGTCTC
>Ga0207781_1000232_pt1 | contig 10800 bp, 7 predicted proteins | sample LuqExpMetageno51_FD_187809 | JGI IMG/M metagenome (GOLD analysis project Ga0207781, IMG submission 187809) | Tropical forest soil microbial communities from Luquillo Experimental Forest, Puerto Rico - Sample 51 (SPAdes) | ecosystem: Environmental > Terrestrial > Soil > Tropical forest ...
CGCCTTGATGTGCCAGTCCATCGAGCCGCCGATGTCAAAGAACAGCAGGACCTTCACCGCATTGTGCCGCTCGGGCCGCATGTGGATGTCGAGGTAGCCCTTATGCGCGGTGCCCTTGATCGTGCCGTCGAGATCGAGCTCCTCGGCTGAGCCGGTGCGGGCGAATTTGCGCAAGCGGCGCAGCGCGACCTTGATGTTGCGGGTGCCAAGCTCGACCTGGTCGTCGAGGTCCTTGAACTCGCGCTTGTCCCAAACCTTCACCGCGCGGAAATTGCGGTTGCCTTCCTGCCCGATGCGCACGCCTTCCGGATTATAGCCGTAGGCGCCGAACGGTGACGTGCCGGCGGTGCCGATCCATTTCGAGCCGCCCTGGTGGCGGCCCTTCTGCTCGGCGAGGCGCTTGCGCAAGAGCTCCATCAGCTTGTCGAGCCCGCCCAGCGCCTCGATCTGCTTCTTCTCTTCCTCGGTGAGATATTTCTCGGCGAGCTTCTTCAGCCATTCGGCCGGGATCTCCGCCTCGACCGCATCGCTCATCAGTTCGAGGCCTTTGAACACGTGCCCGAACACGCGGTCGAACTTGTCGAGATTGCGCTCATCCTTCACGAGCGCGGCGCGCGACAGGTAATAGAAGTCCTCGATGCGGCGCGAGGCGAGGTCCGCCTCCAGCGCCTGCATCAGATCGAGATATTCGCGCAGCGTGACCGGCACGCCTGCGCTCCTGAGTTCCTGGAAGAAGCTGACCAGCACGGTCCTTTGTCCTATTTCGGCCGCAGCATTTCCCTCTGGTGCTTCCGGGGTCAAGCCGGGTAGAAAACGCGCCGGATTGCCGGGGAATTCAAGGATGTCGAAGAGCGACCGCGCCGTCTGGGCGCTGGCCATTGTCGTTTGCGTGCTCTGCCTCATGGGGCCCGCGCTGTGGAACGGCTTCCCGCTGATGGAGTGGGATACCGGAGGCTATCTCGCGCGCTGGTACGACCACACTTTGGTGATCAACCGCGCCGTGCCCTATGGCCTGCTGCTCAACCTCGGCAGCGGTCTCGCTTTTTGGCCCGTACTGATCGTTCAGAGCCTACTCACTGTGTGGGTCCTGGCACTGCTGTTGCGCGTTCATGGACTGGGTCACCGGCCGCTGCTGCTGACCGCCATCGTCGCGGGTCTGTCGACGCTGACCACCTTGTCCTGGCTCACCTCTATCATGCTCACGGACATCTTCTGCGGGCTGGGCGTGTTTGCAACGTACCTCCTGCTGCTCCGCTCAGACCGCCTCGGCACATGGGAGAAGCGCGGCCTCTTCCTGCTGTTGGCGTTTTCCGCATCCACGCACAGTGCGACCCTCGGGGTTTGTATGGGCCTGCTCATCGTGGCCGCGATCCTGTCGCGCTTCGATCGCAAACGCGTCCCTTCGGCGAAGCTCGCCGGTGGCGTCGCCGCGCTCGCTCTCTCAATCGTGCTCGTGTTCGGCACTAATTATCTTGTCGCCCAGCGCCTCGCCTGGACACCTGGCGGCTTCGGCATCGCGTTCGGCCGCATGCTGCAGGACGGGCTGGTCAAGAAGTATCTCGACGAGCATTGTCCGGATCCGGACCTGCGCCTCTGCCGCTACATGGACCAGATGCAGCAGGATGCGGACCAGTTCTTCTGGCACGATCCGCTGTTCGAGCAGAAGCTCGGCGGCTTCAACGGCCTCGGCCCCGAAATGGAGCGCATCGTGCTCGGCGCGACGGCCGACTATCCGCTATTGCAATTGAAGACGGCGATCGTCGCCAGCGCGCGCCAGCTCGTCGCGGTGCGTACGGGCGAAGGCGTGGAAGATACGCTCTGGCATACTTACCTCGTGATCCGCGACCACCAGCCGCAATGGCTGCCTGCGATGAACGCCGCGCGTCAGCAGCAGCACCCATCGATTTCATTCACCGGCGTCAACATGGTTCATTACCCGCTGGCATTGCTGGCGATGGCGCTGCTGCCGATCATCTTCCTGCTTGCGTGGGTCGAGGTTCTGCCGGCGCCCTTAGCCGAGCTCACCGGCACGGCGATGTTGGCGCTGCTCGGTAATGCGGTCATCTGCGGCGTGATTTCGAATCCGCACGACCGCTACGGCGCGCGGATCGTGTGGATCGCGGTTTTCGTCGCGCTGCTCGCACTGGCGCAGGCGGTCGAACGGATTCGCCGCGCGCGCCTCGGCCCGTTGCCCAACGCCGAGCCGCTGTTCTACTGACGCACCTGCGTGCTATTGCGGGGCCGAAAAAGGGGAGTCTTGCAATGACCGACGCCGCCGTTCTCAAACAGCTTGCACCCGCCGGAGGGCTGCGCGTCGCGATCGCTGTCTCGCCCTCCCCGTCGGCGCAGTTCGCGATCCGTGACGGAGACAATTTCCGCGGCGTGGCGGTGACGCTCGGCCGCGCGCTCGCCGAGAAGCTCGGCGTGCCGGCGCAGATCCTGCCGCATCAGGCCTCTGGCGAAATCCAGAACTCGGCCGCCGACGACAAATGGGACGTGGCGTTCCTGCCGGTCGACGAGGAGCGCAAGAAGTTCGTCGACTTCGGCAATGCCTATCACTTGCTGCAGAGCACGTTTCTGGTCGCACCGGGCTCGGCGATGCGATCGGTGAAGGACGCGGACGCAAGCGGCATCGCGATCGGCGGCGTCGCCAATACGGCGACATTCCGCGCGGCGACGAAGGCGACGCCCGCCGCGACGCACGTCGAATTCGCGAAAGTGGACTTGGCTGTCGCGGCGATGCAGGAAGGCCGCATCCAGGCGATCGCGCTCTCGCGTGAATCGCTGTCCGGACTCGTCGGCAAGCTGCCCGGCTCGCGCATTCTCGACGATGCGTTCCTGAATTCCTCGACCGCGGTGTGCGTGCCCAAGGGCCGCCCGGCGGGGCTTGCTTACGTGAGCGAATTCATCGAGGAAGCCAAAGCCTCTGGCCTCGTCCGCCGCGCGCTGGACGAGATGGGGCTCACGTCCTCGCAGGTGGCGCCTGCCGGGATGAAGCCGTAGCCCGTCCTCTGCTCATCCCGCAAAAGCGGGAATCCAGCTCGGCCTTTTAGTTTTGAAAATCACGCTGGGTTCCGAGGACGAGCGGGGGCTACACCGCGACCGAGTGCCGCTTCTGTCCGGCGGCAAGATAGGTGTCGAACGCGGCCGCCGCGATGCGCACGAACGGCCGTCCGCTGTCGGTGACCGTGATGCGCGCACCGTCAATCGCAAGCAGGCCTTCGCCGGCGAGCGGCACAAGCTCAGTCAGTTCAGTAGAGAAACGCTCCGTCCCGCCAAAGGCGTCGAGATCGAGGGCGAGATCGCACATCAGCCGCTCAATCATCGTAGCCCGAAGCCGGTCTTCGTCCGACAGCGCGAGCCCCTTCACGATCGGGAATCGACCCGCGCTCACCGCGCGCGAATAGCCGCCGAGATCGGGGGCGTTCTGCGCAAATCCCTGCGGCAGCTTGCCGATCGCGCTCGCGCCGAGCCCAATCAGCGCATCCGCTTCGTCCGTCGTGTAACCCTGGAAATTCCGCCGCAGTCTTTTCTCGCGCGCCGCGACCGCCAGCTCGTCATCCGGCAACGCGAAATGATCGAGCCCGACCACCTGATAGCCGAGCCCCGTCAAGGTTTCGGCCGCCACCTGCGCCTGCTGCAATCGCGCCGCCAGACCCGGCAACGCCTCCTCCGGCATCAGTCGCTGATGCGTCTTGAACCACGGCACATGCGCGTACCCGAACAGTGCCATCCGTTGCGCGCCGAGACCGGCCGCGAGCTCCGCGCTGCGTGCGACTTCGGCGACGCCCTGGCCCGGCAGGCCGTACATGAGATCGATGTTGAGATCGCGGATGCCCACCTCGCGCAGCCACATCGCCGCCTGTTCGACGAGTTCGAACGGCTGCACGCGTCCGATCAGCTCTTGCACGTGCGGCGACACGTCCTGCACGCCAAGGCTTGCGCGCGTGACACCAATCTCCTTCAGCGAGCGTACGAGCGTCCGGTCGAGCCGACGCGGATCAAGCTCGATCGCGTGCTCCTTCAATTCCGACAAATCGAATTGCGAGGCCAGACGCGACGCGACCGTCTCAAGCCATTGCGGGCCGAGGATCGAGGGCGTGCCGCCGCCCCAATGCAGATGCGTCAGTTTGCGGCCGCGCAGCATCCCGAGCAGCGCGATCTCTTGCAGCAGCCATTCGACATAGGTGTCGACCGGCTCGCGCTTGCGCGTCGCGCGCGTGTTGCAGCCGCAGTAGTGGCACAGCTCCGTGCAGAACGGCACGTGGATGTAGAGCGAGAGCGTCTCGCCTTGTGGCAAGGCCTCGAGCCACCCGCGATACACGGCCGGAGTGACGACGGCGGAGAAGTGCGGCGCGGTGGGATAGGACGTGTAGCGGGGGACGTTTCGTTCAGCGAGGGCGAAGCGTGTGCTCATGAATGATGCTCGAACCACAAAGTTTCGTCTGGTTCGCGCGCGATCCAGCGACCGTCCGCGCCCCGTTCATACCGCCGCTTGACTGCCGCCCATGCGATCATGTGCGAACGCCGCTCACGATCCGCCTCGTCCGCCTTCGCGGCGTAGGCATGGTTGAAAGCCTCGCGGTAGATGTCCTGCGCGTGCTCGGGAAGATGACTACGCACCGGTTCAGGCAAATCCAAATTTGTGCGGTACGGCATGTCGCGCTTCCTCGGGCCGTCGCCGGACCGATATGATGACGATAATCAAGGTTCGGTCGCTCTCCTTGCGCTAAATCAATTAGCGGATACGGGTGCCGGAGTGGCCGGAAAAAGTGGCAGTTTCCGGGCCGCCACGCTCCCCCAGAAAACGGGTGCAGGCGCACGGTTAAGGCTCGACGTTTCGGCACCGCAAGATCGGTGTTCCAGGCGCACGTTGAGTCGCGCATGGGGCAACAGGGGAAAAGCGTCATGTTCCGGAAAGGCTGCGCTCGCGGCCGTTTTCGCGTTGGGGCTGCACTCAGCGGAAGCCGGGACGACGAGCCCGCGGCGGCTGCGCCATTCCGATCATTGGCGGATGGCTGATCGACCAGGCCTACGAGAATCATATCCTCTGGGCGCCGGATGAGCCGCAGGCACAAGCGGCGGTGGTCCGGGTCAAGCATCACAAGAAGCACGTCGCTGCGCGCTGAGCGCCGCGGGCTTAGCCCTTCGCCGAAATCTGCGGCGTCCGGATATGCTCCGGACGCACGCCCATCCCGACGAGCCGCGCGGGGATGCGCTGCAAGGGCGGGAACCAGCCGAGCAGCCTGATCACCAGCGGCGGTTTCGGACGCGCGGCGCCGCGCAGCACCCGCGTGACCACGTTATTCTGGATGAATATCTGCGGGCGCTGCGTGAAGCGCGTGGGAAATTCACGTCGGTCCTGTACCTTTTGCAACACCCGCAGATCGGCACTGCCCGTACGCAGCGGTTCGGCCAGGATATTTGCGGCCGCAACCGCATCCTGAATGGCGAGATTGATGCCGACGCCGCCGATCGGCGACATCGCATGCGCGGCATCGCCGATGCACAGCAGGCCCGGCATCGACCAGCGCGACAAGCGGTCGACCGCGACCGTCAGCAGCTTCACGTGGTCCCAATCGGCGATCTCGCCTATGCGGTCGGCGAGAAACGACGAAAGTTCGACGACCGATTGCCTGAATGCCTCCAGCCCAGCGGCCTGCACCGCGGCGAAGCCGTCCTTGCGGATAACATAGGCGCACTGCCAATAGTCGCCGCGGTTAAGCATCACCAGCATGCGGCCAGGTTCGATGTGCCCGAACGCGCTCGAGTCATCGCTGGCTTTACGTGACAGCCGGAACCACAACACGTCCATCGGGGCACCGAGATCCTCCGCCTTGAAGCCCGCGCAACGGCGCAGTGTCGAATGGCGACCATCGCAGGCGACCACCAGATCGGCGCGAATGTCCCAATTCTCCGTCCAGCGTCTTTGTGCGCACGCCCGCAACGCGGCCGTTCTCCTGCACGAGATCAGTCGCCTCGGCGCGCATGCGAAGATCGAAATTGGGGAAGCGCCTGCCCCGCTCCGCCAGGAAATCGAGAAAATCCCACTGCGGCATCAGTGCGACGAATTTGCAATGCGTCGGCAGATGCCTGAAGTCGCCGATCGTGACCCGCGTTTCGCCGATCTGCCCGCTCAAAGTCTCCACGCGCGAATGCGGCAGCTTGAGGAAGGCATCAAGCAGCCCGAGCTCATGCATCAGTTCGAGGGTCGACGGGTGGATGGTGTCGCCGCGGAAATCGCGCAGGAAATCGGCATGCTTCTCGAGCACGGTGACGCGAATGCCGGCACGCGCGAGCAGAAAGCCGAGCATCATGCCGGCCGGTCCGCCTCCGGCGATGCAGCAGGTGGTGGAGATCTGATTATCCGCCATCGCGCCAGCCCCCGTCCTTAGGACGACGGAATCGCTTCTTTCGCGAATGCGAGGCTTACGCCTGCTTCTCCGGCGTGCGCACGATCAGGCCGTCGAGCTCTTCCGACACCTTGATCTGACACGACAGGCGCGAATTCTCCCGCACGTCGTAACCGAAATCGAGCATGTCCTCTTCCATCGGCGATGGCTCGCCCGTCTTCTCGCGCCAGGCCTGATCCACGTAGACATGGCAGGTCGCGCACGCACAGGCGCCGCCGCATTCCGCCTCGATGCCGGGGACGTTGTTGCGGATCGCCGTCTCCATCACCGTGGAGCCAAGTTCGGCGTCGACGGTCCGCTCCGTTCCGCTGGAATCGATGTACGTGATCTTCGGCATGGCTGGCTGAATGCTGTGACGGTCAGGGGAGTTCCCCGCGGACTGCGGAGCCGTTTCCTATAACGTCATTCGTCAGAGTGCGCCAGGATGGCCGTAATCGCGGCCCGCGCCACTTCGACCGCCCGGCCGAGCCCGAGCATTGCGGTTCGGCGGGACACTGCTGAATGCATGCGCCGCACGCGCGACTTCGTGGGTGCCGATGCTGAGCGCCGAGCCCTTGAGCCGCGAGCGCCGGCACGGCGGCCCGATCGCCGCGCCGCAGCTTCTCCATCAACTGTGCCGCGTGCGCGGGAAAGAGCGACAGCATCTCGCGCTGAGCGCCGCGTCGCCCAGGGTCAACGCCGCGCGGATGGGTGAGATCGATGACCGACTCGGCGGCGGCGAGTTGCTGCTCTGTACGGGCTGTTATGGCCGGCACGCGCCCAAGCGGGCGCAAATTGTCATCGGCCCAGGCCGAATATGGTTAACGCTTGCGGTAAGCGCGCCTCAATTTGCCAGTCGATTGCCGCAGCATGGCCTCAATTGACAGGCCATGCTTGTCTTTATGCGCATCATCCGCATCCGCCGGCGGATATGGTGAAAAATCGGTTAACGATATTCGCAGAGTTCCAAGGGGGCCGTTGTTTCTTTCGCACACTCAAGACGATAAGATTAGCGCCGGGCGGCGTGCGGGGCGGGCGAAGCGGCAAAACGAGATTTTTGGACGACGACGGTAGCACCGCGGCCGACGGTCCCGGGGTATCCGGCGTAACCACGAGGCGACGATCGACCATGGCGAATACCACGCAGAAACCGAAGGATGTGACCGAAGTCGCGCTGTCGGCGATCGAGGACGCACTCAATATTCGCCCGACCGACATGCCGGCAACGGCATTCCCGGCAGCGGTCAGCGAACATCCGGCGCCGACGGAAGCGCAGGTCGCCGACCTATTCCGGGCCGAACAGACCCCCGCCAATGACGACCGCGAGCAGGTCGGCGACATGCTGCAGGCGCTGCAGCGGCGCCCGACGCGTGCGCCCTACCTTGCCGCCGCATGCGCCTCTCTAATCTGGGCAGCGATCGGTCTTGCCTTCACCTCGATGTTCCGCGCCGACATCGTCGCGCTCTTCGAGACATCGCGCCTCGGTTACGCCGTGGCCGCAGGAATTGCAGCGGCCATCCTTCTTCCGATCGCCATCTTCTATGCTGTGGCGCACCTTGTCAGCCGTGCGCAGGATCTGCGGCACATGGCCGAGTCGATGGCGCAGGTCGCCATGCGTCTTGCCCAGCCGGAGACCGTCGCACACGAATCCGTGGTCAGCGTCGGTCAAGCGATCCGCCGCGAGGTGGCGGCGATGGGCGACGGCGTTGAGCGCGCGCTCGCGCGTGCCGCCGAGCTCGAAGCCTTGGTGCACAACGAAGTCTCGGCCATCGAGCGCGCCTACAACGACAACGAAGTGCGCGTGCGCGATCTCATCGGCCAGCTCGCCCACCAGCGCGAGATGCTGGTGAACCAGGGCGAGCAGGTCCGCAAAGCGATCTCCGACGTGCATCTGGATCTTTCGAACGACATCACGTCGGTCGGCGATCTCGTCGCCGAAAAGGTGAGCGAAGTCGCGCAGCGCGTCTCCTGCTCGCTGACCGAAAAAGGCGAAGTGATCACGCTCGCCCTCGGCCAGGCCGGCGACTCCTTGGTGCAGGCCTTGAGCGAGCGAGGGTCCGCACTGCTCGACCAGCTCGAGAACGGTGGCTATGAAACGACGAACGCGATCTCGAACGCGACCGACCGGCTGACGCAGAGCCTGCATTTCCGCACCGACACGATCCACGACGAATTCGCCACACTGAGCGGCCGACTTGAAGCCACGCTCAGCGGCCAAATGGATCAGATCCAGAAGAATTTCGCGCAAAGCACCGCAATCACGCTGGAGACGATGGCGGCGCGATCCGAGCAGTTCGTGCAGACCTTTACCGAAAGCGGCAACCACATCGCCGATACGATCGCCTCGCGCGGCGAAGACGTCACCGTACGTCTGCTCAAGAGCGGCGACGCCTTGGTGCAGGACATCGAACTGCGCGGCGGCGAGGTCGCAGGCCGCATCGAGCAAACCGGGATGCGCGCGTCCGATGCACTGGTCAGCCGCAGCAACGGCATCGCCGACACCTTCCGCGAGCACACGGACGTGCTGGTGAACACGCTCGACGCGCGCAACGAGGCCGCCAAAGAGATGCTCGTCGCGCGGCTAAAGGCGTTCGAGGAGCTGTTCGAGCAGAACGGCGGCGAACTGAGCGCGAAGATCGCCCGCGATTCCACGATGCTGGGCTCGCTGATCACGCGCCATCTCGCCGAGTTTGACAACACGGTGAAGACCTACGGCGGCGAACTGGTCGACCGGCTCGGCACGCGCGCCAAGGATCTCGCCGAGACCATGCGCAGCCATCTCGACGGCTTCGATCAGCGTGTCGGCGGCCGCGCCGAGGATCTCGCCGAACATTTGGACAAGCGACTCGGCCGCTTCGAGGATATTCTCGCCGTGCGTGTCGCCGACATGGCGAAGACCCTGGGCGAAGGCGGCAAGGAAGTCGTCAGCTCGCTCGACCGGCGCCTCGCGGAGATCGGCAGCACGATCGACGGCCACAGCGGCTCTTTCATCCAGTCGCTGGAAGTCAAAGCCGGCGAAATCGCCGCAACCATCGACACGCGCGGCGGCGCGATCGTGTCGTCGCTCACCCTCACCGCCAACGAAGTTGAACGCGCGCTCGGAAGCCGCGCCGGCGAGATGGATCGCGTGCTCGGCAGCCACGCCGACGCGCTCGCCGAGACGCTCGACGTACGCTACGGCCGCTTCGAGGAACTGCTCATCGGCCGCGCGGAAAAGGTCGCCGATCAGGTCGAACTGCGGACGCGCGCGGCCGCCGACCTGCTCAACGCCCGCATGGAGCAGGTCAGCCAGTCGATCGAGCTCAACGCATCGACGGCGGAGCGCAACCTGGGCCAGCTTGCGCAAACGACCGCCGAGACGATCCGCGCGAGCGCGAACGAAGCCGAACGCAAGCTCGTTGGCACCGGCGAGCAGGTCGCCCAGGGCTTCATCGGTCACGCCGACCGTATCGTCGCCAGTGTGGGCCAACGCACGCAGGAACTGGAAACGATCCTTTCGGACAAGAGCGGCATCCTGCTCGCGGCAATTAGCGAAAAGGGCCACGAGTTCGGCAAGGAGATCGAACGTGCGACCGAGAACGCGATCCAGTCGATCGAACAGAAGGGCGCCGCCTTCGCCCGTTCCGTCGCGGAGGACAGCGAACATCTGTCGCGCCTGATCAACGAGGCCGGCGACACCGCCGCGCAATCGGTAGCGCGCACGCTCTCCACGCTGCACGGCACCGCGCAGGATGCGATCGCCCGTTCACGCGAGACTGCGCAGTCCACCGTCAACGAGTTGATGGAAACGCACAACATGCTGCGGTCCGATTCGACCGCCTTGTTCGGACGGCTGCGCGAAGCCAACATAATGCTGCAGGAACTACTCTCCGGCTCGCACGAAAACGTGAGCGCGCTGGAGAACACGCTGATGCTGCGTGTCTCCGAGTTTGTCACCGCGATGAACGACGTCACCGCCGCGACAGGCGACGTGACCAGCCGCATGGAGAACAATATCGGCGGCTTCCGGCAGGTCACCGGCGATGTGCTCGCCAATCTCGGCGAACTCGCGCGCCAGTTCGACACGCAGGCGAACCAGCTTGCCAGCGCCGCCACGCTCATCGAGCGCAGCAACCGCGAAAACGAGGAGAACATCGGCCAGCGGCGCGGTCAGATCGAAGCGTTGGTCTTGGCGCTCGACGCGCGCACGGACGACATCTCGCAGCGGCTTTCGCGCTTCTCCGGCCTGCTCGACCAGTCGCTCGACTCGGCCGCCGCGCGCGTGCGCGACGTTGCGCGGCTCGTCTCCGAATCGAGTGCGGAGGGCCTGCGTGCGATCGATGCGGAAATCGAACGCGCTCGCCAGCAGGCGGAGGACGTCGCCCGTACGTTGCAGGACTCGACCACCGAGGGTGCGCGTTACGCGATC
>Ga0207781_1000235_pt1 | contig 10623 bp, 8 predicted proteins | sample LuqExpMetageno51_FD_187809 | JGI IMG/M metagenome (GOLD analysis project Ga0207781, IMG submission 187809) | Tropical forest soil microbial communities from Luquillo Experimental Forest, Puerto Rico - Sample 51 (SPAdes) | ecosystem: Environmental > Terrestrial > Soil > Tropical forest ...
CTTTTCGAACAGGCGCTGCGTCTGCCGGCGCACCTCGCCGTCCATGCCGGGCAAAACACCATCCAAAAATTCGACGAAGGTCACCTTCGATCCGAGCCGCCGCCAGACCGAGCCGAGCTCGAGGCCGATGACGCCCGCGCCGACGACGATGAGATGCTTCGGCACCTCCGGCAGCGACAGCGCGCCGGTCGACGACACAATCCGCTTCTCGTCGATCTCGATCCCGCGCAGCCTCGCGACGTCGGAGCCGGTCGCGATCACGATCGCCCTAGCATCGAGCGTCTGCGTCTTGCCGCCGTCGCCTTGCACCTCGACCTTGCCGGCCGCGGCGACGCGCGCGGTGCCATGAAACGCGTCGATCTTGTTCTTCTTCAGCAGGAAGTCGACGCCCTTCACGTTACCATCGACGCCCTGGTCCTTGAACGCCATCATGGCCTTAAGATCGAGCTTCGGCGCACCGACGCCGATACCCATCTTGGCAAACGAATGCCCCGCCTCCTCGAACAGTTCGGAGGCATGCAGCAGCGCTTTGGATGGGATACAGCCGACGTTCAGGCACGTCCCGCCGAAAGTACCGCGTCTCTCGACCACCGCTGTCTTGAGACCAAGCTGCGCGGCGCGAATGGCGCACACATATCCGCCCGGTCCGGTACCAATGACGATAAGGTCGTAGGTCATAGCAATCTCACTCGAACAAGGCGATCCGAGAAACAGCGGATCGCACAACTCTCCCCGTCATCTTAAGTTACGAGCGACGCAAACCTCGAAGGATGGCGGCGGCACACCGATAAGCTCAAACCCTTGACAGCTGCCTGCGGCGGCCTCCTCAGGGTGACGGGTAAGCCACTCAACCCGCCTGCATGTGCAACTCGGCTTGGCGCTCCGCGCGCTGTCGCAGCGAGACCGAACCGAAATCTATGAGCTGACCGTCCTCGTTGGTCCAGCCGAGAGTGCGACCGTATTCGCTGATCTTCACCTTCTCGAAATTCGTCGCGTTCTGCAGAAAGTCGAAAGTCTTGTCGCGGACGATGATCGGCCGCAGGTCGACCACGCCAGCAAAGTCGTCGTCCCACACCAACTTCAGTACGCCGGGAATGACGGCCTCCGCCGATACGATATGCGGAATGTCGCGCATTTCGCTCCCCCGTTTTGAGCCCCTCCTATAGGTCCAGCACCAGCCGCGCCGGGTCCTCCAGGCAATCCTTCACGCGCACCAGGAACGTCACTGCCTCGCGACCATCGACGATGCGGTGGTCGTAAGATAGCGCGAGATACATCATCGGGCGCACCTCGATCTTGCCGCCCATCGCCATCGGCCGCTCCTGGATCTTATGCATGCCGAGGATGCCGGACTGCGGCGCGTTCAGAATCGGCGTCGACATCAGCGAGCCGTACACTCCACCGTTAGAGATGGTGAAGGTGCCGCCCTGCATCTCCTCGATCTTGAGGTGGCCGTCGCGCGCGCGACGGCCGAAATCGGTGATCTGCTTCTCGACGCCGGCGAGCGAGAGCTTGTCGGCGTCTCGCACCACCGGCACGACAAGGCCCTTTTCGGTACCGACCGCCACACCGATGTGGTAGTAGTTTTTATAGACGATGTCGGTGCCGTCGATCTCGGCGTTGACGGCGGGAATGTCCTTCAGCGCCTGCACGCAGGCGCGCACGAAGAAGCCCATGAACCCGAGCTTCACGGCGTGCTTCTTTTCGAACAGATCCTTGTATTGATTACGCAACTGCATCACCGCGGTCATGTCGACCTCGTTGAAGGTCGTCAGCATCGCGGCGGTGTTCTGGGCATCCTTGAGTCTGCGCGCGATCGTCTGGCGAAGGCGTGACATCGGCACGCGCTCTTCGCGCGCGGCATCGTCGGCGGGCGACGGCGCGCGCATCTGCGTCGTCGGCACGGGCGTCGGCTGCGCCGCGGCGCGCTCAATCGCAGACAGCATGTCGCCCTTCAGCACCTGTCCGTGCTTGCCGCTACCTTCCACTTTTGAGGGATCGATGCCACTTTCGGCGGCGAGCTTGCGCACGGACGGCGGCGACGGCATGTCGCGGCGAGGCTCATCCTTCGGTTGCCCACGCAGCGTCGGCTCTTCCGCATTGATCGGCATCGTGGTCACAGTCTTGCGGTCGGGGCGTCCGGCCGCCGTCGCGGCGCTGGCCTTCTGGGCGCCGGCACCTTCCGTAATCGATCCGAGCAAGGCGCCGACGGCGACGGTATCGCCGTTCTTCACGGCAATGTCGGAAAGAACGCCGGCGGCGGGTGCCGGAACCTCCAGCGTCACCTTGTCGGTCTCGAGCTCGACCAGCGGCTCGTCCACGGACACCGGATCGCCCGCCTGCTTGAACCACTTTCCGACTGTCGCCTCGGTCACCGACTCGCCGAGCGTCGGCACGCGGATGTCAGCCATGATCTCACTTCCGTTTCTTCTACCCTCCCCTGGAGGGGGGCGCCGCGAGCGAAGCGAGCGGGTCGGGATAATCTTCAATTTCAATTCACCGCGCCCCGGCCCGCATCTCACTGTCGTTCGATGCTCACCGACCCTCCCCATCCAGGGGAGGGTGAGGTCAACCCAAAGCGTCTTCCAAAAGCTGCTTCAGCTGTGCGAGATGCTTGGACATCTGACCGACCGCGGTGGAGGCGGAGGCCGGACGCCCGGCATAGCGCGCGTGCTTGTGCTTTGCGCCAATCTGATTCAGCACCCAGGCGAGGAACACGTCGACGAAGAACCACGCACCCATGTTGCGCGGCTCTTCCTGGCACCAGACGATCTCCGCGTCCTTGAACCGCGCCAGCTCCGCGACCAGCGCCTTGGTCGGGAACGGATAGAGTTGCTCGATGCGCATGACGTAGACGTCGTCGAGCCCGCGCTTCTCGCGCTCGTCGTAGAGGTCGTAATAAACCTTGCCGCTGCACAGGATCACGCGCCGGATCTTGTCGTCCGAAACCAGCTTGATCTTCTCATCCGGCAGCAACTGCGCATCGTCCCACAATATGCGGTGGAATGACGCGCCGGTTGTCATCTCGTCAAGCCGCGACACCGCGCGCTTGTGACGTAAGAGCGACTTCGGCGTCATCAGGATCAGCGGCTTGCGGATCTCCCGTTTCAACTGCCGGCGCAGAATGTGGAAGTAGTTCGCCGGCGTCGTGCAGTTGGCGACCTGCATGTTGTCTTCGGCGCACATCTGCAGAAAGCGCTCGAGCCGCGCGGACGAATGCTCGGGCCCCTGCCCTTCGTAGCCGTGCGGCAACAGGCAGACGAGGCCCGACATGCGCAGCCACTTGCGCTCGCCCGAGGAGATGAACTGGTCGAACACGACCTGCGCGCCGTTGGCGAAATCGCCGAACTGCGCTTCCCACAGTGTGAGCGCGTTCGGCTCCGCGGTGGAATAGCCGTACTCGAAGCCGAGCACCGCCTCCTCCGACAGCATGGAATTGATCACCTCGTATCGCGACTGCCCGTCACCGAGGTGATTGAACGGCGTGTAACGCTCTTCCGTCTCCTGATCGAACAGCACGGAGTGGCGTTGCGAGAACGTGCCGCGCTCTGAATCCTGTCCGGAAAGACGGACGGGGTTCCCTTCCTTCAGCAGCGAGCAGAAGGCGAGCGCTTCAGCCGTCGCCCAGTCGATTCCCTTGCCGGTCTGGATCGCCTTCGCGCGATTCTCCAGAAAGCGCTGCACCGTGCGATGCACGCGGAAACCGTCCGGCACCTTAGTGATCTTCTCGCCGATTTCGCGCAGCAGCTCGGCGGGAAGCCCTGTATTGCCGCGGCGCGCATCGTCGGCCTCGACTTTCGCCTTCAGACCCGACCAGCGGCCGTCGAGCCAGTCGGCCTTGTTCGGCTTATAGCCCTGCGCAGCCTCGAATTCGGCATCGAGCCGGGCGCGCCAGTCGGCGCGCATCTTGTCAATTTCACCTTCGGTGACGACGCCCTCTGCCGTCAGCTTCTTGCCGTAGATTTCCAGCGTCGACGCATGCGAGCGGATCTTCTTGTACATCACCGGCTGGGTGAACGCGGGCTCGTCACCTTCGTTGTGGCCGAAGCGCCGGTAGCACCACATGTCGATGACGACCGGCTTTTGGAATTGCTGCCGGTACTCGGTCGCGACCTTCGCCGCGAACACCACCGCTTCCGGATCGTCGCCGTTCACATGGAAGATCAGCGCTTCGATCATCTTCGCCACGTCGGACGGATAGGGCGACGAGCGCGAATAGCGCGGGTAGGTCGTGAAGCCGATCTGGTTGTTGACGATGAAATGCAGCGAGCCGCCGGTGCGGTAGCCCCGCAGATCGGAGAGCCCGAAACATTCCGCAACCACGCCCTGGCCTGCGAAGGCCGCGTCGCCGTGCATCAGCAACGGCATCACCATGCGGCGGTCTTCCGGCGTCGCGTGATGCTGGTCCTGTTTCGCGCGCACCTTACCGAGCGTGACCGGATCGACGATTTCCAGATGTGACGGATTGGCCGTGAGCGACAGGTGCACCTGATTGCCGTCAAACTCGCGGTCCGACGACGCTCCGAGATGGTACTTTACGTCGCCCGAGCCTTCGATCTCGTCCGGTGTCGCCGATCCGCCCTTGAATTCGTGGAACAACGCGCGGTGCGGCTTGGCCATCACTTGCGTGAGCACGTTCAAGCGGCCGCGATGCGGCATGCCGAGGCATATTTCGCGCACACCGAGATTGCCGCCGCGCTTGATGATCTGCTCGAGCGCCGGGATCAGCGCCTCGGCGCCATCGAGTCCGAAGCGCTTGGTGCCCGTGTATTTGACGTCCAGAAACTTCTCGAAACCTTCGGCTTCAACGAGCTTGTTCAGGATCGCGCGCTTGCCCTCTCGCGTGAATTGAATCTCCTTGTCGCGGCCTTCGATGCGCTCCTGGATCCACGCTTTCTGCGCTGCGTTCGAGATATGCATGAACTCGATGCCGAGCGTCTGGCAGTAGGTGCGGCGCAGGATCGAGACGATCTCGCGCATCGATGCGAACTGCAGGCCGAGCACGTTGTCGAGGAAGATGCGGCGATCCATGTCCGCTTCGGTAAAGCCGTAGGTCTCGGGCATCAGCTCCGCTTCGTCCGGCTCCTTCTGGATGGCGAGAGGATCGAGCTTGGCGTGGAAATGGCCGCGGATGCGGTAGGCGCGGATCAGCATCAGCGCGTGGATCGAATCGCGCGTCGCCTGCATCACATCGGCGGAGGTGAGCTCGACCCCTTTCGCCTGCGCCTTGACGGAAATCTTGTCGCCGATGCGCTTTTCCGCTTCGCGCCAATCGCCGTCCAGCGCCGCGACCAACTCGCCGTCGGGACGGAGCGGCCAGTTCGGTCTGGCCCAGGACGGGGACTGAGGGGCAAGCCGCTCTTCCTTCAGGCTCTGAAAGAAGTCGCGCCATTCGACATCGACCGCGGCGGGGTCCTTCTCGTAGCGGGCATAGAGATCTTCGATGTAGGCGGCATTGCCGCCATAGAGAAAGGATGTGCGGGCAAACGCGGCGTTCGCGTCCTGACGGGACATGGGCAAATCCTTGGCTTAGGGCGTCGCAACGCCCAATGCCCCCGGGGCGGGAAAAATCCGGCCCAGGCGAAGCAGAGGTCTTTTACCCGTATTTGTGGCCTACGTAAGCCTACGAAAGGCCAAAAACTGAATCAGCGCTTCAAAACTTCGACAAGCGTCTTGCCGATGCGTGCCGGGGACGGCGAAACCCGGATTCCCGCCGCTTCCATCGCAGCGATCTTGGATTCCGCATCACCCTTGCCGCCGGAAATGATCGCGCCGGCATGACCCATCCGGCGGCCCGGAGGCGCCGTACGGCCCGCGATGAAGCCGACCATCGGCTTCTTGCGGCCACGCTTGGCCTCGTCCTTCAGGAACTGAGACGCGTCCTCCTCGGCGGAGCCGCCGATCTCGCCGATCATCACGATCGACTCGGTCTTCGGATCCGCCAAGAACTTCTCTAGCACGTCAACGAACTCGGTGCCCTTCACCGGGTCTCCGCCGATGCCGACCGCGGTGGTCTGGCCGAGACCCTCAGCCGTCGTCTGGAAGACGGCCTCGTAGGTCAGCGTGCCGGAGCGCGACACGATGCCGACCGAGCCCGGCTTGAAGATGTTGCCCGGCATGATGCCGATCTTGCATTCACCGGACGTCATCACGCCCGGGCAGTTCGGACCGATCAGCCGCGACTTCGAACCGGAGAGCGCGCGCTTCACCTTCACCATGTCCATCACCGGAATGCCTTCGGTGATGCAGACGATAAGCGGCACTTCCGCCTGGATCGCCTCGCAGATCGCGTCCGCGGCACCCGCGGGCGGCACGTAGATCACGGTCGCATCGGCGCCGGTCTTGGCGCGCGCATCGGCGACCGTGTCGAACACCGGCAGGTCGAGATGCGTTGAGCCGCCTTTGCCCGGCGAGGTGCCGCCGACCATCTTGGTGCCGTAGGCGATCGCCGCCTGCGAATGGAACGTGCCGTTCTTGCCGGTGAAGCCCTGGCAGATGACTTTAGTATTCTTGTCGATGAGGATGGACATCAGACGAAACCTTTCAACAAATTCGGCGCGCGTTACGCGGCAGCCTTCTGGACGGCCTTGACGATCTTCTGCGCGGCGTCGTCGAGATCGTCGGCGCTCGTCACGTTGAGACCCGACTCGGCGATGATCTTCTTGCCGAGATCGACGTTGGTGCCTTCGAGCCGCACGACCAGCGGCACTGTCAGCCCGACTTCCTTCACGGCGGCGACGACGCCTTCAGCGATCACATCGCACTTCATGATCCCGCCGAAGATGTTGACCAGGATGCCCTTCACGTTCGGATCTGAGGTGATGATCTTGAACGCAGCGGACACGCGATCCTTGGTCGCGCTGCCGCCGACGTCGAGGAAGTTGGCGGGCGACGAGCCATAGAGCTTGATGATGTCCATGGTCGCCATTGCGAGGCCGGCGCCGTTGACCATGCAGCCGATCGAGCCGTCGAGTGCAATATAGTTGAGATCGAACTTGGACGCCTCGATCTCCTTCTCGTCCTCTTCCGTCAGATCGCGCAGCGCGACCACATCGGCATGCCGGTAGAGCGCGTTGCCGTCGAAGCCGACCTTGGCGTCGAGGCAGATGATCTTGTTGTCCTTGGTGACGACCAGCGGATTGATCTCGAGCAGGCTCATGTCCTTGCTCGTGAACGCGCTGTAGAGCTTCGGCAGGAGTGCTTCGATCTGCTTGGCGAGATCGCCGGAGAGCTTCAGCGCCTGCGCGACGCGGCGGCCATGATGCGGCATGATGCCGGTTGCCGGATCGACGGAGAACGTCAAAATCTTCTCCGGCGTGTCGTGCGCGACCTTCTCGATATCCATGCCGCCTTCTGTCGAGACGACGAACGCGACACGCGAAGTCTCACGGTCGATTAGCGCGGAGAGATAGAACTCACGGTCGATTGCCGAACCTTCCTCGATGTAGAGGCGGTTGACCTTCTTGCCCTGCGGGCCGGTCTGGTGCGTGACCAGCGTCGAGCCGAGGATACGCTCGGACTCTTTGCGCACGTCCTCGATCGTCTTCACGACCTTGACGCCGCCGGCCTTGCCGCGGCCGCCGGCGTGGATCTGCGCCTTCACGACCCAAACCGGGCCGCCAAGCTCCTGCGCGGCCTTGACCGCTTCATCGACGGTGAACGCGGGGATTCCGCGCGGCACCGGCACGCCGAATTCGCGCAAGACGGCCTTGGCTTGGTATTCGTGAATATTCATCGCCGCGTTCCTCGCATCCTCTTGGCTCTTGTCCCGGACGCGGCGCGGGATGAAATCACGCGACGCAGATCCGGGACCGTTACACAGTCCCAACTTCAGTGACGGTCCCGGTTCTGCAGTGCACCTCGTGGTGCGCTGCGCCCGAGGACAGCGCCCTCACGCCAGATTCGGCGCGATCTTCTTGCAAGCCTCCACCAGGCCCTGAACGGCGCCGGCGGATTTCTCGAATGCCGAACGCTCGCTGCCGTTCAGTTCAATCTCGACGATACGCTCGACACCCTTCGCTCCGATGACAACGGGCACGCCGACATACAAATCCTTGATGCCGTATTCGCCGTTGAGATGTGCGGCGCAGGGCAGCACGCGCTTCTTGTCGAGCAGATAGCTCTCCGCCATCGCGATTGCCGACGCTGCCGGCGCATAGAAGGCAGAACCCGTCTTCAACAAATTGACGATCTCGGCGCCGCCGTTCGCGGTGCGCTTGACGATCTCGTCGATGCGCGCCTGCGTGGTCCAGCCCATCTTGATGAGATCGGGGACCGGAATGCCGGCAACAGCCGAATAGCGCGTCAGCGGCACCATCGTGTCGCCATGGCCGCCAAGCACGAAGGCGGTGACGTCTTCGACCGAAACGTTGAACTCATCGGCGAGGAAATAGCGGAAGCGCGCGCTATCGAGCACGCCCGCCATGCCGACGATTTTCTGATGCGGCAAGCCGCACGACTTCTGCAACGCCCACACCATCGCGTCGAGCGGATTAGTGATGCAGATGACAAATGCGTTCGGGGCGTATTTCTTGATGCCCGAGCCGACCTGATCCATCACTTTCAAGTTGATGTCCAAAAGATCGTCGCGGCTCATGCCCGGCTTGCGCGGAACGCCCGCGGTGACGATGCAGACGTCGGCGCCTTCGATCGCGTCGTAGCTGTTCGTGCCGGTGAACTTCGCGTCGAAATCATTGACCGGCGAGGACTGTGCGATGTCGAGGGCCTTGCCCTGCGGAATGCCTTCCGCGACGTCGAACATCACGACGTCGCCAAGCTGCTTCAATCCGATGAGGTGGGCCAGCGTGCCGCCAATCTGGCCGGCGCCGATGAGGGCGATCTTGTTGCGCGCCATTTGGGAAAACTCTCGATCTGAGTGGGCTGCCGCGATGCTGCGGCCGCCGGTGGGTTATCCCTTTGGGTTCCTGGCGACAAGACGCGGGTACTGCGTAGTCACGCTGGTATGATGTATACATTATACCAAGCGCATCACGACCGCCGAGTCCAGCAGGAACACGGCTCGGGCGGCAAATTTCGATTGTGCACTGCAAGATATTATGCGGCGGCGCACAATTGGGTGGCGTATCCGAGGCAGTGGAGCGGCCTGAGGATCGCTACGTCTCGACAATGCCCGTATCGCCGGTTTGCTGAGCCTTGCGCGCACCATGCGGAAGCGCGAGATAAGACTCCGAGCGCATCTCGATCAGCCGTGAGACCGTGCGCTTGAACTCCGTCACCTCGTAGCCGTCGGTCGCGTCGTACAAGTCGGTTGGCTCGGCGGCGGCCGATGCGATGAATTTCACCGCGTTCTCGTACAACGTGTCGATGAGGATGATGAAGCGCTTCGCCGCGTTGCGGTTGGCGTGATGCATAACCGGTATGCGATCGACGATGATCGTATGGAAGTCGCGGGCGAGCCGCAGGTAGTCGTTCGCGCCGAGGGGTTGCTCGCATAACTGCCCGAAGGTGAATCGCGCGACGCCCATCGCTGCTTCCGGCACTTGCAGGACGCGACCGGCCATTTTCAAATCGACCGACATGCCTTCAAAGCCGCCAGTGAATTTTTGCCACGCAATATCGAGCGCGACTTCGGCGTCGTCGTCCGCCGGCACGTACCACGTCGCGATGCCTTCCAGCTTTTCCAGCCGGTAATCGGTGCGCGCGGCAAGATGCACGATGTCGACGTGCTCCTGCAGCAGACGGATGAACGGCAGGAACAGCGAACGGTTGAGGCCTTCGTAATAAAGATCCTCCGGCGCGACGTTCGAGGTCGCGACCAGCACCACCCCCTGCTCGAACAGCCGCGTGAACAGGCGGCCGAGGATCATGGCGTCGGCAATGTCGGTGACGTGGAACTCATCAAAGCAGAGCAGCCAGGTTTCCTGCGCAATCTCATCGGCCACACGGCGGATCGGGTCGCCGTTGACGAGCTGGCCCATTTTCAGCGCATGCCGCACCTCGCGCACGCGGTCATGCACGTCAGCCATGAATTCGTGGAAGTGCGCCCGCCGCTTCCGCCTGACCTCGCTGGCCGCACAGAACAGGTCCATCAGCATGGTCTTGCCGCGGCCGACGTCGCCCCACACGTAGAGGCCCTTCATCGGGCCGGGCGTCTCGCGCCGCGAGAAAAGCCAGCCGAGCGAGGACGATTTTCGCGCCAGCCGGTGCTTGGCCAGCCGATCCTCCAGCTGGCCCAGCTTTGCCACCAGCATCGCCTGCGCGCGGTCTGCCTCGATTTGTCGGGAGGCGACGAGCGCGGCGTAGCGGTTCCTGAACGTCTCGGACATTGCTTGTGGTTAGAGCGCGGGCGGGCCTTCGAGAGCTAAGCGGTTTGCGGCCTCAAGTAAATCGCACCGCGCAAAAGAGGGGGTTTCGCAATTATGCTGCAACATTTTGTGCACGAATTGCTGCAGCATAAGATGCAGCAAGGGCGCAGCAAATCGCGCAGCAAATCGGCGCGCGGTACCGCGGTAAACCATTGGGAGCTATGCACTTTCCGCTGGGCAGAGCGGCCGTAGGCGTTTGATCCACTTCATACTTTGTTTGCGGCGCACCATGTATAGACTCGAATGAACAAACGGCCGGGAACAAGGCCGGGGTTGGAAACGCGCAAGGGTCACTCAG
>Ga0207781_1000241_pt1 | contig 10435 bp, 18 predicted proteins | sample LuqExpMetageno51_FD_187809 | JGI IMG/M metagenome (GOLD analysis project Ga0207781, IMG submission 187809) | Tropical forest soil microbial communities from Luquillo Experimental Forest, Puerto Rico - Sample 51 (SPAdes) | ecosystem: Environmental > Terrestrial > Soil > Tropical forest ...
GACGCAATGCAACGCATAGCCGATAGCACTGATGCATCCTGCTATGAGGCCAACGAACGCGCCCGTACGGGCGAGATCCGTCGGAGCCATCTGCCGCACGACCCATGTGATGGCGGCAAACGGGACGATAGCGATCAGCGGGATCGAAACGACGCATTCGATCCATTCGTCGCTGAACAGAACGAGTGTGGCATGTTCGCTCGGTCCTGCGGCTATGCTCAATGACGCAAGTGTGATGACAGCAGCAAAGGGTAAGAGAACCAACGCAAGCGATATCCCGTGCTCTCCACCAGGTCGACTTAATTTAAGAAGATATATCGACGCCGGGACGAGAATGGTCGCCGTCGCAGCGATTTTGACGATTGGCGGAACCCAAGAAGCTGTGTTGGCTACGTCGGGACGGGCACCTAGGACTCCGAATACGATCGCGACCACGGCCAGAACGCCCGCCGCTATGGCAAATGAAAGCCTGCGGGAAATCCGACGATGATCGACCGGTTCCAAATCTGCGCTGAGCACTTCGATGAGATCGTCGGTTCTCATGATGTCCTCCTTTTCGGAGCGACAGACTCCGTCAATTGTTTAAGTCCTCTATGTACGCTAATTTTGACGTCCGACTCCGATATTCCGGACCGTTTTGCGGTTTCGGCGACGCTCAGACCTTCCAGTTTCACGGCCTCTATCGCGCTGCGCATCTTGCCGGGGAGTTTTCCCAACAGCCGCTGCATGTCCTGCGCGCTCTCGGCGGCGGCGTAGTCGCTCTCGGCGATGAGCTCTTCGGCATTCTCGATCGGTACGTCCATGGACGAGGCGCGCGTTCGACGCAAATGGTCGATCAGTTTGTAGCGTGCGATCGCATGCACCCACGGCAGGAAGGGCGCCGACGGATGGTACGTATGGCGTCGAGAGTGGATCGCCATCAGCGTCTCCTGGGTCAGATCCTCCGCCTCGCTCGCGCTGCGCCCGATACGTGCGAGCCGCCGCTTGAAGTAGGCACGCAACGACGCACTCAAGCCGCCGAGCAGGATGCGGTAGGCCGCCGCGTCACCGCGCAGGCTGGCACGCATCAGTCCGCCAAAGTTACTTTCGCTCGTCACGGCTGCCTTTGGTTCTTTATTCGTAGGAGAAGCGGCCGCGGTTACAAAAAAGTGCGCGGCCTCGGCATGGGGCCGACTTTTTTGCAACCGGCGTCAATGAAAATTACGTGGGCAGGCCGGAGTGGTCTTTGACCCGGCTCAACCAAGGGGATGCCGCGCCCGGATTGGCTCGCTGCCGTTTTTTTGTGCTTTTGGGCTGCTGCGGCGCTGCATTTGTTCGATCTGCACTTTGGCACGCCAGCAAAATCAACGGCTTGGTCGGGACAGAGGTGGCACAGGGTTTGCGTAAATGATGCAAAATCAACCACGGTTTCGGTGCCGCCTATGCGATTAATGCTTATTGCTGCTGCCGCAGTCATCTCCACATGGACGGCTCTTCCGGTCTCAGCCGCCGTAATTCTCACGGACGATATCGGCGGCAAGATGGAGGACTACAACTCGAAATTTCAGCGATTACGCAGGTCCGGCGAGGCCGTCGTGATCGACGGCAAATGCTACTCCGCCTGCACGATGATCCTGGGCTTGCTTCCACCCAACCGGGTTTGCGCTACGCAGAACGCGGTGTTCGGCTTCCACGCCGCTTGGATGTTCGACACCGCTGGAAATCGCGTCTCAAGTCCTTCCGGGACGAGAGACCTTCTCAAGACCTATCCGGCCTCGGTGCGCGCCTGGATCTCGCGCAACGGCGGCTTGCGGCCCGAGATGATGTATCTGCAAGGACGTGCACTCGCTGCGATTGTGAGACCTTGCGCGGCCGGCGAGCGGACGGCATCGTCCGGCCAAACAGCCCAAGTCGCGCGCCAGCGAGCGGCCGTGAATGTGCCGCGAGCCGGTTTCGACGCGCGGTGAATTGGATCTACGTAACAATACTTAGTCTGCGGCATCCCTAATTTTGTAACCACACTGTCATTTGCTCCGAACGAATAGGTAGAGGCGCCAAGACCGCGCTTTCAACACGGAGCATCGAGATGTTCAGGAAATCCCTTTTCGCTCTCGCGCTGGTAATCCCCGCGGTGGCGCTGTCGACCGCGACCTACGCCGACCAAGCCTATCAGGGTGGACCAAAGGTGAGCCTCGCCAAGGCCACGCAGTCACTAGCAGCGCAGCAGTTCGAGCCCAATAAGCCTTACGCGCAGGCCGTCGAGGAGCGCAAAGGCAGGCACGTCTATCAAGGCGGACCCTGGACCAATATTCCGATGGCCAGCCACTGAACGCGCCTGGGTCGCGGTCCAAGTCAAACTAATGCTCGGGCTTCACCGCCCGAGCCGGTGCGTGTGCGGCCTGATGCAGGTCGCAGACCGTGTTGTTTTTCGTCGGCCAACATGAGGAGAAGAACGTGAAGAGGTCGATAAGAACGCTCAGTTTGCTGGCAGCCGTAGTGCTGAGTTCGGCGATGGCTGTGGCGACGAGCTCCGCGCAATCGTCTCCTCAGTCGTCCGCGGCGACGCAGGCTACAGAGCCGAAATCCGAATCCCGCGCGGCTCAAGGCGAGAGCGCGGCGATGGGCGACCAAGCATCGCAAGCCATGATGCAGGGCATGATGAAAACCATGCAAGGCATGATGGCCATGATGCAGAACCAGAGCGGGTCAATGATGCATGGGGTGCAGCCCGGTGAAGACGGAGCGCGTTCACGCCGCGGCGGCATGCGTCCGAACTGCGATTTCGAGCCGTCGGATTCCTCCGCACCTGCAATGATGCAAATGATGCAGGGCATGATGCAGATGATGCAGACCATGCACAAGCAAGTGCAGTTCACCGAGCATAGCCACGAACACTGACGCCCATAGCTGATGCGGAGCGTCCCTGGAGGGCCTCGATGGGAGAGATCGTCATGAGCGAACAGATTCCCGCATACGGACTATGGGGGCTCGTGGTCATCAACTCCGCGGTCTTCATCCTTTTCGCGTACAGTTTTTTCAAGCCGCGGACTCCGCGCGATTGGCGCTCGTTCAGTGCGTTCAGCGCGTTTCTCGTCGCACTGTTTGCGGAGATGTACGGATTTCCGCTGACGATCTACTTCCTCTCCGGTTGGCTGCAGAGCAGATACCCGACCATCGACTGGTTCGCACACGATTCGGGCCACCTGTCGGAAATGATGTTCGGATGGAAGGCGGAGCCGCACTTCGGTCCGTTCCATCTCCTCAGCTTCGCATTCATCGGCGGAGGTTTCATCCTGATCTCCGCGGCATGGAAGGTCCTCTATGACGCGCAACGCCGGCATACGCTCGCGACCACGGGTGCCTATCGCTATGTGCGGCACCCGCAGTATGTCGGTTTTATTCTTGTGATGTTCGGCTTCCTACTGCAGTGGCCTACAATTCTGACGCTCGCCATGTTTCCAGTGCTGGTCGTCATGTATGTGCGGCTCGCCAAGGCGGAGGAACGTGAGGCGATCGCCGAGTTCGGCGATGCTTACAGAAGCTATGCGGAGACCATACCCGGCTTCGTGCCGGCATTTCGCGCAATCGTGTCTCCTACGAAGGAGGTCTCGCGATAGCGTTGGTGTCTGATGGAGGCAAATATGAGCACGCGTACTGAAACCGGACATTTGGACGTTATGGCCCTCGGTTGGGCGCTGTCTGCTGCCCTTGTTGTGCTGTTCGTGATCTGCCTAGTGGTCGCGCTCGTTCTGCCTGACTGGCGTGCGTCGCATGCTTGGATCGGGCTCTATTCGGCTGCACCGCTGACGTCCCTCAGAGTGTGGGTCGACGGTGTTGTATTCAGCCTAGTGTTCGGATGGGTTACGGCACTCGTTTTCGGCTCAGTCTACAACAGGCTGCTTCGACCTCGAATTTAGAGTGCGATACATGAGATTGAATAGCTTCAAACTCCGTTTCGGAGCTTAATCAACGGTTGCAGATCACATGCATCCGAGTGCAAACGAAGGAAAATGAAATGAAACAGCTTAGGGTTCTGACGATCGATGGTGCACCTGAAGGAAGCGCGCCGTTTTCTGATGCTCCGTCTCGTCGAAAGTTGTTAGTTGGGGCGGTAGCAATCGGCAGCGTAGCGATGTTTGGGCCGAACGCTTTCGGATCAGAGGTATCCGCGAAAGCCGGCTCTCTCACTGTATGGAAGTCGGCAACTTGCGGCTGTTGCGGCGGTTGGGCCGACTACATGCGCGCCAAAGGTTACCAGGTCAGCGTCAACGTGGTCCGGGACCCGGATGCGATAAAGGTAAGTCTCGGAATACCTGAAGCGCTTTACTCGTGCCACACCGCGCAAATTGGCGGCTATTTGATTGAGGGGCATGTGCCGGAAAAGGCGATCGCCAAGCTGCTGGAAGAAAAGCCCGATCTGAAGGGAATTGCGCTCCCAGGCATGCCATCAGGCTCTCCGGGAATGGATGGCACGCCCGGCGTTTACCGCGTCATCGGTTTCGGGACGAACGGCCGTCTCAGCCGCTTTGCTGAGGTTGGCGTGTGAAGAGCCCGCAGCCGACTTGCGCCAACAAATATGGCCTCGAAGAACGGATGGAAAAGAGCAATGCAGCGCCGCAGAATTTTGACGTCGGCTTTAGGGCTTATGAGCTTCGCGGCAGCGGTTGGCGTATCAACCCGCTCCAAGGCCGAACCTGAGAAGGCAAAGCAGAAAGTCGTTTACCACCTCTCGGACGTCGAAAAGGTAACGTTCGTGTTAGGAAATATCCAAAATCACATAGCAGGCGTTGGCGGCCCGGAATACGTCGACATCGTTCTCGTGGTACATGGACCTGCGCTTAAATCGTTTCACAAAATGATGGCCGATCCTGACGTTAAGCAGGTGGTAGATAATCTGAAGGAAGAAGGCGTCGATTTGAATGCTTGCGCTAACACAATGAAGGCGCAGCACGTGGATGAGAACGGTCTTCTGCCGGGCTTTGTAAAAGTCGATCAAGGCGGCGTGGTGCGCATCGCGCAGCTCCAGGGCGACGGATACGTGTACATACGACCGTAGTTTAGCCGATGATGCCACAAGCAGCCGCGCCACTTAAGCGCGACTATACGAACCGATGTTGGAATTGGATATGATCTTCAGCGAACGCAGGTTGCTTGCTGTTGTATCGGCGGGCCGGTATTTGGCAACTGCGCAATAATTGTTATTTTCTGATGTAACCGATCGGCTGTCTGCTCCGAAATAAGAGATGGAAGCGCATCGTGCGCTCCCAACACCGGAGTGTGAGATCATGAAGAGGACTGTCTTTTCCGTAACGGCTTGCGCGGTCGCTTTGCTTGGCGCCGCATCTGTTCTTCCGGCGCCTGCACATGCGCAGTCTTTGATCGGCTACACTGCAACCGGCGAGGATGCCGGCGGATCAGTTGCCGAGCGGGCAGCCTTGAATAATGCTCCGGCTCTGACTATCCCCACTTTTTCGCCATCCGCCGATATTCAAAATGGTGCTTACACCGATCCGTCACTGTACGTACGTCAAGGCCTGGCCAAGGAACATATGTACCTCTCGCACGCCTATGCCGTCAGATCCGCTCCGGGTGCGGCCGCATACGCCAGTCTGCCGGCAAAAGAGTCCGCCACTCTTCAAGTGTCTGCACAAGTCGTCGGAAGAGATCTTTTGATCGGCAGCCAACGGTAGCAGCTATACCCGAGATGATGAGGCCGCCTTGTGGCGGCCTCATCATTGGCCTAATTTCAACGGCTCAAGATGGTTGCGTTAATCAAAACGATCCGCGCCGTTCCGAAAGACCTGAGTCTGCGGCCTCCGCGTTTAACTGCGATACAATATGTGACAATTCGCAAACATGGATCAGGCCCACGCACTCGCCACCGAACACCTGCCTTGGTTTGTAACCAAGCCAGGTGAGACCGACGTTCTTCTGGTCGTCACAGCGGTGCTGCTGCTGGTTATGGCGATTGCATTTGGCGTGCTTCTTCTGAGGCTCCACCACCTCCCTGAGCACATCGCAGGCAAGTCTCAGAAAATGCAGTACGAAGTCGTCGCCGTATTGGGCCTTTTGGCCATGTTCACACACCAGAACATATTTGGGTGATCGCGTTGCTGCTTGCGGTCATCGACCTTCCGGACTTTGGGCCGGTGTTCGAAAGAATAACGCATGCCGTCGAACGGATCGCTCATTGGCGAGGAAGGGCAGTTGGAGATCGAACGCGGACTTGATTCTTAAGCGGGGCGCTCAGGGGTTAGCGCTTCTGCGTTGATCGCTCCGACTGACACGCCGGCGACCCAATCGGGCTGGATACCTGCCTCGGCGAGTGCCTCGTAAACTCCGCCCTGATAGGCCCCGAGCGCACCGCCACCTTGCAGCACGAGGGCCACGCATTCAAAGGGAAGGTGTCGCTGTGTGGTCGTCACATACGACTGGACGTTCATGGGCGATGCCTCCTCAGATCAGTGGCCCCATGAAGACAGGACCACGGAGCTTGACCTTGCGCAGGGTCAACGCAAGCGGGTCTGAGGAAGCGGATATCGCTTACGCCAGCAGGTACATGCGGTTTTATGAGAACACGCCCTCCGGGATTTGAATATTATGGCGCTCGGCTGCTCAGCCGCGGCCTTCAATCATTGTCCTTTGATTGAGAACTCTTGCCTGACCGTTCGAATGAGCCGCTTCCATCCTTCGATGAATGCTCGTCTGGGGCGAAACCGCGCAAAGCCCAGAGCGTCGCGCGACCGAAAGCGAACAATGCGGCCGGCGCGCCAATTAAGATCACAGGGATCTTAAGTATGTCGTTCGTCGCTTCGCCATATTGTATGGTGTAGAGCGACAGATAAACGCCCCAGCCGAGTATCCACGCAACCGAAGCTAAAACCCAAAGGCGGTACAAACCTCGCCGCCAGTTCAACTGACCGGAATCGCTCGGGATCATCCGCTCAATATGGCGCGCCCTCGGATATTTCAACGGCGCGTCCTCATCGCGGCGGGCTTACTCGAAAATCTGCCGGTGCTGGCCGACGAGACGCGATGCGCATACTCCGCAAGGATGCCTTCCTTGTAATGCGGCTTCGGTGGGCGCCACTTCTTTCGAAGCGAGACCAATTCCTTTGCAGGGTCGCGGACGACCCACATTGCGCCGCCTCGAACAGAACAGTCGGCTCGCGCCATCTGTCGTATCCCAAAGTTCCGTCCACATGCAAAAGCTGGATCAAGGCCCGCAATCCGAAGTAGTCGGCATACATGCGGATCAGCGACGGGACGTTCTGACGCGGCATTCCGCCGCTATGGCTGCCCTCTTGGCCTTGGACTACACTCTAAGGTGCAGTCTATGTGCACAATCGCACAGGAGCGCAATATGGCCGACAAACGTAAAATCGAGATATTCAGCGCGGGTTGCGCGGTCTGCCAAGAGGCAATCGAGGCAGTGAAGCGGGAAGCATGTTCCTCCTGCGAAGTCATCGTGCAAGACATGAACGACATCCAGGTCGCTAGGCGCGCGAAGGACCTCGGCGTTCGTTCCGTTCCGGCCGTTGTGATCGACGGCAAATTGGCGTCCTGCTGTGCTGGCGGGGGCGTCGATATTGACGTGCTGAAGAACGCCGGATTGGGAAAGGCTCTGTAGGTGGACGGCTCAGCTGGAAGGACCAATGAAAACGCTATCAGCGCCAGCAAATCATTGCACTCGCGGCAAGGCACCGCGTGCCCGTTATGTATCCGCCTTCATTAATGCTGCTGAGCGCCGATGAGGTGATCGAATGACGTCGCTTGTTGGCCCGTGGCGCCGGCCACGTCTGCTGTGAGGGGTAGAGCGGACGTTTACGCGATAGTGCGCCGGTGGCCGCTAGTGATCCATTGCGGACATCGACGGCGCGTAATATGGCGCCAAAGATGTTCGCGGAACTTACGTCTTCGCGCCTTGAACGCCACCAGTGATCGTCAGACGCAACACGCGTCGCTGCGAAGGATCGACTCCTGCGGGCTGGGAGTTGAGTGGACGCAAACCGCCTTCGGAAAGGTGCTGCTGCTTACAGAGGAGATCGATATGCGAAAGCACGTGTTAGCGCTCACTGCGTCTGCTGTTGTGGTCGCCTTCGGCGTTCTTGGACCCATTGCCCAAGCCCAAGCTCCGGCAGTCCCGGCTCCCGGCTCTCAGCAAAGACCTGCTGGCAATCAGGATGGCGGCGGCATGATGGGCCGGGGCGGAATGATGGGTGGCGGCATGATGGGTGGCGGGATGATGGGTCGAGAAGGAATGATGGACCGTGGGATGATGGGAGGGGGAATGATGGGCCAGGGCCGAGCTGGCGGCATGGCTCCGATGATGATGCGCATAATGTTCATTCTCATGGATGCCAACGGTGACGGCAAACTCTCGTTGCAAGAGTTCCAGGCTGCTCACGAACGCATCTTCAAGGCGATGGACGCCAACAAAGACGGTTTTGTCACCTTTGAGGAAATGCAGGAGTTCATGCACGGTACCAGCGGGCCTGGTCCCCAGCAGCAGTAGGTTCTAATCGGCGGTATCGGCCCCATTCGGGTCTACAGCTCCGTTCCGTCTACTTCCGGATCCGAGCCGCTCCGGAGTTCGATGACGCGTGCTTTGCGCCAAGGCTTGGGAAAGCCTAGCGTCGGCGCACAGGCTCCATTGGGATGGTGATAACCGATTTTTTCTAGGACTTCGTCGTCCTATGCGGGCTGAGTATGCGACGGATCGCATGATCGATCTGAATTCGCCGCACTTCTTGAAGCGCTTTAACTGCTATGCGCGACAACGGTATGTCGCGAGTATCGACGCACAACGGTTACATAGCCAGATTTTTTGCTTCCTTGATAATTTCAAGAACTTTTGGATTCTTCCGATATTTTCGACGGAGCTGGATTTCCTCTCCATCGAGCCTTGAACAACCAGCTTTTAGCGCGGCATTTCTGATGAACTCTGCTCTTGCCTTATCGTACGGTTCCTCGTTTCCCCAATGGCTGCACTCGGCGGATTTTGAAATGAAAGCGACCAGGTCCTTAGGCATCCCTTTCTGAAGAGTCTTGACTTCCATTAGATTGTCAAAGTCGTTGGCCGCGTTAGCGCCGCATAACGTCACAGGCAGAAACAGAGCGAACACTATTCCGGCAAAACGCAAAGAAACGACACGACCTCCTGATTTTGCTACAACCATCGTCATCGGCTTGAGTAGCTTGTCCCTGGCTCGGACTTGCTTTCCCGTGGTCGATATCGTCTTCAATATAGTCAGGTGACTCACCATCGGAGCAGCTTTGGCCCAAGCTTCCAGCCGGCAAACGTGCACAATCCTATCGTGCCGCCATACCACACCGCGAAGAAGGGCACCGAGTCGTCGACGCAATGCAACGCATAGCCGATAGCGCTGATGCATCCTGCTATGAGGCCAACGAACGCGCCCGTACGGGCGAGATCCGTCGGAGCCATCTGCCGCACGACCCCTGTGATGGCGGCAAACGGGACGATCGCGATCAGCGGGATCGAAACGACGCATTCGATCCATTCGTCGCTGAACAGAACGAGCTTGGCATGTTCGCTCGGTCCTGCGGCGAGCAGCGATGTGGGCCTTGGGCCATGCAGCAGCAACGCTGCCGACCGTAACGAGCTATGCTGCGAGAAAGGTGAGACCGCGCTCCCGAGCAGCTTCGCACCACAGTTCGTGACTGCCTCACAGCCGCGATTGACTTAGCTGCGTGTCCGACTCAGCAAAGCTTGAGTGTTAAGTCAGATTGAATGCGCCTTAGCACCTTGGCGCGAATTCGCAAGAACTTGGCAGTCCGAAACAGGTGCAACCGCTCAAAACGCAGTATTGCGGTAGTCACAGTGCTTCGGTGCAGTGAGTGCCAAAGAATCGGCATTCACGAAGGACCGGCTAAGAAATCTGAATTTCGGGGGATGTTGGGCCACGTCGCGCTGTTAAGTGACAGCGGCGTGGCCCCTCTTTCACGGGCGTCGACTCTAGGTGTTGCAGGCGCCCTCATGGACCACGAAAGGATAGAAGATGCTGGACACCGGGTTCGATATTCCAACCAATTACGATCGTCATTTCGCCGTGGTGCGGGCGACAACCCCCGAACTTCTCCGCAAGGCCTACCGCCTTCGGTACCAGGTCTATTGCGTCGAGAACCCGTTCGAGAATCCAGACGAGCAAATCGATCGATGTGAGACCGACAGGTACGATGACCGTTCAGCGCATACGCTGCTGGTCCATCGTCCAACGGGCGAAGTTGTCGGGACCAGCCGCGTTATTCTGCCCCATAAAGGTGACCCGTTGCCGATTGCGACGCTGCTGCATGGCGCCGACCTCCGCGGGTTTGCGGAGTTTCCCATTGCCCGAACGGCAGAAATCTCTCGGTTTGCTATATCGAAACAGTTTCGGCGGCGGTGCGGCGAGGGGAGGATGCCGTTCATTACCCTCGGACTGATGAAGGGTGT
>Ga0207781_1000248_pt1 | contig 10261 bp, 13 predicted proteins | sample LuqExpMetageno51_FD_187809 | JGI IMG/M metagenome (GOLD analysis project Ga0207781, IMG submission 187809) | Tropical forest soil microbial communities from Luquillo Experimental Forest, Puerto Rico - Sample 51 (SPAdes) | ecosystem: Environmental > Terrestrial > Soil > Tropical forest ...
CTGTTCCGCGACGGCATCGTCAGGGCGATGGCGTCCTTTCGCGCCGATGCCGCCAGTAGCTGCCAATAAGGCGTTCGACGCGCGTCAGGTCGCTCAAATGCGAGAGCGTGATGATCGTCGCGATCAGCAGGAACAACATCGTGACTTTGACGCTCATGGCTCCAGCCTCCGACCGCTTGACGGGTTGGACCGGAAGCGAGGCGCTATGTGCCTCATAGGTCTCGGCCGTAGCCAGAGAAGGGGCAGACCCAATACCGGCGAGCTGCTTCAATCTTCTCGGCGCGCTCACGCATCAGGCTCAAACTCGCGCGGTCAGGCGTCTTAAACGGATTGTCGCCGCCCGACATGACCGCCGTCGGCTGATGCAACAAGGTGCGGATTTTTTGGACTGCCTTCATGGACCCCTCCATTGCTTGGCATGTGCCCATTCAACCCATGACCTGCGATTTTATCTGTGATGTCGATCACTGGAGGGACTCAAATCGACGCGCGCGTGATGCGCATCACATCACGCAATCCGCGAAATTGGTCAGATCAACTTGTTTCACCTAGGAGCTAATCTTCACCTAGGTGGAGCGTTCTCCCGGAACTGGCCCCGGCGAGCCGGGGCCTTTTTAGTTCGACGGGCGAGTCTCCACGGCCCCGGACCGGCGGTGCATGCACGTTGGTACAATTTCCAACCCGTGTCCCGTCGTGTAACGAAGCAATGCTTGGCTAAGTTGGGTCGGGGCCATCAGGACCGCCCATGGCAGCACCGGAGGCCGCTCCGAAGAGAGCGGCCTCTCTATTTGTAGAGAAGAGAAATCAACAAACTAAACATGGCTGCCTACCCCATTATTCCCTCAAGCCAGATCAACCGATAGGCTAGAACGTCCCGTTGCCCATGTAGGCAATTCATTCTTTAAGCATGACAAGCGACGAACCGATACCCGGTACTCGATGCTGGCGGCGAGGTTCATGATGGCATTCTTCAAATCACTGTTCAGAAGACCTCTGACACATTCAGATCTTCTCCGAGAGGCGCGGTGTTTGATTAGCAAACCGCCATTGCCGCAAGATTTGAAAGCCAGCATCGTAGGACTGGTCGGGGGATCAGGGGTTAATCTCCTCGATTATTGGCGGGACCATTTTAGGCTTCAACTCAAAACGATCTCTTGCGAAGAAACATGGAGCCTGCAAAGGGCAAAGCTTCTAAAGTTAGTCATGACAGAACTGGGCTGGCGTGCCGTTTACACGGTTGCGGAAAACGCCAAATCCGTAGATTCGTGGTCTCATTTGTTCAATGATGATGAGTGGACATACGGCAAGCCAAAGGAGCAATGGAAGAATTTACTCCTGCAAAGGTGGATCATAGCGATCCTGTCCGATGCGTGCCTTCGAACCACCGGTGCGCGAGCTTATGCGTTGGATCGAACGAAAGAGGCTGATCTGGACCCCTACTATGAGTTTGACAAAGCGATTAAGTCGCTGGACGTCAATCTGCTCGACTTGATGAATTTAGCATTGCTTGAATATCGCGACGATGATGCTCAATACGCCGCACTTGCGCTGCGTTGGTCTGATCTTGATGTCGAGAAGAAGACGCTCAAGGTCGAGCGTGCCTTGGAATACACCAAAAAAATCGGCCTTCGCTTCAAAGGACCGAAGCACGATCGGCATAAGCGCAAGATCAAGATAGACGACGAACTAATCTCGGTGCTGCTGAAAGAACGAGAAAAGCACTTGCGGATTGCGGCCGGCATCCCGGACGGTGTGGAGGTCGATCTAGCCCTCCTCCGGCTGCCCTCAGACTCGCTGATGTTTCCGGGGATGCCCGAGAGGGGAACGCTGTCATTCTCGACACCGCGCCACCCGAACATCGTCACGAAGCTGTTTGGCAAGAGGGCGCAGCGGCTTTGCTTCAAGGATCTCCGCCTGCACGATCTGAGGGGAACATTTGAAACCCACCTTCTCGACCAGGGCGTGGCCGTGCATGTCGTCGCGGAGCGATGCGGGCATCATCCCGCGGTGCTGCTGGAGAACTACGCCAAACGCAGACCGAGTGCGGACCAGCATGCTGCGGCTGTTGCGGGGCGTTAGCCAAAGCCATCGTGGGGTGATTTGTCCAAGATTTGTTCAGTTGTCAAAATGTTCTCTATCGATTGAATGCTAAATTATTGATTTGATTGCGATAGATGGGCGGACGAAGCGAACGGATCACCGTCTCTGGAATTCGGGCACCATGAGCAACAGCGCGAGTGCCTGCTGCCGGCTTTCGGCGCGCCGGATCGTTTGCCGCGTTTCGTTGGATGCGAGCGGCCCAAGTGCCGTATCGACCAGCATGTCGGGCTGAGCTTCGGATGCGGGCGCGAGCCGGGCGAGCTGCTGCGCAATGTCGAGCCGCTCGGAAATGCCGTCGAGCCAGGCCGCGCTATCGTCAGCGAAGCCCTTCGGGGCCGGTGGACGCCACAGCGGCTCGCCGAGGAGGTTTTGCATCTGCACGAGCCGGCGCACGTCCGGCATGCGTGCGCCGGTCGCGCGCAGCGAGGCGACGATCCACTCCGACGGCTTCTTCAATTTGGTTTGCGGCGCCAACCAGGTTTCCGGCGCTTTGATCATTTCTTCGGTGACCGCTTTGAGGTTGCCGCCGGTAGCGATGAAGCGCCCGGTCAAGCGATTGACCAAGGAAGCGGGTGGCTCGTCTGCAACGAAATGCCGCGCGAGTTTCGTCGCGATATGGTTCGCGGTCGCGGGATGGAGCGCGATGTCCCGCAACACCGCCCTGCCTTGCTCGAAGCCGCTGTTCGGATAGGCCTTGCCGGCAACATGCTGCAGCCCAGGCTCGTGCATGTTAGGATTGAATACGAACTCGCCGCCCCGCTCAGGATCCTGGCGAAAAGGCCGAATGGTCCAGCCGGTGATCACATTGGCGAAGCTGGTAACGTCTGATTGATTGTAGACGGTGCGCACGCCCAGGGTGTGCAATTCCAGAATCTCACGGGCGAGATTTTCATTGAGACCCTTGCCTCGCCGCATACCGGCGATCGACTGCGGTCCGATCGAGCGAACGTTGTCAAGATAGAACAGCATCGCCGGATGCGTCTCGACCGCGACCAGCATGTCAGAGAACTTGCCCAACACGTAGGGGCGGATCGCTTCGCGTTCGAAGGCGCCGCACATTGAGCGGACCGGGCCACCTTTATCCGCCGACACGCAGAAATGGTTCGACCAGAACCAGACCAGCCGCTCGGTGAGGCCTATGCGAGCATTCAGGGCAACGCGATACCGCGCCCCGGCTTCGCTGAGATAAATCTGTTGCGGAATGCCGGGTCCCGGTTTCGCCGCGCCGTCCTGAGCAGGCTCGCCATTTTCGGGATTTGCCATCGTTGCGTGCGCTTCACGCTGTGCCATTCGCTCGGCTTTGCGCTCTTGTAGGAACGCGAACGTGTTGCGTGCTGCTTCACCGCTCGGCAGCAAATCGTTGCCGGTAAGTTCTGGCAGCGCGGCGTTCAATTCGGCGAGCAGCGCACCCTGCGGATTAGATGCAATGTCCGACATCAGGCCGGGGCGCGGGCCTAAACCGAAGCGGTGCAGCGCCAGGGCGGCTTGAAGCTTAGGGTCGATCGCCATCGCCAATTTGCCTTTACACCGTCGCCCGCTGCGCAAGCTGCGCACGAGTCGTGACGAGTTTAAGGCGCACCCGAACGACAGAACAACGAAAGATCCGCTTAGATCAGATGCTCAGACGCAAACCGCGCCCGAACCTGGGGCGCGGGCGTCGCGATGATGGTTAGCCCGGGCAAACGGACAAACCGGTGCACGATCCGAGCGTAAAAGCACACATCTCGTCGCTCTGAGCGGTTGACTCCAGGAACTCATCTGGGATTTCGACATCGAGAATGGCTACTTCATCGTCGGGGGCAATCGTCTTGGTCGCCATTGTTCTCTCCTCGTCCATGCTACATTTGTCAGCATACCACGATGTTGCGCACTTTCGAATATTTCGATGTGACACGCGTCACATTTTGGAACTCTCACTCGCTCGGAATTAAGTCAGCAGCGGCGCTGCACGGTTGCGACCATCGGGCCTGCAGCCCGTTCAAATCAGATGGTCAGCTGTAGCCGGTACCGAGCAATGATGTCTCGAGAGCCAAGAACTCAGAAGCAGCCTCGGCGCTATTAGCTGCAGGCCATGTCATAGGTCAGCTGACTTCCAGTTCCCGCAGTATCCAAGGAGTGTGAGACCGCTCACACACCAGTCCGATCTGACGATCTACGCTGGGCTGAGAGAACTGGAGGTGTGCGATGCGCATATATCTCACAGGCGCCGTTTTGCTCCTTATCGCAGCCACCGCGGCGTCAGCACTGAGCCTCGTGTCAATGTCTCAGGCAACTAAAAGCGGTCCAACTGCAAGCTATGGACACACCATGCTTCAACGATGACTGGCGCCACTGGGGCTGCCGCAGTAACGTGCGCATCAACAACGCTGATACCAAAAACGGGAGTTTGCAACCTACTTCGGTAAAGGATTCCATTCGCGCGCTATTCCTCAATTTGCGCGCCGCTCATGAGCCGCGCGGCGAGGTCACGAATACTCGCCGCGTTTTCTCTGCCTTGCGAGGCCGCCAAGCTAAGCCACATGTAGGCCTCGACGCGGTCTTGCGGAACGCCTAGGCCATTATCGTAAAATACGCCGAGTATATATTGCGCATTCGCGTCACCTTGCTGCGCCAGCGGACGAACCAGACGAGCAGCTGCCGCATAGTCGCGTTTCTTCATCGCAGCATCAGCCTCCTCCAGCGGTCCTGCTGTTGCTCCTCCAAAACATATATGGACCAGAAGAAGTGCAATCCAGATCGAGTTGTGTACACGCATTTTCTGTTTCACGGCGCTCACCAGAAGATCCACCGTAGTTGTTCGAACGGTTCTGTGGCGGCAAGTTCGTTCAGCTTGGCATCAATGTCCGTTTGCACGCGCAACGATGTCTTTAGAACAGGGACCAGCCTCGCACGGAACCGTCAGAAGAAGAAATGCTGACGCGCCAATAACATATGGCTGCTTGAGGATCATGTGATCAACTCTCCTTGGATTTACAAATCGAATACTAAACGCGCGCCCCAAAGCATCGATGCAAATCAAACGATGGACCGCAGTATCCCCCAATCCCAGCCCTCACCCAAGAGTCGAGATTGTCATTCGACGTATTATTTCTTCTTGAGCGCCCGGCGCTGTGCTTCAAGCCAACAGAACATCCGCAAAGAATTGGACAGCAGCGCCAGCATTGCACGGCGAGCGGGGAGATCGTCGATTTGCATTGCAGCGTCTTGCTGAGCCCGCAGATCTTCAAGTGCCTGATTGAGACGATTCTCAAGCACTGAAAGTTCACTGTTCATCCTGGCGTCCCCATACCTCGTTAGGGATGCCACACGGGAACCTGCCTGTCCTCAACCGGACGAAATAACCTTAATTGGCGTAAGGACTGCCTCGTTGGCGACCTCCTTCGATTGAGGTCCGTCTCTACCTGCTGATCCCAGTAGCCCATTAGGCACTTTTGAGGGTTGGGAGCTTTCCCATCGTGCATCATGTTATGACCGCGTGCAGCTGCGAGCTAGCGCCGGGCGCAGAGTGACAATTGAAAACAGGAATTAGCGGCCTTTTTTAAAACGCTTGAGCCCGTTTTTGGCCCCTAAAGGGTCAGTACCCAGCGGCCGGCTATCGAATGAACTTTGTGCCGGAATATACACTGCATAAAATCCGACATAGGCGAGCCAACGGCTTGATCATGGTCAAATCTTACACGCTTTTGCCGTGGTTCAAACGCCCCTCGCCTTCAAGGCGAGGGGGTTTGCACAGGGGCAGCCATGCTGGATGTCACGCAGAGCCAGTTCGCTGATTTATCGGTCGCGGAACTAATCCGCTTGAGAGACGAAGCTGAGCGCTTGATTCTCAAGAAAATCGATGATGAGGAAAAGCGTCTGCTGGATAACCTCAGAGTTATCCAGTCCTATCGAACTGAAGAAAAATTGAGTCCGGAACATCTGCGCCGGGACAAAAAAGCCACTCGCGCAAAGGCCGTTCCAAAGTATCGCGACCCGCAAACGGGAGCGACTTGGGCGGGACGCGGTGTGCAGCCGCGCTGGATGCGCAAAGCCATTGAGGCGGGGCAGAGGCGCGACGATTTTCTGATCACGTCCTGACTAGCTCTGTTCAGCCGACCAAAAGGCCACCTAGTTGGCGGCCTCTTTGTTTTGATAGGATGGTGACCTAATCCGCCTTGAGCTTGGCACCGGCAATCCCCCGTTTTGCTGTACCAAAACGTACTTTGGGCCTACCCTTGCCCGCGATGATGGGGCCGGACCCAAACTGGTCAAAGGCGTCCCTGTCATATCCTCATAAGTGGGTGCCGACGGTGATAACATTACCACCCGCGAGGGCGAACGAACCGGTTGAGCCTGCGTTGCTGAGCAGGCTCTTAGAGGAGATCAATCCATGCGCGTCTTTCGGATTGTCCTTCCCAGTCTCGCGGCGGTCGCCATCCTGCCTCCGGCAACCGGCCATGCCGATCCCTACCGCTGGTGCGCCCAATACAGCGGCGGAATGGGCGGCGGCGGCAGCAACTGCGGCTTCGTCACGTTCGAGCAATGTCGTGCTACTGTGAGCGGCATCGGCGGCTTCTGCGTACCGAACCAGTTCTATACCGGTCCGGAACGAAGCACGACCGGATCGGGCCGCTATGAACGGCGGTATCGCGACAGTTACGAGCGCTGATTGACCTTGCCGCAGCGCCGTGCGATGGCGCACCCGTGCAGACCCGTCCTTTCGATCCCGGCCACGCCCTGCAGCAGGCGCTTGCGCTGCACCGGCAAGGGCAATTGCGGGACGCGGACAAAATATACACGCGCATTCTGAAGGCTTCGCCGGACAACTTCGACGCCCTGCATCTGCTCGCCCTCGTTAAGGCAGATGCCAAGCAGATGGGCGAAGCTTATCGGCTGATGCGGGCGGCGCTGAAAGTCAATCCGAAGGTCGCCGACGCGTGGGCGAATTTCGCCAACGTGCTGCATGTGCTCAAGCGCGACGACGAAGCACTGGGCGCGATCGACAAGGCGCTCGCGCTGAGGCCAGACGATCGGGTGTTGATACAGCAGCGAGGGAATGCATTGCTTTCGTTGGGTCGGCCTGCCGACGCCCTCGCCTGCTTCGATGCGGCGCTGAAAGCCGGCAACGCCAATCCCGATTCTTTGAACGGGCGCGGACTTGCGCTCGCCGCGCTTGGCCGCACAGGCGACGCCTTGGCCGCGTTCGATACTGCGCTTGTGAGCACCCCCTTACGGGCTGACGTTCTGTACAATCGCGCCAACGCGCTGTTTGCGTTGGACCGCCTCGGCGAGGCGGTGGCTGGCTTTGATCGCGTGCTCGCGCGCGCGCCAAACCATGCAAAGGCGTGGCTCAACCGAGGACGCGCTTTGCAGAGCCTGAATCGGCCGGCGGAAGCGGTGGCCTGTTTCGAAAAGGCGATCGTGCTCGACCGCGACGATGCCGACGCGCATTTCAATCTCGCTTTGGCGTTGCTCAGCGCCGGAGATTACGCGCGAGGTTTCCGGGAATACGAATGGCGGTGGAAACGGACCGGCATGCGGCCGCGCAAGAGCAGCAAGCCGGTGTGGCTCGGCGAATTTCCGCCGAGCGGCCGGACGATCCTGCTGCAGGCGGAGCAAGGCCTTGGCGATACGATCCAATTCGTACGCTACATCCCGCTGCTTGCACGCATGGGCGCCAAGATCGCGCTTGAAGTTCAACCAGAACTGAACGCGCTGCTCTCAGGCGCATCGGGTGTCGCGTGTTATGCACGCGGCGAGCCCCTGCCCACCTTCGATCTTGTTTGCCCTTTGGGCAGCCTGCCGCTGGCGCTGAAGACCACGCCGGCAACGATCCCCGCGGACAATCCCTACCTTGCACCGGACCAGGAACGTCTCGCGCAATGGCGCGGGCGCTTATCGCCTTTGCCCGGCAAACGCATTGCCATCGCCTGGGCGGGTCACGCGCGACACGTCAACGATCGAAATCGTTCGCTCGACTTGGATCTGCTCGCGCCACTGTTCGACCTGGTCGGTCTCAGCTTCGTCAGCATCCAGCGCGACCTGCGCGACGGGGATACCGATAAGCTGGCGCGGTATCCCAACGTGACACATGTCGGCGGCGAACTGAGCGACATGGCAGACACCGCGGCGGTGCTCGCGCTCAGCGATCTCACGCTCGCGGTCGACACCTCGGTGGTGCATCTTGCCGGCGCGCTCGCGCGTACGTGCTGGGTGCTGCTACCGTTCGCAGCCGACTGGCGCTGGGGCGTGTCCGGCGAGACGAACGCTTGGTATCCGCAGGCGCGACTTTTCCGGCAGTCCGCGCTCGGCGACTGGCCCGCCGTCATCGCGCGCGTGCGCGATGCGCTGGCGCAGTTAGCAGCGGCATGACGCCTCAGGCGGCGAAGCGCACCAGCGCCGGACGCGCCGCGGCAAGGTTCGGATGCGCCTGCAGCCACGCGCGCGCGGACCGCTGCGCTTGACCGATCTCGCTGTCGCTCATCTGCTCGGCGATCTCGCGGCGGAGTCGCGCGGCTTCGTGATGTCCGCGCGCGGCGGCGATGTTGAACCACTTGTGCGCCTGGATGAGGTCCACCGCGACGCCTGCGCCAGACGAATGCATCATGCCGAGCGCGAAGCAGTCGTCGGCCCCAGCCGGCTCCATCGTGTCGAATTCAGTCATATCGGCCTCCCGTATTCTTTTTTCGAGCGGTCCGGCCGAATTCCCCGAATGCCGGTGCTCGTCCCTGTTGTTCGGTCTCATTGCCGAACACGGGCGATTGTCGGGAAAAATTTTGAACGGCAGTTTAAACGTCGCGATGAATCGAAGGTGAACGCGATCGGCGGAGCGATGCGAGATGTGGCGTTAAACCGCGCCTTTTCGAATATCGGCGCGATTTAGCGGCACGCGGTGAGAAACGGCTAACCGAGCCCGTTCAGGCGCGGCTAACCACGCTTATTCTTTGCGCGCGCGCTGACCGAAGAGCACCGACTGTACATTCGGGTCCTTCATGTCGACGCCCTGCCGCAGCTCGACGCCGACAGCCATGCCCTTCTGCACCGCCGGACGCCCCTTCACCGTCTCCAGCCAGCGCTTGAGATACGGAAAGTCGTCGATGTTCTGGTTCTGCCGCTTCCATAAATTCGCCCAGCCCACGCAGGCCATGTCTGCGATCGAATACTTGCCGGCGAGGAAATCGCGATCTTTCAATCGCGTGTTCATGACGCCGTAGAGCCGATTGACCTCGTCCTCATAGCGCTTGATCGCGTAAGATAGGGTTTCGCGGGCGTAGTGCTTGAAATGGTTGAGTTGCCCGGCCATCGGACCTAGTCCACCCATCTGCCAGAACAGCCATTGGTCGACCTCGACGCGGCCGCGCTCGTCCTTCGGATAGAATTTGCCGGTCTTGCGGCCGAGATATTGCAAGATCGCACCGGACTCAAAGATCGAGATACGCCGATTGCCCGGACCGTTCGGGTCGACGATCGCCGGCATGCGGTTGTTCGGCGCGATCTTGAGGAATTCCGGCTTAAACTGCTCCCCCTTTGCGATGTTCACCGGGATCATTGTGTAGGGGAGCCTGCATTCCTCCAGCATGATCGAGATCTTGAAGCCGTTCGGCGTCGGCCAGTACCAGAGCTCGATCGGCTTTTGCGATTTCGCCGCCGCGCGCTTTGGCGCCGCCTTGCTTTTCTTGACTGACCGTTTCACCGCCCGCTTCATGGCGCGCTCCCTGCTGATCGCGATGCGAGCCACACCTAGGGCGGCCTCTTCTGCAAGGCAATTCGCGACAGGTACTACTTTACGCCGAACCAGGTTGCGTTTTGCTCGTTTTTGGAGCGGTCCTGACGGCCGGCTCAATTGGAGGGGCACATCCATGTTTCGAGTTTCGATTGCCGGCACAGTTGCAGCCGGACTTCTCGTTGCGCCTTGGTGCACAGGCGCCGTCGCGCAAAACGCTCCGTCTGCAACGACACCCACGCCGAAAGTGGCCGATACAAAGAAGCCCGCTTCGAGCGGACTGGCCGCCGCGCGTGAGCGGCAAAAGAAATGCGGAGCCAAATGGAAAGAAGCCAAGGCCGCAGGCAAGGTCGAGAAAGGAATGACCTGGCCCGAAATGCTGGAGTGCCTGCGACAAGCGGCTGATTTGCACTCGACTGCTTCGGCGTCGAAGCTCACTTTAAAAGCCGAGGGCGTCGG
>Ga0207781_1000268_pt1 | contig 9701 bp, 9 predicted proteins | sample LuqExpMetageno51_FD_187809 | JGI IMG/M metagenome (GOLD analysis project Ga0207781, IMG submission 187809) | Tropical forest soil microbial communities from Luquillo Experimental Forest, Puerto Rico - Sample 51 (SPAdes) | ecosystem: Environmental > Terrestrial > Soil > Tropical forest ...
GCGCGCTGATTGCGGCCGAACTCGTCGGGGCTGCTTCGGGTCTGGGCACGATGATATTCGATGCCGCGGAATTTCATCGGTCCGACATCATCATTACGGGTTGCCTCATCATCGGCGCGATTGCAATGGCCGTCGACCGCTGGCTCTTGCTACCGATTGAGCGACGGACAGTTCGGCGTTGGGGCCTGATTAGCGATGCGGAGGCGAAGCATTGACCCAGTCGAGATCGATAAAAAATACTCGCCTTCGTCTGCTTGTGGGGCCGGACGCCTGTCGCCTTTTTGCCGGCCTCATATTGGTCGTAGCGATCCTCTTCGGGCAGCAGGTCTACGGGATCGCAAGCGCAAACGAGCGCCTCGATCCCTCTCTGCGGAATGTGACCGGCCCGGCCAACGTCGTGGTCGTGCTCAACTTTCCGCCTGAGCGCTTTCACAATGAACGGATCGCCGAATATGGCGCATTCTCGGGCCGGGATGGCGCACTCAACCGCCTGCGCCTGCGCTTCGTCAGTCCCGCAAACCTTCGGGCGCTTGCAAGCATCGCATGGATCGCGCGCATCGAACCGCTCAAGCAATAAGGCGTATTGCAACGGGCGCGAGCAAGTAATTCACCACACGAAAGAGAGGCAAAAATGCATCCATTGGAAAAGCAAATGTTGACGGTCGTCCGCCAAAAGCAGATCGGCACTGATACAAGCTATGAGCCGCCGCTCCGCATCGGGTTCGGTATCAATGACAAGACGGTCGGGGACGTCGCGAACGCCACAATGGGCCGCACCATTCTTGTGCCTGGCGCGGGGCCTAACCCGACCCATTATCACGCGAAGAACGACGTGTGCTGGTACATCCTCTACGGCAAGGTCAAATGCTGGTACGCAAAAAGCGACGGCAGCGACCGCAAAGAAGTCATTTTAGAGGGTGGCGACTTTGTCTATGTCCCGTCAGGCGCGATCCATGTGATATCGAATGCATCTCAGACGGAAGAGGCGTCGCTGATATTTTGTTACATCGGAGTGCCGAACACGGATGCAGCCGAGACGGTTTGGCTTCCTCACATGAAGTAGGCCGAGGCAGCGACCGCAAGAAATAAGACACCAAACTCGCATTTGTCTACAGGAGAAACCGATGTTCCGTCATATGGCGATCTTAAAATTTAAACCCGACGCGAAAGCGGCGGATGTTGCAGCCTATTTCGAAGCGTTTCCGTCGCTGATGGCGAGCCTTCCCGTGATTAAATCATGGAGCATCGGACGGAACCGAGGTGCCGGCGGAGAGACACACGTCCGGAAACACAATTTCTCGCCTAATTATGACGTGGGCCTCATGATGGACTTCGACTCCGCGGCCGACTACCTCAAATACGCCGAGTCTCCCGAACATCAGGCCTTTTTCGCAAAATATTGCGTGCCAATTTTGGCAGAACGGGTTGTGGCTCAGTTTCCAATAGACTGATTGCCGGCAGGTCGGCCAGCTTCGAATTTCCGACGCCTTATCGTCTTTGTCGCGATGGTCGGACTTGGCCGATGAGGACAAACTGGTCCGCTTTCATTTCGAAATCGGACATTCACACCGCAGCGAAACCTATCCCAGGATAATTCTCATTATCACGAGTTAACCCCAAAGAGGTAAGGGGGACGCGGCCATGGGCCGGCTGTGCTCGCGGCCCACTTTGCCCGACAGCGCACTCCATAATGATTGCTGAGGCGACCAGTGCGCAGGCGACGCTAGCAGGCTGGCTGCTTTACCCGGCTCCGCCCTTTAGATTTCCTTGGCCGCGGCTCGCTGGCCGAGGCAAACCGAATGTTTCGCGCCAGAAACTTTTGGATGAAGCGTGTGCACGAGGACCTGGTCACCTTCTCATTATACCAAAAATCACTCCGCTTTCCTCTGACAGTCGCCCGGTGAAGCGGCAAAGCGCCGGAGCTCGCAATCCGTTTTATGGCCCTGAGCACCGAAACCCGGTGCTTCTCATCAATCTCCCAGGAAGACGTACGGGCCTTAAGCCAACGGCCGCTTAGCGCCATCGATCTCCTCAGCTCGGACCGCTTGCCTGATTTGCCGAGGCTTAAGGACGCCAGTGAGCATGAGGCGGAGCACACCAGATACAACGGCCGGTATTTTGCGGGATCCGTCCCCCCAACGTCGTGCTGTGCGGGCATCAACCCCAATCACATGGACGAAGAGAGCGTAAGTTTGACGGTTTCGTTCGAGCGCCTTGCGGAATTCAGCCGCCGACATCCGCTTCCTAATCATGCGGCACCAGCTACCAGATCGGCGCGATTCGGACCATTGATCCGTGCAGACTCCGCAGTGGCGATGCAGGTCGGACTAGCAGTCGATGTTGGCCCGAAGCGGTGAAGGGCCCGGACCATTGGTCCGAGATCCCGTGGCATGCCATCCCTTAGGTTTGGACCAAATCGTAATAACAAGGCAGCGCACCGGACCGCGGCCCCCGCGCCGACGACTAAGACTCCAGCCTGTGTGCGCGGGCGCGCCGCTTCAGGCAGGGGTCAACCTGCCGCGCAGCCGCAGCCGAGCGTCCACTGGGTACCATCTGTTGCAACGACCATAGGCGCAGCATCCGCAGAAACTTCCGACGCAAACTGCGCATGCAGGTCGGCTTCCGTCAGCTTGGCAAAGCCCGGGTAGCGATTGACCGGGAGCCACTCTTGCGCGGGTTTTGGAGCCGGCGGGGCCAGCGATGCGTACCTGCCTTCACCGTACACAACTTTGCCGCCCACCACCGTCAGTACGGACGACATTTGAGAAATGCGATGCTCTGGGACAGTGAAATAGTCTTCCGCCAGCACGGCTAGATCGGCGAGCTTGCCTGCAGAAAGTGTACCTTTTCGGTCTTCCTCGTTGCTGATCCACGCTCCCGCCGACGAATAGGCGCGCAGGGCTTCCTCGCGCTCGAACAGGTTACGATCCGCCTGATGGCGCAGGCCGCCCTGCGTCTTGCCTGTGACGAGCCATTGCACACCCACCCAGACGTTGTGGCTCGCGGCCCGATTCCCATCTGTGCCCAACGCGAAAGGCAGGCCCATTTGCTTGATACGGCCAAAGGCCGGCGCATCCTCGGCGCTCTCTTTGCCCCACTTCGTCACATATGCCTCGCCATCGGCGGACATCCGGTTTTGCAGACCCAGACTTCCACCGAGCGATTTCAGGCGATCGAGCGTGCGAGCTGTCATGCCCTCGCAATGTTCAAGGCCCCAGCGCAGCTTGTCGATCGGCACCTCCTTTTGGACATTTTCCAGGACACCCATAATTCTCTGCGCGGTAAAATCGAACGATGCGTGCATCCGGAATGGCCACCCGTTCGATGCGACGAACTTGATCACCTCGGTGAGCTTTGCCTCCATGATCGGCGGTTGCGGCACCGGGTCTTTTGCGAAGTTTGTAATGTCACCGGCAGCCCAGACGGTGTATTCGCCGGCACCACAAATGCGGAAGTAGTCGTCGCCCTGGAACAGCTTGGCTTGCGCAAGCCACTGCTTGTAATCGTCGATTTCACGCCCCGGTCTCTGCGCCATCAGCGTGTAGCCGATGCGAACCGTGAGTGCCTTTTCGGCGGCGAGCTTCGCGATGGCCTGGTAGTGTTCAGGATAATTTTGGCCGCCGCCGCCCGCGTCGATCAAACTGGTCACGCCCAGGCGATTGAGCTCGCGCATCATCAGACGCGTGGACAGCACCTGATCTTCGGCCGACAGTTTCGGAATTTTGGCGAACGTGCCGAGGAGGCTAATCAGGCTAGTCGTAGCGACCAACATTCCTGTCGGATTGCCCTCGCCGTCACGTGCAATCAGGCCGCCCATAGGGTCCGGAGTGTCTCTGGTCCACCCGAGCGCACGCAGTCCCGACTTGTTGATGAATGCGCGGTCGTACAGACACATGACGAAACAGGGCACGTCTCCGCACGCGGTATTGATCTCCTGCAGCGTCGGCAAGCGCTTTTCTTTGAATTGATGTGGCGACCAGCCGCCGACCACCTGCACCCAATGCGGCGCCGGGGTCCTTAGGGCTTGCTCTTTCAACATCCTGAGTGCGACGGTGAGGGATGGAACGCCATCCCACCGAAGTTCCTGCGAGTAGGTCAGCCCACCTCGAATGAAGTGAGTGTGTGCGTCATTCAGGCCGGGTATGATGACCCGCTTCCCGGCGTCGATCACTTTCGTGTCCGGCCCGCGGAGAGATTCCAACTCGCGTCTTTTGCCGACTCCGACGATTTTGTCTCCCGTAATCGCGATTGCCTCGGCACGCGGCATTTTCGGATCAAGTGTAACAATCTTTGCATTCTCAATCAGCAAGTCGGCTTTTTCATTCTGAGCAAAAGCGGCGGTCGCTCCCAACACGCGCGTCGTCGCATAAAGGCCCGCGATCGCCACCGACGCAGCAACGAATTTCCTTCGCGACGGAACTGAACTGGAAAACCCGAACGGCCGACTTGTACACAGCAAGCACATGTTCGCCTCCCTTATCTGTTTTTGACGGCGCCAGCTAACGACGAAGCGCTCGCACGCCGATTTGTGCAAAGTCTCGACGAGAACCTTCACGTCTGACTTGATCTAATTCAAGCGGCTAACGGTCCGCCCCGATCTTCGGTCCGGTGGGCATGGGCGGTCGCCTGCAGAAGCTTCGTTTCTTCTGCGCAATTTTCTGCCGTACCATGGGTTCTACCAACAGAATATCAGACTTGTTTCAACGTCCGCGAGTGTCCGCGGATGGCCTTTTTCGGATCTGCGCTCAATGCCGCTCAAGGCGAACCGCCGTGACGTGCCTATACACCACGTCGATGTGTGTTGGCGGCTAATTCTCCATCCCGGTCGGAGATGGGCCATACTGGCGGGACTCGATCGAACCGTAATTTCACCTCTAAAGCATCTCGCCCGGCGCGTTTCAGCGCGTCGATAGCATTTCGGTAGATCGGACGCGCCCGAACCTGGGCGAACCATTCGCCGCGCGCGGTGAGTTCTTCAATCGCCCGGGTCTCGCCCACAACCGCACGAAACCACTCGTCGGAACCGAACTGCTGCTTCTCTAGACAATCACGGCTTCGCGTGAAGCAGATCTTCGCTTCGTGGAGCACCGTTGATCCGGCCCAGGACACAATTTGCTTGCTCCGGCGTCGAGTCCCGTATGCAGGGCGAAGCGTTCCGCGACGTTGCTTCCGAACAGATGATGCGGAACGTTTACGACAGGCTGAGAGGCGGTGATGAAGTTCGCCGGGGTCAAGAGCCCCAAACGCCGCGTCAGCGGCGTCAGCGGAACTAGTCATCTCACATTTTCGGCCGTCCCTTCTGCCTCGTCCTTCCGGTTCAGCGGCGCTCTCGCCAAGAGATCGAGTTTTTCCTTGACCATCGGCGGGGTGAAAAATTGCAGCAGCCCCTGCCCTCCCTCATTGGAACGAGTGGTCGATTTTGGCAGGGTGCGCCGCTCGCCTTGTGACCCAACTGCGACATAAGCTGTGCGTTGCCCCGTAATATTTATGCAGATTTTAGCCCCTATCGTAGTTTTCCCAAGCTGGGAGACGGAGTGGATTTGTGGAAATCAATCTGAATGTGACAAAAAAGACGCCAATTAGGTCCTACTGACATATTTCAGATCATCTGGAGGGAAGGTCCGTGGCCAATACGGAAATAGATGCAAGCAAAGCGCTAAAGAGCCCTTTGGTTGCCCTCAGCATTGCGGCGCTGGGTGTCGTATTCGGGGATGTCGGTACTAGCCCGCTCTATACCTTCAAGACAGTCCTTAACCTGACCGGTGCGACGCCTGATGCGATAGCGATCCTCGGCTCAGCGTCGTTGATTCTTTGGACGCTCGTTATCATCACGAGCATTAAATATGTCGGTTTCGCCATGCGCGTCGACAATGATGGTGAAGGCGGCATTCTCGCGCTGATGTCGCTGCTCGGGGTGAAAAGACAGCACCGTCCGAGCATCGTCGCTGTAGGTCTATTCGGCGCCGCACTGATCTACGGCGATGGCGCGATCACTCCAGCGATTTCGGTGCTATCGGCGCTCGAAGGCGTCGAACAATCGGTGCCGAGCTTAACGCCTTATGTCCTGCCGTCAGCTGTCGCCATCCTCGTGGCGCTATTCGCCCTGCAACCGCAGGGCACCGCCCGCATCGGCCGTACGTTCGGTCCAATCATGCTTGCATGGTTTGTCGTTATGGCCGCCCTGGGTATTTACGGGATCGTGCAGCACCCCAGTATCGTCACGGCGATTAATCCGCTTTACGGCCTCAAGTTTCTCGCCGCGGGCGGGTTGAAAGGCTTTCTGGTTCTTGGTGGCGTTTTCCTCTGCGTGACAGGTGCGGAAGCTCTTTATGCGGACATGGGGCATTTTGGCGTCAAGCCGATCCGTATGGCGTGGAATTTCGTCGTGTTGCCAAGCCTTTTGCTCAACTACCTTGGGCAGGCCGCGTTGGTGCTAGAGGGCGCGCCAACTGACGGCAATATTTTCTACCGTCTCTGCCCAGCACCATTGTTGATGCCTCTGGTCGCACTGGCGACGATGGCAACCATTATTGCTAGCCAATCGATCATCACCGGCGCCTTCTCAATGACAAGGCAAGCAATCCAACTCGGTTGGATGCCGCGTCTATTTGTTAAACAGACTTCGGCAGAGGGCTATGGTCAGATATATGTCGGCGCAGTGAACTGGCTGTTGATGATCGTTACGCTTGCCCTGACCATCGGCTTCGGCAAATCCGATAATCTCGCGGCGGCCTACGGTATTGCGGTTTCGCTGACGATGCTGATGACGTCTGTTCTGCTATTCATCGCTATGCGAGAAATATGGGGATGGGGTCTATATGGAGCAGGCGCCGTCGCTGGCGCGTTTCTTGTTGTTGATGGCGCCTTTTTTGCTGCCAACATGGCCAAGTTTTTTGAAGGTGGCTATGTGCCATTATTGCTTGCCTGCGCCGTCTATATGGTCATGTGGATATGGCATCGCGGCGCGAGCGCAGTGCACGACTGTATCCAGGAGGCCTCGACCCCACTCGACCCATTGCTGCGGGGATTAGAGTCAGGCTCCGTGCCACGTGTTCCTGGCTCTGCCGTTTTCTTCACACGCTCTGCCCAGGGGGTTCCGCCAGTCCTGAATTGGCATCTTAAACACAATCGGGCGTTACATGAATCGTTGCTGTTAATTCGATTGAGTTTCGCGTTGATACCTCGCGTTGCCCAAAAAAATCGCCTGGCCGTAACCAAGTTGGCGCCTAATTTCTGGCGAGCGGACGTCAACTATGGCTTCATGGAGGCAGCGGATATCCCACGACTACTAGCAAACGCAAAGGTCATGGGCTGCAATATCAATCTTGACGACGTAACTTACTACGTTGGCCACGACACGATCGTATCTCGAACGGATGGAAAAGGGTTGCCGATTTGGCAGACAACGATATTTGCGCTGTTATTCCGCAATGCCGCTCGCTTGAGCGAGTTTTTAAAGATACCGAGTGACCAACTTGTTGAGATTGGACGGCAGGTTCCAATTTGAGATGTACGCAACGAACGGCTTGCGTTCTTACCCTCTTTCATAATGACGCCAGCACCAAGAAAGTCGGCACAGGGCTGCGACCCCCGCGGTATGCGGGGCTGGCAACGATTGACGATTTCCTGTTGATTTTCCGCTAACGGCGGAGCTCGGGGGATGAAGACTTCCTGATCTAGTCCTTAGCCGCGCGCGGCCGCTGCACGATCGCTCTGCACGAAGAAGAACCCGGCCTAATTATTAGGCTGCTTTTCGGCGGAAAGCATCGATACTCCACGGACCAGCGCCGGCGAACACAAGATACAAGAACACGAAGCAAAACAGCACTTCGAGCGTGCCGCCGTTCTTCGTTGTCCACCGTACAAGTGGAAGAGATCGACGAAGGCACTACGATAGACGCACACAACGGCTCTGTCCGCTCTACCGCAAAAATGGAACATCACAATCACGTTAATTAGCGTCGCATAATCTGGGTTCGCTTATTGGGATTGTGTAAGTCAGCTTTTGGTATTTTAGTCAGCCGGAAAAGCTTTGCCCTTCGTCTGTCAACCTGCCGTATGAGCAGTAGTGGAGAGCCAGCCATGTCGGTCACACGTTTGTTAGCAGTCGTTGCGCTCGCCTTGTCCCCGAGCCTTGTGTTGGCGCAAGGGAAAAGCAATATTGACAAGCTGTATGTCATCGACTGCGGGCAGGGCCACAGCACTGACATGTCACGCTGGAGCCCAGGCGAGAACGTCGGCGTTGGCTTGGACGTCTCCGATAACTGCTATCTGATCCATCACATGAGTGGCCGGTATCTTTTGTGGGACACCGGTATCACGGACGCGATTGTCGGAAAGCCGGAAGGTGCTACGCCGTCCGCCCCGGGCGCGCCGGTCTGGCACAAGGCCAAGACCATTGTTGCCACGCTTGCTGAGCTTGGGTTGAACCCGGACGATGTTACTTACGTCGCGGTCTCGCACACCCATCCCGATCACATCGGCAATGTCGAGGCGTTCCCTAAATCAATGCTGCTGGTACAAAAAGCCGAATACGAGTGGCCCCTCCCACTCGGCGTCGGCCGCTTCAAGCCCGAGCATCCGGTGACCAAGCTCGAAGGTGACTACGACGTGTTCGGCGATGGCAGCGCGGTCATTCTTTCGACACCGGGCCACACGCCCGGGCACCAATCATTACTGGTCAGGCTGCCAAAGACCGGCGCGGTGGTGCTTTCAGGCGATGCCGTGCACTTTAAAGAGAATTGGGACAAGCGCCGCGTCCCGGCTGGTAACACCAACAAGGAGCAGACTCTGGCTTCGATGGCCCGGATCGCCGACGTGCTCGCAAAAGAGCATGGCCAGCTCTGGATCAACCACGACAAAGCGCAGTCGGACGCGCTCAAGCATGCGCCGCAGTTTTACGATTGAGGGGCGCAAGGCTAACTACGTCGTCGCGCCGATCCAGCCAAGGCGATGCCGGGGTTGAGGCCTGGCTGACGGCGCCAGCAGAGGAAGCTCTAAAGCTCCAGCGCCCGCTCCCAGGCGATGCCCTGAAAATCGTCGCGCGAGGAGAAAAGTATGACCAGTAATACGGCAGTGGGCGTTCGGGTGAGTGGCTCGACGCCGCTAATCCGGATTAGCGGAAATCTCTTTTTTGTTTTCTGTCTAGAGCCGGACGTAACGCACGCTAGGAGCCGACGTTTTCCTCGTCAAAATGGCCCGCGAAATCGCCTACGCCGCCGGCATCGGTGCTCCGGAACTCTCGCATGGATGTGACTAGCTGGCGCCCAATAGACCTTTTGCCAATTTGGACCTCGACCTAAATATCCAAATAGGCACCAGGCGCCGCGACTCCCGCCCCCCACAGCCCCTCAAGGGAACCGGCGCTTGGAAACCGGGGAGGCCGCTCGTCAACGGGGCGGCCTCTCTTTCAATTCTCGGAACGAAGTCGGGTGTGCCGCTTTTGGCTAACGTCAGCTTGGTTCAGCCCCCCTCGACCCCAGACCCAGCTGGCATTGCACAGGAACTTAGAGGCCGCCAAGCGCGGCCTCTTTTTCGTTCTATAACCGCGCCGGCTTTCGACCTCCGCATCGGTCCTACAGTCGTGTAGGATGCGCACATGTCCAGAACGGAGGATCAAGTGCGGAAGATTATTTCAGTCGCGCTCGGAGTTGCCGCCGTAGCGGCGTTGTCGAATGGTGCGACCCGAGATGCGGCCGGCC